>Ga0160419_100410_pt1 | contig 27672 bp, 29 predicted proteins | sample CelAP2metagpilot_2_FD_108196 | JGI IMG/M metagenome (GOLD analysis project Ga0160419, IMG submission 108196) | Phycosphere-associated microbial communities from Cellana algal ponds in Kailua-Kona, Hawaii, USA - Cellana AP2-4-25 metagenome pilot ... | reverse complement strand
TTGTGACCGCTTGAACGGCACCCCAAGAAAGTGTCTGGGATGGAGAACACCAACGGAAGCCTTCAGGGAAGAAATGATGAAACTGAGATAGCGGAAACCGTCGCAACGACCCTTGAGAATCCAAAATCACCACAATTCCCGACCGGTTCAAAACCGCCCGTGCCAGACTGTACACCGTTGATTGGGAGGTTTTGGGATTGAGTGGTGAAGGTTTGCCCGTCAGCACCATCGCATAATCCACAACCGACGACGTCACGCGATACTCATGCGTATTCTCTGACACAGATGGATCGGCAACCAGCCGCACTTCCGTCTTGTCCATGCCGATCCCCGCCAGCGCCAGTGTTGCGGCGACATTTGCGTTCTTGGGGAACCGGGTCGCGGCCTCACGCGCAGTGCCTTCAAAGAACACCCTTTCCTCTTGCAGATCAGACAGGTCAATTTCTTCCTCTGCCGGAGAGCCCACCCAGGCGGCGGGCGGTTTACGGCCTGTACAAACGACACGGTCGACCCCCGCGATGCTGGCTGCAGCAAGTGCATCGATGCCGCCGATGGCACCAGACGGGAGTATGATCTGAGCACCACTTGTCCGCGCCGTCGCGCGCAGGGAGTCATAGAGCGCATGGTCCGCAAGGGCGCCAACGGATGCAATGACAAGGTCCAAGCCACGGGCCAGCACGCTATCGGCATATTGCGCCACCGCACCATGACCTGCACATTCGACAACAGTCTGCGGAGCCACGGCATGGATCTCCTCCACGCTACTGACCACCTGCGCGGCGGCACACCTGCCCTGGACGATACGCTCCAATTGCACCTGTGCTTCGTCCCGTTTCTGCGGACGGACCAAAACGCGCAGCGGTCCGGAGAACCCGGCCTCACACAGGACATCCACCAGTGTCTGCGCAATTGCACCAAACCCGATGATGGCGACGGGGCGCTGGTTGGGGTTATTCATCTGCTTCGCCGCTTCCTGCCATTTCCTGCATCACAACACTGCGCAGACCCGTCGCGATTGGCAACGGGATGCCGCATCACGCACCTCGCCCTGAGGATGAAACGGGGTTATAGTCCGCGCCACGACCCCTGCCCGAAAGGCCCCTCCGTGACTGCACCCGACCCACTGCCACGTCGCCGCCTGCGCACCTGGATACGCCTTTTGCGTCTGACACGGCATACGGAAAACCAGTTGCGCGAATACATGCGCGTCTCGCACAACAGCACCTTGCCCCGGTTTGACGTCATGGCCGCCCTGCACCGCAACAACGGACCCCTGAAGATGAGTGAGCTGAGCGAGATGTTGCTGGTGTCCAATGGCAATGCCTCCACCATCGTGAACCGGCTGGAAAAGGATGGCTTTGTTGCGCGGGTTCCAGTGGCCAAGGATCGGCGTGTGGTCATGGTGGAACTGACGGAAGCGGGCCGCGCCCATTTCGAAACCGCCGCCGAAGGTCACGCTGAAATGGTCGATGGTATTCTGGCGGCATACGGGCATGAAGAACTGGATCAGATCCGCGATCTTCTGCACAGGGTCAATCCGCCCGAAGACCGCTAACCCGCGTCCGCTTCCTTGGCCTTCTGCGCGTCCCGGACCGCTTTCAGCTTGTCCTGCTGCCCTTTGAGCTTCGGGTCCAGCGCATGATCTTTGGCCCGTTCCAACACCGCGTATTTGCCATTATCTGACCGCCACCAACTGGAGGGTTTGATCTGATCGTGGAGCCGGGTCTTGTCATCCATCACCAGCGCCAGCTTGCGCAACGGTGTCCGCAGCATCCACATCATCACTTTCGACCAGAGCTTGCTATGGTCCTTGTTGTAGGGACACGACCGGATGCAATTGGCACAATCACTGCCTTTGATCACCCAGAACTTGAAACACTTCTCCCCGTCTGTGGTCCATTTCCGGATGCCCTTAGCGTTGGATTGATTGAACGTGTAGGTCGACGGCGGGCCGTGATCGATGGCTTGCGGCGGACAGTTGTTGGCGCAGCGGCGGCAGATCTCACAGGTTTTTTCAACCCCGAAGGACACCGGCGTGTCATGCGCCATAGGCATGTTGGTCAGGATGCGCCCAAACCGCACCCGCGGTCCGTAATCGCGCGTGATCACCAACCCGTTGCGGCCGTACTCCCCTAACCCGGCTTGCAGCGCATAGGGAATGGCAAGGTTGGTATCATTTTGATTGGCGATCGCGATGTAGCCCAAAGACCGGATGTACTGCGCCAACGCCAGCAGCGTGATCGCATCCTCCGCATACCCCGCCGCCGCAGAGGTAGAGCCGGTGGCGGTGGGTGACATACGCACCAAGCCGTAATCCATGCTCTTGCCCAGAACGATGGCATTTGTGATTCCCGGCGGCACTTCAACCGGCTTCGACACCACTTTGCGCGCGCTGAATTTGCTGCGGTAGGTCCAGCGCGGGTCATACTTCGTGATCCCCACCAGATCCGCGCCATAGAGTTTGGCCACTTTCTTCACGTGCCGCGCAGCCGTTGAGGGGGAGCCGATGTCCGCCGGATCGACCTTTGGCGGCAGATGCGGCGTGAAGTCATCAGTAAACCCATCGCGGCGGTCGCGGTCCTTGTGCATTTCCGCCAGCATCTCTGTCACCGCCCACGGCCCATTGCGCAGCGCGAAATCCTGTTGGGAAAACCCTGGTTCATCCCGCATCCGTTCGGTCGGTTTGACGAAGGACTTGAAAAACCGCATCGTCACCTTGTTGCGAAAGCGCGGATCCCAGAACCCCCTGCTGAACATATCGTTGTGCTGATGAAACCCTTCAAAGTCTGGCGTCACTTCAATGTTCTCAGACCCCTCGAACTTCTGACCTGCGTCATGCGCAGGCGGCCGCGCAAACAACAGTTTGTTTTCCGAGGCCATTTGATGTTCCTCTTGAGGGGTTCTGGACTTCGCCATATTTTAGTTTAGGCTTAAAATATCAGATGTGCCAAGTCACAAATCCCCAAGGGAGCGAATAGATGGCCAATTCCCATGAGAACCACCGCGAAGACGTCGCAGGCCGCGCCAACGTCGAGGATACGCCGGAATTACTGGCCTATTACGATGAGCTTGACGGGTACAACACCGGTGCCCTGTGGACCGTGGCCAACAAGATTGAGCCGTGGGAGCCCAAGTCGCAATCGCATCCCGTGCTCTGGCGCTATGCGGACCTGCGCGAGAAAGTGCTGCGGTCCGTTGATCTGGTCACACCTGAGAAAGCCGGGCGGCGGGTGATCTACTTCAATAACCCCGGCCGCACGGATGTCTCGGCGGCAGTGGGCTGGATCTATGCGGGTCTGCAAGTCATGCACCCCGGAGAGACCGCCACCGCGCACCGCCATTCCGCCAGTGCGATCCGGTTCATCATGGAAGGCACAGGCGCCTATACGGTGGTGGATGGCCACAAGATGACACTGGGCCAGAACGATTTTGTGCTGACCCCGAACGGCACCTGGCACGAACATGCCGTCAGCGAGGATGGCTCCCCCTGCATCTGGCAGGACGGGCTGGACATTCCTTTCGTCAACGCGATGGAGGCGAATTTCTTTGAGGTGCATCCCGACCTCAGTGAACCCGTTGCCTTCCCGGTGGACGACATGACCAAGACATGGGGTAATGCGGGCCTGACCCCCGGCGGCGGGGCGTGGTCCAAAGGCTACTCCCCGATGTTCAAATACGAATGGGACCGGACCTATGAAGCGCTGAATGCCTTTGCGTCTTGCAGCGATCCATCGCCCTTCGATGGGCATCTGATGGAATATGTGAACCCCACCACCAATGGGCCTGTGATGAAAACTCTTGGCGCATCCATGCAGCGGCTCGCGCCGGGTGAAGCGACAAAGGCGCACCGCCATACGGGAAGCTATCTCTACCAATGCTGCAAAGGGTCAGGCTACACCATCATCAACGGCCAGCGGTTTGACTGGACGGAGCGGGATATTTTCTGCGTACCTTCCTGGGCCTGGCATGAGCATGGCAATGCCTCTGCCAGCGACGACGCCTGCCTTTTCTGCCTCAACGATCTGCCGGTAATCCGCGCGCTTGGCCTCTATCGGGAGGAAGCGTTGGGGGACAACGGCGGGCATCAACCACACTGAATGACAGGACCAACATGAAACTCGTTACCTATCGCACCCACATCGAAGCCGAAGCACGTCTGGGTGTTCTGCAAGACAACACCGTTGTCGATGTCGCAGGCTTTGGCGCGCATGTGGGCCTGAACTTCCCGCACCGGATGCTGGATTTCATCGACCGTGGGCCAAACGCCGTGGCGCAATTGCGGGATGCGCTGGCGGTCGCCCGTGGGGTCTGGGGCAACGCGCTGGCGGTGCCTGTGGCGAGCGTCACGCTGCTCGCCCCGATCCCGCGCCCGCGCAAGAACATTTTCGGCATCGGGTTGAACTATCTCGACCATGTCGCCGAAAGCTCCAAGGCGCTGGACACCGCCCCTGATCTGCCCAAGGAACCTGTGGTGTTTTCCAAACCACCCACCGCCGTGGTCGGCCCCGGTGACCCGGTCCGCCATGACGGCAACATGACCCAACAGCTCGATTGGGAAGTAGAACTGGCCGTGATCATTGGCACCCGTGCGTCCCATGTTGCGCGCGAAGACGCGCTGTCTTGTGTCTTTGGCTATTCGGTGATGATCGACGTCTCCGCCCGCGACAACCGGCGTGCGGGGCAGTGGATCTTCTCCAAAGGGATGGACAGCTTCGCCCCGTTCGGCCCCTGCATCGTCACCGCAGATGAAATCCCCGACCCGCAGGTGCTGGACCTCGGCCTGACGATCAATGGCGTGGAAAAGCAGCGCTCCAACACCGCCAAGATGCTGTTCAAGGTGGACGAGCTGATCGCGGATCTCTCCACCGGCATGACACTTGAACCCGGTGACATCATCGCCTCCGGCACACCCGAAGGGGTGGGTGCGGGGCGTGATCCGCAGGAATGGATGTGGCCCGGCGACGTGATGGAGGCTTGGGTCGAAGGCATCGGTGAATTGCGCCATCCGATTATCGACGCGAAAACCTTCCGCTGATCAGCCGCGCAGGTCCTCAACCCGCACAGGCTTGAATGCCCCTTCGAACCGCTGGGCAATCTCCCCCCGCGCACCGACATGGATGCGCGGGATCAGGCCAAAGACGCGCCGGATGTCTGCGCTGATCTGGTCCGTGGCACCTGTTGTGTCGTCGGCCAGTTCGACATAAACATCCAACTCATCCCGGTCGTTCTGCCAGACGATCTCAACCCTGAAATCCGAAACAGCCGTGTTCGCGAACATCAGATCCTCCAGATCCGTGAACCCGATGTTGATCCCACGCACCTTCACAAATCCCGCCGTGCGGTGCGTGTGTTTGACCAGCGGGAACACATCATAGACCCCTGCTCCCGTCACACCCGTGCGCAGCGTGACGATATCCCCGGTATTCCACCGCACAAACGGTGTCGCGTTGTTGGTCACCAGCGCGGTGATGATCAACAGTCCCGGCGTGCCTTCGGCCACAGGCTCCAGCGTGTCGGGGTCCAGAACCTCCGGATAGCAAAAGTCGCTCCAGAACCGGAAGCCATCCATGCTGGCATCTTCGCAGCCCAGCATCATCGCTTCGGTCATGCCATAACAATCGCGCACCGGCGCGCCCCAGAGTTCGGACAGTTTCTGCCGTTTGGACGCCGACAGCGGCTCGGCTGAACAGAGGATACGTTCGACACTGGAAGCGGCCAGATCAAGGCCCTCGGTCTTCGCCAGATTGCCCAGCTGGATGCCATAGCTCGCCATGCCGATCCATGCAGTGGGCTGAAACAGGGACACCAGATCAAGCTGGGTGGCAGACGGCAACGTATTGCCGCCCCCTGCCCAGACCATCCCGACGCCGGCATCCGATCCACTGCGCGCCATCATGTGGCCTGCCGGATGAATGCCAAGTGGCATCGACATATGCGCAATATCATCTGGCCCGAACCCTGCCAGATGCAGCGCACGTTTGAAGCCAAGCTGGCCAAATCGGATGTCTTCTGCCGTGCGGGGATAGAACAACGGCTTGCCGGTTGAACCGCCAGAGCGCCAGTATTCAACAATCTCCCGCCGCCCGCTGATACAGAAATCCTCGTAGAAGGTCCGCGCATCCATCGCGCGCAATTGCTCCTTGTCGAGGATCGGGATCTTCGCCCATTCCGCCTCTTCCGTAATCCGGTCAAGGTTCAGATGGTCCAGCTTGCCTGCGTAGAACGGCGCGCTTTTCGCCCGTTCAACGGCGCGCCGCCGCCGGTCTGACTGCTGTGAAAAAAGCGCATCACGGTCGGCTGGGATCTCCAGATCCGCTTGCTGGTCGGTCATGTATCACGCTCCGCTTTTTTCAGGCAGAGTGTAACGGTCAGGGGTATTGGTTCAAGCGGTACTGGCCCCGGAGGCGGAAAGGTTACGCCGCCATCCGCTGCATCTGCTCCGCGATCCGGGCACGCAACGGTTCGGGCCAGGGCGTTGATCTGCCCGTGCCGTCGATATGCACAAGGGTGGAGGTTGCAAGAAACCGCCGTTCCGTCCCGCATACAGCCTCAATCCGCAAACCCAAGCTGCTGCGGCCCAAACGTGTGCAATCAAGCGCAATCTTCAACCGGTCCCCGTGATAGCTTGGCTTGGAAAACGTCACCGAAATCTCCGCCGTCGGCACCCCACCTTCGCGGTGCAGATCCTCAAACGGACAGTCCAGCGCATCGTCAAAAAATGCCTCGACACAATCGTTCATCATCTCGAAGTAACGCGGATAGAACACGATCCCCGCAGGGTCACAGTGTTTGAACTGAACTTTCTGCCGCATGATGAATGTCATGACTTCATGCTCCCTTGTCCCGTGTGGCGCTGTCAAAAACCTAGCGCGGGAATAGAGCAAAACCATGACAACACGCAGGTTTCGGTTTGGTTAAAGGACCGCCGTTGCCTCAATCTCGACCAAAGCTTCATCTTCGATCAACCCTGCCACAACAACCATTGTCATCGCTGGAAAGTGACGGCCCAGCACCTTGCGGTAAACGGCACCCACTTCGGCCTGACGGGCAAGGTATTCGCGTTTGTCCGTCACATACCAGGTCAGCCGCACGATATCGCTGACCTGCCCGCCGGCCTTTTCCACGACCGCGACAATATTGACCAAAGCCTGTTCCATCTGGCCGATGAAATCATGGCTCTCGAACACCTGATCAGCCGTCCAGCCAATCTGCCCGCCGACATAGAGCGTGCCATCCTTGGCGCGTACTCCATTGGCATAGCCTTTCGCCTTGGCCCATCCTTCTGGGTGAATTACGTCATGCGCCATCAGGCGTCTCCTCCTGTTTCTTGTGCAAGTTTGGCCTGCACGTCACTGGGCCAGGGCTGGGATTGCCCTTTGTCGTTGATAAACACCACTGTTGAGGTCGCGGCAAACCGCTGTTCGCCCCCGCACCGCGCATCATACGCCAGACCAAGGGATGTCCGCCCCAACCGGGTGCAGGTCAGCGCAATCTCCAGATCATCCCCCAACCTGCTGGGGGCGGTGAACGTCGCCTCGATCCCCACCGTCGGGATGCCGCTGGTCTGGTGCATGGCGCTGAACGGGAAGGACAGCACCTGATCAAAGAAGGCCTCCACCGTGTCGTTGATCATCTCGAAATAACGCGGGTAGAACACGATGCCCGCCGGATCGCAGTGGCGGAACAGGATCTTCTGCGGATGAATGAATGCCATGCCTCAGACCCCCAGATACCGGTCTTTGACGTCTGTCGTCAGCCCGTCGATCGTACCTTCCCAGACGTTCGCACCGCGCTCCAGCACCACCACGTGATCCGCGATGCGACGCAGTTCGGCGATGGTCTTGTCCACCACAAGGATCGACAGACCAGAGGAAGACTTGAGCGCCCCAATCGCCGCCCAGATTTCCTGCCGCACCACCGGGGCCAACCCCTCAGTTGCTTCATCCAGGATCAGCAAACGCGGGTTGGTCATCAACGCGCGGCCAATCGCCAGCATCTGTTGTTCACCACCCGACAGGGATCCGGCCATCTGACGTTCCCGCTCTTTCAGGCGGGGGAACAAGTCATGCACCCGCTCAAACGTCCATTCGCCAGGGCGGGCGGAGGCATAGAGGTTTTCATGTACGGTCAGATTGGTGAAACAGCGCCGCCCCTCCGGCACCAGCCCCAGACCCAGCCGCGCGGCCTTGTGCGCAGGCAAGCCCGAAATGTCCTGACCGGCAAACCGCACGCTGCCCTCACTGTTCTTCAACAGCCGGCAAATCACCTTGATCGTGGTGGATTTTCCCATGCCATTGCGGCCCATCAGCGCCACAACCTCGCCCTCGCCTACGGTCAGGTCGACACCAAACAGCGCTTGGGACGCGCCATAGCTTGCCGTGATCCCGCTGAGTTCAAGAAGGCTCATGCTGCGTCTTCCTCGCCCAGATAGGCGGTGCGGACTTCTGGATGATTGCGGATGTCATCCACCGACCCCGTCGCAATGATCTTGCCGTAGACCAGCACGCTGATCCGGTCCGCAAGGGCAAAAACCGCATCCATGTCATGCTCCACCAGCAGAATGGGCGCTTCTTCTTTCAGCGTGTGCAGAAAGTCCGTCAGGCGTTTCGATCCTTCCGCCCCCATGCCGGCCATCGGTTCATCCATGATGAACGCCTTCGGCTTCAAGGTCAGCGCAACGGCAACTTCCAGCTGGCGACGCTGCCCGTGCGAAAGCTCCGAGGTCATCGCATGGGCGTTTTCTTCCAACCCTACACGTTTGAGCGCCTGCCACGCGCGCTCCAGCAGCATCTTGTCTTTCATCACAGGCCTGAAAAACCGGAACACGCCACCTGATTGGCCGACAGCGCCCAGCATCACATTCTCCAGCGGCGTGTATCCCATCGCCAGCGCGGAAATCTGGAACGTGCGGGACAATCCCGCCTGCGCACGCGCCGCGGTGGACAGCCCGGTCACATCGCGCCCGAGCAGCTCAACCCGCCCCTCATCCGGCGTCAGCCCGCCCGCGATCTGCTTGATCAGCGTCGACTTGCCCGCGCCATTGGGACCAATCAGCGCGTGCACCTCTCCCGGCATCAGATCAAGCGTCACATTATCGCTCGCCTTCAGCGCGCCAAACGACTTGGAAATGTTGTGCACCGCCAGAACCGGATCAGCCATGCCGCACCTCCTTGCGGGCCAGGCCGCCGACAATGCCACCCTTGGCGAAGAGCACCACAAACAGCAGGATCAGACCCAGATAGATCTGCCAGTACTCCGACAGCCCACCCAGATAGTGTTCCAGAATGATATAGAGCGACGCCCCCGCCAACGGCCCGCACAGCCGCGCAACACCACCCAGAATGATGAAAATCATGATCTGCCCGGAGGTATGCCAATCAAACATCACCGGACTGACGAAACGGTTCAGATCCGCAAACAGTGCCCCCGCCAGACCCGTGATTGCCCCCGAGATCACAAAAGCCACCAGCCGCAGGCGTGTGACGTTGATGCCCACGGTCCGTGCGCGTTCCTCGTTCTGGTGCGCGCCCATCAAGGCAAGGCCAAAGGGCGATTGGTTCAATCGGTGCACCATAAACAGCACAACGCAAAGCACCGCAAAACATAGCCCGAAGAACTGTATCGGCACCAATGTGTTCAGCCCCGGAAACTCATTGCGCACATAGATCGAAAGGCCGTCCTCGCCCCCATAGGCGGGCCAGCTGATCGCGAAGTAATAAAGCATCTGCCCGAAGGCGAGCGTGACCATGATGAAATACACGCCGGAGGTCCGCAGCGACAGCGCCCCGATCACCAGCGCCAGCAGCGCGCTTGCCACCACCGCCACCAGCCAGATCACCGGCATCTGGTTGGTGCCTTCGATCAGAAACGGCACCTCCATCAGCGGGGTGTAATTCTGCGCGTGGCTGGCGAGGATGCCCATCGCATAACCGCCAACGCCGAAATAGGCCGCATGGCCGAAACTGACCAAGCCCCCCTGCCCCAGCGCGAGGTTCAGGCCCACTGCTGCCAGCGCAAGGATCACTGCCTTGGTCGCGAGCGTGATCGTAAACGGCTCATCCATCCACAAAGCGGCAATCGGAATGATCACCATCAGCGCAAGGATCACCGCGTTGATATATCTCTCCCGGATCATCTCACGCGCTCCCAAAGAGGCCGGTGGGTTTGAAGATCAACACACCCGCCATCAGGATGTAGATCAACATCGACGCCAACGCCGACCCGATGGTCGTCGCGGCAGAGGCATCCATGAAAGTGGAAAAAAGCACCGGCAAAAGCGTCCGTCCCAACGTATCCGTCAACCCGACCAATATCGCACCCGCAAGCGCGCCCTTGATCGAGCCGATGCCGCCGATCACAATCACCACAAAGGCAAGGATCAGCACCGGCTCTCCCATGCCCACCTCCACCGACTGGATCGCACCAACCAATGCGCCGGACAGACCGGCGAGCGCGGCACCAAGGGCAAAAACCATTGTGTAAAGGATGGAGATATCGACCCCAAGCGCGCCGATCATCTCCCGGTCATTCTCTCCTGCGCGGATCCGCATGCCCACCCGCGTGCGGGCGATGAGCAGGAACAACCCAAGCGCCACCAGCAGGCCAATGATGATGATTGTCAGGCGGTACTTCGAATACTCAATCCCGCCCGGCAACATCACTGTGCCAGACAGCGCATCAGGCATGTCCAGAAACAGCGGGAAAGAGCCAAAGACCCAGCGGGTCGCCTCTGAAAACACAAGGATCAGCGCGAAGGTGGCCAGCACCTGATCCAGATGGTCGCGCTTGTACAGGCGGCGAATGACCGTCAGCTCAATCAGCGCACCGAACATGGCGGCCGCGACAAGGGCTGCGATCAACGCCAGTGTGAACGATCCAGACCATGCCGCCATAGACGCGGCGGCAAAGGCACCCACCATGTAAAGCGCACCATGCGCAAGGTTAATCAGCCCCATCACGCCAAAGATCAGCGTCAGCCCGGCGGCCATCAAAAACAGCATCACGCCGAATTGCAGACCGTTGAGGATCTGCTCAATCAGTAGAATTGTGCTCATCCCCGCCCCCGCATTGTGCCGACGGCGTTGCCCGCCGCCAGCCGTTTCTCAATCAGCGCTTACAGCTTGCAATCCGCCGCATAGACATCCTGATGGTCGGTCAAGCCGGTGCCGATGATCTTGTTGGTAAAGATATCGCCCTCCTTGATGACTTCCCGCACATAGATGTCCTGAATGGGATGCTGGTTGTTGCCGAACTTGAAATCACCTCGGGTGGAGTTGAAATCCGCCGCCCGCAGCGCATCGCGGAACGCATCCTGATCCTTTACGTCCGCCTTGGCCGCCGCACTGATGATCAGGTTCGCCGTGTCAAAGGACTGCGATGCATAGAGCGATGGCAGACGGCCATACGCCGCTGCAAAGTCCGCGACAAAGGCCTTGTTGGTGGCATTGTCGATATCCTTGCTCCACTGGGATGTGTTCTGCACACCCAGCGCCGCATCACCTACCGCTTGCAAAATGCCCTGATCAAAACTGAACGCCGGGCCGACGACCGGCAGATCAATGCCACTGTCCGCATACTGCTTGAGGAAGGAAATCCCCATGCCACCGGGCAGGAAGAAGAAGATCCCGTCCGCACCGGATGCACGGATCTGCGCAATCTCGGCGGCATAATCGGTCTGGCCCAACTTGGTATACAGTTCTCCGGCCAGCTCCCCCTCATACATGCGCTTGAACCCTTTCAGCGCGTCCTGACCCGCCGGGTAGTTCGGGGCGAGGATGAAGGCATTCTTGAAACCCGCCGTGTTGGCATGGGCGCCCGCCGCTTCGTGCAGATTGTCATTCTGCCATGCGACGTTGAAATAATTCTCATGGCAACCGCGCCCGGCCAGCTGGGTGGGGCCCGCATTGGGTGACAGATAGAACTTCCCCTGCGCGGTTGTACTGGGCACAACGGCCAGGGCCAGATTGGACCAGATGATCCCTGTCAGGATATCAACTTTCTCCGACTGGATCATCTTGTCGGCCAGTTGAACCGCGATGTCGGGTTTGCGCTGATCATCCTCGACGACAACCTCAATCCCCTCACCGCCTTGCTTCATGGCAAGCATGAAACCGTCACGAATATCCGCACCAATGCCTGCACCACCGCCGGTGAGGGTTGTGATCAAGCCAACTTTCAGTTTCGCGTGCCCATCCGCAGCCGCAACGCCAGCCAGCGACATCGCGGCGGCCGTTGCAACGCCAAGCGCGCTCCATCTCAGTGTAGTGAACATAGTGTTCTCCCTGTCTTGTGTTTCCGGGCACATCTTTTCGGCGCCTCCGGCACATAGTGTGCATGAACCCTGTGCATTTCAAAGGGATTCACAGGTCCATGCTATTTTGAGGTCAATTTTATTTCAAGCTCAAAATATTTTTACTTGAAGCTTTCTGCGGAATGCGCTCATTCGACAGGGTATTGCCGGGAAGATCGCCGGCACCCACAGTCAATCCTAGCTTAACCCCTTGCCATCGCTTTGCTTTCGACAAGATCAAACTGTCCACTTTGGTTAACACATAGTCTGTACGCGAAGTAGTACACTAAGTCCTTCAAAATATTGAATAAAGTGTAAGCTAAATTTGGCAACCGTATCGATTCGTGATATGTAAACAATAATCGACACAACACCAGTCAGAGCTTTCTATTCGAAAACACAGATTGATACGGCTAATCGGGGGGAGCAATGTCTACAACAGACCAAAATCCGGCTCTTTTCAACACCAATGATCTGTCTGCCACACGCTCCGATCTTGAAACGCTACGGGCCAAGCTGCCGCCTGATGCGGTTGTCTCTCTTGCCCGCGAAGTGCTCTCTCGCGTTTCAAAACAATCGCGCCCCATGGAGCAGAGCCACAGATCAATCGAAGGGCTGACAAAAGCGCTGATCGCAGCCGATGACCACGACATCGCCAACCTGGTGGAACAATACCATCGCATGGGCGTGGACATCACCACCCTCTACCTCAGCTATCTGGCTCCAGCCGCAAAGCTGCTTGGGGAATGGTGGACAAAAGACAAGGTCACTCTTGCTGACGTCAGCATCGGCACCGGCCGCATCTATGCCCTGATGCGCGGCTTCAAAAGCCGCCTGCCCCCGCCGGTGCGACCAAGCGGAAAGGCCGCATTCTTTGCGTCCGTCCCGGGAGAGACGCATACACTCGGCGTCAAGATGGCTGCCGACCTCTACCGGCAGGAAGGCTGGCACATTGATGTGGAAATGGGCATGCCCCATGACACACTGGTGGACCGCATTGTCGAGTCCGGACATCTGCTGATCGGGCTTTCCGCAGGGGGCATTCATGCCTTGCCGGATCTTGCGCGGCTTGTCCTTGCCCTGCGCGTCAGCGCGCCCCATGCGCTGATCCTTGTCAGTGGCAACATCGTCGTGGAAGCGGCGGACAGCATCAGGCTTATCCATGTCGACCGGTTAAGCAGCAGCTATGACGGGGCGCATCGGCATATGATCGCCCTTTGGGATGAGCTGTCACATCTTGAAGAAAAGTAGACAAAAATAAAGGCGACCCCGATACCGGGGCCGCCTGTTCAATCTCAATATTCCCGAATCAGGATTCAGGCTGCGGCCCGACAGAGACCAGATACGCCCAGACATCTTTCGCGTCCTGCTCGTCCTTCAGCTTGAAGGACATCTTCGATTTGGCCTTCTTGTCATCCAGATAGGTGCGCAGGAACTTGCGTGGGTCCGCGACGTAATTCACGAAGTCCGCTTCATTCCATTCCAGCCCGGCTTCGCCGGTCTCGATCAGCGATTTGCCGTACTTCTTGCCAAACTCTTCGTCCGTGCCGGCAACACGTGTGTAAAGGCCATAGAGGTTCGGACCGCTGCGGCCGCCCTTCACAATCACTTCGCCTTCAGCATCCACAACGGAGTGGCACGATTTGCATTTTTTGAACACATCTTCACCAGCGGCAGCATCACCTGTGGCATGCCCGTCTGCAAACGCAGGACCCGCCATCAACGCCGTGCCCAGAGCAGCAATTTGGAACATCTTCATCTTCAGGTCTCCCTAACCTTCGTTACTTTGTACCCTGAGGCATACCTCAAGTCGTGTGAACGAGAAGATAATATAGTGACCTCCAAAGGCAAGGGCAGTGTCGCGGATGTGAAGGATCGTCGCAGGCGGCCGGGTGTTCGACGGCTTCGTTCAGGCCAGCCGAAACCTCTTATTGTGCCTTTGGGCCGCCATAACGGGCTTTGGCCTTGTGCCGACTCAATGTGTAAGGTTAGACTTACACTATGTCCGTTACAGTTGACATTCCCGCGCGGCACTGGCCTGAGCCTGCCGCCATGCTCCGGTTGATCAAACCCATCACGTGGTTTCCACCGATGTGGGCTTACCTGTGCGGTGTCGTCTCGTCCGGCGCGGCCCTTGGCGGCAGTTGGACGCTCGTTGTGCTGGGCATCGTGCTTGCTGGTCCGATTGTCTGCGGGATGAGCCAGGCTGCCAATGACTGGTGCGACCGCCATGTGGACGCCATCAACGAACCCGACCGCCCCATTCCGTCAGGCCGCATTCCGGGACGCTGGGGGTTGTGGATCGCCTTGGCAATGACTGTCCTGTCGCTGCTTGTGGGCTGGCAACTGGGGCCTTGGGGTTTTGGCGCAACCGTCATTGCTGTCACCGCCGCCTGGGCCTATTCCGCCGAACCCATCCGCGCCAAAAAATCCGGCTGGTGGGGTCCGGGTCTGTGTGGCTTGGCCTATGAAACACTGCCCTGGATCACCGGTGCCGCCGTCTTGAGCGCGGGCGCCCCCGCCTCTGAAATTCTGATCATCGCCCTGCTCTATGGCCTCGGTGCCCACGGGATCATGACTCTGAATGACTTCAAGGCGCTGGAGGGGGACGCAAAGATGGGCGTCAATTCCCTGCCTGTGACCCTCGGTCCCGCCCGCGCCGCCAAAGTCGCCTGTTGGGGCATGGCCGTGCCACAAATGGTCGTGATTGGCCTGTTGCTGAACTGGGGCAAACCCTGGCACGCGGCGATCATCTCGGCCCTGCTCATCGCGCAATTTGCCGGCATGCGCGTCCTGATGCGTGACCCCAAAGGCCGCGCGCCCTGGTATCAGGGCACCGGTATCACCCTTTATGTCGCAGGCATGATGGTCGCCGCCATAGCACTGAGGAGCATCACATGACCCTGTCCTGGTTCCAGATCGTCCGGCTGGGTGTGGTGCAGATGGCGCTCGGCGCCATCGTGGTGCTGACAACCTCGACCCTGAACCGGCTGATGGTGGTTGAGTTTGCCCTGCCTGCCGTGCTGCCGGGCCTCTTGGTCGCCCTGCACTACGGTATCCAGCTATCGCGCCCGCGCTGGGGCTTCACCTCCGACACAGGTGGCAATCGCACGCTTTGGATCATTGGCGGCATGGCCGCACTGGCTCTGGGCGGATTCACAGCGGCCTATGCGGTCACGCTCTTTACAGCATCATACTGGTCCGGGCTCCTGCTCTCGATCTTCGCCTATGCGCTGATCGGGATCGGTGTCGGGGCAAGCGGCACATCCTTGCTTGCCCTGCTGGCCACCGCCACCGCGCCGCACCGCCGCGCGGCAGCCGCAACAATCACCTGGCTGATGATGATCTTCGGCATCGCCATGACCGCAGGCCTCGCGGGCAGTTTCCTTGACCCCTACACACCGGCGCGCCTGTTGACTGTCGTTGCAACCGTTGTGGCCATCGCCGTGGTCCTGACCATCCTCGCGGTTGCCGGCATCGAACGCCGGGTCACTGCAACGCGCGAACCCGACCCAACCCCCTTCATGGAAGGCCTCCGCGAAGTCTGGGCCGAACGCCGCACCCGCGATTTCACCCTCTTCGTCTTCCTGTCGATGAACGCCTATTTCATGCAGGAGCTGATACTGGAGCCCTTTGCCGGTCTCGTCTGGGGCTTCACCCCCGGTCAGTCCACCAGCCTCAGCGGCGCGCAGAATGGCGGCGTGTTCGTCGGCATGCTGACCGTGGGTATCATGGCGACAGGCCTGAAAATCGGCAGCCTGCGCAACTGGATCCTGGGGGGCTGCTTCGGCTCGGCGCTCAGCCTTGTTGCCATTGCCTGGGGCGGGCTGGCTTTGCCCGCCGTCGGGCTGACAACGCTCGTTGTTGCACTGGGTTTCTTTAACGGCATGTTTGCTGTCTCCGCCATCCGCTCGATGATGGCGCTGGCCGCCGAAGGACGCGGCAGGCGCGAAGGCACACGCATGGGCCTCTGGGGGGCGGCACAAGCCATCGCCGCCGGCTTTGGCGGGCTTCTGGGCGCGGCTGCCGTCGATCTTCTGCGCGGTCCGCTCGCCGATGCACCCGCATTCGCGGTTGTCTTCTCGATTGAGGCCGCTCTCTTCATCGCAGCCGCCGCCATGGCGCTGCATATCATGGAAAACACCCGCAGCACGCGCGCTGCCCTGGTTCCGGGGGAATGAACATATGTATGATGTCGTTGTTGTAGGAGGCGGACCATCAGGCGCCACCGCCGCGCTCGAACTGGTCCGGTCCGGGCACAAGGTTGCCCTCCTGGACCGGGAGGGGCGGATCAAGCCCTGTGGCGGCGCCATCCCGCCGCGGCTGGTCACGGATTTCGACATCCCCGACAGCGAGATCGTCGCCCGCATCAATACCGCGCGCATGATCTCCCCCACCCAACGGCAGGTCGATATACCGATTGAGAACGGATATGTCGGTATGGTCGACCGTGAATTCTTCGACGCTTTCCTGCGCAAGCGCGCTTCGGATGCGGGTGCCGAGTATATCGTGGGGACCTTCACCGCGATTGAACGCGACGATCAGGGCACCCATGTCGTTTACCGTGACAAGGGCAGTTCTGACACCAAACGCCTGACCACCAAGCTGATCATCGGCGCGGATGGCGCACGTTCAAACGTGGCGCGGGCCGAAGTGCCCGGCGGTGACACCATTCCCTATGTGATTGCCTATCATGAGATCATCGAAGCGCCCGAGCCGACGCCAGACTATGACCCCAAACGCTGCGACGTGATCTATGACGGTGCGATTTCTCCGGACTTCTATGGCTGGGTGTTCCCCCATGGGAAATCCGCCAGTGTCGGCATGGGCACCGGCCTTGATGGTGTGGACCTCAAGAAAGCCACGGCAGAACTGCGCCTCGCGTCAGGTCTGGAAAACTGCAAGACAATCCGCCGCGAAGGGGCGCCCATCCCGCTCAAACCGCTGGACAAATGGGACAACGGACGTGACGTGGTGCTGGCAGGCGATGCCGCCGGCGTTGTCGCCCCCTCTTCCGGGGAAGGGATCTATTACGCCATGGTTGGCGGACAGGTTGCGGCAACGGCTGCTTCGGCCTGCCTGACCTCTGGCCGGGCCCGCGATCTGACACTGGCCCGCAAGCTCTTCATGCGCGAACACAAACAGGTCTTCCGGGTCCTTGGTGCCATGCAAAACGCCTATTACCGGTCTGATGCCCGCCGCGAACGCTTCGTTTCGCTCTGCCATGATGTCGACGTGCAGCGGCTGACGTTTGAAGCCTATATGAACAAGAAACTGGTCAAGGCACGGCCCATGGCGCACCTCAAGATCGGCATCAAGAACCTTGCGCATCTGTCCGGTCTGGTGTCAGAGACCCGCGTCTGACAGATTGGGGGAAGCACCATGGACGGCAGTATGACACCCACAAACATCATGATCCCCGCCTGGGTGGATGGCACCTTGACCCCGGTTGAGAAACTGGCGGCCCACCAGCGCGGTCTGCGCCACCTTGCCGTGTCTGTCTTTGTCATGCGACACGGGTCGATCCTGATCCAGCAGCGCGCGCTGTGCAAATACCATACACCGGGGCTCTGGGCGAACACCTGTTGCACCCATCCCGCCTGGGACGAAGACCCGACAGATTGCGCGCACCGCCGGGTGAATGAAGAGCTGGGGATCACCGGGCTGAACCTGTTGCACCGCGGACAGGTCGAATACCGCGCCGCCGTCGGGCCGGACATGATCGAACATGAAGTGGTGGAGGTCTATCTGGCCGAAGCCGCCGAAGACATGGCGATGGCCCCAAACCCCGAAGAGGTCATGGCCACCCGCTGGATCACGCCGCAAGACCTCGCCGCAGAAATCGCGCAAACGCCTGGGGCCTTTACGCCCTGGCTGCGCATCTATCTGGATCAGCACGCGGATATGATCCTGGGCCAACCCCTGGAAATCTGATCACGCCTGTTCCGAGAACAGTCAAGGGCAGTATCCCCCGCCTGCGCCGCACAGGGTCAGGACGTCTCTGCCCAGACGCCCACGGCCTGCATCGCCGTTGCGGCAATATCGGTCGCGGTCATGCCCGCCTCGGCATACATCGCATCGGGTGCGGCCTGATCAATGAACTTGTCCGGCAAGGTCATCGTCCGCACAGCCAGATTGCCGTCCAACAACCCTTCGCCCGCCAGATCATGCAGAACCATCGCGCCGAACCCGCCGCGTGCACCTTGTTCAATCGTGACCAGCGCCTTGTGCGTCCGCGCCAGACGGTGCAGCAATTCCCGGTCCAGCGGCTTGGCGAACCGCGCATCGGCCAGCGTGACGGAAACACCGCGTTCCTCCAGCAGCGCGGCCGCTTTCAGGCTCTCACCCAGATGCGCCCCGAAGGAGAGGATCGCCACGTCGGTGCCTTCGAACATCACGCGCCCCTTGCCAATCTCCAGCACTTCGCCGCGTTCAGGCAGGGGCACGCCCTCCCCTTCGCCGCGGGGATAGCGGAAGGCAATCGGCCCGCTGTCATGCGCCGCCGCTGTGGCCACCATATGCATCAGCTCCGCTTCATCCGCGGCCGCCATCACCGTCATGTTCGGCAGCGCGGTCAGGTATCCCACATCAAACGCACCTGCGTGTGTCGCGCCATCGGCGCCCACCAGACCCGCCCGGTCAATCGCAAAACGCACCGGCAGATTTTGCAAGGCCACGTCATGCACCACCTGATCATATCCCCGTTGCAGGAAGGTCGAATAGATCGCACAGAACGGCCGCAGCCCGGAAGCCGCCATGCCAGCCGCAAAGGTCACGCCATGCTGTTCGGCAATGCCCACATCGAACATCCGTTTGGGATGTTTCGTGCCAAAAATGTCCATGCCCGTGCCACCCGGCATCGCGGCGGTGATGCCAACGATCCGGCTGTCGGTATCTGCCAGATCAGTGAGGGTCTGGCCAAAGATCTTGGTGTAGCTTGGGGCATTGGGCTGCTTCTTGGCCTGCACCCCGCTTTCAACAGTGAATTTGCCGACACCGTGATACTTGTCCGCTGACTGTTCTGCGGGGGCATAGCCCTTGCCCTTCACCGTGCAGCAATGGATCAGCACCGGTCCTGTCGCCCGCGCCCGTGCCGCGCGCAACACCGCCGCCAGCTGCTCCATATCGTGCCCGTTGATCGGTCCGACATACTGAAATCCCAGCTCTTCAAACAGCGTGCCCTGCGCACCCACGGCCCCCGTCACCAATTGCCGCGCGCGTTTGGCGTGATCGCGCAGGGGGCCGGGCAGCGCGGCCTCGAACCCTTCGGCAACCTGTTGCAACTGCCCCAGGGGAGAGCCGTAAAGCCCCGACAGATACTTCGACATCGCCCCAACCGGCGGCGCAATGCTCATTTCATTGTCATTGAGGATCACGAACATCCGCCGCCCTTCGGCGCCTGCGTTGTTCATCGCCTCATAAGCCATGCCCGCACTGATCGACCCATCGCCAATCACCGCAATCGCATCGCCCGTGTTCTGCCCCAGATCACGCCCCAGCGTGAACCCCAACGCCGCCGAGATCGAGGTGGAGCTATGCGCGGCACCAAAGGGGTCGTATTCAGATTCGCTACGCTTGGTGAAACCGGAGATCCCCCCCTCCTGCCGCAGGCTGTGCATCCGGTCGCGCCGCCCGGTCAGCACCTTGTGCGGGTAACACTGATGCCCCACATCCCAGATCAGCTTGTCATGCGGCGTGTCGAAAACCGCATGCAACGCAACCGTCAGCTCCACCACACCCAGCGATGAACCCAGATGGCCACCGGTCTGGGCAACCGCCTCCACCACCTCACTGCGCAGCTCATCCGACAGATGTTTCAGATCAGCAACCGACATGCCGCGCATGTCGGCGGGTGTGTTCACACGGTCCAGAAACGGCGTTTTGCGGGGGGTGTCTGTGGCGGGCATGGCGGCAGGCTCCTCGGTCTTGGTAAAAAGAGGGAGTCTGTTGGCCGCGGGTGCAGAAGGAACCAGAACCGAAAGCGGTCGGGCCCCTTCTGCCTCCCGTAGCCAACAGGACGTGTCAGGAAAGCCTCTTCCTGACGTTTCCGGATCAAACCAAGGGACATGGTCGATCCGAAAGGCGGGGCGGGGCCAAGGGTGGCCCTGCCAATCTCTCAGGTGCGCGTGGTATCCGCGAGGGGTGCCTCATAGGCGGAGAACGGTGTCGGATCATCCGCCTCGCGGGCCTCATCCGGCAACAGCAGGCCAATCCCGTACAAGGCCCACATGAACAATCCGAACCCCACACAGACGATTGCGGCATAGCCCGCGCCCTTCATCATCAGCAGAAAGACGTCAGCCCGCAGTCGGAAGGTTTGATCGCCGGTGCGCAGATAGTCGTGGTTGTCACTCATGGTCTCTTTCCTTCTCAATCAAGCGGCGCGTAGCCGTGTTCCTGGGCCCAGATGAACCAGTTGTCGACAACCGTGCCGGTCAACAGGATCCCGATACCGCCGGTCAGCGTGGTCAGCACCGCGAACCACCAGGCCCAGCGGTGGATGCCTTCCATTGTGGCGTTGAAGCCCATGGTCCATCTCCAGAAAAGCGCGGCCCGTTCAGAGGCCGTACCCCGGTCGACGATCTGTTCGATCTCCCGCTCCCCGCCGTAGCGGCTGACGGCAAGGATCGTCGCGCCGTGCATCGCGAACAGCAGGGCAGAGCCATAAAGGAACGCAATGCTCAACGCGTGGAACGGGTTATAGAACAGGTTGCCATAGGTCAGCGAAAACAGGTTCGTCCAGTCAAGGTGCGGGAAGATCCCGTAGGGCACCGCCTCTGACCAGCTGCCCATCAGGACAGGACGGAACAGACCCAGCACAAGGAACAGCCAGATCGCAGAGGCAAAAGCCCAGCTGACATGCTTGCCCATGCCCAGCTCTTCGGCGCGCAGGTAGGTCCGGATCCACCAGGAGATCACCGATACCAGCAGGAAGAAGCTGGCGATGATCCACCATCCCCCTTCGTCCAGCGGCGCAAAGCCCAGCCCGTATTCCTCGGCAGGCGGCTCAAGCGCCAGCCAAAAGAGTTCGCGCAGGAACAAGGCCGGGGAATAATCCACCTGCCACCAGAAGTTCATGCCAACAATGAAGAACCACAGGAACCCCGTTGCCAGAGAGACAACACCGAATGTGCCCAGATAGATCGGCCCCAGTTGCGCGTTGCCAAACAGACCCGCAAGGCTTGAAAACCCGGCTTTCTTGGTGCGTTCGCGGTCCAGAAGCCCGTCAGGGTCGACCCCCATTTCAGGGGGGCCCTGAACCTGAACCTGCGTGAAGATATTTTGATACTCAGCCATTTTTCATATCCCTCTTACAGATCCGCCCACCAGGGCAATTCGGCGTACCAATCCCACCAGGCCGACCACTGGTCGAACCAGATCGTGCCGGAGATGACGATACAGATCGCGCTCCACAGACCGGCTTGCAGCGCCAGGAACAGACCCAGACGGTGAATGCCCAAGGGCCCGATCGAATAGCCGATCAGATCGCGGAAATAGGTGTCCTCGTGATCTGGTGTGACGATCTTGTTTTCCTTGCCGCCCGTGTTGACCGCTGACAGAACCAGCGAGCCGTGCAGCGCAAGCGCCAGACAGGTGGTAAAGAAGAAGGTGATCGCGACCATATGCGCGGGGTTGTAGTGGAAGTTGCCGTAGGCATATCCGACGTTGTTCACCCAATCGAGGTGGCTGAAGATGCCGTAAGGAAATCCGTGTCCCCAGGCCCCCATCAGCACCGGCCGGATGATCACCAGCGTGACATAGGCCAGGATCGCAACACTGAAGGCGAAGGGCACATGATACCCCATCCCCAGCTTGCGGCAGATTTCCACCTCCCTGAGCGCCCAGCTGACAAACGCCAGCGTCGCGCACATCGTGATGATCTGCCAAAGCCCGCCTTCGGCCAGCGGCGCCATGCCAAGGCCCACTTCAAGGCTGGGGGGATTGATTGAGATCAACCAGGGGTTCCAGGTATCACCCAGCGCCGCCCCGTAAAAGATCAGGATGGTGCCGAGCGCGGCAAAAAAGAACGTCGTGACGCCGAAAAAGCCGACATAGAAGGGGCCTACCCAGAAGTCGAACAGATCACCGCCAACCAATGTCCCACCTCGGACCCGGTATTTTCTTTCGAAGCTGAGCTGAGCCATCTTCTTACTCCTCTTGCGCCGACAACCACAGGCCAAGGGCCCGGTGCGGCGCGCACGTGAATGATTTCGGGTTGCTGCGGGCGGCGGCGTGACACCAGTCCGCCCGCTGCGTTTTCTTGCAGTCCGATTACTCCGCTGCTTCAGCCGCACCAAAGGCGCGGTCGAACCAGTTTGTTTCCGGGTTGCTGAGCAGGACGAGATGAATCATCGCCGCCAGCAGGAACAGGAACACGCCCTGCGCCACGAAAACGCGACGCGGGTCGAAGATCAGCCAGATTTTGTAAAACTGTGCCATGTCGATATGCTCCTATCAGCCCCAGGAGAACCAGGGCAGTTTGATGTACGTCAGCACATGCGCGACAACGGCCACGATCGTGAAGATCGTGAACCCGCTCATGTAGACTGAGTGCAGCTCCTGCGCTTGCTCGTCTGTCAAACCTGTGAAGGACAGGTCATTTTTATCAGCCATGTTTTTCTCCTCAGAAAAAGTGCCGACGCCGCGCCCCCCGCGGCCGGGTTACGACAGGGGCTCATCCCCTGCCCTAATCCACCACTCCGGGGGGGAGTGGCGAACCTGTTGTCCGTGCCGGTCACCCGAAACGGAATGTTTGCCTCACGCGGAAAAGATGCGCGGGGTGATGATCTGGGCCTGGCTCCAGGCGGCCTTGATGGGGCCCTTTTCGGGCAACTCCATCCGGCGCGCGGCGCTCAAGCCCCATGTCAGGAAACTCAAGGGCAGCGTCGCCACGAAGATCACGGCGAAATAGACGTAGTATTCGCGCATGTTGGGGACGCTGCGGTGGCGCGCGGGTGTGCGCGCAACGCTTTGGTCGCTGCTGATATCGGTCATGTTTTGGCTCCTCCCGAAGCTGGTTGAAGTCCCTCGACGCATTCCAGAACCACCCGTTCAGCACCCGCATCAAGCGCTGCTTTTTCAGCAGCGTCGCGCAGGGTCTTGGCGGCGGAAATACGTGTCAGGATCGGATGGCTGGCAACAATTTCGTCCAGCTTGGCCTGGGCATCCGCATCCCAGGGGAAATCCCGCTTGAGCGGGGTTGGTGTCGCCGGGGTGGCATCCATCTCGGACCCCAGCGGTAGTATGTGGAACAGCGCGTCGAACAATCCGTTGCAGACCTCCTGCACCAGATAGGTGGCCCCCGCATAGCCCATGAAAGGCGTCCCCGTCGCGCGCCGGATGGCAGCACCGGGGAAGGACGCAGGAATGAAGGTTGGCGCCGGGCCAAAGCCCGATTTCATCTCCGCCAGATACATCTTTTCATTGATCGACCCCATCAGGATCAGCGGGCGCTTCTCGTGCACCATCGCGCGGACCTGATCGTTATCGGTTTTCTTGCCGCGTGTGCGGGCAACCGCAAAGGCGCAGGGCAGACCCAGATCATTCTCAAGGAAATTGCGGATACCGCGCGCATAGGTTTCATTCGCCACAATCCCGAAGGAGGCGGTCGCAAAGAAGTCCTGCGTCACCGACCGCCACAGATCCCAGACGGGTTTGATGGTGGAGTGCTTTTCGCGCTCAATAAACGGCTCGGGATCAAGGCCCGTCAGCTCACCCAGCTTACGCAGGAATTTCGTCGTCGACTCGATTCCAACGGGCGCTTGCAGATACGGTTTGCCCAGCACTTCGCACAAGCCCCGACCAAACTCGCGGTACATGCAGATGTTCACATCCGCATTCACCAGCCCGCGCATCTCTGACACATGGCTGCCCAGCGGCATCACCATGTTCACCTCAGCGCCAATCCCCTCAACCAGCCGACGGATCTCCGCCAGATCGGAGGGCATGTTGAACGTGCCATACATCGGCCCAAGGATATTCACGCGGGGGGCGGCGCCCTCCTCGCGTTTCTTCTCGGGCGGCATCCGGCCCTTGGTCATGCCGAACTCGGTAAAGATCCACGTCATCGCGCGGTCCGCACTCTCCCACTGATCCTCATCAATGGTGCGCGGCAGGAAACGTTGGATGTTGGTGCCTTGCGGTGTCACCCCGCCGCCGATCATCTCCGCGATCGACCCGGTCACAACCACCGCAGGCAACGCGGGATCAAGCGTTTCCCAGGCGCGTTTCATCGCCTCTTCGGTGCCGGCCCCCATCTCACCTTCGCCCAGACCGGTGACCACGATGGGTAGCTCATGCGGTGGCAAAGCATCGGTGTAATGCAAAACGGATGTGACGGGCAGGTTTTCGCAGCCCACGGGGCCGTCGATCACCACCTGCAAACCCTTGGTCGCACAGAAGGCATAAACTGCGCCCCAATATCCGCCTGCGCGGTCGTGGTCCTGGACTAGCATTGGGCACCTGCCTTGGTGCGCATGAATGCACAACCTACGGTCGGGATATGATAAAACGCGCCGCTCATATCATTTGCGCGGCCTTCGCCGCCCTCGCCTGCTTTTCCAGCTTCTTCAAATTCTGCGCGCGGAACTGCGGCTGCACGTTCGGGCTGCCTTCCCAGACGCCCGCTGTGTCACCCGCACCAACACCCTCAAAGAACGCTTTCATGTGATCCATACGCTCCTTGTTCGCCATGGCGGCATTCACCACCTGCGCCAGGGAGCCCGCGCCCGCGACACCCATCAGGGGCCGCGCGGAAATCAGGTTGGTGAAATAAAGGGACGGTATCCCCAGCTCTTTACCCTTCTGCACGACAGGCGTCGTGCCGATTGCCAGATCAGGCTGGATCGCCTCCATCGCCGCGCAATCGTCTTCCAGTGACGCACGGAACTTCACCTTCACGCCGCGCGCTTCGAGCCATTCGGCATCCGCCGCGGACCATTCCGTCTTGGGACAGGCCGTCCCCACATAAGGAACATCCGCACCGCTTTCGATCATCAGCCGCGCGACCAACAATTCGCTGCCCTCATAGCCCGAGAGCGTGATCGTCCCGTCAATCGGCGCACCGCCAAGCGCACCTTTGATCGCAGGCAGGCAGGCGTTTTGCGCCGCAGCGATCTTGTCTGCGGAAATGTTGTAAGCCTCGCCAATCGCCGCCAGCCATGCGGCGGTGCCGTCATGCCCCACGGGGGCAGAGCCAACGATAGTACGACCCGCCGCCTGAAACTCCCGCACACTCGCGGTGTAGAAAGGATGGATCGCCGCCGCGACACCGCAATCAAGCGCTGCGTAAAGCTCACGCCACTCGCGGCATGGTACGACCGGCCCCGCCCCCAGCCCCATGGGCGACAGCATCTGACCGATCATCATTGGATCAGCCGGGAACATCTCTCCCATCAGGGCGACCTGCGGACGATCCGCGCGACCGCCTTCGGGCATGGCCACCGGCCCCGCTTCAATCTCCCGCCGGGCATAATTCAGCATCGCGCCGGCCAGCACGTCCTTGGCTTCTGCGTGGGTCGGGATGCCAAAACCGGGGACGTCGATGCCCACCACGCGCACGCCGTCAATCTCTTCGGGCAGCAGCCGCAGTGGCACACCGGACGCCGTCGGCACACACAGGTTTGTCACGACAATCGCGTCGAGCTTCGCGGGATCGGCCACGTCATGCACCGCTTCGCGAATGTCTTCGAAGAGCTTGCCGGTCACCAACGTCTCGGAATTGAACGGCACATAGCCAACCGACCGCCGCGCGCCATAGAAGTGAGACACAAACGTCAGACCATATACGCAACAGGCCGAACCGCTGAGGATCGTCGCCGTGCGCTTCATCCGCAAACCCACGCGCAGCGATCCAAACGCAGGACACATCGACTGCGGCTGATCATGGGGGCCCTTGGGGTAATCCTTGGCGTATTGATCCAGCACATCGGATTTGCCCGCCGAACGCGCCGCTTCTTCCAGCGTGCCGCGCGATCCACACATGCCTTCGGCGGGCGCTTCCGCCACTGGTGCCAAATCAGCCCCGTGAGAGGCTTCATCAATCCGCACCTCGCCCACGTCATCGTAGGACACGTTATATCCCGTGCGCTCAGACATCGTCGTATACAACCTCCAGGCTCGCCTTGGGGGCTGCGTTCTTGCCGCGCATGTCCTGATCGGTGGCCGGTTCCAGCACCACGTCGCCGCCGGTTTCCGAGGCATCGAACAAACCAAGCAGCCCGTCCTGATCCAACGGCGTGGGTCGCACAGGCGGCGCTTCGGCCACCTCGTCCCCCAGGGCCGCAAACAGCGATCCCCATTGACTCTCCATCGTGCCGACAATCTGGTAATTGGCGGATTTCTTGCGCAGGTCATCGTCCTGCGGAATGGCGGCCAGCACCGGAATGTCCACCGCTTCGGCAAAGGCCGCAGCCTCTCCGGACCCGTCGTCCTTGTTGATTACCAACCCCGCGACACCCACGTTTCCGCCCAGCTTTCGGAAGTATTCGACCGCCGAACAGACGTTGTTGGCGACGTAAAGAGACTGCAGATCATTTGACGCGACGAGGATAACCTTCTGCGCCATATCACGTGCGATTGGCAGGCCAAAACCACCGCAGACCACGTCGCCCAGAAAATCCAGTAGAACATAATCGAAATCCCAATCGTGAAAGCCCAGCTTCTCCAGAAGTTCAAACCCGTGAATGATCCCGCGCCCGCCACAGCCGCGACCGACTTCCGGCCCGCCCAACTCCATGGCAAAGACACCGCCGCGTTTGAAACAGACATCGCCAATCTTCACCTCTTCACCCGCCAGCTTCTTGCGGGTGGAGGTTTCAATGATCGTCGGGCAGGCCTTGCCGCCAAACAGCAGCGATGTCGTGTCAGACTTGGGATCACAACCAATCAGCAGAACCCGCTTGCCCTGCTCCGCCATCATGTGGCTGAGGTTGGCCAGTGTGAAACTCTTCCCGATCCCGCCTTTGCCATAGATTGCGATGATCTGTGTTTTGGAGGTCGGCTCCTCCACCACGATGTCAGCGAAATCCTCATGCGCCTCGTCGCGCAGGCGCTGGTCGAAATCCTTGATGGTGCCACCATCCTTGAGATTGGGAATATCGAGTGTCATGCGTGACCTTTCCAGTCGAGGATCATTTTCAGGCAAGCCGGGTCGTCAAAGGCGCGGGCGTAGGCCGCAGGGGCATCCGCCGCCGCCGCGCGATGCGTGATCAGATCACCCAGGCTGAGCGTGCCGCTTTCCACCAGCGACCGGGTCGCCAGCAAATCGTCAGGTGTCCATTCCGCCGCGATCCTGAACCGCGCTTCCTTCATGAAGGCCGGCGGGAAGGCAAAACTGATCGGCTCCGGATAAAACCCGGCAAGCACAATCTCTCCGCCCTTTT
>Ga0160419_100409_pt1 | contig 27678 bp, 42 predicted proteins | sample CelAP2metagpilot_2_FD_108196 | JGI IMG/M metagenome (GOLD analysis project Ga0160419, IMG submission 108196) | Phycosphere-associated microbial communities from Cellana algal ponds in Kailua-Kona, Hawaii, USA - Cellana AP2-4-25 metagenome pilot ... | reverse complement strand
GGCGTCCCTCCCTCCCTCCCTCCCTCCCTCCCCCTCGAAACACAAGGCCACCGCTTCCCGTGCATGCGCCTCTACAAACAATCGAAGCGCATAGGATGATCCCCCGGGAGTAACGTCATCAGCCAACGGATCGCACACAAACCGAATCGTCCCAGCTGTCCTCCCCCGCCCTCCCTCCCTTCCTCCCTTCCACAGGATCGAGATTTGTCCCACCTCTTCCATCGCTTCACGCGCCGGGAGGCAAAGTGATTGGGCCATTCTATCCGCCTCAGCAGTCAAAGCCCGCATTTCTGCCCTTTCCACGCCTTCAATCTCCTCCTCTTCATACTCTTCCTCATCCTCCTCTTCGTTCATCCCCTCCTCTTCATCCCATCCCATCCCTTCTCTCCCCCCACCCACTCCACCGCCACCACCACCACGCCTCTTTCTCATTCTCCATCGCTTAGTTTGCCATCGCCTTGCCTCGAGTAATAACTGCTTTGTGCGGATTGAGCCCGGCGTTAGAAGCTGTCGCCGTGACAGAGGATGCTCTAGCTGCAAGGGGGGGCGGGAGACCAGGTTGAGGAGGAGGGAAGACAGGTCGGAGGTGAGGAAGTCGTAGCTGTTGATGCTGTTGCGATTGTTGCTGCTATAGTTGGGCGAACGGAGATACTGCACCAGGCCCCGGAAGATCGCTTGGTTGAGGATGGAGGGAGTAAGGCGACGAGGAGGAGGAGGGCCCTTATCAGGGGTGAAGGCGTTGACTTGAATAATGGCGAGGAGAACGGGGTCAGGCAGACGATCGATGCGTCGATTTGCAATAGCTCGGGAGCCAAGTTGATAGGATCGGCGGCTAGTGCTTGTGCTCAAGGAAGAGGAGGAGGAGGAAGAGGAGGAGGAGGATAGAGGAGTTACGCCCCGTGGTTGGATTGCGCGGCCGTGCGAGTCACTAAAGCCCCGGACACTGCTGCTGCTTAAACGACGATGCTGATTAGGGCCAGAGGCGAGGGGAATGGGCGGTGGATGCGAATAGAGCGGCTTGCGTTTGGCCGGCGGCATGATGATGATGTGTACGTATGTGTATGTGCCTGGGGAGGCAGGGATGACGTGGAGAATGAGTAAGCGGAGGGAAGAAAAAGAGAAAGAGCGGGATAAAGAGAATGAAGTGGAGCTGGAATAAAAGTCTTGAGGTTTATAGCAAGGAAAAAGGGCACGGAGGAGGAACTGCTTGAGATGAGGGTGAAGAGAGCATTGGGGGGCATTGTGTCGGATGCTGCTTTGTTCAAGAAGCATTGCGTCACTCATTCTTCGCAAATTTTCTCTGCAGCTTTTCCTTATTTCATCGGCCTCGTAATAATTAAAGGTATTAGGAAAATCGGGAGCTTACTCTCTGATTCTCATTCAACTAGCAAACGTATTTTTACAACCCCTTATTCGTTTTTTTATAAAGCTTGATCAACCTCCTCCCTTCCTCTTTTCTCTCTCATATCCTGATTTCTCATCTTTCGAGTCGCTTGTCCAGTCACAAGCACACACAATTTGAATTACTGCGCGTACCTGTAAAAATCTGTGTAAGTTGAAGAAATAACATGTTATAGAAGAACGCTGTAATTTTTTAGATTTACTCAAAAGTTTTAGCGTGCTACTACAATATACAGATCAATCCGCTGACGAGAGAGCAGCACTGTGGTTGTGGCCCGAGCCTGGCTAAACCGCAGCAGAATGTGTGCACTGACTAGCTAAATATCGTATTCGCCTTCCAGCGGAAAACAAACATCCTGCTTGAAGTCGGCGTGGCGGATTCTAATGCACGAACACGAGAGTTTCATAAGGCAGCGTTGTCCCTTTTCGTAAACAAGAACAGGCTTAATTCTGTTCGGGTCAGGGTCAGAATTATTCATTGCCTTCTTTTCCACTTCTTGCTATCCCGTTGGAGGAAATATCTTGTTAATCGTCAGTATGTCCCACACCACACGTGGACCTCGAGCCTGTTTGAGTTCCTCTGCCAAAATCGCCATGTCCCGTTTTCGTCGCACGTCTGCTACGGCCAACTCGATCTGACACAGCCGCGGGAATATTTTCCCGCCATGGAGCCTAATCATAAACTCCTCCACCACTGTGCGAGAAATGGGCAAACGGCGAATATCCAGACGTCGTAGGTCGGCAAGGGGCGAGCACGGTGCTGACACCGACGACCGTGATAAAGAGGAAGAAAGAGAGGGCGAGACACAGGAAAACGCCCACAGCTTCCGGGCCATGGCATCATTATCGCCAATCCCATTCGAGTTTCCCCCAAGCTTGAGTTCCTGGAGGCTCGAGCCAAGGCACTGAACGAGAACTGTCATCCCTTCTGCCGTCAGTGGATTTCTTGCCAAATTCAGTCGTTTTATCGAGGAGTCCCATGACGGGGCAGGCTGACTGTGGAATGACAAGAGGTGCTGTAACTGAGTCCGTAGGACATGGCCGCCGCGGATCTCATTTCGCTCCAGAACCAAACGAAGAAGCACAGGCTGTTTCTGTGGCTGAATTTTCCGCTTCTTCGATTGTTTAGTGCTGGCACCCATGCGGTCTCCATCGTCCAAATTGTTGTCAAGAGGAAGTGAAGGTACTGCAATCATTCCCACGGTTATTATTCTTAGTACGCTCTCATCCGTAAGTCTGTTTTCGTTCAACTTGAGCTCCTCCAAGGCATCCCAACAGCCCAGCTCTCCCTTCCACCCGGCCATCAGCTCCGCCATTCCATCATCACCAATGTACTGTCCGCCAAGTCGCAATCGTTTCAATCTTATCCCGCCAGCACCCCTCCAGCCGTCCCACCTTCGTGTCTGTAACGCACGTACCAATGCTTGGATCCCCGCCGGGCCGATCGTCGATTGCTGTGACCTTCGAATATGTCGGTTGAGGGAGAGATCGATCTCTTCAAGCGCTGGGCTGAAAACGCCTGCTGCCATACTTTCAGCCAATCGTTCCAACCCAATGTCACCCAACAGATTATCACTCAAATCCAAGACCCGTAAGCCAGCCCACCGCCCGTCCGGCGGGGATCCCATACCCGTGAACGCTGTTACCAAGGCTACCGCGCTCTCAAAGCCTCCCAAAGCGTATCCTCGCAATCGCAGGATCTCCAACCTGCGTGTGACATCGGCAGGGGCTTGAGCTATTCCGTTTGCCATATCCATTGCACTTTCCGCGTTCAATTCAGGCACACAATTCGTCAGCGAAAGCTCCTCCAAAGCAGAAATCGCACCTATCTGAAAACTTTGACCTACTTCGCGAGTGAACTCATCTCGGAAGGCGGCGACTGCGTCATAGAACCAACGTTTCGCCTGCGCCTGGAGGGGACCATCCAAGCGCAGGATCTGAAGGAGATAGTTACAGAGAAATTAAGAACCGGCATGAAGGTTAGACGGTGAGCGTTTGACGAAGCGAAAGTAAATGATTTACGGTAAACAGAGAGAAGGGTAGGAAGATGATGGCGCCGTTGCCCCAACCACAACTAAATATCGTATGTTATTTACCCGCAAAGAATGAAGAAGTCGCCTGCTCGGAAACAAGACTAAATCGCCCGGTCTCGTTACAACATGAGCTCCCCCATAGCGTCTTGCAAAATCTATTGTCTCCAGTCTAGCACTTCTCTCCTGGCTGAGGGCATGAGGTATCGATGCAGAGCGATTCATCATTATAAGGTGTTCCGTGCCTGTCCCGTGTCGGTTTCCCACTTCGCGCAGATACGGAAGTCTGGCGAGAATAGCCCTTTCCCCAACAAAAGCACGCGATGTTGACCGTAATCCGTTCGTGGGGAATCCTGGCAAAAACAATTTCCAGAGCCGGCGTGTTTGCCCTAGCCCATTTATTACGCAGTCGAGGTCGGCATCGCTCATGAATGTCTCTGAGAGGTCAAGACTTTCTAAATTCGGGACGAAAAGGTGACCGCCCCGGAATGAGTGCTGCTGCTTTAAAGCGAGCCCAAAGAGCGTCGCTCGTGTGTGTGACTGAATCTGCTTATCGCCACTCTCCTCTCTGCCGCCGCGTACTGCCCATTCATACCCTGTATCAAAATGGAGATGCCTTAGCAACGGCAGGCGGTCTTCCGTCTCGTTAGTTTTCTGAGTTCCGGGAGCCTTCTCGTCGACGGCAGCTCTTTTGTCGTACTCATCTTCATACTCGACATCAGCGTCACTTTCGACATCGCCATAGGGCAGTGACACAACGCCGCACTGGAAATAATTCAGCAGACTCTCGAGCCTTTCTGGCGTGAGGTTGTCTAAACGTTCCACAAACGAGATAAACCTGCCCAGGTGACGGTGACTACAGGCGAGGCAGTACAAGCCTTGAGGTGCACCCAAAAAGCTGGCGACCAGGCGGTCTGTCCCCCGGGGCAGCAATGCAAGAAGGCCTCCACCTTCGATGAGCATGGGCGGGGAGGCTGGGGCCGCAGCGGTGGGCAGGAGTTGGGCAATGGTTTCCGCTGCGGTCGCTGCCGCACGGGTTGTGGCTTCCACAGCGCGCGCTCGTCTTGGACCTGTGTCGGCATAGGTAGGGGCGTGGCGGTGGGTTCAGCGTGGTCACAATAATGCGTCGAGCGCTAATGGTGCAAGGGAGGGGAGTCGTCCTGTACCAACGTGCAAGTTGTTGAAGGCGGCCTTCTTCTCGTTTCCTCCCTCACACACACCACTACACGCGCAGGCACGCCTGGAACCACACGCTCCATGCAGCGGCATGCGTTCCCTAGCTTGTTGGCGGCGACAGCAGCGGTAGTGGTATGCTGTTTCATCGTTCCTGTCCACGCCTTCATCTGTCCGACCCTGTCCCACCATCGACTTGTCGCACCCCCGCCTGCCCACGCGTCCAAAGCCGCCCTGAGCAGGAGAAGAAGACAACGTGCACATCCCATCCTCTACGCTCGACTGAAGAATACAGGTAACAAAGTGGATCTCGACCCGGACGAAATAGAACGCCTTTTTCAAGCGTTCCTCCGCGGAGACCGCAGTAGCATGGAGCAATACGAGGAGCAGCGGCGTCTACAAGCGGAAAAAGCAGAAGAAGACACACAAGGCCTGTGGGGCAAGGCCAAACATGTCATTCGAGGCATTGGATCCAAGGTCCCTCTTTTATTTATGGCTCCCCTTGTCCTATGGGTGGGGTTCCAACTAAGTGGATTGGCGGTGGCGCTTGCGTTGACATCTGCCGTTGTGCTGGCAGGCTTTGCACTTCCCCCCATGTTCGCCCTCACATTTTTGATACCGCTTATTGCGTTGCTGACACTTGGAATTTTTGTATTTCCCATCGTTCCGTTCGCGATCCTTGGTTTCCTACCTGGTTTTGCTCTTTTGCCGTTGCTCTTTTTGGGAGGGTTCTTCTGGTTAACGCAATTTTCAGGCTTGAGCAGCAGCATCAGCAGCAGGAGCAGCGGGGGGATAGTGGATGGGGATGATGGGTCATGGCCATGGGGTAATAGTGGCTTTAGCTGGATTAGTATCAACGACGAGGACGGCGAGACAGTTAGTCAGGGGATGTGGGGAACGCGAAGGGCGGAAAGAGGAGGGGTCATTGATGTCAAGGCGACTGACGCGGATGATGATGAGGACGAGGATGGGGGAAATGTGGGAAGCGCCGGAAGAGATTTGGAGGATTTTGATCGCCGTTTGCGTGATCGAGAATGAACGGAGAGAGGAAGTGCGATTTGTTTGTTGGGTTTGAAGCGTGGAGGAGTGTGCATGAGAAAACAGAATAGAATGAATAGAGAGAAGGCGAAAGCGGATAACAAAGATAGGAATTAATGAATAATCTCCCACATTAACGTTCAATACCATTGATTTAGAACGCTTCGGTGCGTTGCCATTTCTTCCCTTCTCTTTCCTCTTTCTCCCTCCGTCCCTCCATCCGTCCCTCAGTCCTTCCCTCCTTCCTCCACCTTAAAGCTTCGCCCTCGCCTTCTCTCCTTTCTTCCCACTCAATCCCCACGGCGCCAGCGTCACAAACTCTTCCGCAGCCGTCGGGTGGATTGCCAAGGTCGCATCCAAATCCGCCTTGGTACACCCTTTCTTCAAAGCCACCGCGAAACCTTGCAACATCTCATCCGCCCCCATCCCAATCACGTGCAGGCCCACCACCTTCTCCTCGGGACCGACACAAATCAGTTTCATCGCCGTCTTGGGCTTCTTCTCAGGCGGGACCGTCCATGGGCCATAGAACAAGTTCACGAACCGACTGGTGTAAATCTTCAAGTCCTTTTCCTCGTACTTCTCCCGTGCCTCCGCCTCCGTCAGTCCCACCGTCCCAAGGGGTGGGTGCGAGAACACCACCGTCGGGACATCGTTATAGTCAGCCTTGACCCCTTCCATTCCCCCAAATAATCGATCTGCCAGCCTCCTCCCGGCCGCGATCGCCATCGGGGTCAATTCCACCTTGCCACAAACATCTCCCAGGGCGTACACGCCCGGGACTGACGTGTTCTGGTGGGCATCCACCTTGATGTAGCCTTTGCTCCCCTGCCCTCCCACAATTGCCACCCCCGAGGACGCTAACCCCAAGGCCTCCGTTTCTGGGACACGACCGACGGCGAGCAATATCACGTCGAAACCCTCGTGCACCTCGCCACTGGCCAGACAAAGTGATAGTTTCCCTGTCTTTTCATCCTTCACCACCCCTGTGGGCGTGCTGTTCTTGTGGAGCTGCAACCCCGTCGCCGCCATCTCCTTCATCAACGTCTCCCGCAACAGTCCATCAAACGGCCGTAACGGTCCATCATACCTCACGAACAAATTCGTATCCGACCCCAGCGAATTAAAGATGCCCGCCAGCTCCACCGCAATATAACCCGCCCCCACCACCGCCACCCGCTTCGGCATCTCCTCCAACGCGAAGAACCCGTCCGAGTGGATACAATGATCCACCCCTGGGATCTGAGGCATTACCGGTTTCCCCCCCGTGGCAATCAAAATGTGGTCCGCCGTATACTCCTTCCCCCCCACACTCACGGTCTTGGGCCCCGTAAACCTCGCCATGCCCTCCAACACCTCCACCTTGCTGTTCCGCAACAAGGTGGTGTAGATTCCGTTTAGCCGATGCACGTACGCGTCCCTTGCATCCTTAATCGCCTTCCAATCAAACCCGAACGTCTCATGGACGGCTTTCTTGTCATGAGTATTCACCTCCGCAAGGGGACCCTTTCGATAGAACCCAAAATTACCCGCCTCCTGCATTTGCTCTGCCAAGACCGCTGTATTAAACATAACCTTTTTCGGAACACATCCAACATTCACGCACGTCCCTCCCAGGGCCTTGTACTCTACCAGGGCGACTTTTGCCCCGTAGGAGGCGGCACGACGGGCGGAGGCGACCCCACCGCTGCCACCACCGATGACGAGGTAATCGAAATGCTGTTTGGGGTCGGATGTCTTTCAGGCAGACATAGGGAAGGAGAGGTGGGGAGGAGGGAATTAGAAAGGATAGGAAGGAAGGAGCTAAGGAATAAGGAGATGCTCGGCGTGGTCTACTTATGTGGGATTATTGAGTCCTAAATTGTGAGTGATAGATTTCTCGAGGGAGGGAGATGGAGTACGGGAGACAGAGAAGAAGGGGTTGGGCCGTCCCTGCATTACAATTTACGCGATGGCAGGCATTCATGAGTACATATATTCCCTGCCATCGTCACACATGTCATAAAAGAATCACCATAGGATAAGAATAATCAAAAGGTGTCCTTCGTAAGCACATATCATACGTACCTCGGGCGTCCCGTCAAGCTTGGAAGAAGAGGAGGAATGGGCGGCTGCTGTGGCAGGGACGGCCATGAGGGCCAAGCGGCCCGTTTGAAGGCGAAGGCGATTCAGCAAAGGACGCATGCTCGATAGGATCATACACAAGGGTGTGGAGTGAACCTCTGGGAAGATGCCTCGGATTGATAGGGCGAAGAATGCGAATATGGAAGGAGGAGGGGAGGTCAAAAGCTGGCAGCTGATGAATCAAAGCGAGCGGACCTGTGTCCATCATATGAGCAAGAGCGGGCGACAAAGGGAAGTCGAAGGCAGCACGGGCATGAGTGCGAGGGAGAGTACACACGAGTGTTTCTTTTCGAATGACATCCACCATGAAGGTCGTCGTCTTGCTTTCTCGTCCTCCTCGCTGGAATCGCCAAGAGTGCAGATACGCTCCAAAGCCTCGCTCGCGAAAGACTAGAAGGTCACCCCCGCGGAGAACACTTACGCCAAAATTTCTTCCCAAGGTTTAATAAAATATGCCCAGCTAGGTAGTGAAGTAAGTACAATGTGCCTCCCCGCCGACCCCTGGGCAATGCGTGCAGGCTCCTTCTCATCCTCCCACGCCTGGAAGGACAGGGAAGGAAACGACCACCACCACGGCCGCCTCGATACGTGCCAATATGTACTTTCTTTGAATCGAACTTAACCCTCCACTGAATTTTGTGATATTTGATATTTGCGCTTACTAGGGAAACCCGTAAGAAGTACATTGAGATACAAAGGACGTAAATGACCAGGACTGTTCTAGGACAAAGTAAAATTTAAGGGTGCGGATGTGAAAAAGGCTTGACACAAGCAAATCAATAAGGTGAGTAAGCTTGCTTCTTTGCGCAAGCAATATGGCCGAAAGTCTGCACCTTTCCTTATTTCTATTCCTTTTTGTTGCATATATCAGAGAATCAGCACTTAATAACCTCTTCCAATCTCTGCTGTACAAGTCATGAGAATCTTCCTTTGAGGTAATAGGTAATAATCTATTCACATAACCAGCCGGGCAACGTGTACATCCTGATGTCCACGCATGCGCTCACTCCACCTCTACATCATAACACACGCATCATCATCCCTCCGTCCTCATCCTCCTCCTCACTTTCCTCCTCGTCCTTATTTCCAATATCATACCCTCCTCCTCTCTCCTCCTCTCTCCTTCCTCCCCCTGTTCCTCCTCCTTCCCTCCCCTCCGTCCATACGGTGCTCTCGGGGGGTACAGTGTAAGCGGAAGGCCGTCGATCCCGTGAATAATACGTCCTAGCAGTGTCACTGGCAGCTGTAGCAACACGGTGGTACTTGCGCCGCAAGCTCTCCGGCAGAAGATCGAAACGGGTGATGATGCCCGTGACCTAGGCATCAAGTGGAGGGGAAGGAGGGGGAGGGAGGGGGGAAATGAAAGAAAGCGCGAGAAAGGAGGAAAGGACAAATTATGGGTCAAATCAAAAGTCAATGTCAAGTTCCAAAAATGCCAGGGGAGGAGACTCAGGACAAGAAACAGGGTGAAAAGTAAATAGGCCTCACCTGGTTGTGGCTGTTGATTACGCACAAATGCCGTAGCCCCATGGTACGGAATAAACGGTAGGCGCGAACAACGGAGGCCGTTTCATTCAGGCAGTAGGGGGCCGTGTTCATGAAGGGCCTGAGGTCCACTACGCACTGCCGGTCCTGCGGAGGGGGGGGAGAAGGCGAGGGAGGAAGGGAGGGAGGGAGGGAAGTGTGGGTGGAGGAATGAACAATTGTGCTGGAAATACATCAAGGATGCTCGAGAGCGTTTAACCTGTCCTTCCCTTCCTTTTCTCTCTCCTTCCTTTCCTTCCTCCCTCCTTCCCTCCATACCCTATCCGTGATCCGGATGTCATTTATATTCGGATAACGGGGATAAATCCTCTCTAGCGTCGACCAGTTCAACAAGGGAGAAACCAGCCGCCCTTCGCGCGCTCGGGCTTCCAATGCTTCCTCCGGGCCCATAGCGTCGGGATGGGCAAAAGCCTTGTGCTGTGAAGGAGGGGGGGAGGGAGGGAGGGAGGGAGGGAGGGAGGGAGGGAGGGAAGAAAGGGCAGTGAGTACATTGCATGTCGCATAGCTGAGAGGCCAGCTCCTATCCCTCCCTCCCTCCCTCCCTCCCTCCCTCCGCCCCTCCCTCTTGTCCTCACCTGCAAAATGACGCACAAGGCTTTGCGCAAGACAGTGCCTACCACTACGGCCCCGTCCTCGGCATTAATGACGGGGAAACAATCGTGTTCCGTGTGAAGGAGCGTATCGTAAATGACGCCCACGCGGTCCACACGTCGGAATGTCTAGAAGGGAGGGAGGGAGGGAGGGAGGGAGGGAGGAGAAGGGAGGGGTGAGTGGGTGCGAAGAAGAGTCGTACATCCCTGTCAAGCTCCCCCCCTCCCTCCCTCCCTCCCTCCCTCCCGTCGTTCCTCCTCACCTTCGGCTGCGGGCTCATGATCTGCGCGGCGATCATGTTCTTCCGAGCCGCGGGCGGCAAGTCTGGCTCGAGCACCGGGTAGCCTTTAAGACGAGAGTGGATGTCATACAGCGACTCTCCCAGGAGGTTGCCAACCCTTGGGAGGGAGGGAGGGAGGGAGGGAGGGAGGGGTGGGTGGAGTGGCAAGAAAGGAAGGAAGGAAGGAAGGGAGGAGGGAGAGAGGGAGAGAGGGAGGGAGGGAGGGGCCTGAGATCTCAGGCCGCCATTCGTTGCTGTGACTTGCTCCCTCCCTCGCTGTCCCTCCTGTCCCCCGCTCCTCACGTACCATCGGGCCGCCATCAAGGTGAGCATGAGTGGCAACACGTACTGCATGTCTCCCGTGGCTTCTAGAAGAATCACCGTCAATGAAATCGTCATTCGCGCCATCCCACCCAAAACAGCCGCAGCTAGGCAGTGAGGGAGGAAGAAAGGGAGAAAGGAGTGAGAACAGCAGTAAAAAATATACAGGTGCTTTCCCATTTCCTCCTTCTTTCCTTCCTCTCTCTCGCCCTCCCTCCCTTCCTCCCTCCCTCCCTGCTTGCTCTTCGTTGCCTTACCACCGACAAGTGCATACGTCCCGGAGTCCGCGAATGTGCCTGATATAATCGTGGTATGATTTGATATGTGATATGTGAAGGTTAGCCTACGCCCTTACACATCTGAGGGAGCACGCGAGTCCGTGTCATTTCCCTCCCTCCCTCCCTCCCTCCCTCCCTCCCTCCCTCACCACTCGCCCCGTCCATCACATGCAGGACATGACCAAAGAGCCTCCCCAAGGCCGCTCCTGACAGCAATGTGGGCACGAAGAGGCCTGAGGGCACGGCCGCGCCGTACGCCCAAATCGCCATGCCGAAGTAGGGGAGGAAGTAGAGGAGGAGGGCACCGGCGGAGAAGGACGGGTGGTGCGTGGAGCCCGTCTCACGGAAATGAAATACTTAGGGGAGGGAGGAGGGGAGGGAGCGGGGGAGGGAGGGAGGGGGGGGGGGAGGGTCAACCAGGCGCTCTTTGGACCGATCGCTCGACCAAGTGTCATTTTCTTCCCATCTCCGTTCCTCTCTCCCTCCCTCCCTTCCTCCCTCACATCTCCCTTCTATCTCACATTGTTTGATTGCGGTGTCAGAGTCGGTGAAGAAGAGGGAGGCGAGCTCATTGTATTCCCTGTCCGGGACGCATCGGAACGGCACCAGCTGCTTGACCAGGGCCTAAGGGAGGGAGGGAGGGAGGGAGGGAGGTGTTCGAATAAGTGACAACGAAATTTAATCATACCAGCATGATAGCGACCTTTCCTCCCTCCCCCCCTCCCTTCCTGCCTCCTTCCCTCCGTCGCTCGCACAGGACCAGCCACCAGTCGGCAGACAGGCAGCAACCACCTCCGCCGACGCCACGACCGTTCCGATCTTCCCCTCCCGTCCAAGCCAAGACCGTTCCGATCTTCTCCTTACCCGTTCCTGCTCCGTCCATCCGTCGGCGTTCATGGCCGCGAGGCTCGGGACTGGCGTGCATTTAGTCCAGCACAAGGGCAAGACGTAGGATAAAAAGGACATGGCTCCGCATATTGCGAGCACCTCCACGCACCGCCGGGTCGGAGAGGGTTGGACGTGCGTCATCCGCCATACGGTAAGTTTCTCATTTACCCGATTGAAGCACGCCCCGAGGAGGCCGCCCAAGCAGCCGATGAGGAGGAAGAGTGCCAGCTCCCAGACGCTGTAATTCCCGCCCACCCCCTTGAGGGAGACGAACTTCCCGAAGGAGAACATTTTGGTGGCGTCGGGGCTGCCCCACGCCTCCTCCGACGTCTTGATCGCCAGGAGCTAGGGAAGGGAGGGAGGGAGAGGAGGATGGCTTAGTCAAGTGTGTCTGCCGTCCTGCTCTTCTTTAGTTCCTCCCCTTCCTCCGTCCCTCCGTCCCTCCCTCCGTCCCTCCGTCCCTCCCTGCTGTTCCTCACCGTAAAGGCCGTGAGCATGGCACACAAGAAGGCACGATACGTTAGCTTGCTACTCCAGAAGGACGCGCCCTCCTCCAGCGAGAATAGCACTCCGCCGATGGGGGCTCCAAACGCCGAGGCCACGCCAGAGGCCGCGCCGCACGAGACGAAGTCGCGCTAGGGAGGGAGGGAGGGAGGGAGGGAGGGAGGGAGGGTGGAGGGCCATGGATGAATTACTCACGTCTCGTGATTTCATGAGAGGGAGGGAGGAAGCGATGGAGGGAAAGGGGGAGGTAGAGGAGGTTGGAAGAGCACCTTTTCTCGATCGTTGCGGAAGTCTTGCATGCGGGAGAAAGACGTATCCACGCCCCAGAGGCTGCTCCGACCCTGGGAGACGCCGGCCGCCACCACCGCCCCTGTTAATGTGGATGTGTGTACGTATATGACGGGTGTGTGTGAGGGGGCGTCAAGGAGGGAAGGAGGGATGGAGGCTGGGAATACAGGCGGGAGGGGGGGATGGGAATGATATAGAGAGGAAGAGACGAATGGAGAGGTGAAGGGGAGAATGAAGAAAGGAGTGGAGGGGGGGCTCGGGGGGGGTGGGTGGGGGGGATATCCAATCGTACGGGAGGGAAGAAGGGAGGGAGGAAGGAAAGGAACGCACCGATGTGCACCATGGGACCCTCCTTCCCGGCGGGTAGTCCACTCGCGACGGTGAAAATGACGCCCACCATCTTGCAGAGCATGGTCTTGACACGCACGACCCTAACACAGAACGAGGGAGGGAGGGAGGAAGGGAGGGAGGGAGGGAAAGAAGAAACGAGTCATCAGAGTCTTGTATTTGAGTAATGCTGCTGGTCTTTTTGGGTGTTCATAAGCACCCCTCCCTCCCTTCCTCCCTCCCTCCCTCCCTTCCTCCCTCCCTCCCTCCCTACCTCGGCAGGCTGACCCCGTTCAGAAAGGCCTTGATCTCCGGGATGCCACTCCCTGCCGCCACGGGCTCGATTAACACCGTCAGGTTGGCCATGAGCACGTACAAGGAATTGAGGAAGAGGTGGGTGAAGAAGGAGCCTCCAAAGATACGCGTTCCGGCTGCCTCCTCTGCGATAAGGCCTGGGGGGAGGGGGGGAGGGAGGGAGGGAGGGAGGGGTCGAAGGAGAGTAAGGTCAACATCTACTGTGAAGCCTTGGAAGCGAAAAATGGATGGATGGAAGGATGGAGGGAGGGCGAGCGGGCGGGAGGGCTGAAGGGGAGGGCGGATCGTACCGGTAACGGTTCGAAATTTGAAACGGACGAGCCGTTGGGTGAAGTAGGTCATGCCTACTCCCAGGAGGCCGATAATGACGCCAGTGACTGCCGTGAGCAACCATCGTTTGACCGCCCTAGGAAAAGAGAGAGATGTGGCAAGGTGAGGTGATAAGGCGGCAAGTAATCCGATCAATGGGTGACCAAGACAGATGAGATGACGAGAGAGAGACGCCAATGATATGATGATAACAAAAAGAAAGATATACCTTGATAATGTGGTCTTATTCCTCCCTCTCCCCTTCCCCTTCGTCCCCTCCCCCTAGGCCCACCCACCTCTTCTTTCCCGTCGTCCAAAACTGACTCTGCTCCCGGTAGACCCTTTGCAACTGCCACGCGCATAAGTTTGAATTGGTGTGTGTTTGTCGTACACGTGTTGGTTTGAATGAATGTGTGTTTGTCGTACGTGAGAAGACAAAACGACGTCAACAGACTACCAATTCCCCCGTTACCCAGTCTTTTCACCCCCCCCTCTGAGTCTTTCCAATCCCCCCTCTGAGTCTTCCCCTTCCTCCCTCCCTTCCTCCCTCCCTTCCTCCCTCCCTTCCTCCCTCCCTACCTCATGCGTCCGCCAGACTTCGCTCTCTTCCGGTTCATAAGTCAAGGAATCTGGGTACGTCTTGCCATGGTAAGGCCCACGCTATAAATTTTTTAGCACATAGGCGTGGTACGAGTGGAAGAAACCGAGGGATATAACACGAGTGTAACACGATAATAAAGTGAGTGATACCTCGATTCAGGAACATCTCCTCCCTTCCCTCCTTCCCTCCCTCCCTATCCTCCTCACCTCTACATGGCGGTCAGGATCGAGGTATTTGCTTAACCTTCCCATATCCTGCTGTACTGTTGCGGCTGTCGCGACTGCTGGGGGTGTCGCCGAGGTGGGGAGGAGTAGGGGTTCTTGGTGCTGTGCTTGGAAGGCGATGTTGCGGGGCGTGTGTTTCTTCTTCATCGTAGAGGTGGCCCCACTTTTGAGGAAAGGCGCCTGGGGGATGAGTGGTTTGCGTATATGCGTATATGTATACGTATGTATGTATGTGAATACGTATGTATGTATGTATGTGTGTAGGTGTGCGTGTTTGCGTGCGTGTTTGTGTGTGTGAGTGTATGCCGCTTGAATACATATCGCATTGTAGACTACCCTGGCGCTGTTTTCTATTCAAACAGGTCACACTCACCTCCTCCTCCTCTGTTTCCCCTCCGACACTGCCGCTGCTGTCCTTGGTCAAAATCATGATGTTACCCGGCGCCGCTAGGGTCGTCGAGGACGTTGTACCCCCACCCTCCGGAGCAACGGCGGCGAACCCCACCGGGGAGGGCGTGCGATGTCGCTGGTGAAGCTTTCGCTCCTGCTGCGGCTGCTGCGGCTGCTGCTGCGGCGGCTGCTGCTGGTGTTGTTGTTGTTGTTGTTGTTGTTGTTGTTGTTGCTGTTGGTGGTGGTGGTGCTGCTGCTGCCGTCGTTGCTGCCCAGTATGAGGTGTGCTGCTAGCACTACGCCTGCTGCTGCTGCTGCTGCTGCCGCTGCCGCTGTTGCTGCTGATGATGCTGCTGCTGCTGCTGCTGCTGCTGGAGAGGCTCCTGCCTTTCGGCGGCGGAGAGACTAGATGGAGCTGGATGGCTGGCTGAGAAAGTGGGTCGCCGTCGTCCATTTCGCCTGCGTGCAGATGTTAACCCTGAGACTGAGGAGCTAGGCGGGACAGGGGGGCGTATGACGGGGGAAGAAGCCGTTAAGGTTCTTTCTGTATGCGTCCTATCACTGACTGCACCCCACACGACCGGCCATACAAGCACACAAATGGAAAGGATCGCGCGTGCGCTTGTAAAAAACGAAATATCAATAATCAAAAGGGAATGCGACGCAAAGTTACGAATGTTTGACTCAGACTCGCAGATGATGCGCTTTGGTACGCTTAACAAGAAGGAACGCTTGAAGCGCTTCTCTCGAGTCCGTTTCCTCATCAAGAAAGTCGTTCATTAAACCATTTCAACCCCGAACAATCGTTCGTCATTTTGACGTTCTCTACACCTATCATCTTATACTATGTGTCCGCCTATTGTAAATAATCGGCATCCTTCAAAATTCCTCGCTCCTCCAAGGCCTTGAGCCTTAATATCCATTATCCAACCTCCCCCACTCACCCCCACATACCCCAGCAACTCTGCTTCATGCAGGGGTCTCTCCTCTTCGTAACCCATACTTATTTCGTCGCTGCCATCCGCTTTTGTAGGTCATCCACCAGCACCTCACACTTTTTGATGACGGCGTCCTGTGGTAGAGTGCCATGGTGAGTGAACCTTTCCTCTCGTTCTTGCTCTCTCTCCTTCTCCAATCCGGTGCTCTCTCCCTCCTTCCCTACCTGATGCTGTTGAAGCTCGTGATACCCCCAATGATTAATGTCCGTCAGCATGCAATCTTTTACCTCCGTCTTCACCCCACTCATTTCCTCGATGACGGCGTGCCCGCAGAAAGGAACGTAAAGGTCCGAGTATCCTCCCTAGAATGGAGGGGTGGGTCGGGATAAAGGGACAAGGAGGCGACTTGATGAAGAGATGCCTGAAAATTTATTCCTTAGGATTGATCACCCCGTTGGGAAGGTGCGCCCATCTGGCTGTTTGAATTTCCCTCTCTCTCCCTCCCTCCCTCCTTCCCGCTCCCCCTTACCTCGTGCGCGTACACAATCTTCCCTCCACACACTTCCGCTGCCACCCCGTTCATTTTCTGCCCCAGCACTCGGAAATGCTCCGACGAAAGCATCATTGTGGCGAGGGGGTCGAGAAAGCCGGCGTCGTACCCGGAGGAGACCAAGAGCAGCTCAGGGGCGAAGGCCTGAGGGAGGGAGGGAGGAAGGAAGAGAGGGAGGGAGGGAGAGGCATCAAAAACCAATGTGTATAATATCGACTATCAGAATGCACGAGTATCCTTCCCCTTCCCTCCCTTGTTCTCTCCTTTCCTCCCGAGCCACTCACCCGAACCGCCGGAAGCACCACGCGATCAAATGCCTGATAGTAGGCCTCGCTCCCACTCCCTGGAGGAAGAGGAATGTTGATCGTGAAGCCCTCCCCCCCTTCCTGCCCCCGTTCCTCGACGTAGCCGGTCCCAGCGGGATAGTTGCTGTCTTGATGGATGGAAATGAAGAGGACGGACGGGTCCTTGTAGAAAGCTTGCTGCCAAAGAGGGAGGGAAGGAGAGAGGGGAGGAGGGGGGAGAAGGGGGAAGGAAGGTAAGTCAGACCCGCGTCGAAAAGAGGTGAAACAGGCCACATGAGTGGAGGGGGTACTATGGGGAAGAATAGCGACATAAAAAAGAAGGGGGTGGGATTGCAGGTAGACGGAGGGAGGAGTACATGCCTGTGTGCCGTTGCCATGGTGAACGTCATAATCCACAATCGCCACCCGTTTCAACCCGTGCTTGGCCACGGCGTGCAATGCGCCCAACGCCACGTTATTAAATAAACAGAAGCCCATCCCCCGATCCCTCTCCGCGTGGTGTCCCGGCGGTCTAACGAGGCAGTACGCATTCGTGATCACCTCTCCCTCCTCCCCTCCTTCCCTCCTTCCCTCTATCACCGCATCCACCGCCTCCAACACCCCTCCCACGGCCAGTCGCGCAATGTCATACGACCCTTTTCCAAACGTTGCAAAATCCCCTGCTTCGCCCCCATATTCCGCACTTAATCTTTGGATCTTAGCCACGTATTCGGCAGTGTGGAAGCGAGTAATCTCTTCCACGGTGGCAAGACGGGGAGGGATGCGAACGAGCCTGAGAGTGGATGGTAAGGAGGGAGAGAGGAGCACTTTAGATTGCGACGTGAGTTATCTGTGAGAAAAATAAGGAGATGGTAAAGACCACTGGAACATTAAATTGTACGGAATAAAGCAGGAGGAAGAGGAGTGGGAAGCTGGAAACACTTACTTTTCGAGGAGGCCGCTGGCATCCAGGAGGTTGTGCAGACGGCGCTTGGACTCGGGAGACTCAAAGTGCCGGGTGGGCTGGATCCACTCACTGCGATGTACAATTTATGGTGAGGAAGAGTTGTATGTGCGTGAGTGTGGAGTGACTGAGGCGGCGAGATGAAGCAAGGTGGAGGGTGTACGTAAGGAATGGACGATGTGACTTACTTCCACGCGTACTTCCCGCCATGGTGCCACATGTAGCGCTCATGCCAGACGTAGCCTGTCGTGCTCTTCTTGGTCGTCAAGGCGGACGCGGTGTGCACCTCTCCTCCGTTGGCGGCCATGCTGCCTCTGCGTCTGCTGTATCAGCTGATATGACGATGCGATGACGACGTATGTATGTTGCTCAAGTACCACCAATCGAGCGAATGGTGGAGAGACGAGAAAAAGCGGCAACCCTACAGGAGATCTGAACGCACGGGCGCAGGCAAGGGACGAGGCTCGAGGCTGTGGCATAGTGTACGTAGGGAGTGAGAGAGGACGAAGGAAGGCACGCGGACTTAAAGCAAGGAGCGACTCAGAGGAGCATCAAAACGAGACCTCGCGCACTCACCATGCCCCCACTATTTGACCATTGTAGCACTTTTTTGCCCCCTACTCCTGCAAAAACATCACAAATAATGGGCACTATCACCATATGCTCATTCATTTTAACAACTCTACTTCCCTGCTTTTGGCTTCACCAACTTGTCTTTCATCGAAATGTCGTCCTTATTTTTTCCTTCCACAAAAACGCAATCGATCAGGCCCATGGGGCCTACCTCCACTCCTACTCCTACGCCTCCTCTTTCTCCTGCTGGCTTACCGCTAGATCCCAAGAAAGAAGAAAACGAAGATGAAGATCATGATAGCAACCACCTTACCCTTTCTGAACTCAAAATGTTGGTGCGGAAAAAGCTGCGGGAATCTGGCGCCATCGACGATATTTTAGGGCAGCTCCGCGGTCACCTGTTGAGACCACTGGCACGAGCCAATATCCATGAAGACCAAAAAGTGCATCCATGCCCCGGCATGTCTTTGGAAAACATGGTTCTCAATAGCCTTGTCGTCGATTTCCTGCGGCACCAAAAATTTCGCCAGACATTGGCGGTGTTCTTGCCTGAGAGTCACATGCTGGTCCAGCAACACCTCCTGTCACGACACGACCTGGCTGAGACGTTGATGCTGGCGCAGAGCAAAGGTGAATCAGAACACAAAAGTCTCCTTCACGCATTGGTGCTACCTTTTCGAAGAGCCGAGCCAGCCGTCGTCTCCTCTTCCTCTTCCTCCCACACTCAAACCCAAACTGAGGCAGTTTCGACGACGACTACCACCCCTTCCCTTACACAACCCCCTTCCCCCCTCCACCAGCACCAGCACGAGAAACATCTGAGTCGATTCCAACAAGAATGCGAAGCTCGCGCCCAGAAGGAAATAGCTGCGGAGATATCTCATTTTCGGGAGACGGAGCTGACACACCTCAGGTTGGAAGAGGCCGCGAAGCACCGACGGGAGCTATTAATTGTCCGCGAGGAAATGCAAGCGACGCAAGACCGGAAAGTGGAGCAGGCATGGGCACAAGCTAAAGAGGAGGAACGTCGTGTTCGTGTCCGGTTACAAGCAGCGGAGGCAGCTCAATTCGAGGCGCGACAGGCGGTGTTGCGTGATATGGAGGCCATGCGACGACGCAAGGAAGAGGTGGAACGAGCAGAGGCACGAGCCGCAGAACGACAGGCAATCCTAGACAAAGAACAATTCACGTTCAGAGAGCAAATCGCTGCATGGGCTCGACAACGTGCGGGGGAGACAGCAGCTGCTCACCAAGATGGCGCGAAGGCATACGCATCGCAGCTACAGAGCCTGCAGGTCCAACAGCACCTTGTCCAGGAAGAGCTTCGAAAAGCACAAGCCGAAAGATTGGTGTATCAGGAGCAGAGAGCAGATATGCAAGCATTACGAAGGCAAGTGGAGGAAGCGAGGGGTTGCGTGGAAGAGGTGGAGCTGTTGAGGAAGGAGAAGGAGCGGTGGGTTGTAGCGAGAGAGCGGTTGCAGAGGCAGGAGGAGGAGGCCTGGGCACGAGAGCAGGAGGCAACGGCCATGGTTAGAAATCTTGAGCGGACATGCGCAAATCTAGAGAATGAGAATGAGAAAACGCGGCAGCATGCGAGGGAGGATGAGGCAGAGTTGGAGGGATTAAGGGAGGAAGTGAGGACGTTGCGGGATTTGTTAGCGTCGTCAACGAAGGCTTTGCATTGCTTGGGAGGGAGGGCAGAGAGGAAACCAGGCATGGAGGCGGAGCAGGAACAAATAACAGGAAATCCTCACATACCGTTGTCACTGTCTTTTCCAAAGCCCGAGTTCACACAACCATCACTATCACGGCCGGTGGCGATGCCGCCACTCACGTGTGCCCCGCTCATGCCGATGCCGCCGCCTACATTCCTGTCATTGCCTGTGGCCTGCCACCCGCCCCCGTCACCACTTCGATATCCACCTCATTTCGCTTCATCATCTGTTGCCCCCTCTTCATTCAACCCTTCCTCTTCTTCATCCTGCTCCTCCTCCTCCTCCACTGCGATTGAATCGGCCATGCGTGCGTACGAGACGGAGGTACAAAAACTGCAAGAGGTGCACGATGAATTCCTTATCCTGCATGGGAGAGGAAGCGATGATTCTGTTACCGCTGCTACCGCTGCTACCGCTGCTGTTGCTACTGCAGCAGGCGCGGTCAAGAAGCAGGTGGATAGCAATGAAGCGGAGGAAAGGGAGGTGGCTGAGGACGTGTGTGTGGGTGAAAAGTGAAAGGAGGTTGAAGTTGAGACAATGAGACTTAGTTGTTGGTTGTTAATGGATGACAAAAACGGGAAAGGATTACATGTAGAGTAGGACTTGAGTGTGTGCAAACGCGGCGAGGCCTCGACGGACGCCACCCTGAGGAATGAGATTACCGTTTGTAGAGAATCAATCGAAATAGAGAGGAGAAAACACAGGACGTTGATAAGTATCTAGATGCGCGGTAAACTTTTCTTCTTCATCTTTCATCTCTTTCTTCGTTCGTTGCTGACAAGACACAAGTTCCCTATTTTTGGTAGTTTTTTGATCTACTTTCGAGGTATGGAGCTCCTGTCTCATCTTGTTCCACCACTACCCGGCGGTGACAGCGTTGCTTTCGGGCTTAATTTAAAATCTCAAATGAGCATGACAAGTAGGAAAAGGAGAAGGAGGAGGAGGAAAGCGGGGGAACATGGAAATCACGCACTACACAAAGAGAGCACACTGTCACATCTGTCTTGTCAGAGTCATGTGTGGTCTGACGCTTAATCGTAGCTGGGGAATTGGATGGTGGGCAGGAAGGTCAAGGCACCAAGGAAAATGGCGATCAGCACACCCACAATGATGATACCGTTGCCCTTGCCAACCTCCACCTCTTCCTTTCGGTCGTATGCCCAGATGTTGGACTTGCCGTCCTCGTCCGTGGTGCGTCCTTTGCGGGAGCGTTGGTTGTTCTGAAAGGTTAGCTTGCGGGCCTCTTCCTCCTCCTCAGCAGTCATCTTGGCCATAAGCGCCACAAAGGGCACATTCATTTGTTGTCGTTGCGGCCGGCAAGCGGCGGTAGCAGCAGCGGAGGATGAAAAGGAGAGATGCTTCTTGGGGAGGGCAGTCTGGGGCACGAACGCCTGGGCTAGCACAGCCAGGAAAGCGGCCAAGAAAAAGAGTTGCTTGAACATAGTTGATCTGTGGTGGGAATAGTTGAGTGCAGGGGTGTGGAAGAGAACTGTTAGAGGTCGTAAAAGGGGAAAATGAACACCTTCCTTTTATGCGGTCATTATGGATCGGCTCTCAAGGCGAGAAAGAGGGCATCGTGCGCCAGACCGCGGAGGCATAGGCCTCTGCATCGGCGTTCAGCTTGCCGTGGTAGAGGTGCCAGTGGGATGGCCAGCCCATGGGAATAGCGCTGCAAGCATGGGAAAAGGAGCCCCAAACGTTGCCCCGCATCGCACTTGCCGTGTGTTGCTTTCGACGTGGTCCAAAAGCGCTACACTTGTGGGCGCGATCGGGTTGCGGTGTGCTGCACCTTGATTGGGCACTGATGCCTAGAGGATATGTATGTTGAGAAAAAGTCTTACGTACACACCAAGAGCGACGAAGGAGGAGTCACACTCGAGAAAAGAAGGATTGACCCGTCAGAAAAGACGACAACGTGGCTACATGCTTGTTGGGGTCAGCAGGCGCCCCGCTTGGCTTTATCATTTTTGAGGGCATTATGCATCATAAGATCGTTGCCTTGCGTTCGATTGGCGAGGTCTGTTTACTTGCATTATATTTCTGGCTTCTCACTTCTCTGTGCATCAAATCTTGCTGGGTAGGCGCTGAAGATATAAGCGACGTCTGTGGTGGCGTGGGCATCAGGACAGCAATGCTTGGTAAGTTCCGGAAAATGTACGAAAAACCTCTTGCGCCTCTTGCAACAGACCTCCCCATCCTCCCTCCCTTTCCCTGTTCCAATAGTTGTCCATGACCATGCGCCGTATTTCCTGCTCCTGCTCCTCCTTCTGATCACTAGTAAATCAATTTATGCCTTTGTCCTTCCTACGTCCCGCCCTGGCCACCACTGCTTCCCATCCACCACGCTCCTCTGCGCCATCCCCATAAGCAAACTTCCTGCAATCGGCCCCTCTTTCTACGACGACGTCCGCAAACAAGGTGAGTTCGTCTTGTTGTCTTTGTCTCCTTCCATTTCGCTTTCTTTCCTAGTTTCCTTTCCTCCTTACCTACCAGACCCATCACACCCTTCCCTTCACACCAATAACAGCCATAGACGCCGTCCAAGCAGGCCTTAGAGACGGGCTCGAGCAACTCGAGATCGAATTCCCTATCAGCCCGGGCAGAATCGATGTATCGTTGGGTGAATTCTTGGATGACTCCCGGGAATGGACGAGAGAATTCGTGCGACCTTTCACCCCCAAAGGATCAAAGCTGTGGGTAATTTTCCCTGATGGCAAGGAGGCGACGCTCGCGAATGAGCGTTGGGGAGGCGTGAATTTTCGGACAATGGGGATCGAATCCGCCATGAAGATGCCCAACGAGGAAGTCTGCGAGTTGCAGGTACGTCATAGTGGAGAGTAGGGGGCGGGGTAAAGGCCAATTTTGTGAGTGTATGACATATTTTTGACTGCAATGTGCACTTGTTCCCCCTAAATTCCCTCCCTTTCTCTCGTCTTCTTTCCGTCCATTTCCACAGGTGGTCGTCACCCCAGGCTTTAATGTTCAAGAATATATTAATATGGAGAAGATTCAACGCCCGGGCGTGCCCATGGTGGTCGTCAATGGCAACCTCGATCGGATCCGAGGAGGTGAGGAAGGGAGTGAGGGAGGGAGGGAGGAAAGGAGGACGCAAGTTGAAACCAAAAGCGGAGGACATGGGTTGAGAAATTGTTATTTACATGCTTAACTTAAAATTCCGCCACTTGATCCATTGTTAATGTGTAAGAAAGTGCTACGTACCCCTACTCACTCTCCCCTCCCTCCCTCCCTCCCTCCCTCCTACCCTCAAGGCTACTACCCTCGACTCTTCTATCCAGGTCTCTACAACGTCAAAGAGCGAATGCTCAAGTTTTTCGAACCTGTCTTCTACCTCAAGCCAGCCCAAGGTGGCTTTATCTATAGAAGGTACCCGGAGGAATGGCAGCAGGTGTTGACGTATTATGATTTCCGGCAGCAGCTGAGGACGGTGAGGAGGGACGGGCGGACGGAGGAGAAGAAGGAGGTGCTCCGGAAGGTGGTGGAGACAACGAGGGAGCGGCCGGCCTACAACGATGTGGTGAACGCGCTCAAGAAGGAGAGTGCCAGAATGGGGAGGGAGGCCCAGGAAGCGCAGGAGGAGGAGGAGAGGGTGGAGGCGGCGGAGAGGGAGGCGAAGAGACAAAGATGAGGATAGGAGGAATGGTGGGGGGTTACAGGTGTCAAGAAGATATTGAATGGCAAACGACGTGGTTTGGCAGCCCTGTGGGTGTTGCTTTAGCGTGTGATGTTCTTTGTTTCGTCCCCCCCTTCGTTCCTTCAGCTTCATATCATTCCCCACACACACACATACTCACACGTACACACATTCCAAGTCACTTGCCTTAACCCCATTGGCCACATGTCTGTACACCACTCAAACCTCTTTTATTATATTTTGCCTTTCCTCCCTGACTCCCTGACTTCCTTCTTCCCTCTTATAATGACGCCGGCCCCCCTCCCCCCCCTTGAAGCATCGAAAAAAAAGTCATCAACCGTGTGCAGGGACCCCCCCCCGTCCTCCTTTCCTCTCTCACCGGGAATCGAGTATTGGAAGTAAGAGCAATGGTTATGCTGGTGCAGATGGGACAACGCACGTACTTGGCTGTCTGTGGCACTTGAAGCCACTCTTCGTTGCTACATGACATACATAGCACGAATTTTTGAGAGGCGGGAATGGCGCGAAGACGTTGTCCTTGCTTTGGGTTTGGCTGTTGATGCTGTTGGCGGGTAGGAGGAAGATGCAAAATAGAATTGATTTTGCCAAGAGCAGTTCCAGCGGTAGAAGAAGCAGCACGAGCAGCAGGAGAAGGAGGAGAAGGAGGAGAAGGAGGAGGAGGAGGAGCAGGACGTGTGCCGCGCAACGTTGCCCGCATTTCGGTTAGTAGGGTAGTGGTAGGAAGGGAAGGAGGAAGGAGAAAGGAAGAAGAAAAGGAACGGGTCCTTCGACAATTGTCTCCAGCTGCGGTGTAGACGTTGTCGTGTCCCTGCAACCATGATCGAGAGATAGGTTGCAGTTGCTGTCGTGCCGCGGACGCGTGCATATCAATCTCCACAGCTATCTCCTCCTCACCCTCCTCTTCTTGCTCTTTGACGATCACCTCGTCCAAGGCCGTCGCATGCTCGAGTATTTCGCTGGATGGTATTCCTTCTTCGTTACTGACATGTTGTTGCTGCATGTACTCTTTCTTCTTTGCTGCAGCAGGGGTCGCTGCCTCGTGGGGATGCAAATGATGGATCGCCGCACACAAGGCACCCATGCCGCCCCCACAAAACAGGGACCTAGGCTGCTCATCCTCATCGTCGTAGTAGTCATTTTCCTCGCGCTGTAGTAAAAGCAAGATGTCGGTTGGTTGGGTGGGTTGGATAAAGAGAGAGAACGTGAATAGGGGGCCTCTTTCTTGGAAGGTAGGGAAAAGCTCTGTCTAAAATCGTATCCATAAATCTGTAATTTATGAGAAACATACGTAACAGATGTTTGTGCCAAGGGTATATGTTCTATAATCCTAAATGATGTGGAATAGATAGCTTGAGTCGTGCGAGCTCAGGTTGCACATATACTTACGAGCCAAGCGAGCTGCCCCGCGTTCTCTTTGTCCTCTGTCTGGGCCATTGACGTATAGTGCTGCAAGGCCCGCGACGCCGCGGTATGCCTGCTCATATCTGTCGTAGAGAAAGTTGACGTATATTTGTGCGCGGGTGGTGTGTTGAGTGTGAGTGGGGGTGGAGGACGGTGGCAACGAGACGAGACGGATGAGAGACCAGGATCGCTTGTTTGAAACGTCTTCCTCGATGAGCCACAGGCTTGAACTCAGAAGGACAACGGAGATGTACTATTTCATGCACATGCAGACACATAGATTTCAGTGCATTTCCCCCCAATTTGTAAGGTGTTCTGCCTTTCCTTTGGCAAACACTCGGCCCATTTTCAATCGAATGCAACAACGCATCATCGGCGATGACCTTCTCACGCCTTCTTCATCCTTGCCTCCCCACCCCATCCCCACCCCATCCTACCCCTCGCACCTCATGACAGGAGGATGGCAGCGTGTCCCGACGAGTTTGACGTGGTTGCCACCGAGACCGACATCCACAACCCCCGTGCACACACTGCCCACTACTACCATGCCTCCTCCACGTCACGTGTGCTTCTGCGCGACGACGCCCGGCACGGCCTCCTCTGGCGCGCCTTGCTCGCCCCCCGCACCTTGCTCGCCTCGACGCTCCACGGACTGAGCGCCACATTTCTTCCTGTAGGATATCCACACAGCGTTCGGGAAGAGTATCTGGTTTATCAAACTTGGGACACAATCCAGGCCCTGTGTAGCTACTTGAGGGGAATTCTGACCACCAAAGCCATCTTGGAAGGAAGCGGGGTGGGCTCTGAGACGGCCAGTGCGCTGTCGGCTGCCATGAATTGGGTGTTTCGGGATGGGGTTGGTATGTCCTCTTCCCTCTTGTTTTCCTCGCTCGCCTCGGTGAGCTTTGACGGAAACGTCAAGGAGTGGCGGCTCTTTGCCGACATTGCAAATGGTACGTCTTTGCTTCTTTACTTCGTCGTACGTCTTCTTCAGCTCCGCTCAAAACAGAGACTGCTCATGTCTGAATCGTCCCTCATTCCCTCCATATTTGCTCGACCTTTCCCTTCCAATTCCTGCCCCCTGATTACCCACATTTATCTACCTTCTCACCCTCCCTCCCTCCCTCCCTGCCCACGCCCCTTCCTCTCCTCCCTCCAAACCCAGACTTCGGCCTCACCCTCGACATGCTCACGGGTCTTCCCATCTTCAAACCCTCCTTTCTCCTCCTCACCTGCATCTCGACCGTTTGCAAAACCATGTGCGGCGTAGCCGCGGGATGCACCAAAAGCAGCATCACCGCCCACTTCGCCCTTGAGGGAAACATTGCTGATGTCTCCGCGAAGGAAAACGCACAAGAGACCGCCGTTACCCTCCTGGGGATATGCGGAGGCCTTTTCTTTGCACAGTGGATTGCCAGTCCAACCGCGGCCTGGCCGGTGTTTTTGTTCTTGACGGCTTTGCATGTCTACGCTAATTACAAGGGAGTAGTTGCTCTACAGCTTTTTTCTCTCAATACCCAACGAGCCTCCCTCCTCATCCACCACTTCCTCAAACACGACGTACGCAGTAGATCTAGCAACGCTTCCTCCCATTCCCCTCCGCCTTTCCTTCTCCTTACCCCCTCGCAAGTCAAAACCCGTGAGAAGGTCTACCAACCTCTCTGGAGCTGGCTCCTTGCCCAGCAGCCACTCATGGGCTGTCGTGTCAGCGACCTCTCTCTCCCTTCCTCCTCACATCTCTCCTACCTGCTCTTCCGTGTCTACACCCGCGAGAAATACCTCCTCTCCTTCTCCCCCTCCTCCGGGCGGTTGCTCGTGGTCTTCCGTGCAGGCGCCAGCCCTCAGGATGAGTTGAAAGCGTTCTTCCAAGCACAGGCCATGCGTTTCCTCTACCCCGAGCTGACTCCGCGGAGGGCGAGAGAGGAGGCAGGGAAGGAGAGAGGGAGGGAAGCGGCAGAGTGGCCATCACCGATGTTGATGAAGGCAGTACTAAAGAGTTATGAAATGACTGTGCATCGTTTCCCTTCGTTTTGGGAGGCGTTGGTAGATGGAGGGAGAAAAGAAGGGAAGGAGGGAGGGGGAAAAGAAAGGTGGGAGTTGAAAAGGGTGAATTTGGGGACGGGGGGATGGAGGTTGATGTCGGGTGAGGAGAAGGAGCTCAAGAAGAAGAGATGATAGATTCGGGCAAGTGGATGTAAGTATGAGCATTGAGGTGGAAGATTAAAAATCCAAAAAAAAATTGAAAATATTCTGTCAAAGTTTTCGATGTCCCCTCAGCCTCTTTCCGTTCCTTATTTCCCCCGCCCTCTTTGTATTGGCAGTGATTCTCTCATCCCTATTGTCCTTTATTTGCTTACAACTTAGTCTCTGTCTTGATGTCCATGGGACGGGTAGGGTGGGTGGGTGCCCGTGCATGTGTTTGTGTGGAGGTGGTAGGAAAATTCCTTTACTGTCGTTTGCGGATGTTGTGTGCCTTTGATGCCTCTCATTTGTTCTGCCGCTGCTGCTGCTGCTGCTCTTTGTACAGCTGATGAGGCTTTGTGCTAGATGTGTGTGTATATTTTGTCTTCATGTGTAGTAATGCCGTGTGCTTTTTTGCTGTTAATGGTGCTCGTGGTAATGGTGCTGCTGCTGTAGCCGTCCCTGGTGGCATTGGTGGTAGTGCTGATGCTGCTGCTGCAGACCGTACTGCTGACGCGAGGCCGAGGAAGAGAACGAGGCGGAAGGTGCTGGCGGATAATCGCCGTATGCAGGGAAGAAGGCAGAGGAAGAAGGCGAGTGGGTAGGATCATGGTAGTGACCTGTGGACGAGGCAACCAATTGAGCCTCCTTTCTCCCTCTTTCATCTATCACAACTGCTGCAGATGCACCAATATTTCTGTACCCTTCCGCCCCCCTCCCCTCCTCCTCCTCCCCCTCCTTCTCCTACTCTTCCTCCCTCCCTCCTCACCCT
>Ga0160419_100406_pt1 | contig 27936 bp, 35 predicted proteins | sample CelAP2metagpilot_2_FD_108196 | JGI IMG/M metagenome (GOLD analysis project Ga0160419, IMG submission 108196) | Phycosphere-associated microbial communities from Cellana algal ponds in Kailua-Kona, Hawaii, USA - Cellana AP2-4-25 metagenome pilot ... | reverse complement strand
TGTTGCTCTTACTGATGTTTCCTCCTCCTCCTCCTCCTCCTCCTCCTCCTCTTCCTCCTCCTACTCCTACTCCTCCTCCTTCGCTTCCTCCTTCTCCTCTCACCACAGAGGGAGTAGGAATGACTTCTTGGAACGAAGCCCCCAAATCCGTCCTGCCCCACGAGTAAAGCACCGTATCCGAAGGCATGATTGCTCCTCCTTCTCCATTGCTGCTGAGACTGTTACTGTGCTGAAAACTGCAGCTGCTTATGCTCCCCTCGCTGCTAGTGGCCGTGTCCATCCTTTCTATCCCTGTAGCACTGGTGCAACTCCCGTTATATGGTTGCACGCGCAATCCCGGCTGTGGTAGCGTCAAGGAGGAGGAATATAACACCGGATTGAGAGCTAGAGCAGGACCATTGACCAAAGTCGGAATTGGTAATGGTCCACTTCCCCGCACGCCATTCACAGCTACCTGCCGCGAGATGACCGGCTCCCCCTCTCCTTCCTCCTCCCCTCTTTCACTCCCACTAGTCGCTGAATTTAATTCGTTCCTCATCTGTGCTATCCTTTCACCCACTGCCTGGGCCGTGCTTTGAATCCGCTGTCCCAAAGCCAGCGCTTCCCCTTGTCCGCTTTGAGTGTGGTCATGTGAATGCGCGTCTGTCTGGGCAGCGATGCTTCGTAAATTACCCGAAAGGGCGTCAAGTCCTTCGAGGACGGAGGCAGGGGCCACCGTTGCCCGCCGGTTCAGGACGGCCGTCTCAATCTCGGCGACTTGCTGTGCGATAGAATCCAGCTCAACCTGGGACATTTATCAATGTGTGTCAAAGGAGAGTGAATATATCTATATACTATTATAATGTGTCAAAGAGTGGATATATGAATAATGAAACGTGTAAATTGAGGGAGGGAACCGATAAAAGGCGTATACATGATGAATGGAGCTTTTCCAAAGGCATCTAAATGTGCCGTTCCTTTCACATTGGATCGCATGCAAAAAGGAAGGGACAACTGAACCGAGCTCAGAGTTGTGGGAGGGCATTTAAAGAGGGCCATGATAGCAGCCAAATTGCTCATGGAAAAATCTTCAGAATGTTTCCAAGTTGGTGTCCATGTTCCCTTCCTTGTAAGTGAAGCGATGTGCCCACAGTCATGCACGGTATGTACTTTATCCTGTGTATACACGACCTGTGACGTACAGACAGGTCCTAAAATCAAACGGACCCCGGATACCCCTTCCACTTAAGTTCAGGGGAATAAACGTACCTGGAGACGCTCGAGCCGGAAAAGCACTGCAATGCTCGTCTCGGAAAGGGAGCGGCGCATGCTCAATGCTCGTTGATTGTGACCTTCGGGTGTGGTGGCGGCAGTGGAGGGGATCGTGGAAGCTTCTATATCAAATGATGTGTGATGACGGCGTCTGCGATCGTTTGCTTCACCGCTTCGTAGAGGGATTAAGAGAAGCTGAAATGAGGCCCCGTCGTCCACTGCTTGGTGTTGGACCAGGACTTCTCCCGCCTAGGTGTGAGTGTGGGTGTTGTATCCATAAGTCGGGTGATAAGAGAGAGGAAATGCCATTGCTGGATCATCGAAAGGCACGAACCAACATCAAGGGCCGGAATGAATCGCGGATACTCGGATACTGGATATATACTATACTATACAAACTCTGCCCTATATCTCACGATACAGGGCGATATGATCGATGTACTCGTATGATGTACGTAACACCATAACATCCTCATATACAGGGCTTTTTGTTGAGCGTGTGGCGGACAAGCGAATGGCCTCTTCTTCATCCACATCATCATCGGCGAATTCCAGCCCTCCCGAGTCAAGTCCATGGAACCTTACCACAATCGGGAAGGGCGACTCAAGGAGGCTGCAGGACAACCTTGTGGCGACCAATCGCGGCGGCCTCGAGTGCCAGGGCTGCGGCCGCGTGTTTTTGCGGTATGAGTTGGATTAGGCGAACAAGAAGGGCGTCAACACAACGGCATGCGGCGTGCTGACTGGCCACTCTCAGAGCAAGCAGCACAAGGCGGAGAAGCCCGAGGAGGTCCACATCATCACCTCCTTCTTCGGTGCTATCATCAGCCCCAGTCATCATTCATCTTGCAGCTGGAGACCCCGGCAGCGCCAGCGGCGGCAAGTGGCGGGAGAGCATCAGCAAGGGCAGGCGGATCGGTGATTGAATCAGTGGACGAGGACAATGACGATATCGCGGCCGCGTACATCAAGAGCTTCGCCTCTGTTTTCCAAGACGGTAGGCGCTCCATTGCTCAGGCGCTGACCCCGACAGTACCGCGACGCGTGGGCAGAGGATGGGACAGCTGCCGTTCGTGAGGGAGGAGTTGTTCCGAGCGGAGGAGACGACGGTGCATATGCGGGCGATCGCGTAGGTGGCGGATGGAGAGGACGGTGTGGTGGAGTTAGAGCGCGGGCATTACACTTCCAAGCAGGCCTTTCTCTTCAAGGGTGGTCACTTCATGAGCCTGCTCAAGCCCGAGATGGTGGTTATTGAGGGCGAAAACAGCACGTAAGCAATCATGCAGATCCCCCTTGACCACCTGTAAGAGCGGCTCGGCCTCTTAGGGGACGAGGTACGGCTAGTTGCTGGTGAGGGGTTTAGAAAGCACTTGGAAATCCCGCTTGTTCCCTAAGCGTCAGGGAAGGAGGCCGGGGGGGCGAGGTGGGGACCGAGATCGTGTCCTGCAAACCATGCCGCGGGTCGCTCGACCTGTCGGAGATGACGCAGAAGAACATGCGCCACCACATCGCTGGGCATGCTTTCCTTTCGGACGTGCCAATGAGCATCTGCGGCTTCTGCGGTGTGGGTATAGCGGAAATGGGCTGCAGTCTGGTGGTGAAACTGAACTAGGTGGAATCCACCTGCTCACTCAAGCCCGCCAATTTCGAATACGGCCAGCACGAAGGGACAAGAAAGCAAACGCTGGGGGATCGACTGAAGTTGCATACGGACGTGGAAGCTGCTACCTCTGCGGCTCTACGGCGGAGCAAGCCCAAGGCCACTGTGCCGAACATCCCTGCCTCGGAGAGTCGATCTTGAAGTACAACGTCATACCCCACCTGCTCCAGAACGATCATACCCTCCCTGTGGGGCCAGGAATGGCGGCGGCGCGGGCGGCCTGTGCTGCTGGTGTTGCACAATTTCATTTCTTTGGAAAAGCGGGATGGGAAACCCTATGATTTGTCCTCCCCTCCTCCCCCCCCGCTTGGCACGCCAACGAGGATCGATCTGCTTTGAGATTTATTGAGGAGGGCGGAAGGTATAGGATTCCTTGGAGACACATATATATAGACATTGAAAAGAGGGTGGACATTCACTGCTGTCGCTGCGTCTTCCAAGACTGACTTGGTTTCAAGATGGATCTCTTCCGACGGGAATTCTGCTTGGTGGGCAGTGGCAAGTTGGCCGCGGAGGAGGGCGGTTGAATGGAGGGTGGGCGTGCCAAGCGAGCTGAGCAGAGGAGAGGAGATGGGTATCGCGTTCCCTGGCTCGGAGGCTGGTGAAAAGGGCGAGGAGGGTACTGGCATTTGCGGTGCAGGAGATGGGAATGTCCTGCACAGTGGCCTGAGGAAGGGGCCGGCGCAGCGTCAGCGGTGGCAGTGGTGGAGGTGGAAGATGATAGAGAGGAAAAAGAAAGGGAGAAAGATGAGGGAGAGGACGAGGGGGAGAGAGGGGCAGGTGCTCCGCGGGGAAGAGGCTGTCGGACGCGGGGAGGGCGTGTCCGGCCACCAAGCGGCGTTAGCAAAACTTAAGTTGGACAAAGCAAACGATTGAGTAAAAATTAAAAAATCAAAGTTATAGCACCTTTTAACTCATTACAAATCGATGTTTGTGGCATGTTGTTCGGGGGATTTACGATGCTGGAGCTTTGAGGGGGAGGATCGGCCTTGTGAGAAGCGGCCACACAGAGGACCACCCCGTGGTCCCCAAGTTCCATGGATTGATGTAAAAATATTGCTTTTTGCTTCCTCTCGTCTTGCCCAGCACGGGGTTTACTGTCTCGCATCGCAAATCATCTTTCTTCACGAGATATTTAGTTTTGTCCCATGCCCATGTGACAAGCGATATGGCTGTCAAACCCCCCAAACAAATCTCAGCATTAGCAACACCGCAACAAATCGCAACGTGCAAGTGAGTTTATTTACCTGTTTTCTAGGGTGTATTTTGTGGTAATATGCATAGGGAAACTGCATTTCTTGCTCAATTAGTTGAATTTACCTTGTTTTTATCTTTCATCTCTGTCTTGTTGTCTCATTATGTGCTTTTAATTTCGACCTATCACTATCTCCCACTCTCTCCTCCTATTAGTATCTGTGTGATTGCATTTATTTGTCTTGTATATAAAAAAAAAATGTACCTCTCTTTGATGGTATTATTTTTTCTCTCGGTCCCCTTCGCTTTCGCATCCCCGTTGACGCATTCCTTCCTACTTCCCTGTCTTTCCCTCTACCCAAGAACGTCCCTGCATCGGCTGTATTTTTTTGTCTCCTACATATACACATGTAGTCGTCGTCATCAGAGTCAATGTCCATACCATTTTCGTAATCTTCTCCCCCTATCTTTTTTTCCCGCTTTCCTCCCTCTTCCTTCCATCTGTCATAGCTCAATGACCTCAACGGTCGACAATACGAACACAACAATGGGAGCTCCCCCTTCTGTTTCTTCTCCTTTTCTTAACCTTCCGTTTTTATGTCTAGCTCCAGGCCGCAGCTGATGCCACCCTCCTCCTTCCCCCCCCCCCCCACAGATGAACGATCGGCTGTGATGGTAATTTGGCCTCAACCCTTGGTTGTTTAGGCTGCAGAGCTGCTGCTACTACCACCACTTCTACTGCTATCGCTACTGGTACTGCTGCCGCTACTGCTGCTGCTGCTGCTGCTTCTGCTGCTGCTGTCTGCCCTCCTGACACTCGTGCAAGCAATGGCGGCGGCAGGAGCACCAGCAAGTGGCGCGGTATCCAAGGGAGGAGAGCGGGCAGGGGCAGGAGAAGGAGCTGAATAAGGAGTAGTGACACTGGTGATAGAAGAAGAGACATGATGGAGAGCAGATGCGGAGAAGTTGCCCGTGGTTTGGTTGCTCCCGACACTGCTGTTATCGTTGCCCCCCTCTCCCCCTTCCCCCTCTGAGCTCTTCCTCAGCTTTGCCAGTGTGCCGGCTGCAAGGCGAGAGAGTTGATCTATGACCGGTCGGGAAGCTTGTCCTCGACCTTCACCTCTGGCTGCTACTCCTGCAAAGGCGGCAGTGATAGCGGTGTTGCTACGCCCGCTGCCCGATCCATTTTTTGATGGTGGAACACCCTGATGTTGTTGCTGCTGGTGATGCTGCTGGTGCTGTGACTGGTGTTGGTGCTGCTGTTGATCCTGCTGCTGATGTAACTGGTGCTGTTGATGCTGTTGATGCTGTTGATGCTGCTGCTGCTGTGGCTGCTTTTGGCGATGCACCGGTACTGGGTGATATTGTTGTTCCTGCTGCTGTTGCTGCTGCTGTTGCTGTTGCTGCTGCTGTGGGGAAGAAGGATTGTGGTACGGGGCTTTTGACGTCATTGAACCTTGTAAATATTGCGAAGAAGGGCCTAAGTCCTTTGTATACGAGAGCTGCTGAGGTTGCATAAGGTGGGTAGAGGGGCCCGAGGGGTGGATAGGGGCGTCAGGGTAGCTTGAATGCTGGAGGCGGTGGCCGAGGGAGGGGTGGGGAGGCATGGAGCCATGATGGGAGGGAGGGAAGCAGGGCTGGCGTCCGGAGGGGGGACCGGCAGCAGCGAAGGGCGGGGTGATGTGCTGCTGTGGGGGAGAAAAGTAAGGGGATCCGCATGCTTGGGCTCCACCGTGCTGCTGCTGCTGTTGATGTTGCTGCTGAGGGTGCTGCTGATGATGATGATGGTGATGATGTTGATGCTGCTGCTGTTGGTGATGTGGCTGCTGCTGAGGGTGCGATTGCTGGGAATACTGTTGCTGCGGTATGTGAGAAGGCCAACCTGCATTGTTGGGATGAGGAAGCGGGGCAGGCGCTCCTACCCCTCCATACATGTGATGCACTGGCGGCGGCTGCTGCACTTGCTGCGCGTACTGTGAAGCGTGACCTTGCGATGAATGAATACTGCCGGTATGCTGCTGATGCTGCTGTCGCTGCTGATTGAGCGGTTGCTGTGATTGTTGCTGGTGATGCTGGTGGGAGTGGTGAGGGTGGGAAGGGTAGCCAGAAGAACCAGCGGGCGGCATGACACCGGGGCCGTGCTGCTGTTGAGCATTGCGATATGGAGCCTGCTGTGACTGCTGCTGCTGCTGCTGTGACGATGGCTGATGTATTTGATGCGGCGGGTGCTGAAGTTGCTGCTGGAGGTTGGGGGAATGAGGTTTGGCGAGGCCGCCTGAGGTAGACACAGCGATGGTAGGACCCGCCGGCCGTTTATACTGAGAAAGCAGCTGCTCCTTCGTCAGATTCTGACCCAGAACCTGAATATTAAAAAGCTCAGGCTTACTTTGCTCCAGCATGGTTAACACAGGGGAAAGCGGCTTTCGGTACGCCTTGTCAGGAGAGCCATAGTAGGTTTCTACGTCTGACAATGACCCCCCCTCCCCGCCTCCCCCTCGTCCAACTCTTCCTTCCTCTTCTCCCTTCATGCCTCCGCTTTCAATGCCATCCATCGATGAATAACTTCCGCTGAGCATGGTGGAACCAACCCCAGTCGCGGCTAGCTTGCGCTTGAAGCGCCGGCGGTAGGTCGGGTGAATATTGGCGATCGCATCCAAAAGCTCCATTCTCTCCCCGGGGCAAAAAACGTCGCAGATCGATTCGATGATGTTATAGGCAGATCTAGGAGGGGGAGAAGAGAAGGAAGAAGAGAGGAAGGGAGAGACGAAAAAAAGCGTAAGATGATGGGAGAGTTCGACAGTCATGAGTCAAAACTTATGCCTTACCTGACAATGGCAGCTTTTTGCGACCGCCGCAAGCCCGTGAAGCCCCGCTTGCGTTTCCGTACGTGCTTATCGATGAGGATGTAAAAGGTACCGATACCCTTCACCTTGTCACTTAATGCCTCCTCCATTAAGTCTGATGCGTCCAGTAAGTCATCGTCGTCGTCCCCATCCATCAAGTCTTCGCGAATCAGCATCTGCTGTTCCCGACCGTGACGTCGGTGGTGCGCCGCCATCATGGCGTTGGCCGACGGGTTGGATGGAGAAGAGCTCGTAGATGCGACCGAGCTGGCTCCATGTCCATGCACAAGCCCTTGTATCCGCATCATCCCGTCATTATGCTGCGGCTGGAGGTGCTTTTGCGTGACATGATGTGGTTGCTGCTGGAAGTGGGGCGGTGGCTGGGGCGGGTGCTGCATATGTGGGTGCTGCTGATGGTGAGGGTGCTGCTGATGGTGGTGGTGCTGTTGTTGCTGGTGGTGATGGTGGTGGTGAGACATGTCCACAACAGGGGGCTGAGGCGGCAGACGATGCAGCATTTTCCCTCCTCCCTGGTCCGGGTCATGTGGTTGTTGCGAATGCGGCAGTTGGGGGGGAAGCGAGGATACGCGGCCCGTACCACCATGCAAGTGGCTGTTGCTCAAGTGGCCGGCATGGGTGTCATCTTCCTTCTTGGGCTCTCGCATTTGCAGCGCGGTCGCATCTTCGTTGACTCCTCCAACCGCCCCCCCACCCGTGGGCGCGCCTCCCGCCCCAGCAGTCGAGACCGATGGAGATGGCAAGCCTGACGACATTTCGCTTCGGCCGGCAGTGGCGGACACCAGCAAGCTCTCCATGCACGCTGGTCCGCCTGTCAAGTGTGCGGGGTTGCGAGGAAGAGATTAAGTCCATGTAGGAAAGAATTTATATCACTCACTCTTTTTCTGAGGGGACGCGGGATAACCTGCGGAGAAGACCGTCGGGTGGACGGGCTCCTCGTTGCGAGAGTAAGCGTGTGTCACATACACACCTAATTTCCTGTAGACCACCGCCTCCTTCACAAAAAGATGAAAATCCGTCGTTGCATTCAAAAAGTCCCGTCCCGCTAATCCACTCCGCGCTCACGGCGACTGTCAGACTAGAAGCATGGAAGACAGTGGACGAATTTAACCAACCTTGACTGTGGAGCGAGCGACGAGTATAAGCCAAAATCCCGACAGATTTAAGAAGACAGGCGTGCGAGAGCGAAAAAAGGACTGGAACCACAAAAGTTTGACCCCGACACAGCGTTTGTGCATTGAAGGTATACAAATCTATGCAAGTGACTGGATGTGTATTCATGACAGAATCCTTGCCGAGTGACCAATGAGGGGCGGGTGGCAGGGGAGTTATAACGCATTTCTGCTCTTTTGATTCATTGGCTGTCAACGAGCTTCCGCGAGCTTCTCTCCTTTCCTTCTCTCTCCTTTTCTTAGGTTTAGAATGCACCCTCAGAAGAGGAAAAGTAAAGCGTTGCGTTTTTGGAAGGGAGGCAAGAGTGTTCAAATGGACAGGGGCTAAATTTCTTTGTCTTATCGTCTTGAGCTCCCTCGGGGGTTGTGTGGCTCGGACACATGAATGCCCGTCCTCTCATCTCCCTGGGGCGCGAAAAGCAAAAGCCCTCACTTTTCGCCACTTTTTAACTAGGCATGGGCATTTGAGCCAAAATATCACCCAACGATTGAATCTGTGTGGTCGTAAATCGCTTCACAGGGGGTCGAAGGGTGGGCTATGGTCTCACCGAGCCTCCCCCCCGGATCAATCAATCAATCAATCAATCAATCAATCAATCAATCAAATTCCCCCCCAGGAAAAAATGCGTTTCGGGCTTCTAAGTGGAGGAGATATCTAACGTGACTAGGCCCAGAGTCCATCCCTGCTTGTCACCTTGCCTTTCGCCTGTCGCATCCGACATAAAACAAAACAAGACCAAAGGGAGTGGGAGGGGGAAGAGTCACGGGTGATACAGTAAGAAACGAAGCATACGAGTAGATGAAAGAAAGAACGGAAACCCCGGGGGGGACCACCACAATTATGTCCCAAAAGCAAGTTGAGCCTGAATGACCTCACAACCACAAAAGCAAACCGGCAGCCCGCTTAGACATTCACATCAAGTCCTTTTTCCCTCAATTCTTTTTTTTTTCATGAGCCATATCCGTACCCCTTGGCCCATGCCCGTGCCGAGACATCCGTTTGCCTTCTTTCCCCTTCCAAATCTCCCGCACTGAATATTCCAGATGCAATGCGTCGGTCTCTTGTGTATGCACTGCAAGCTTCTTGGATGGTTCCTTTTGTACCCCAATGCTGCCCGTTCCTGCTTCAATTCCATTCTGTCTTACTATCATCCCTCTCCTCCTACTCCTCCTTCTCTTTACTTCGGTCCCCCTGCGCGCAACGCCCCATGCAAGCGCGCCACATCCTCCGCCATGGCATCATGGCCTCTGAGGCTCATACTCTCGTCCACCATACTCTCCACTCCCCCTTTTCGTTCCACATACACACTCACGTTCTCACTCTCGCTTCCACTCGCAAAAACGGAAGGCACAGGCGAGTACAGACAGTCCGGCCCCTGCACGGTCGGGCGAGGCTTGCGCAAAAAACCCGCGAACAACGGGTTGACAAATTCCAAGACTTCCTTCTCATACCTCTCCTTGAAAGTCGCGGGGTCCCGCGCCAGGATGAAGAGGGTGATTGCATACGCGTCTGTCACCACACTGTATTGATACTCTCCGTCTTCCACTGGACCTAACTTCACAATCCAGTAGCTACCAGGGAAAGGGATGGGATCAAAGGTCACGGTCAACTTGCCGGGCTCAGAGGCATTCATTGCGGTGGCTTGCCCGTTGATGATGGTCGTGGTGCCGTTGGGCTGCAGGAAGTTTTGGGCGTTGTGGACTGACACACCTGTGCCGTTGGCGAGGAGGCCATAATCGGCCGTGACGCAGACGCCGCCCAGTTCAAAGGTATACTTGACGAGAAGATTGGCGTACAACTTAAAGGGTTGAGACAAAAGAAAGATGGAGGAGGTGGTTCCGAGTGGAGCGAGCATGAGTCAAGTTGAAAGGGCAAGGAGAGGAAAATAAATACTTGATCGTTACGAATTCCATCACGTCCCCTTTCCCAACACTAGAGATTTTATTCTGCCATTTACCTGAAACCATCGCCCCGTGTAGGCTTCAACATCCAACTCCGTCACGGGCGCAATCGGGCCGGGCCAGCTGGGTGTGTCTCTCTCGAGATCGTCGTGCCTCATCTCGGGCAAAGTCTCCACGGCACTTACAGCGAGGAGCATAGCGGCGGACGCGGCCAGGAAGGAAGTGTAGCAACGGCGCATCTTCCACGGTTTGCTTTCGGTGTGTATCCCTGTGGGGAGGGTCAGACGAAACAAAGAAGAACTTTGAGGGAGCTGCATCACAGTTGTTTTTGCCATATGACCCAGTGCTTACTGGCGTGCTGATAATGCGATGTGAGGGCACGAGTCATATCAGGCCTTCTTTTTCTCATCCTCAGTAATCGCTCTGGTGTGCTCTTACGGTTGGTGAAGTGAGGCACGTGCAAGAGCTCCGCCCTACTGCTTCCTAGAGAAGGGGTCACCCCCTTCTACGTTGCAGCACATACTGACTTCTTGAGCGATAAAAAAGCGGGGCCCAGGCACACGGTAGATCGGGCACGTTGTGAGAGACATAGGATGCAAAGGAACGCTATGTATGTGGCCGGACAACCTTTATTCACTCGAGCGGACAGTCTGTGGTGGGTGTGGGCAAATTTTCAAAGCCAGCCCAGTCAGAGAGTTGGTCTTTCGCCCATCAATCGCCGTCCCATATCGCGAACGCCGCACGACGTGCTCTAGTCCTGGTGCTTTGTGTGGAGTCCAGCACACGACGACAGCAACGCTAATGACAAAGAAAGCATCAATTCGAAGCCATTTGCATTTAGTCATAATTTGTGAGTGCCTTGCTCATATACTGACAATAGGCTCCTTTGGTCAAACCTGATATATGGGGAGGTCGGCCAAATGGCCCATTTACCTCAAAAAGAGCCCAGCTCACACTGTGGAGTGCAAGTTGTCGCGTTAATATTGTACTATTCTCACACATATCGCCCATATCATACCCAAGAAAAGGTCCAAAATGCAGCCGCAGGCTTTGTCTCGTATTCTGCACCTCGCTCCCTTGCTCCTCGCCCTCATACCCACTTCCACAGCCAGCGACGTCCTTTTCGAGGCCACCAATTTTGCCACGCCGCCATCCAACGAGCCCCACTTTGCGGGTGCGACGGCCTTGGTGCCACATCCCAGCAAACTTTACCAGTTCTTGGATAAGATGTACCCTTTCCTCGCTCCACTGCCCCCGGACCGCGGCAAAGGTGGCTCCAAGTGGCCCAGATGTGCCTGGCAGGTGGCGACGGAGCCGAGTGCTTCGAGCTTTGGCCTACTGGACTTGAATGCATTCTACCACACTCTAGTCATTTGGGACTTCCACGACTCCGATGTTTATCGGATCAAGGGGCGTTTTCCTGCCGCGCGGTACTTTTCCATTCAGAGCTATGAGTTTAGCAACGGAAAGGCCATTGCGTCCATGCTGGACCGCGACATTCGACCTGCGACGGGCAAAAACCCTTACAACGATCTGAGCGCCTCTCCTGCTCACCGCGGAACGTTTGACATCTACTTAACGGCGCACGGCAATCAAGGGCTGCCCAATGAATTGCAGGTCAAGCGGCCCGGGAATCACTTAGAAGAGAAAGAGCCCGTGACAATCATCTATCGGATGTACGACGCAGACGTATACGCAGCTCGGGGAGACGAAGGGGCATGGACTCCCAAGCAACAGTTTTGGGGCTTTACCGACCCAGCGGTGGTGGAGCATCGAACACATGACGGCCGATGGACAGAGGTCCCGGCTTGCACTGACTTCGGCTCAGCTTTGTTTCAGGCCACTTTTACGGATTTGTACCCCGTATTAAAGCATTTTCCTGCCACGGCCGCCTCGTGTCCAATGGCGCAACTATCGGACGATGTGTTTCCGTCCATGATTCTATTCGGCGCTGGCCTGGAGCAGGGCTATGCGGCCAGCATTACTAGCTATACGAACTACGATACGAGATATCTGTATTGGTGCGCGCAAGAAGCCAAGATGGGGCCGAATATGGTGATCCGCATGCAAGGGAAGCTCCCGCGTGTTCCCCAGGGCCTATATAGCGGTGAAAGATTACCGCGCGTGGCTCAATCCGAACTTTATGATGCTCGCTATATCTCTATTAGCACCATTGACATGCTTTTCCCGTCCCCGACCTACCAAGAAGTTGAAGACCACGATATCGAGCGTTTCTATTCAGAAGTACCGGGCTGGGCAGAACATGATCGAACGTACTCTATTATATTTTCCATAGATCAAAAGGTGGCATTGGCTTGTAATTTATATGATGCCGACACACAATTGTTCCTGGCTTGGGACGACGCTTACGACTATGGCCTAGGACCCACACGCATGCCCTCGATTGTGTATCGCGAGCTTTTGCCAACGCCGGCGGCAGGTGGGAGGTCTTTGAAAGATGTTGACAAAGCATGTCACGCCGTTGAAAAGACGGCGTGTGGGGACGGGAGTTTTATACGGGGCGTCATGGGTGATATTTATCCACGAATCGATGTATTTGAATGTGACCCGACAACGGGGATCGCGACTTTACTTGCTTGAAAAGAAGAATTTACAGAAGGCGCGGGTAAGGAAAGGGCTACACCAAATAATGCATTCGTAAATGAGCAGATGTGTAGCTTGAGCTATTTACTTTGTTCTATTTCTACATTTCCCCCAAAAAAATAGGCTATACTACCTTTGTTTTGCTTACTTATACGCCCCGGTCCTGGAAGAACATTTCATCCGCATCCACAATCTCAAACTCCTTTTCCCCTACGGGTCCGCCTCCCTTTTCCTTAAGCTTCAGATTATACCAGTGCCAGTCTGTGCGGTAATGTTCCCGATAGCCCTTGGCATCATCGAAGTCAACCCGGCATGTGTTGCACGCTAGGCGCGTTCCCCCAGCGCTTTTTTTCTGCCATGTCAACACCATCTTTTCTCTACCTCCAGAGGTGTTAGATATTGTTGTGGAAACAAGGGAAGCTGTCGAGTCTCCATTCTCTCGCTGCTGTCGGCGCTCGGCATCTTGCTGCTTCCGCACCTCCCGCTCTTTCAGACGCTCTTTCTCCCGCCGCTTTCCCGCCTTGGATGTTTTATTGCCCTTGTTCTTCGCATTCTTCCCCTCCCCCTCCTCCTCCCGTGCATCCCCGCGCCCACCACCTCCCGATGCATTCCACTCATCTTTTTCGCCCTCTTCCAGTACGTCCTTATCCTCCTCCTTCTCCATTCCACTCTCTTCCTGCACGTCATCCCGCGCTTCCACTGCTTTGACCGCCTTGGCCGCTATCTCCTCCTGCTGATGCCTCTTCATCATCTCCTTCCTCGCAATCTCAAAATCCACATCCGCCTCTCCTTCCTGTTGCACATTCAGCTCCAACACTTGCAACGATCCTCTCGCCGCCCCTCGCACCAGCTCATCCACACTTCGAAACACCCCCGGGTCAACCAATAAATCCATCTCCTGCCTCGTCCCTGCCGCTTCAGCCGCAGCTGTATCGATTCCCATCTTCCGCAGCCCAGCTACCACCTCTGCAAGGTCCTCAGCAGTGGGGCAGACTGCTCGTAAATGCATCTTGGCCCGGTCGAGGGGCATTACGTCTCGCAGCTTCTTGATGACCTCCAAGGCTTGCTGCTTCGCATTTCGCGTGGGGTTGACCGCAAAATGGATCTCCTTCATCCCACTCAATATCATTTTGACGGTATATGGCCGGTTTGACGCGGGATTTACGCTTTTCTCGGCCACAATGGTGGCAATGTCCCTGTACGTGCTTTCAAGCATGGCTTCCCGCTCCTTGTCCGAGGGATGGTACTCCCCCTTTTCCAAGATTTGCCGCAGCAACGCCTCCACATTATCCTGGCCAAAGCAATCCATCAAGTCCTTGCTGCTAGCAAGCACGCCCTTGGACACATTCAGAAAGATGGCGTGCGTTTGGAGCACCTCGTCAATGTCCGTCTCTACACCCTGCCGCCAGCTCAAGACCTTATTGCGGTAGCAGGCAATTTCGAAGCGTTTTCCCCCCTTGTGCATCCGGACCATGGCCACGTTTGTCAGCCGTACCTGGTTAACTGGCTGACCGATGCGCCGTGACATGTCTGGAGGAGTGGACGTGTGTGTGTGTTTTGTGGGGCTATGTGTAGAGTGTGATGGGTGATGGGGTGGGGGGTGAATGCGTGAGGAGAGGTCACGATGACTGATTGAGTGGGAATGCTTTTTCTGTCTTCTTTTGGACCCCCTCAGAGGCACAGACACAAGCCACATTCTCCTTCACCTTCCTCTACTTCATGTCCTCCAGGTGTCGACATTGATGTGGACTCAGCTACAACCAGAGGAGACCAGACAAACAAAATACCAAAACCTCCCACCCCCACCTACAGTATCACGATTATTCCAACCAACACCTTCATTGAAAGCAAAAACAGCTACCATATCGACCATCTTCTTCTTATCAACCTTATGCTGGTACCGGTCGTGGTCTTGGATTCCGCACAGGCGGTCGTCTGGACGATACACAATCTCGCATGATACTGCTTCGACCTCCTCATCATCTCTTCCCCAACCCCCTCATCCTGCGCACCACCCACTACACAGTCAAGCATGAGCAGCACCGATCAGGTATCACCACCACTGCACGTACCGATATCAGTGTCAGTGCCAGGGAACGACACAGCATCCACCCTGCCCGCCTTCCGCAAGAAACCCATCGTCCTCCTCTTCATGGGCATGGCGGGCAGCGGCAAGACAACCCTGGTCCAGCGCCTCAATCTGCATCTCAACGCCAATGGTACCAAAAGCTACTATGTGAACCTCGATCCGGCCGTCAAGTCCGTCCCGTTCGCAGCCAATATCGACATCCGTGACACGGTCAACTACAAGGAAGTGATGAACCAGTACGAACTCGGGCCTAATGGAGCCATCATGACATCCCTCAACCTCTTCGCCACCCGCTTTGATCAAGTGCTTACTATCCTGGAAAAACGAGCTCCTGAATTGGAATATGTCCTCGTGGACACCCCCGGGCAAATCGAGGTTTTCACTTGGTCAGCCTCCGGTGCAATCATTACTGAGGCACTCGCTACATCCTTCCCAACCATCTTAATTTACATTGTTGATACGCCTCGCACAGCCTCCCCGACCACCTTTATGAGTAACATGCTCTATGCCTGTTCTATCTTGTATAAGACGCGGTTGCCGATTGTGTTGACTTTCAATAAGATCGATATTCTGTCACATGCCTTCGCACAGGAATGGATGGGAGATTTTGAGAAATTTCAGGAGGGCTTGGATAGGCAAGGGGATGACATGGGGTACTCGAGCACGTTGATTCGGTCCATGTCATTAGTGTTAGATGAATTCTATAAGACACTCAGGAATGTGGGCGTGTCGGCAGCGAGTGGAGAGGGTGTGAGTGATTTTTTCGAGGCCGTGGATGAGGCGGCGAGGGAGTTTGAGAGGGAATATTTGCCTGACTTGGTTGAGAGGAAGGAGAAGAGGGAAGGGGAACAGGAGGAGAGGAAAAACAGGGAGATGGAACGATTGATGAAGGACTTGAAGGTGGAGGGTGGTGGAGGAGGAGGAAGAGGAGGAGGAGGAGAAGAACGGGGGGGGGGGGATAGAGGAGGGGGGGGGGGGGGAGGGTGACGGGTGGCAGGGGGGAAACAGGGGGAAGGAAGAGGAAGAAAGGGAAGGAGGGGAGCAGATAAGGGTAGAGAAATGAAGCGAAAGATCAAGGCTTTTAAAACTTGCAAAGCGCTTGAGAAAGCAGAGAATGCGTCTCTAATACCAGGGATCGTTCATGCTCTCATAATGTTCTATTGCATGTTGTACCTTACCTGTTGCTTCTCGGTCACTGTACGTTATTTGTCATCCAGATCTACCCATAAACGCCAACTTTTCATCTTCTTAATCTGCCTTGCACAATCTTCTCATGGCTCCCCTACTCCGGGCGTGCGTACCACAAGCACTACAATATTCTTTTTACGGGCCTTATTTCGCACCCTTGTCAATCAAGTCTCTCAATATTACACGCAATCATACACACACCACTTACTTCCCTCCCTCCCTCCCTCCCTCCCTCAATGGCGAGCCCCCGAATACGAAGGCAAAGACGAGGATGGCCGCGAAGTAGAAGAAAAATATGAAGAAACAAAAGGGGCAGGAGGAGGAGGAGGAGGAGGAGAAGAAGAAGAAGAAGAAGAAGGAGGAGGAGGAGGAGGAGGAGGAGGAGGAGGAGGAGGAGACGGAGGAGAAGGAGGAGGAGGAGGGCGAGAAGGTGGTGGTGCCACTGCTGCAGCACGAGAAACAGGCGGAGTCGCTGCACAATGCGTCGTGTTACTCCCATCGCTGGTAGCTCCTCGTTCTCGACCTCTTCTAGCTGGAGTAATACCCCCTCCACCACTCAGCCGCCCCGCTGCCTCCCTCCTCGCTTCCGTCCTCCTTCCATCTCTCCTCTTTCCCTCGCCTCTCCTCTCCTCTTGGCTCATTATCCTAAAGGTCCCCCACTCGTCCAACCCTTTCAGCCCGCCAACCCCTCCCTCCCCATCCCTCAGCCTGAGCAACGCTTCCAAAGTACCGTCAAAAATAACCGTCGGTTTTAAATTTGAATGCATTCGCCGTTCTGCCTCTCGTCTAATCTGGAGTTGTTTTCTCCTCTCCTCCTCCTTGGCCGCTAGACGAGCCTTGTGCCTGTCTTGGCGTTCGCGAGCCGTTTCGTGTTGACGCCGAGGAGGGGGAGGAATAGGGGAGGAGGAAGACGTGCTACTCTTAAGGTGATGTGTGGTGGTGGTGGAGGTGGAGGAGTAGAACGGAGGGTGGCGGGGGGTACCACCGGCGCCACCGTTACTGTGAACTCCTCCTCCTCCTCCTCCTCCTCCTTCTCCTGCCGTGGACGACAAACTGGTGCTGCTGTTGCCGCCTCCCCTGCTGCCCATCCCCTTCCTATCCACCGCTCCAATAGCGGCAGTAGCAGTAGCAGGAGCAGCAGCAGGAGCGGCCGGCTTAGTGGGAAGTGGGAGCATTTTGGCAGAACGAGCTAAAGGAATGAGCGGCTCCTTCACCCCTCCTCCTTCCCCCGCTCCTCCTCCTCCGGTAGAGCTGCTGCTCTCAGCCCTGACGACTATTCCTGCTCCTGCTCCTGCCTTGGCACCCTTTCTGCCTCCACTGCCAGCACCCCACTTTGTCTTCTTCGCCCGTGGTCCGACTGCCCCCTCCCCCGCTTCCCTGTGCTCCTCGTCCTCGCTGCTACCTTCCACGCCATTACCAGCCTTCCTCCTCTTCTTCCCCTCCCCCCCATGAGCCACCTTTGTCTTTCCACCTTTCCCCGGCTCCATCTTTCCACCTCGTCTTCCTCGTCCCCCCTCTCCTCCTGCTCCTGCTGCTGCTGCTGCTGCTGCTGATGATGATGACGATCCTCCTTCTGCTGCTGCTGCTACACCTGCTGGGGCACTCTTTGGCCTTCCCCTCCCTCTTTTCAACGGTGTATCTCTTCCTCCTCCACCTGCTACTGCTGCATTCCCCTTTTTCGTCTTTTTCTTTACATCCTCAGCAGCACCATCCTCCTTCCCTCCCTCCTTCCCTCCCTCCTTCCCCCCCACCTTGGAGTACTTACTTGCAATCTTCCCCCATTCCTTCCCCCTCACCAGCTTCGCCAGCTTTTTCTTCCTGCTAAACCTCAAGCGTGACACTAATACGGCGGCCTTTTCTCGATATAGGGCCACGAAACTCTTAGCTGTTGCTGCTGCTTTCTTTCCCATCTTCGTCTGTGCTGCAGCTGCTGTCGCTGCTGCTACCTCCCGCTCGACGTGCAGCGAGAACGCTTCCTCCAATTGGACGGAAAACATGACGTGCGACCCACTCTCAATAAATTTCTGCAAGAGTTTGCCCAATTGCCGCGTCAGGCGTATCCGTTGATCGTCCACCTCCCCCCCTCCCCCCCCTTCTTCCCGTTCCTCTTCTTCCTCTTCTTCCTCGTCCTCCTCCTCCTCCTCTTCGCCTCCCCCCTCTCCTACTCCTGCATCGTCCGAATCAATCACCATGGTTTGTTGAAATCCACCCGCTCTGCCTGGATGGTGTGATCGGTGTGGTATTGGGGGAGGGACTGCGCCGTCGTCCTCGCTAGAGCTGTCGGTGTAATCGCTCTCCTCATCATCGCTGCTCACCGCCATGGCCGCGTCCGTACGTGCAGGCCCACACTTTGTCTATTTTTTCCATGTTTGCGTGTAGGTCGTGTTATAGCTTGGTAAAATTAAGTGCTGTGGACGCATCAGAAAGGGGGAGAGACGGACCCGGCGATGCGGCGATCGTAGGCCGACAACGCTTATACAGCTTCAACTAAAAGGCTGAAGGAAAGTCTCCATGATGCACCTTATCATGCTAATTCTGCATGGGGCAATACCTCACGTGATTACAGAAATATACATCCTTATTCGTCCTCCTGGACGAAGGGGACTGAGAGACTTCCCTTCCTTTTTGTGCTGCTTCGTGATGATGGGCTGCGACGAGCCCGCTCTGTTCTCACTCTGCCCATCCACACCCACCACACACACAAGGGAAAGCAAGCATGGACATGGTCAGCAGCCGCAGGAGCAGTTCAAGCTACAGTCGCTGCCAGACTTAACAGGGCTGGCACCGCGGTCGTGTTCGAGTGTGGCCCGCGGGGTGCAGCCTGCATCAACGGTCAGTCGCAAAGGATATCACGCATCCAACTACCAGCCGTAGCCATGGGGAAGAAACGCAAATCCCAACCCGTAGTGGAGGTCGTTAAAAGTCAGTTTATGGGCGGCCTGTCTAGTCCAGATCCCGCGGCGTGGCGCATTGTGTATGATTTGTGTATTGTGTGTGTCCACCCAAAAAACTCCCACCTACCCCTCCCTCCAACCCCATCCTCTCAACCAGCCTCTGGCTCATCTCAACGAACCTCGATCCACAAAAACAGGCCGGAAACGCGCCCGCAAAATCGTGACTCAATTCCACAAAGTGAACGATGCTATTGCGGTGCTCGAGGAGAACGCCAGCTTGGCCCCAGCCGAAAAAGAGGCGACCCGCAAGGAGTAAGTAAGTTCCCATTCCACGAAGTCGGGAAAGTTGGCCTCTTTGCCTCTGCCTTGCATGCTCTCCCCAAATCATTATTAGCTTATCTTCCTGATATAGAAGACCTGAACCGCTCACCATTTCCCTTCACTTCATGTCACACATCACAACCCTTTTTTAAAAAATATCAAAGGCTGGAAGGTAACCTAGAAGCTCTCGGTGGCCGCGCCGCCTACCAGTCCGCCTCTCAACTCTCCGTCTCCTTCCACAACACCAGCAAGTGGGTCCTCGCCCGCTTGCAAGCCATGGGTGTTCTCGCGCCCAAGCCTTCTTCCACCTCCTCGTCGTCGTCCTCTTCCTCCGTCCCTCCCGTCCGTCAAAGAAAGCTCCGCCTCTTGGAGGTTGGCGCCATCACCACCACCCTCCTCGATTGCCCCGCTCTCGAGACCACCGCCATCGACCTCCTCTCCCGCCACGCCCGGATTCGACAACAAGATTTTTTCACCCTCCCCCTTCCTCCCTCACTTACCTTCCACGTTATCGTCTCCTCTATGGTGATCAATTCTCTCCCCACTCCTGTTTCCCGTGGCCTCTTTCTCCGACGCTGCCACTCCTATCTCCAGCCACACACCGGCCACCTGTTCCTCATGCTTCCTTCATCGTGCCTGACGCACTCTAAAAACATCACGACGGCCAAGTTTCGTTTAATGTTGACAGAAAACATAGGGTTTAGAATCATGGAAGAGCGGTGGACTCCCAAGGTGGCTTATTTTGTGTTGCGGGCAGAAGACGGAAAGGTGGAGAGAATACGGGGAAGTGAAGGAGAAGGGAAAGGAGGAGGAAAAGCGGGTGGACGGCGGGAGAGGAAAGCGTCTTCGTCATGGGCGAAGAATTTCGATGTTGTGTTATAGAGTCGGGAGGGAGAGGGAGGGAAGGAGAGAGGCGCCTGGGTGGGATGGGCCGCACTGTAGTGCAGGAAACTATGTTCAGGAATGTAAAGAATCTAGCTGCCCCTAAAAAAAATACAGTATATCACAGTTTTCCTTCCTTCACTCATTAAGTTCCACCACACACACCCCTCTTCTCCATTCGCGTGAGCTCAAGTTGCGGAGCGCATCTTTTCCCAGTCTGGTCTGACCTTTGGGATGCTCAGACAGCGTACTCATGGTCATCAAGGCCTAGCTCGTGGACGGGCGAAAGGAGATGGAATTATAGGAAGATAAGGAGGATACGGGAAGAATACCTGGACAGTAAATTCTTCCACTCCGCTGCCTTCATGTCATGTGTGATGATACCGGGCGGGGGGAGAATGTCTTGTCGTTGGAAGGCCTTGCTACGCAGGGTCAGTCCTGCCAATCCTGCTGATCTTTCCAATTACAACACCCCCGGGTCGATACCTGCAATATTAAGGTTGCGGTGAGGGTTTGTCAACCCTGGGCGTGGATTGAGGGTTGTGAAAAATAATGATGTCGCGTTACCCCCCATGCCTTCACCTCTCCAATTTCCTTCTCTGACGTATTTCACATTCGATCGATCAAAGCGAAAGCTAGACTTTCATTTTTGTGCCTTTGTACCTGGTGCTCTTGTCTCTGCAGCACTTACAAGACTCTTTACGAAGGTCTTTCCCCCTGTGTCTGTCCTGGGAGCGTTGGTTGGTGGCTCGCCGAAATGGAAGCTCGCCGTCGGACCCTCGCCCAATAAGGTGGCGGGCAACACCGAACCAGCAACGAATGCGACCCGATCGAAAAGTACCTGTCTTTGTTAAAAAGTGCTCACACGTAAACCCCTCGTTTTCACTCAACTACCATCCACCTTTAATATTTCCTTTTTTTTTCTCGATCCCAAAATTTTGCCGGCCAGTCTGTCCCTGTCTCGATGCAAGCGATCGTGACCAAGACTCTACATCTGCCTTCCAGAGCGCGAGCGGCCAAAATATGTCGGTTCCCATATGCACTTTTTGGGGCTCCTTTTTTGCGTGTCTCACAAGCCCCAAGGCCCTTTTTCTTCTCACCCACACTATCAGTACATTCATCATATCGTGCCACAGCAGATTGGGCCCGCGTATCGGCAGATCGAGCATCTATACAGCAGCCGCATCCAGAAAGCCAACTTTTGGCTTCTTTGCTTTTGCCGCTTTTCAGCCCTTGCCCTGCAGGCTGTGAGGATCATGGCGCATGGCTGGTACTCCTTTTATACGCCTTGACACACAAAGCACCTAGTATGTTGTGCGGGACCGGCGTATGCGTGGGCAGAGAGGCGCGGTCATGGCGTTTGTGTGAGCGAGCCGCGCCCTCCAGCTTTGTGAATTTTTCGTGAAGGCGAAAATGTGCCTATCACACTATCCCACACGCTTACAAACAAGCCACATAGCAACAACGCGAGTACACTTATGTTTCCTACGTTCGTGCCCGCACGAAGGGGCGTCTGTGAAGGCGCAGGGCTACTCTGGGCCCTCCAAATGATGTGCACGCTTCCCGTCTCACTTTTCACACTTCCTCTTCACTCCTTCCGTTCACATCAACACACGCACAACTTAAGCACACATCAGTCAGCACCCCTTCAACACACTCCTCCCTCCAACTAGTCTCAACCATGCGTGAGATCGTACACGTCCAAGCTGGGCAATGCGGAAACCAAATCGGCGCCAAATTCTGGGAGGTCATCTCCGATGAGCATGGAGTAGATCCCACAGGGTACAGTATAGCTGGGGAAGAGGGAGTGAGAACAGGAATGGAAAGGAGCTGGGAAAGAGAGAAGAAAGCAAATGTGTTTATTTCTGTACGTAATATAAGGTGGCCATGCTTGACCTGTAATCGCGCCACCTTTGTTATATGTGCACTCCCTCCCTCCCTCCCTCCCTCCCCATCCCCAGCTCCTACCACGGCGACTCTGACCTACAACTGGAGAGAATTAATGTCTACTTCAATGAGGCAACCGGTGGGCGGTACGTGCCTCGCGCCATCCTGATGGATCTGGAGCCTGGCACCATGGACAGTGTCCGTGCCGGTCCCTTCGGCCAGCTCTTTCGTCCGGGTACGTGAAGGAGAGAGGGAGGGAAGGAGGGAAGGGGGGTTAGGATGAACGGTTGGTGCAGCATAAATTTCTAGAAGGGTGCGTTCCATGCATGAAGCCCGACTTTGACCTCCGTAACTCTCCTCCTTCCTTCCCTCCCTTCCCCCCCTCCCAAGACAATTTCGTCTTCGGGCAAACAGGCGCAGGAAACAACTGGGCCAAAGGCCACTACACCGAGGGCGCGGAACTGATCGACTCCGTTCTGGATGTAGTGCGGAAGGAGGCCGAGTCCTGCGATTGCCTGCAGGGGTTTCAACTCACCCACTCCATGGGAGGAGGAACAGGTGCAGGGATGGGCACTCTGCTTATTTCCAAAATCCGCGAAGAGTACCCCGATCGGGTTATGTCCACGTATTCCATTATTCCCTCACCTAAGGTAGCGATGGGGAGAGGGAGAGAGGGAGCGAAGAGCGCGGACGTGTCTTGTGTGCTGCCCTCAGTCGTCTCAATGTTTTCCTTTTTCCCCGACCGCCCTCTTCCTTTCCTTCCCTCCCTCTTTCCCTCCCTCCAGGTCTCTGACACAGTTGTAGAGCCTTACAATGCCACCTTATCGGTCCACCAGCTCGTGGAAAACGCCGACCAGTGCTTCGTACTCGACAACGAGGTACCTCCCTCCTTCCCTCCCTCCCTCCCTCCTTCCCTCCCTCCCTCCCTCCTTCCCTCCCTCCCTCCAAGTCGTCATCCATTCACCCCCCTGCCCCCCCCACCCCCAAGGCCCTCTACGACATCTGCTTCCGCACCCTCAAGCTGACCACCCCCACCTATGGCGACCTCAACCACCTCGTCTCTGCCGCTATCTGCGGCACCACTTGCTCCCTCCGTTTTCCGGGTCAGCTGAACTGCGACCTGCGCAAGGTGCGTCCGCCTTCTTTCCATCCCTCCTTCCCGCCCTCCCTCGCTCCCTACTTCCGTCCTGACCTCCCCCCTCTTCCTTCCTCCTTCTCCCCCCCCCTCGTTCCCACCTCTCAACCCCTCCTCCACAGCTGGCCGTTAACATGGTGCCCTTTCCCCGTCTCCATTTCTTCATGATCGGCTTCGCGCCCTTGGTATGTGCCTTCCTTCCCTCCCTCCCTCCTTCCCTCCCATTTCCCCCCCTTGCTCTTATTTTATTCTCCTTCCCTCCTTCCCCTCATCTTCCCTCCCTCCGTCTCTCCAGACATCCCGCGGCTCCCAGCAATACCGTGCTCTGACCGTGCCGGAGTTGACCCAGCAGCAATTCGATGCCAAGAACATGATGTGCGCCGCCGACCCTCGCCATGGCCGGTAAGCCCCCTTTAACTCCCTTTCTCCCTTTCTCCCTCTCTCCCTTCCTCCTCCTCCTTCCCCTTTTAGATCCAACGCTGTGTGCTTACCACAATCCGCTCTCTCTTACATTTCCTTCCCCCCTCCCTCCCTCCCTCCCTCCCTCCTTCCTTCCTTCCCTAGGTACCTGACCTGCGCCTGCATGTTCCGCGGGCGCATGTCCACCAAGGAGGTCGACGAACAGATGCTCAATGTGGTGAACAAAAACTCCTCCTACTTCGTGGAGTGGATCCCAAACAACGTCAAAGCTTCCATTTGTGACATCCCTCCCAAGGGGCTCAGGGTAAGATTGATTGATTGACTCGTTTATTGTTTTTCTGGTGTCACCACGAACATGTCCTCTCACGTCCCTCCCTCCCTCCCTCCCTCCCTTCTCTTCCTCCCTCAACCCCTTCCTCCTTCAGATGTCCACCACCTTCATTGGAAATTCGACGGCGGTGCAGGAGGTCTGGAAGCGTGTTTCGGATCAATTTACGGCCATGTTCCGACGCAAGGCCTTTCTTCACTGGTAAGTAATTGCACCGGAGGGAGGGAGGGAGGCGGATTGTGTTTCTGTTTCTTGTTTTTGGGGGATAAAGGAATTCATGCTTACCTGTCATTCTCCATCTTCCCTCTCTCTCAGGTACACGGGCGAGGGCATGGACGAGATGGAGTTTACGGAGGCCGAGAGCAACATGAACGACCTCGTTTCCGAGTACCAGCAATACCAGGTGCGGGCATTGTCCTCCCTCCCCCTTTTTTCCCCTCCCTCCTTCCCTCCCTCCTTTTCTACTCTCCTTTTCTTCCCACTGATTCAGTCGTTCGATTCTCGTGTCCGTTGATCTATGTTTTCCCTCCATTATTTGCCCACCCCCAGGACGCAACGGCCGAAGAGGAGGGCGAGTTCGACGAGGACGAGGAGGCGGAGGAGGTCATGGCGTAGGCTTCTCCTCCCTCTCCAATCTTTTCCTCCACCATCACAACTCCAACAATCACCCCAGCAGGACCAAGCAGACGAAAGAGAGAGAGACGTGCGAGAAAGGGAGAGCGAACATTTTCCCGTCGAAATTATTCGTTATCTTTCCGCATTTTTCATGTATATGTGTATGGAGACGCAGAGTCCCCAGTATCATCATAAAAAGCAGCACCATCAACAACAAACACAACACGGCCTTAAAAACGACCTCATATATGACAAAACTTAAAGAGAGAGAGAGATGGGGCGAGGCAGAAAAGGGAGAAAGGCGGTAGGCGAGAGAGAGACAAAGAGATATTTGGAGTTTAGTGACATGTTATGCAATATATCACAAGCTAGGGCTCAAACGCCCTTGACTTTTTTCGTTTCGGTCTACCACACGAGTATGCGCCTGTCTATCCTAAATTTTGTGTGGTCAAAAACGGCAGAGATGGACAATGATACGAATAGACGCACAGGAGGGAAATGGGAGATATGAGCAAAGCATATAAGCCCCCAAGCACCCCGCTTTTCAATGGATATTTGTAATTAAGATCCGACACCCCATTCAGCACCCTAACACAAATCACATCATCAAACCGCAACATAAACAAAAAAGAACGAAAGCACACGTATACCTATTTATTAGAAATCGTACCAGTGATTGCGCGTGTATCTGATTGTGTTTGTCTTTGCCTGAATTTCCTCTCTGATTTCCTATATCTCTCTTTTCTTTGCGGTTGCGTTTGTGCAGTGAACATATAAATCCCTTCCTCTGTCTTTGCTTCTAATTAGTATACAAATGTCACACACGCCGTAGGCCAATCATCCCGACATCCGCAATGTGTCGAGTTTATGGCCCTCAAGGCCTCCACCACCCCGTCAAAGGCGATTTCCATGGGCGCTACTAGTGGGTCCAGGCCGTCCACAGGCACGGGGCGGCAGTCGGGCGACAGGGATGTGGGCGGATTGTAGAGCGAGCCGTAGTCATCATAGCTGCCGATATAGGTCCAGCCCTTGTTATACTCCCATTGCGTAAAATTGACTGTTTATGTGTGAATGAAAGAAGATTAGACATTGCCAAATAAAGCGCCGCAGAACCTCGAGTCACATTCAAGATACAATTTATGCACATATTCCGCCTTTTGGAGTATGTCTCGTGTGTCGCACTCCACTGACTTACTTACACAGCTGGTTATTAAAATAAAGCGGAATTAAAAAACCCTTGGCATCAATTGGCGGCGCCTGCCAGAGGGCCTTGGCGCCCATCATGTATTCATCGCCCCCGTCCATGCCCACCTTGAGAAGTTGCAACTGCCCGTGAATCTTCCTTGCTTCACCATTTCCCTCGTAATCAATGAAGAGAAAGCCCGGCAGCGTGCGTAGTGGTGGAAGTTTCCCCTGTCGCGTATAGGACAACGCCATAACCCAGGTGTCTTTATCCCCATTCATTTTGTTGTACGTAATATGTTGCAAGGGCCCGTTCAAAATTGCAGTCACAAGCAACGCGTCCCAATTTCGGGCCTTATCAAAGAGGACACAGCTGCTGTCACCTTCCGTGCCCCGATAGTACTCAACCACTGCATCCGTATCAACACAAAACTCTTCAGGAATCCAGTCCCACTTGTGCGAAGACGAAGGGACATAATCTCGAAAATCTGCAAAGCCCAACTCCGTGTAGTCAGCCAAGCTTAAAAGCATCTCCGGGTCTAGGAACGGGACAGCTCCTGCGTCAAAGAGCACATTTTCTTGGAAGGATGACGCAAGAACGGTGTAAGGTTTGGCCGCATAAGAAGCAAGCTGCCTAATCGAAGGCATGAGATAATAGAGGTGGCTATCGGCGTCGACAGTCTGCTCCCCACCTCGCTGCGGGGTCTCGTATTCCTCCTCGTCGTCAGTTCTTCTACCTTCCCCGGCCATTTGTTTTGCGGCATCAGCCCTAGCTGCCTTGGCTCCAGCTTGACTTACGGCGGTGCCGAATTTGTCCCGTAGAACCACCACCAGGTCGAGGACTTGCAAATTACCGAGGGCAATAAGGTGGGTTTTAAGCTCAGGATCAAAAGCTTCGCGCTCACCGACGTGGTAAATTTCAATGGGCAAGTCGGAATTAAAAACTTTGCGGATTAAGTAGGCAGTAATGTAAGCTCCTGCGGCGAGACGGGGAACGGTGCCTGACGCGCTGATGACCACCCCTCGACGTTGCAGTGTCCTCATCATAGGAGGTGGGAAGTAGTCAAAGTGCTGTCCACCAAGGAAGAAATGTGAAGACGAGGCAGATAAATTTCCCGGCCAAGCACAACGTGCAGGCATCGGCCCAACCACCGAAACTTGTCCAGGCGCCGCGCCATGCTTCACCCAGCTATGGCGCATGTGGTGAATGCTGTCTTGAAAAAGCTTGTAGCTGCGGCTCCACATCCCTGGCTGAAGCTTGTACACCTCCGGACGCCTTTGGTGCTGTTGGTCTTGTGGTTGTTGTCGTCGCTGCTGCTGCTGCTGCCGGTTCTGCTGACTCTGCTGATTCTGCTGCTGCGCTGCTGCATGCTGTGGCGACGCGTGCACGTGAGAGTAATTTTGCGGCGGATCTCGACGAGAGACGTACGCTCGAGTTAGCATGAAAAGGATTACGCTTCCCACTTTCACAATCAGCATGTTCCGCCATGTGAGCAGGTAGCGGAGGCCCAGCCAAGCCATGGAAGCGCTGCTGCGGCGGCCGCGACGCGCAGCAGGTCCGGCCAGGAAAGGTGCCTCGTCTTCTGCTTCAATCCCAATTTGCAGTATGGTTGAGGCGCCCCCCCCGCCTTCCTTCCGCTCCTCGTTGTCTGTAAAACTATGCCTACGTACCACAGCATTTCTGCTGTCTATGACACCCGTCATATTTCCTCCTGACGCTCTCTCAGTCTCTGGTGAAGGGGGGTACGTGGGTGGATCGACTTGAGAGCAGGCATAAGTTAAGCACAAAAGAAAGGCTTTGTGCGGATAAATGGTACAAGAAATTTTAACTCGTCAATAATTCAACCTAATCAAAACATTAGGTTGAATTATTGACCCGAGGCAGATTCCTGATGTCGTGTTGGGGATCTCAATGAAGCGACTTGAAGAAAGCCGTTTCTTTCTTTGGGCGAAGCGATCGCCTTCGAACACAACCGAGTCACGTGGTGTCAATGCTGCCATATTATGAAATAGTGCACCCGTCGCACGCACGTAAATTTGATTGGTTTTAAGTCATAGCATGCAGCGAAAATGAAGGCGTTCCACAAAAGCGTACTGAAGCCCACAAAGTACCCAAAGCAAGCCAGAAGAGATGTAATTTTCCTATTCATGGAAGGGTAGGAGTGGGAGGAGTCGGGGCGGCCGGAGCGGCAACAGGAGGAGGAGGAGAGGGAATGAGGGAAATCCCAACTATACTCTCTTTACCCAGAGAACAGGCAGCACGAGCACTGGCAACCATTGGTAGAATTCGTGCGGCACTTGCTGGAGGAATGGAGAAGGGAAAGAGAAAGATAGTGAGGGCGCGCCGACGA
>Ga0160419_100405_pt1 | contig 28003 bp, 26 predicted proteins | sample CelAP2metagpilot_2_FD_108196 | JGI IMG/M metagenome (GOLD analysis project Ga0160419, IMG submission 108196) | Phycosphere-associated microbial communities from Cellana algal ponds in Kailua-Kona, Hawaii, USA - Cellana AP2-4-25 metagenome pilot ... | reverse complement strand
GTCCACCTGCCCGCCATGCGCCAGCACCTCGCCCGCGCGGAAGAGTGCCGCGGCAATGTCTTCGCGGGCCCCGCGGACCTCGGAGGTCTCCCGGGAGGCCTCCACGGCAAGCGAATGATAGACGGTTCTGGTGTTGGCGATCTCCGCCAGCGTACGCGTCAGGTCCTGCCCAACACGTTCCCGCTCGCGGGGCGCGCGACCCTCTTCTTTCGCCGCATAAACCTCGCGGGTAGCGGCTGGGTAATGCACAACCCCGCGATCCACCCGCCGCGTGGCTTCCAGGCGCACGCCGTACTTCTCCGCCTCCTCGACCATGGCGAGGCGGAAGTCGTCATAGTTGAAGCGATGGTTGCGCCCCAGAAAGAAGAACTCGCCTTCCTGCGAGCGGCGGTTCAGCACCAGATGCGCATGGGGGTGATCGCGGTCCTCATGCACCGCGATGATGTAGTCGAAATGCCCCTTATCGGTCTGGAAGAACCGCTCGGCCACGTCCGTTGCGATGTCGCGCACATCCTCCCCGCGCGTGCCGATGGGGAAGGACATGAGCATGTGGGTGGTCTGCCCAAGCTTGGGCTTGAAGCCCGCATCCCACCGCTTGGCAAAGCGCTCGGTCAGATCCTTGATGTCACCCGCCTCGAGCTTCGTCTTGCCATCCAAGAACCCGCTACTGTCCACGATATAGGTGGACTTGGTGGTGAGGTAATCGAGCTGGTTTGCGAGCTGCGATTTGGTATGCGTTCCCCCGCCCCGGATCGCCTTGAAGACTGCTGGCCGATGCCCTGCTGCCGCGCGCACAAGCTGGGTCTGCTTGGCCACGTGCAGCCCCTGCATTGAGCCCCGGACGCGGCTCCAGCCATCCCGAAAGACCTCGCCCGTGACGGCATGGACGGCATCATTCAGCCGCATGGGCAAACTCCCTCAGCGCGGCCGTGGCCTGCAGCTGCATTGCGTCCCGACGGCGGCGCAGGAGCAGGTCGATCTCGTCAGCGGAATCCAGGATGAACCGCGCCAGCCCGCGCATCTGTGCGAGGCGCAATTCGGAGAACTCGGCAGGCGTACCACCATCGGCCCCCCGCCCTATCCGGTTGGCCCGCGTCATCTGCTTGGCGATCTGCGCGACCCCATTGCCGACCTCGTGCAAAGAGGCCCTGTATCGCGCCATCTCTGTTGCTATCTGTACGTCCGGAACGAACACTCCGCCAGCCGCTTGGATGAGCCGCCGCAGACCCTCGGCCCGGCTCTCAATCCCCGCCGCGGCCAACACTTCATCGAGCGCCTCAAGCTCCGCAGCCGTCACCTTCACGCTGACAGCGGAGACCGGGATCGCGGCATCCGTCTGGCGCTCGGCATCAGCTTTGAGCGTGTACTGGATCGCCCGGGGCGACACGCCAAACCGCTCCGCCAACACGGATGTAGACACACCTTCCGCAGCCTCGCGAACGATCTCCATGCGGTCCGCATCTGTGAGACGTTTTGAGCGCGACATGCGAAGAAAGACCCCCTATTTCCTGCCACCTTCCACCAAGGCTGCCCCACCTTACGATAATATACCTAGCTGTCAATTATATACTTACGTTGCATTCAGTCTCAGGCAGCCTTGGTGTCCGCTTCTCCCGCGGCCCGCAGGGACGCGGCTCTGCCGCCCTCACCACCGAGTGCACCACCTGTCCTAGGGGTCCCGTCCGCCAGCCCCGCCCGAGGGTCTGGCCGAACACCCATGTGTTCGGACGGAACCGCGGGCGGGCGCAAACCCCACCGACAGGGCGGACAGGCAGGGTCAAGGAGGGCCAGATTTGGCTTGCCAAATCTCTGCCGCAAAAACCGGAAGGCCTTGGCCGATAGGTTTTTGCGGATGGCCCCCTTGAGGCTGCCTGGCCGGTCTGTCGCGGCCTGATCATTCCGGGCGGAGTGCGTCCGTTGAACGCGCGGGAACCGGCATCCCTGGAACAGGGATCGGGCCGCCCCAAGATCGTCCTGGGGCGGCCCATCCTCGTCAAAGGATTCAGTCCTGGGGATCTTTCGCGCTCGGTGGGAACATCACCAGCTCCGAGACCGCGACCGGGAAGTCGAGCTTGAGGCTGAAGAACTCCGATCCATCCCCGTTGCGGGTGTTGCGGAACATCGCACCCACGCGCTGAAAACGGGTGCGCTCCTGGCCATCGGTGTCGGTGAACTTGACGGGGACGGTGGCGACGTAGTGGTTGGTCATTTGGGTTACTCCTTGTTGCGATGGGGATCACCCGGCACGGGGGCAAGAGGCCCGGTCGCAAGCGCAAATGCGGAGGGTCCGCGGCTCCGCCGTGGAAGCCGTATTTGTGCTTGCCGAAGCGTGAGCTGAGGGCACGATTGGGGCGACCCCGTGCGATCCACATCTATGAGCAAAAAGGAGAGACCCGGATGACCCTTGCCATCACGCAGCCGCCACCATCCGCGTCCGCGTCCCACCGAGCCTGGCCGGGGTGCTGACGGAGCCCGCCCGCGTGGGAGCTATGTTCCGCAACACCACCCGAGGGTTGTGCAGGTCTGCAGCCTCAAGTGCGACGTCTCGACCCCTCGCGTCTTGCCCCGCTGACGATGTGCGTGAGGTGCGCACCATCCCCAGCCCGTACCGATGCGGATGGGCCGAACTCTGACGGACCGGGTAGAGGGATGACGGTGCTGGACGCCGTGAGATGCAGATCAAGTGTGACCGATCGCACGCGCCATGAGATATAACGAAAGGACCGCCCGAAGGCGACCCCGTTATGGCCATCACGCGCCCAAGCTGTCGAGCATCCCTCTGGTATCAGGCATTCGCTTCAGCGAGTTGCCGATGTGTTCCCGCCAGCGCGGCCCAACCTCCATTGCGGTGGCATAGGCCCGAGCCAGATCATCGGGCCGGTCCTCGGCCATCGCTTCGATAAGGAAAGCCGCCTGCTCGCGGTCCTTCGCGGATTTCAGGCTTCCTGCCCCATCGCGGCGCCGGTCGGCAATGATCAGTTTGTGGACTGCATAACGCTCCGGGCGGGGCACCTGCACCAGAACGCCGGATCTATAGATCGCCGCCGCGTGGATCGGCTCAGCGATCAGGAAGTTCAGATAGTTCAATCCTTGGGCGTTCACGCCCAATGCTGGCAGATCACGGATGGTCTCATCTCCGAACGCCGGTGTGAGGAACTCGACCAGCTGGCCACTGCCGCCCTGGGCCCATCGCCAGGTCCGGCCTTGGTCAAGAGATGGCAGAGGATCGAATTTGAGCGCCGAGAACGTCTCGGCAAGACCCGGGTCGACCTGATCCTGCAACGCAACGCTGAGCTTCTCGAACTGCGCGATGTCGATGTCGCCAGTATTGGCCATACCGCCAATGGGCAGACGGATACCAAGCTCGCCTTCATAGAGGCGAAATGCATTGGTTCCGACGATGGTGCCACCCAACCGGAATGTCCCTACTGCGGCCATGGCCGACAGGATGGACCCGGTTGCCCGGTCGGTGGGGGTCATGCCTTCGGCGCGCAAGAGGCGGACAAGCCGAGACCGTTCCGCCTGCCGATCCTTGGCGGTCGAGCGCAGCTCCTCAATCCGGTTGATACGTGCACGCGTCTCGTCACTGTCCTCGCCGATATAGATGAAGCGCATCTCGGTTCCGACACGGCGGGCAGCGTACCAATAGGCCTTGTCGCCGCGCTCTTTGAGTGTTGGCTTGCCTTCGACACCGGACAAGGCGTCGTCCTTCAGAAGGCGCACCAGGTCGGTGTAGGCGCTCATCGCGATGCTGCTGAGTGGGGTCATGCCAATCATTTCCAAGTTTTGCTTGGCATACATATACCTATCAAAACATGAAATTGCTAGGCAAAGTAATTTGGAGAACTGCCACGCCCATGAGAAACGACGTAAGGGCCGCCCGAAGGCGACCCTCTCAATTCACGTCTCCGCGGTCTTCTTCGCCGGGTCCGCAACCCGCATGACCGTCAGACCTTTCGCTTCCGCCTTCTGCCCGAGGTTCAGCGCGACCCCGTTGCCGCCGAAGAGGACAACCCCCGTCGCCGCGAACTTGTCGTCCAGCATTTCGTCGTTGCACTTGAACGGTGCCGCCCGCCCGTGCGCGGACCAGCGCGGATCGAAGCGCGCCTGCGCTACCCCGCGTGCCCGGGCCCACCGGGCCGCAATCATCTCCGCCCCGTGCTTGCCACCCTTGTGGCAGAGGAAGATCTCCTGGTTGCGGTTCTGCTTGATCCGTTCGCGAACCTTGTCGAGCGTGTTGAAGATCACATCGACATCGGTCCAGTCGGTGGCGCCTGAGACGATCAGGGGCACGCCCTCGACTTTCGACTTCTCGGCGGTTTCGCGGTCGTGCTGCTCCAGAAGCTGCCGCGCCTCGAAGACCGCCCCGGTCTCTTGCGCCCGGACGCTTGCGCGCGACCCGGCTGCCGGGATGAAGGCGTGGCCCGTCTCGACCTCGTAGCATTCCGCCGCTGCTTCGCTCATCACCTCGATGGCGCCGACAATCTCGCGCAGCTGCAGAAAGCGCGCCTGCGCCTCGTCGAGCGCGGTCTCGGCGATCTCCGATCCGTCGTGGGATTTTGCCAGCGCGCCGATCTTGTCGGCGGTGCGGTCAACCTCCTTGCCAAGCGCCACCTTGCGGCGCTGCAGGATCGTCGCGAGCCCATGGGCCAGCGGTTCGATTTCGGCTTCAAGCCCGGTCCCGCGCAGCTGACCGACCAAAGCCTCGAAGCTCTCGCGGATGATGCGGTCGGTCAGGACCTGATCCTCCGGGATCGGCAGCTGCGCGTCCTTCTCGGTCAGTCCGAAAAGCTCGATGGTCTCGTAGGTGTTCGCATTGTCGTAAGCCATGTCTGGTCTCCAGTGTTCGGTTCCAAGGCCACCACGTGAGTGTGGGGCATGGCCGAATGCCTGGTTTCCGAATCTGCCCGGGTCATGGACGGCGCAGCCGCCGGCTTGCCGGGCGCAAAAGTTTTCTGCACGCAGCACCGGACACATACGCGCGCTCACGCACGGGACCGCACCACGCCACGGGTCCCGCCCTCGCCGAAAAGTTTTGCGATCCTTGACGCGGGCTGATTTGGGGGCCATCCGGAGGATATGCTTCCGCACTCATGTGTGTGTGTTTTGACGGTAGGTTTGCCCGACCCGAGCAGGCAAACGGCCCGACCGGACGCGGAAGACGGATGAAGCGGCGGGATCGTTTTGGTCTCAGGCCAAAACAGACCAGAGCGCAATCCGGCGGAGCGGCCGGGGAGGGACGTGCTCGCGAGGCGGGCAAACCGGGATGCCAGGCGCAACGCCGCGGTGAGGCCGCATGGCCGAATGCGCGACGGACCGAAGGGCCGTTCTCCCCTGCGACACGCGAAGCCGAGCTGGGGAGGCCGCAAGGCTGGGACTCAGGTCAATGGCTCGGTGGCTGTACGTTCGCAACCTAAGTATTCCTCAAGACCAGTAGCCGCGTCTGCAACTCCCCGCAGGATGGACGGGAAGCGGTCTCTTGCTACTTTGCAGTGTGTTTAGCGATACGGCGTCAAGTGCAGCAGTCTTGGCACAGGACAGTGTTTGCATCAGGTTTCGACAAATGATCGTCTTCAGAATCCGACCTCAACATCCTGGGAAATCGGCACGGTACCGGAAACAACCGCATTGATGTCTGTGTGCAAGGTCACGTCAGTACGTGAAGTCTTTACAGACACCACGAGCGCATACCTCGTCTTTTGCTGGCGCGTTTGTTTGTCTGCACGGTTCTTCCACCAGCCACCTACAGGTTTCACGCAAAGAACATTGCGTGCAAGTAACCAAGCAGCTGGACCTGTCCATTCGTTACAGTGAAGCGACCCCGAAGAAGCCGCATCGGGAAATCTCCAATTATCAGTGTCCGTTTGTGTAGCTGGCTTGCGCCTTGGGTCTTCTCGTTCGTCTGCATTGACCCGCTTCTTGAAGGTATCGAGGCTTTCCAGTCGTCGTCGAAGATCGAACCGCAGACCAAAAGACTGGTACCGATATGGATCGAGCGAGGCCAATGCGCCTGGGTTCGGGTCGATGAAATAGGACAGCGTGATCTTCAGCTTCACCTCTTCATCGCCGAGTGCTTCGAGCGCCTGCCGAGGCCAAGGCAGATCGTAGTAGTGACACTCCTCGAACCCCGAAGACGCGCTATAGGGCTGGATTTCGGACTGTGCGACCAGAGCGAGGTGGTTTTCCGCAGATGCCACGGCACGCTCTAAGGTGGGCACGCCATATCCAAAATGTCTAAGGAGGTTAGCCGCGTCTGTCTTGCCCAAGGGGTCCAAGGCAAAGCGCATTCTTTCGGTCCACTCGGCCCCGTGGATCATTAGGGCTCGAATGGTCTCCGGCCAGTAGTCAGGGTTCGCGGCCATGAGCCGACTTGCCAAACGCGCGGCTTCTGCCGTGGCGGCGCTTGTGGCTCGAAACGGGACCAGAGGTTTCCTGTCGACGTCGGGGCCAGAGGTCGCAACCGACAGTGAAGTAGTATCGACCACAGTCGTCCGGGAAGCGTCAACTGCACGGTTCCCGGCCTCCATCACGATGTCCGGCTTGAATGGCCTATTGCGCCCAAGCGTCCATTGCGTCGAGGTCCGAGTAAACGGGCTTAAATCGCCTGCCTCGGCCAGCGGCGCATGGTCTGCCAGTTCCGGTTCCTCTATGTGGATTTTGTCCGTGTAGCCGCCAACCGTAACCACATTCCAAGCCTGGGCCGGGTCTTCGATCGGATATGTGTCCGCATGCTGGATCTCATCGAACATGATAGGGTTCGGGGCATTTCCGGCAGAAACAACGATCAAGCGTCTCGGTGCCCGTTCATCTCCTACGGTGACACCAGCGACTTCTTGGTCGAGTGCGGCGCTCCAAGTCGATGGTTGTGTGCCGGATATGTCTTCGTTCGTGACTGCCATGCAAAATACACGTCTGCGGTTCGGTCGCCCGATCTCCGCGATACTGACGGCAGACTTCGTGATCGGCCCATAGAACCGCTCTTCGGGCTTCTCCATTCCGGGTGGGGGCAAGATTTTCACGCTTTCCAGCCGATGCGTCAGTTGGATCGGATCGGCGGTCTTCAACCGATGGACAAGGTCTCCGTGCAGGGCAATTCCGGCCATCTGTGTTCCATGCCCCGGACGCGGCCCCGTATCATCCACCCCCCATTCCGGACGGACGCTATAAAGGTCATCGGGCGAAAGAGCTGGTTCGATCAGGCTATGCGCGCGGTTGACACCTGTATCGAGGAGACAAACCGCAGGCACATCGGTACCGGGCCACTCGATCCTATCCGCAAGTTCGTCCGTCCATTCGATCTGTTCATCGGGGTTGAGGTCGTCAATGAAAAAGACTGGAGTGTCCGTGGCCCGCCGCAGTTCCGTGATCGAAAAGCGCGCGAAGAGCATCAACTCTATCGTTGCACGTGTGGTAAGCACGGGAATCACAACATGCTCGGGAAAGATCAGCCGCTGCTCTGCTGGCGCGCATCGTGCGTCAAGCTTTTCTGCCAAGGCGTCCAATTCTTCCTCGGCAGATTTGACGCACCAGACCTCCCACCAGATCGTGTCGGACGGGTTTTGCGGCAACGCTTCCAGATCATCGGTCCAGAAGGTTTCGAGGCGTGCCTTTCGGATCGCTTCAATCGGCTCCACAAAGGGCTTGTTGGGTGGGTTTTGCCCTTTCTCGGTTAGTTCGCCTGTCTGGTAATCAGTCAGGATGCTTTCGAGCACATCTTTAGCCTCTTCCGGGACGAACAAGCCCACGATCCGGTTCTCGGAAGCGTCAAGCTTGGCAGAGGCGGGTTTGAGATGGCTTCGTTTCTTCTCAAGGCTATCAGGGTTGGAGTTTGGCCTCAGCTCAATCTCAAGATAGACCCCAGGCTCGGAGGTGACGCGTTCGTCGCGTGGGCGTTCTTGTTCAAAGTCCGAAACGGCACTCAACAGCTGCCCCCTGAGCAGTGCGCCATGTTTTTGGCGATCCCGAGGGGGTGGGCTGCCCGGAAACCGTTCGTTCGTGGATTTGAAGTCGGCCCGCTCGCGCCTGCTTTCGATGTTAATGTGCGGAAGAGTATACTTTGATGCCATCTACTACTTTTTCACTGCCGAAGGTCGAAATGCGTCCCGCATTTCTCGCCTGTCGTTCAGCCTGCGGAGTAGATCGTCAGTGGTTACGTTCTTCCGCTCAGCCAGGATTGCGCTTTTCACCGCGTCTTCTGTTGCGCGGGCAATCTCAGACTGGCTCAACCCTTGGGCCGATACAAGGATGCTCTTCCACCTCAGGTTGGGGTATTTCATCGGTCGTAAATTGAACTTAATGATCGTGCGAATTTCTTCATCCGTGGGCGGACAGAATTCCATGACCAGATCAAACCGACGCAGAAGCGCGGGATCAAGAAGGTCTGGGTAATTCGTCGCTCCGATAATCACACTGTCCGTTGAATTCGGTTCTTCCATGAATTGCAGGAAAGAATTCAAAACGCGGCGCATCTCGGCAACGTCATTCGTCGCACCGCGATTTCCTCCAACAGCATCGAATTCGTCAAAGAGATATACCCCCCTGTGACGGGCAGTTTCGTCAAAAACGAGCCTCAGCTTGGCGGCAGTCTCCCCCATGAAGCGCGTGATTAGGCTTTCAAGGCGGATTACGAACAGCGGCAACCGCAACTCACCTGCCAAGGCTTCCGCCGACATCGTCTTGCCCGAACCCGGCGGTCCGACGAAGAGAACTCGCCGGTTTGGTGTCTTGCCATGTTCACGGAGCCAGTCACGCTTGTGCTGTTGCAAGACAACGTCGTCCAGCCGCGCACACAACGAGGCGTTCATGACCACACTTTCAAGATCGAAGCGCGGCGGACGCATCTCGATCAAGTCGGCTAGATCACCACGCGGGGAAGCGAAGGGCACGGCGACGGTTTGGCCCGACGCCGCCTTCTCCCGCGCATTGTCGACAGCTGCCCTCAGGTCTTCTGCGAGTGTACGTCGCCCTTGCCGGGCCTCTGCGGCGGCAACCTGCAAAGCTATTGAATAGAAATGCTCGTCGTCACCGTCCGCCTTGCTCTGGAGCATAGCCAGTATCTGCTTTGCGTTGGACATGCTCCAGACCCTTGGTGCTTGCGACGATTTCCTTTTTCCCAACGGGTTAGTCTGTCGGACCGTCTCGGTTTCGCGCGAAGATCGCAAATCAGGACCGATTTGTCGACTGGAATTCAGCGTCCCCGGGAAGGATGTGATGCTGAGTGCGTAACACGTATAGCAAAACGGTCTGCTGTGACGTTCCGCAACGTGGCGTGTCGGGCGGCGATGAAGGTTCGCAAAGGGTCGAAAACGTGAGGTTTACTGCTTCAATCCAAATCGACGTCGCCCAATCGCGGCGCATGTACGTGTGTCCGGACAAGGAAGGCAGCCACCGCGCCCGCGATAGCGCCGAAGAGGTGCGCCTCCCACGAGACGCCAGGTTGACCCGGAAGAACGCCCCAGAGAATGGAGCCATAGAGGACACCGACCACCAGTGCCGCGCCCAGCGTGATCAGTGAGCGATCCACGAAGCCTCGCACAACGAGGAAGCCAAACCAGCCGAAGACCAGCCCCGACGCGCCGATATGGATCGCCGAGCCGCCGAACAGCCACACGAGTCCGCCGCCGAAGCCGATCACCACGGCGTTCACCGGCAGCAAGGCCCGTGTGGTCGTGGCCACCAGCAGCCCACCCATCACCAGGAGCGGCGGCATATTGGCCATCAGGTGCGCGAAACTTCCATGCAGGAGGGGCATGGCGATGACACCATCCAATCCGCTGACGTGCCGGGGGATCAGGCCGAAGGCCGGGTTCAAGCCGTAACCGATGATCCAATTGAGGAGGTGAATCGCCCAGAGCAGTGCGACAAAGGCGACAAGCGCCGCGGCGCGCCGGAAGAAGGCGCGCATGTGATCCCGGTTCATCATGTTGGCGACAGTAGACGTCACCACAGCGCCTTCAACGGCTTTCGCACGCTGCACAGGGTGCCACCTCCGGGAAAGGCGGTTTGAGGCGGCCAACTTGGTCAAGGCCCAAGGCAAGGGGACGGACTCGATCTTACACAGTGTTCCCTGGTCGCAGCGGCATGATTTCACGCTCGGGACGCTTCAGGGCTTCGGCGTATTTGCGGGCGTTGTCGTCAATCGTGCCGTGCCAAAGCTTGGAGACGAAGGCTCGGGCGTCTTGGACCGTCATGTCCTTCAGCGAAGAGGACAGCGCCATGAAAAGCTCATCCTCGCTGATCGCAGCGGCGCGGTGCATTGCGTCCGCGTAAAATGACGGGTCGTTGAGAACCTGCTCGCTCAGCGGCATAAGCGCGAGGTTCTTTTCCGGGATCGCCATGAAGATCGTGTCCTGCAGGTCGGTCAGATACGCACGCCGCGAGGTGGACACCGGCTTTCCCGCCGCCTTGGCGTCCAGATACGCCTGCCTGGTCTTGTCGAACTTCGACTTGGCAAATGACATGATGACATCGCGCTTTCGGGCGGGTAGCGCGAATCCGGTGCAGCGCTCGATATGGGCGAGGAGATCTGAAACCTCTGCCTCAACATTAAAGCTCTCAAACCATGGAACCGTCCCTGATCTAGCCGCCACGCGCCCGCCCTCAATATTGCGATAATATATTATTGTATCACATTTGCACCTGATCGCAAGCGGGTGGCGTCCTTCACGCAAACGGACATGGAAAAAGGGGAACCGTGATCCCACGGCTCCCCTTTCGGTTCAGATCGTCTCCTCTCGCGCGCTAATCACGCGACCAAGGAGAGCCCCGCGCCCGCGTCCTGCGGCTGCTCACCGCTGTCGATGAACGGGATGATCGAGAAAGTCTGCCCACCGCGCTGTTCTTCGTTCTGCACGGCGTTGACACGCAGGTCGCCATCGGGCGTGTTGATCAGCAGCGACAGGTAGTCATTGCCCGTGCGGCTGCTTTTGGCCATCCACGCCGAGCCGACACGGATCGGTGTGCCCCGGGGCGAGCTGACCTCGATCCGGTAATCCGGGTGGGTCTCCTCGGATTTGTAGCTGTTCTCGATCAGCATGAACTCCAGATCGAACATCATGTTGGCGATGTAGCCGGTGAAGGCGTTGTCAGCGTCCATGGCGGTGAGCTCGCCCGAGATCGAGCCGGATTTCATCAGGCCGTTCGAGACCAGCGGGATGATCTCGAATTCGCCGCTCTGGGCCGCGCGCGCCTCTTTCGTCTGCACCGCGTTGACCCGGAACGGGCCGAAGCCGACATCGATCTGCATCGAGATGTAGGGGTTGCCGCTGGTATTGCCGGTCTCGTTCCAGGCCGTGCCGATGCGCACCTTGCGGCCTGATTTGTTGACTGCCGTCACGTCAAAATCCGGGCTCCGTTCGGACATCTTGGCCCGTGCCTCGAGCTGGATGGCGATGTCAAAGCGCGTCGAGTGGATCATGCCGGTGTACTGAGCGGCTGCGGTCTCGACATTGCGGGTGAGGGTTCCTGCGAACATGGGATGGTTCCTTTTGGATTGGCCGGTGTCTGACGTCCTTGCCAGCGCATCCGGGATTGCTTTCTCGACCCCTTGAGGGATCACAAATCAGAAAGCCTGCTTTCCTTTCAGCCCAGCCCACGGGTCAGAGCTGCCGTCCGAGTGGGAATGCCCCCGCGCCTCCGGGTGCTACGCCCCTCCCCTGCCCGTCTGGTCTTGATTGGCTGCCTGGATTTTCCGCGCCGTCCTCCGATCGCGCGATGAAAAACTCCGCCTCTTTTCCGTTCAACCCGTGCCCTTCCCGGTCGGTCAGACCGATGCAGCTTCTGTTCGGCACATAGGTGATGAGGTACTGACCGAGCCGGTCCTTGTGGACAATGTAGCCGGTATTGGCCCAATGCACGGTCTGGCCGGCATCGACGGCCGCCTTGATTTCATCGAGTGTCATGCGATCCTCCTCAAGAAGAATGGTGGGGAAACGACGCAAGAAGCCCGATCTTCCAACCGGGCTTCCGTGCGGCATTCGTTTGGCAAACGACCGAGACCTGTCAGGCGCTTTGCGTGGCTTGCATCGCGCGCGCCGCCATCCAATCCTTCAGGCCAAGAACCGTTCGTCCGGCGGCAACCTCGGAGGCCCAGGCAACCCTTGGGTCGCCGCAGGGCTCATCGCCGGCATGCCGGTCGATGTGGCCATTGGCCATCCATGGCTCGGGCTGGATCCGTCGCAGCCAGTCCGCCATGCTCGGAATGCGGCCCTGGCAGTCTTCGCGGACATGCTGCTCGCCGATCCAGCGCACGGGGATTTCCCGACCCGCGCTATTGGTCAGGGTCAGGCCGAAGACACGTTCGGCCTCGAACAGGCCTTGAGCGTGGTGGCGCATGGCTCGGTGCGTGAAGAGCGCGAGGTGCTCTTTCGAGGCGTCAAACCAATCGTGCACAGCCTGATAGTCAGACGGCACCCCGCCGAATTTTCGGGCGGAGCTTTCGGCATGATGAAGCGGATGGGCCATCTCAAAGACCCTCGACATAGCTGTGCGAGCATTCGACATAGCGGTCCGCGTGATCCAAGGTGACACTGTCGGCGGTGATGTCCCAGGTCAGCGTGCCGTAGCCGCCCTCGTTGTTTTCGAACCCCGGATGATGGTGATAGGCAAGCGACCAGGCGAAATCGCCCACCTCAGTGGCAAGCGCCTCCGGCAGTTGGACCTCCGCAGGCTGCACCGTCACATCCTCGACATTGCCGGAATCGCCATAGCCTTCGTATTCGGCAGTGACCTCGCTGATGCCAAGCGCACGTAGTTGTGCGAGCAGCTCCGTTCGGGATGCCTTCAGGGTGGTTTCGCGCTCCGCGCGCCACTGAGCCGCCATTGCGGCATAGTCGATCTGGGGTTTGGTCATGGGTCTGTCCTCTTGTCTGCAATTGGGGGGCCGGGCATGGCATTGGCCCGCGCGCGCCCGGAACGCGCAGACCGGACATATCCCGATCTGCGACGCCCCACCCAAAGCCTGCTTTGGCTTTTCAGGCGGCTTGTTCTGACGTCTTGGCGGCTTCCTGCCCCACGATCCGGGCCAGAATGCTTCCCGTGTTGATCCCGGCCCCATGCGGCAGGAACACCCGCAGCTGGAAGGCGATGATCTCAGTGAAACACCCCATGGCCTTGAGACCTTCAATCATGCCCCGATCCGCACCAGAGAGCTCGAGACGCATCTCGCCTGCGACCCGGCGACGGGTCAGGGTCAGACCCCGGCCCAGATCGACTGGCGCGGTGGTGCCGAGGGCGGCGGTCAGCATCTCCTGCGGTGTTTGCGGATTGGAGACGAGGAAGCGTGCGCGCAGCGCGGCCGCACCTTCCTCGCTCAGCGTGCGCCCGATCATCGCCGTCGCCCCGTCAGGCGTGACGCGGTAGATGCGTTCATTGGTGGTCGGGATGTCCTTCCAGATCGGCAGCAAGAGACCGATCAGCAGGTAGAGCTTGGTCGTAGTGGTTTTCGGCAGGGACGCAGCCTCGGCATCCCAAAGGCGGGTGAACTCAGGCTTGCCGATCTCTTCCCAGGCCGAGGACTCGAACCGTGCCTCTTCGAGATAGCTCGACCCGTTTGGCCGCACCGCCTTGCGCATCAGCGTGACAATGTCCTCGTCATACATCTGCATGGGCCGCGCCGAGATGAGCGCCGCGCGGCCGGAGGCGCGATTGACCATGGGCAGCTTGTCGAAATTGCGCGATATGGCCTCTTCGGCGCCCAGGACATGGACCGGGTCGGTGACCTTGAGCCCGATGATCCGCGTCACGGCGCCGGATTTCGGGCAGGTCCAGAGAGCCTCTGTGGAGACCTGTTCGATCTTTTCGCCGCGCAGGGTTTCCACGCCGAGATCGAGGGTGCCTGCCGCGCGCGCCCGTTCGGTCTGATCGGCGATCCGCCTCATGAACTCCGCAAAGAGCGCGTTCTGCATGTGGATCGGCAATGCCAGCACCCGGTTGAGGAAGCGCTGGATGGGGGGAAGTTCTTCGAGCAGAAAGCCGTCCTTGTCGATCAGCCGCAGGGCTGTCCAGTCGGTGAAGCTCTCGTAGCTCATCGCGGCGGCGCGTCCGGCGGCAAGATCGGCGTAGTAGCCGCGCAGCGCCGCCCGCGCGATCGGGCTTTCGAGATTGTCCTCCTCGCGGAACATCCCCTGCGAGCCGGTTTCTCGCTGGCCCTTGGTGAGCGCCCCCAGCTGATCGAGCCGTTTGCTGATCGTCGAGGTGAAGCGCTTCTCGCCATGCACATCCGAGGTGCAGACCCGGAAGAAAGGCGCGCTGACCTGTGCAGAGCGATGCGTCCGGCCTAGCCCCTGGATCGCCGCATCCGCGCGCCAGCCGGGCTCCAGAAGATAGTGCCGCCGCCGTTTCTGGTTCTTCGCCGTTTGGGCCGCGTGATAGGACCGGCCCGTGCCGCCTGCATCGGAGAAGATCAGGATATCCTTTTCGCCGTCCATGAAGGCTTGGGTCTCGGACGAATTGCTGCTGGCGGCGCGCTTCTCGATGAAGAGATGACCATCCTCGGCCTTCAAAGGGCGGATGGACCGACCCGTGACCTCTGCGACGGCCTCGTCGCCAAAAGCCCAGAGGATCTGATCGAGCGCCGAGGGGATCGGCGCCAGCGTCATCAACTCCATCATGGCCGCATCGCGCAGGGCGAGCGCCTCGCGCGAGACGACCAGCGCGCCGGTCTCGTCCCTGAGCGGCTCGGCCACCATATTGCCCTCGATCTCGACTAGCTTTTGCGCGTGGATCGGGAAAGCCTGTTCGAGGTAGCCCAGAACATAGTCGCGCGGCGTCAAGGCACCCTCGACGAGCTCGTCGTCGGGGTCCATCGTTTCAAGCCGGCGTTTCAGCAGGCTCTCACCTGTCGAGACCACCTGGATGACGCAAGCGTGGCCTGCCGCGAGGTCATCCTCGATGGCGCGGATGATGGTCGGGGCTTTCATGCCCATCAGGAGATGGTTGAAGAAGCGCTGCTTGGTGCTTTCAAACCGGGACTTGGCCGAGGCGCGGGCGGCCGAGGCATTGGTCTCCCCCGAGGCGTCATTGACGCCAGTCGCGGTCAGTGCAGCTTCGAGATTGTGGTGGATCGTCCGAAACGCGCCCGCATAGGCGTCGTAGATCTCGATCTGAGCCGAGGTGAGCGCGTGTTCGAGCACGTCATACTCCACGCCATCGAAGCTGAGGGCGCGGGCTGTGTAGAGCCCGAGCGTCTTGAGGTCGCGCGCGACCACCTCCATGGCGGCGACACCGCCTGCCTCCATCGCCGAGACAAAACTCTCGCGGCTCGGGAAGGGGTATTCGGGCCCCTGCCCCCAGAGACCCAGCCGCGCGGCATAGGCGAGGTTGTGGACGCTCGTTGCACCCGTGGCCGAGATGTAGAAGACGCGGGCGCGCGGAGCGGCAAGTTGCAGCCGGAGACCAGCAAGGCCCTGCTGCGAGGGTTTGACCCCCCTGCCCTGCTCGGATCCAGCCGCGTTCTGCATGGCATGGGCCTCATCAAAAGCGAGGACGCCGTCGAAATCAGCGCCCATCCAGTCGAGGATCTGGCTCAGTCGCGTGGTGCCGCATTTACCCGCGGACCGCAGCGTGGCGTAGGTGACGAAGAGGATCCCATCGCCCATCGAGACGGGCTGGTCCGGTTTCCATTTGGAAAGCGGCTGAATGTCGGCGGGCGAGCCGCCGAGATCGGTCCAGTCGCGGATCGCGTCCTCGATGAGCGTGGCGGATTTGGAGACCCAGATCGCCTTCCTGCGCCCGGCCAGCCAGTTCACGAGGATGAGCCCCGCGCATTCGCGCCCCTTGCCGCAACCGGTGCCATCGCCGAGGAAATAGCCAAGGCGATAGGCACGTGCATCCGGGTCGTCATCGGCGCGCGTCAGCTTGGTCTGGTCGTCATCGATGGTAAACCGCCCGGGCAGGTCGCGCCCATGGGCATCATGCGCCATGATGATGGTCTCGAGCTGCGCCTCGGAGAGATCTCCCTCCTCGATCAACCGTGTGGGCAGGCGCAAGTCATCACTGCCCGTATTTGAGGGCATGGGCGGGGCAACCGAGGCCATGGCGATGCTTTCGACGAGCGGGGTGGGATGTTCCTGCGCACCCGCGATCTCGATCCGCTGCGGACGGTAGCGCGCATAGATGTCCGAGATGGGCGTGTTGTTGCGCGGGGTCTGAAGGCTCGTGAAAGTTAGCGGGACAACGGCATTGGCCCGGGCTTTGGAGGCGGTGACAACACCGGCAGCGATCTTGCGCGGGACAGATGATCGAACGGTCGGTCGAGGATGAGGGATCGCTTCAACCCGTTTGGCCGGGCGCATCTCGGTCCGTGTTGCGGCCACAGCATCAACATATGCCAAGGCTTCATCCAGATCCCGCACAGGGACGCGGATCATTTCGCCGTCCTCCTGCACCTTGTCGAAGACCATGAGCTGGGTTTCCACCGAGGTGCCGAGCTTGCGGTAGACCTGCCCCGGCATCGTCAACGCCAAGCGCGGCGTGAGCAAACCGCAGGCGCGTGACCAATGCGCGGCATCGCGTTCGGGCGTGAATCCCGGCGGCATGATCGCCACAAGCCGCCCGCCGGGTGCCAGGCGCTTTGCAGCCGCGATGAGATGCTTGGCGGCGATGTGCTTGTCCCGGGAGCGATCGACAGAGGAGGCGAAGGGCGGGTTCATCACCACGACGTCGGGTAGAACCGTCGACTGCAGCAGATCGTCGATATGCTCGCCGTCATGGCCCGTCACCTCGCCAGCGAAAACTGCACGCAGGAGGCGCTGGCGAAAGGGGTCGATCTCGTTGAGAATAAGCGCGGCACCGGCCCGGGCGGCGAAAGCGACTAGGGCACCGGTGCCAGCCGAAGGCTCCAGCACAGCCTCGCCCTTGCGGATCGCTGCGGCCCGCACCACCAGCGCCGCGAATGGCAGCGGCGTGGAAAACTGCTGCAGCCGGATCTGCTGCTCTGACCGGCGCGTTTCCGTCAGCAGCCGCGAGGCAAGCAGCCTTGCAGCGGCGATGTCACCTGCAGCACCTTCCCCACGCAGCAGCACCTGGATGGCCGCGGCCTGCATCAGGTCATAGGCTATGCGCCAGTCCCAGGCGCCGCCGGCATCGCTGCCATGAAACGTCTCGCGCATGATGCGCGCGAGCGCTGAGCTGCGCAGGGGTTGGTGGTCGATCTGCGCGCCGATCTGCGCGAGGGCAGATGCGAGGTCAGTATCGGAGATTGGGAAAGCCGGGTTTGCCGGATTGGGCTTGGACATGGGGATATTCCTTTGGATCAGGGTCTGAGTTCCAAAGGACAAAAAGCCCGCTTTCGCTTTTCAGGGTGACGGGGCCAGACCGCGCTGACCTCCAAGGCTTGGTCAGGACTTGGGTTCGATCTGCCGCTTCGCATCAATCAATGCCTGTGCGGCCTGCATCACCTCAACCTGAGATGTTCCCGAGCGTGCATCCTCCAGCGCGGCCTGTACCTGCGCGCAAAACCACGTGTCATACGAATTGACATCAGCCGCCACGGACATGCTCCTCGAGACCGAGGCGCGGCGTTTCCTTACCCGTTGGGTTCATTGCGCTTTCTCCGACTGTACTAAGGGTCGATGCTACATCACCGGGCGTGGTGAGGTAAACGGCAATGGCATTGTGGTCACATTAGGTCGGGCAACTTGGGGATCGAATGCCGGAGCGAACAGAATCTTACTTGTAACTCAAAGCCGCCGTTCATTGAAAGCGCGTCGAAATCTGGCTTTGAGCCCAATTAGACCGATGCTGGAACTTGTATCAATGACAGCTTCAACAAGTGCTCATCCATGATCATTCTACAAGGTGGAACCCCCGAAACTCTTTTACTGTCGACAGGCAAAGTAATGTCTTCATCTGGGCCACTGACGGGATCAGTGTCAGCCTGTCGCGATACAACTGTTCGTAGTCTTCTGTGTTGCGTGCCGCTACTCGGATGAGGTAGTCAAACTCGCCCGAAATCAGGTGGCATTCCAGAATCTCTGGCATTTCACCAATGGCCGCCTCAAACGCCTGAATGTTCTCGCGTCGCTGACTGACCAGCTTGGCCTCGATAAAGACCTGAATTTCCAGCCCCACCTGCTTGCGGTTGAGCCGCGCTGCATAGTGCGAGATCTTTCCATCGACCTCCAGCATCTTGACTCGCCTGTGACAGGCCGAGAGCGACAACCCAACCTGTTCGGACAGGCGTGCCATGGAGATGTGCCCGTCCTTTTGGAGGATGGAAAGAATGCGGATGTCCAGCCTATCCACGGGAAATATTATCCTTTAGTCCTTCATTGTCGAATGTTTTCCAGAAATTTTCCGAAAATACAAGAATTAAGAGAACCTTTCTCGCCCCCGACGTCATAGCTTGAACATGTCTTTCAAACAGACAAAGCAACCAAAAGGGAGGGGAAAAGATGTCCCATAAAATCGTCGTCGGATACGACGGCAGCGACAGCGCCAAAGCGGCGTTGGCGTTTGCTACGGACCTAGCCAAGGCACAGGGCGGCAGCCTTGTCGTGGCCCATGTGCTGGAATGGTCTCCGTATTCATTCCTGACGCCAAACGAGCTGGAAGAGCGGCACAAGCGCCGCGGCGAAGAGCTGGAACGCGCCGAAGCCGCGATCCTTGCTCCGGCTGTCGAAGGCCTCAAAGAAAGTGGCTTGGAAATTGAAACCGCACTGAAATACGGCGGCATCGCCGCGACGCTCGGCGAAATTGCCAAAGATCGCGGTGCCGATCAGGTGGTGATCGGTCGCAATGGTGAACCCGGCCTGACATCTCGTGTGTTCGGTTCGGTTGCCATCAGCCTTGCACAGGCCGCGCCTGTGCCCGTCACCATCGTGCCATAAATCGAACAGGATACATTATGAGAAACTTTTCCAAGGTGGCAGCTCTGGCTGCTCTCGCCATGCTGGCCGTGTCCGCGCCTGCCATGGCTCAATCACTAGACCAGACCATCAACGAGGGCTTTGCCAACGCGACGGGCTGGTTCGTCAACTTGATCTTCAGCCCCTTCCCCGGAACCACATTCCCGTGGATCGTGATGTGGCTGGTCATCGCGGCAACGGTATTTACCCTTTATTTCGGCTTTATCCAGTTCCGTGCCTTCCCGCATTCGATCTCGTTGGTCAAAGGCGATTACTCCGACCCCAACGACGCCGGCGAAGTCAGCCACTTCCAGGCACTGGCAACGGCGCTCTCGGGCACCGTCGGCCTTGGCAACATCGCCGGTGTGGCCGTTGCTGTCGGTATTGGTGGGCCTGGTGCAACATTCTGGATGATCCTCGCGGGCCTTATGGGCATGGCATCGAAATTCACTGAATGTACGCTGGGTGTGAAATATCGGAATGAATACGACGACGGCACCGTCTCGGGCGGACCGATGTATTACATGACAAAGGGCTTCGCCGAGCGCGGCCTGCCCGCGGGCAAGTTCATGGCCGTCCTGTTCTCGATCTTCTGTATTCTCGGTGCCTTGGGCGGCGGCAACATGTTCCAGGCCAACCAGGCACACGCCCAGATTTCCAATGTGGTTGGCGATTACCCGGGCTGGATTACCGGTCTGGTATTCGCGGGTATCGTCTTTGCCGTGATCGTTGGCGGTCTGAAATCTATCGCCAAGGTGACGGAGAAAGTCGTGCCGATCATGGGCGTGCTTTACGTTCTGACCGCTCTGGTCATCCTGATCATGAACTACAACATGATAGGATGGGCTTTTGGTGAGATTTTCGTTGGTGCCTTCACCGGAGCCGGCGTTGCAGGCGGGATGGTCGGCGCTTTGATCCAGGGCTTTAAACGCGCCGCTTTCTCGAACGAAGCTGGCGTTGGTTCAGCTGCAATCGCCCACTCGGCGGTGCGCACCAAAGAGCCGATCACCGAAGGCTTTGTTTCTCTGCTCGAGCCGTTCATCGACACAGTTGTGATCTGCACCATGACCGCACTGGTGATCATCATCACGGGTCAGCTGGTCTCCGATCCCAACACGGGCCTCTATCTGCTCGACGAAGGCGCCTCGACGATCCAGACAGTTGATGGAAACAAAGGTGTCGCACTGACATCTGCGGCCTTCTCTTCTGCGATACCGTTCTTCAAGTACATCTTGGCGATCGCGGTGATCCTTTTTGCCTTCTCAACCATGATCAGCTGGTCCTACTACGGCCTTAAGGCTTGGACATTCCTCTTTGGCGAGGGTCAGGGCAAAGAGCTGGCGTTCAAGATCATCTTCTGCATCTTCGTTGTCATCGGTGCCTCGGCAAGCCTCGGACCGGTTATCGACTTCTCTGATGCGGCGATCTTCGCCATGGCCGTGGTCAACATCGTGGCGCTCTACTTCCTGATGCCTGTGGTCAAGGGTGAGCTCGACAGCTACCTGTCGCGACTCAAGTCCGGCGAAATCAAGAAGTTCCACTAAATGCGGTACCCGCCCCGAAACAGGGTGTGACACTGACTAAGCCGCCGAACGTTTCGGCGGCTTAGTTTCGTTTCGGTGTTTTGTGAAAACTGTCATCTCTCACCCCAACACCGACACCCCCCCTGAAAGCAGCCACTTACGTTTCGAAAGGCAACGGCGGCTTCGTCCGCATCTTACCAGCTCGTACCCGATGCAGCGAACGGCAGGTGTACGGATAGGGAGGGACTTCTGAGAATTTCATCGTACCAGCCATATGACACACCAATGTCGCCTATTTCACTTGGCCCAAGGGTGACGGCGATTGAAACGCATAATGCCCACTCACTGGCAGCCTTAGCGTGGGATTCCGCCCCTCGGGCATTCGACCCCACTTACCGATCGGGCACCGCTTCAAGGGATTTCTCGAACCGCTTGTCCGCCGCTGCAGCTTCTTTCAAGAGCGCGTCGGAATTGTCAGGTGGATTGCCATCTTCCAACATCCCTTTGAACGTCGCATAGGCATCCGTCTTGCTGCCGTAGGCGCGCAGGGTCTTGTCGTCGTTCACCCAGGCCACCACGATGACCTTCGCATCGCTGTTGAACCGATAGAACAGCCGATACTGCTGGAAGAATTTCGCCCAGAACCAGTGCTTGCGGTGATCGCCGAGTGTGCCGCCTTGCCGAAAGGCGGCGGCACCCGGATCTACCGGTATGGCCTCGGTGACCAGCTTGAAGATGGCGGCCAGCCGTTTCGTCGGGTTTTTCTTGCGCCAGGTCTTAGGATCGCGTGCCTTACGCGCCTCGACCTCTTCAATCAGCCCTTCGAGCTGATCCAGAAAGAGCGGATGCGCATAAATCGACCATCCGTTTACGACAAGGGGCGCTTGGGCGGGCACGCTATCGCCGCTCATTCATCCTCGAGCGATAGCGGCGCATCGAGATCGACGTCAACGTCTCCGACCAGTGCTGCAAGACGGTCATGCAAAGCCCCATCGAACGCCCGAATGCGGTCCGGATGCGCCTTGATATCGGCCTCGACAAAATCGAGAAAGGCTCCTAGCACGGGATCTTCCTCGTCGCTGCGCACGGGCTCGATATAGACCCTGCCACTCGGCTCGGTGCAGTAACGAATCTGGTCGCCCTTGCCCAGCTTGAGCTGCTTGCGCACACCCGCCGGCACGGTCGTCTGATACCGATCCGTGAGCTTCGAGACATCTTGTGCGAGGGCTGTCATGGCAGTCTCCTGAAAGAATGGGGGTCTTTGCTGTTTGCGCTAGGTAATGCATTTGCATTGCCATGTCAAGATAAGCCGCAGGATCTGCTGTCGCCGGGCAGGTCGATGACCCGTCCGGCGCAGGACCTAATTTCGCCTCGCCAGGAACTCCGCCAGCACCGGGCTGGCAGCACCTTTCGCGGAACTGAGCAGCTCCGAGCCCGCAAGCGAGGCCTTCGACAGGCGTACGAGCGCGCCGGTTTCCTCGATGCGGTAGCAGCGGCGCTTTTGCCGCCCGCGCCTGTAGTGGGTCGCGGTGACAATCTGGCAGGTACTGCCATCGGTGAGCGTCACAGGGGTGGCGAGCTTGATCTTGTCGCCTTCCTCGTAGTCCGGGATCGCAGCCCAGTCCTGGCAGCGCTGGCGCCAGGCATGAGCATAGCTGTCTGGGTCTTTCAGCTCGGACAGCAGGGCCAATAGGCTCAGTGGCGCGCGGGATTCGACCGGTCCCGCGCTTTCCTCCATGTCCTTGTAGCCCCAGCAGCCGTCATCATATCGGGTAAGGAATACGGCGGCGAAAGTGATGGAGCCATCCGCATCGGTGACATAGGTCGTGTCTTCGACAGGGGTGCCGTCGATATTTGTGACCTTTGCCGCCGCGTACCAAGTCGAACCCACCTTGCAGGCTTTGACCAGTTCCGTCTTGCGCCTTTCGCCCTCGAAGGTGCACAGCCGAGCAATCTCCGCTTTCTCATCCGCGTAGGTCTGGACGCGGCCGTCGGTGTAGAAGAGCCAACCCATCACGCCGCCCTCCGGTCATCGATTTCCATCAGCGCATCGAGCGGCACGCGGTAGGGCTGCATGGCGTCGAAATCCTCGCAACGTTTATGGGAAAAAGTTGAAGCACCAATACCCTGCCGCGCTGCGCGCTCTCGGGACATTGACGCTGCTTCATCTTCTTCGTATTCCCAAAACGCCGAATTGCCGCAGTTCTGCACGATCGCGAAGGTGTCGCAGGCATCCTTGAGGATGACCCGTAAGGTGCCGCCGAGGCCCGAGGGCACCTCGTAGGTCCCGCCGATGAGATAGTCCGAGGCCCGGCGCACGAAGACGCGGATGCTGTGGCCATCGGTGGCGAGCCGGATCGCCCCCTGCCCCCGGTCGATGAGCACTTGAACGTCGTCGAGGATGTCCGTGTAGAACTGGCCGCTCAGATCGCGGAACGCCGTGCGGCGCTGCGCCATCCAGTCGGTGTCCCTGAACGGGTTCATGCCGTCGGCGAAGGCGAAGGAGGGATCGGCCTGTTCGGTGGTGACGATACGGGTGGTCGTGCCATCGATGCCGTTTGAGCGCAGATGCACACCATTGCCGACGATCAGGATCAGGGCGGGCCTGTCCACGGGCCCGTTCCAGTTGGGCAGGAAGGTTTTGCAGGCGCGTGCATGGGCGATCTGCGCCGCGACAGCGGACGCAGAGAACTTGAGAATAGCCATGGGATGTCTTTCCGTTGGGTGTGGGAGGGTCGACCCGCGCGGGCGGCGTGGTCCACGCGCGGGTCGCGTGATGGCTCAGGCCGCTTGCGCGACCTCGCTGTCAGACTCCGGGGTTTCCGCAGCGGGCTCCGCCTCATCACAGGCGACACCGGCGGTCTGCATCATGGGCGGGCACCAGGCGGCCACGGCAGCGCGCTGCGCGTCCGTGAGCGTGGCGAAGGGCTCGGCGAAGAGCTTGTCACAAAAGGCGACGATCTCTTTCTTGCTGGACGAAGCCAGCGTCACCGCCTCTTGGGCCAGACCCAGTTCCTCGCCGAGGATCTTCAGGAGCCAGGTCTTCTTGAAGCGGTTGAAGAGCGCCGCATTCAGCGTCCAGTGGGCGCGGATGTCGGGCATGATCTCGATCTCGAACGCATGCATCAGGCTGTCGCGCTGGCGGTCCCGCGCGAAGCAGGACTGCGTGGTGCTGGCCGTGGCATAGGCCACGAGCTTGGCCTTCTCGCCGGCCTCCAGCGCGCGAAACGCCGCGAACTGATCGGCGGGCGCGCGGGTGTCATCGAGCCAGGAGAGATCAAGCGCATCATGCGCCGCCGCCACCTGCTCGAGCGAGGTCTCGTCGATCTCGTCCATCTTGGCATGGCTGCGGTATTCCTTGCGGGCATCGATCCTGATCGCCTGCGTGACACTCATGCCGCTGGCCAGAACGTCACTGACCAGCTTGAAGAGCGTCAGATCGAGCGTGGCTTCCGGATGCAGCGCCATCGCGGCGCCAAGGGCCATGGCCCGCTCGGTCTTGAGGTCCTCAGCCAGTGAGGCTGGGTAGGTGATTTCGCCGGCGTCTGGGGCCTCCTCCCCGGTCGGGCTAGCCGAGGAGCCGCGCGCGCCCTCCTTTTTGACGGTGTCTTCCGGGCGGACGAGGCCAACATGGAGGGTCACCTGCCCGCCCGACCAGGACGCGATTACCCCAGACCGCGCGAGGTCCTCGGCGCTGTAGGCCTCCTGCAGGTCGCGGGCTTCCTCTTCCAAGGCGTCCACGCGCTCGTAAAGCGCGTTGTAGGCACCGTCCTCGAGCCCCTCATCCTCCATCTCGAGCTGCAGTTTCTCGAGTTCGGCGGTGATCTCATCGATGCGCTTTTGCGCAGCCTCATCAGGCTCGATCGGGCCGGGATAAACGCGGCCGTAGTCGGCCATGGTCGCGTAATCATAGCGGACCATCGCATCGGCCCAGGCAAAGCCCAGCTTTATGCGGGCCTCTTCGGCGGCGGCACCGAGCTTCTCGAGCAGGATGGTTTCGACCAGCGCTGCATCCTCCAGCACGGAATGCTCTTCCAGAAGGTCAGCCGCGACGGCGCCGCCGCGGGCCTCGTAGTCCGCGCGCACGAAAGCCCCGATATCATCGCTGACCTGCACACCGCGGGATTTGAGCGCCTGACGGACGGTATAGGCCTGCAGATAGCCTCCGTCCTTCGTGAGCGCCTCGAAGACCTCGCGCTGTGCCACCTGGCTCGGGTGCTCGGCAAAGGCCTTCATCGTGTCGAGCGTGATCACCTTGCCCCGGGCCGCGGCGCGGATGTCGGGGTGGATCAGGCCAAAGCGCAACCGGCCTTTCACGGCGGCCACCGTGGTGCCGAAGGTCTTTGCGATGGTCTCGGGCGTCTGGCCGTCGACCTCCATCATCCGGGCGAAAGCCTCGAACTCGTCGATTGCGTTCATCGGTGCCTGGGTGATGTTCTCGGCGAGCGACAACGCCGTGGTGACGTCGCAGTCGTCAGGGACAAGGCGGCAGTCGACCTTGGTTTTCGCCGTGAACCCCTTGCTGGCCTTGTCAGCGATCAGCTCCTTCAGGGCTGCATGGCGCCGGCCACCGGCGAGGACAGCATATTTGCCGTCAAGCTTCTGAACCAGAAGCGGCTGGAGCAGGCCCAGCACAGCGATACTGGCCTTCAGATGGGCGATGTTCTCGGGGTCATAGGTTTCCGGCGCGTTGCTGCGCACATTGGCGGGATGCGGGACCAGATCGCCGATGGCGACGGTGAGAGGGGCAAAGCTTGTGGTCATGGGATATCCTTCCAGGTGGGTGAGGTGTGGCCCGCGCGCGCTTGCGCGTGACCAATCCCCGGCTTCAGGGATCACCACGACAAAAGGCCCACTCTCCCCTTGAGGGGCCAGTGGGCCTTCATTGCTTGACGTGTAAGGTTTGGGGGGTGTCCCCTCGCCTACCAGTCGCGCGCCAGCATGATGGTCAGCACGCGCATGGTCGTGGCAGGATTGTCCGGGGTCTCGGCCCCGTAGCGGAAATCCGAGTCTGCTTCATAGAGATCGATCTTCCAGAACACGGTCTCTCCCCGGATCTCGACCGCCCCGAAATCATGCCATCCCTCGGGATCATTGTCCTGCTCAAAGGTGGTAAACTCACCGGTGGCTTTCACCGCCTCGGCCATAAAGCCGTCACCGGCCTCCATGAGCGAGCGGGTGACATGCATGCGGCCCTGGATGGGCTGCGCGGGCGGCAGACCAAGGCACGCGAGCTTGCGAAACGCGTCATTCTGCGCCGCTATCACGGTCGGATCCGGACGGTCTGGCTGGGGTTGAACGGTCATGGACATGGGGATCTCCTTTGAGAAGTTGAAACACCCTTCCCAAAGCCCGCTTTTTCTTTTCCGCCGGGCGGAGGAACCCGGTCCAAACCGGCCCGAACCAAACAGTTCCAATAGTCCGCTGTGCGGACCAAAGCAGACATCTGATAGAAAAACTCAAAGTCGGCTATGGGGAATTGGCTACTTGCACCCAGCCAATTGAAATCCGCCCTTGCCGTCCCATTGATCGGATCCCACCGCGTCAAAAAGAAACACGGCGACATCCACTTTGGCCATCGGTCGCGCGAATGTCCCGTCGCCCTGGAAAACGCGGTATTTTCCGTTCCCGGGTTTTTCCTTTAGGGCGGCAGGGCGGATCAGCACATAAGGAACGTTTGTTTCGCGTGCGATCCTTGCATCCGCGCGCTCGTAGTCTGCAAATCCAGCGCGACCATTGATCAATCGAAGGAGTTGCAAGACGATCCAGGACGAGCCGCCGCACCCGATGCTGCTGACAAACAGACATCTCGGCGGGTTGGACTGCGCTGCGGCAGCTTGCAGGATCGCCTCCGCCGCTTTTTCCATAATCAGCACGCCTTTGACATTGCCAAGGCAACTCACCACGACATCGGCCTGATCAATGACGCTTTGGACATCAGAAGCATCTGTGACGTCCCCTTTCACGGCCCTAAGATTAGGTTGTGCGCCTAGTTTTTCAGGGGTGCGGACAAGGGCGGTCACCTCATGACCCGCAGCCAGAGCTTTGTTCAGGAAATAGCCACCGACTGCGCCGGTTGCGCCAAAGAGTGCGATTTTCATGTCAAACCTCCCCAACTCAAGTGCGAATGAACCAGTAAATGACGCACAAAATGAAGAGTATGATCGGAGCAGCTATCAATTGGCGAGATGCACCGGCGCGATACAACATGAACACTGTTGAAAGCTGCGCGACACCGATCCCGATCAGACCAAATTTAACATATGTTGTATTTATGACCGTAGGCATGAAGAGGTTTAGTGCAATGAGCGCCGCAGCCACAAGAAGGCCAAGCGCGTTGACGGTCATCAAGGTTGGGCCTTGTTTAAGTAATTCACCGAACCAATGCTTTGCGCCATCTGTGCGCAAAAGGGCAGCGGTAGCCATTGCCCCGGTCCAAGCCGTGATTGCGATCCCTATTACCCACGTAAAAGCTGTCATGATATTCTTCCTTATAAGACATGATGTCCCGTAAATGTCACGGGTGGCGATATGAGTCAACATGTCTTATAACTTCAGGGGGCAGTGACAAGGTGAGGGAAATGGATCAAATCTCGATCATGGAAAAGCAAGACGCCCGCATCACGAAGACACGGCAAAAGGTGCTGGACGCAGGTGCAATCGTGTTATTCACCGACGGCTGGTCAGAGGTCACACATCTGCGCCTAGCCAAGGAAACAGGTGTGGCCCGTGGGACGATCTATCGTCATTGGCCGACCATCGACGACCTGATCGTTGAAATTTTCGAAAGCTGCGATCCTGCGCCTTATACGGCTGAGCGGACCGGAGAGCTGCGGGCCGATATGATCGCAGAACTCGCGCTTCTGTCGGAACATCTGGCATCCAGTAAACTGGGGGACGTGATCCTGAATGCGGCAAGATTGGCAGACAAAAACGCGATGATGGCGCGTGTTCACCTAGCGATGCATGACATTATCCGGCAGCCCTTACTCGCCATCCTGTCCGACCATGGGCTGAAGGCCGACAGAGAAGCTTTGGGCCGCACTCTGGTCGCACCAATCCTCTATCACCACCTGTTTGAAGCAGGCCAAAAGCAGATCAACGTGGAGCCAATCGTCGATCGCTTTCTCTTCGGGCCGGATTAGCATCTCAGACATTCGCTGCGGCGCAGAATGGCAGAAGTCGGCTCGAAGCTGCCATTTTCTGCTTTGCGGCAAAGCATAGGTCATGCTGCCTCAGCGTCCTCCCCTGCCCTGCCCGTCTCCGATCTGGCGATCAGGTAGTCGCAGGCGCGCTGCGCGTCCGCGGCGTGCCGGAAGATCGCTCCCTTGTCCGACCGAAGAACGCGCAACCAGTTGTGGAGGTAGGCGGCATTCATCTCGAGCGTATGCGCCGTGAAGCCAAGCGTCTGCCCAAGAAACACGGAGGTCAGTTCCGCGACGATCTCCTCGCGCGCATAGGACGTGTTGCCAAACTTCGAGAACCCGAAATCACGGTTCAGTCGATGTGGGGCTTTCGTGGCATGGGTCTTATGCCGACATCGGCATAATGTTCATAATGCCGCGTTTCGGATTATGCCGCGCCGATCCGAACTACCAGTTGCGTTTCAGTTAGATCGGCGCGGCGTGTCAGCAT
>Ga0160419_100402_pt1 | contig 28086 bp, 20 predicted proteins | sample CelAP2metagpilot_2_FD_108196 | JGI IMG/M metagenome (GOLD analysis project Ga0160419, IMG submission 108196) | Phycosphere-associated microbial communities from Cellana algal ponds in Kailua-Kona, Hawaii, USA - Cellana AP2-4-25 metagenome pilot ... | reverse complement strand
TGACCAACATCTTCGCATTCTCCCCCGCTGTACCCCTCCCTCCGACCCCCCCTCCACCCTCCACCCTCCCCAACGCCTCCATCCCCACCAAACTGAAGGGATGTAACGGCTCTAACCACCTCAACGGTCCCTCCTCCCCTTCCTCGTCCTGCTGATGGTACAAGGACAGAATCGCATTCCCCACCTCCCTAATCTCCGTCAAGCTTGCACCGAACAAACCATACCAAGGCGGGGAATCAGGCAGCTTGATCCTCAAATCCCTCGCCGCCATAAACAGAGCCGCACATGCAATCAGCTCCGCGCGGTAGCGCACGCAGCAATCAAGCCTCAAACTATCGTTCAAATAATTCCAGGCCCTCTGAGCAAGCTCCGGGGAACCCCCCAAGGTTTTGATGTAATAGAGGATGAATTTATGTGGGTGGTCCATCACATTATAAAACCCGAAGCCGAGTTCTTTCAGGACGTACTTTTCAATTGTCAAGAGGGCTTCGCGCAAGTCATGGTACCGAGAAGAGGTGACTTCCAGCAAGGAAGGTGGGAGAGATCGACGCCGCCGACACATGTGATGGAAGACGAAGATGACGTCGCGGGGGGCCCGGGGTTTCTCCTCGAGTTTGGAGGCGAGGAAGACGCAGCCCATCGCGGCGGTGAAGGCATCAAAAAGGAACGCACGGGGGGCTTTGCCAGGAGTGAGGACGGGGGGGGTTTGTGCTGTTTCCGAGGTGAATGCACGGCGGTAGAAGAAGCGATGGAAAAGCGTTTGAGCTGTGGCCATGACAACTTGGGGTTGTCGGAGAAGGATGCCGGCCTCCTGGATGAGTTCACAGCCAAAAATGCGGTGGCGACGTTCCACCGCCTCAGGCACGCCCAGGCGTTGGCTGGGGGACTCACGCAAGATCTCCCGGGGCAGCAACACCACTTCGTGCCATTCTCCGTCTGCGCTGTCGTCGTGTTCCTCCTCCTGCTCCCGCTCCTGCTGTTGCATGCCTTCCTCCGCGGCTGCGGCGGCGGCTGCTGCCAAGGATGGCATCGCGGGCAAGGTGCTAGGTGCCTCTATCATGCCGCTGCAGGTAAGCCAGTGGCCCTCAGGCCTAAGGCGCCCGCGGTGGGGCAAGTCGACGCTCCTGTTCCTTCCTGCTGGTCTGGTATGTCCTGTGCCGTGGTGGGGCAGGAACAGAGGGGGAGAGGGGAGAGGTCGAAAGGGAGATTTTGGACGAGATCTAAGATGACACCACAGGAGCAAAGGTGGCATAAATCGCTATCTACATGAGTGGAAGAGCCTGTGTGATGTAATGTTTAGGCACATGGAGGCAGGAGGCAGGACAAGAGACTGTATTGGAGCGCTTGCGATGCATGGAAGCCTCCGCTCGTCGTTGTCTGTCATGATGCCTCTGGATTCTCCTCGCACCAGACCAGAAAACAAGTCAGACCAAAAACACATCTGGAAAGCCCTTGAGAACAATCTTGATTATCATGGGGAGCTGCAGCAGGATTTTGGTGGTTATTTGATGGCATTAGGGTACATTTCGAGCGTTCAGGTGTTCTCTAGCCCACGCTGGCCAGGCCAGAGGCCTCACCCACCCACATGTAACCACACACCGCCACCAAAACCGCGTTATCTCTTCTCTTTAGGTGACAACAAAGTAGACACCCTCAATCTGATCTGCGGGCAGGGGGCGCTGGCTAGCCGTGGTGGTTTGATCACGACCGCCCCTCCTCCCTTCCCTCTTCCTCCCCTCCTCCCCTCTTCCCCTTCCCCCCCCCCCTTCCCCTACCTTCTCTGCGTTCCACACTCACACAATCCACATTCACCACCCTATTCCCCCTACAGTGTACGAGATGTCGTCTAAAAAACGCGTGTCGTACTTCTACCACGGCGACGTGGGCCACTACTACTACGGCCCTGGCCACCCAATGAAGGTATGTTGTGATGGTCGCGCCAGTTCGCATGAAGGAAAAGGTGTGGTTGATGTGCCGCGTGCGCTTCTTTGGTCTACTGTTTGTCTTATGTGCCATCTTGTAGTTCCATCGCTTATTGCGATCGTGTACCGTTGTACCGCTGACCCCATACTTCTCTCCACTTACCTATCCCTGTCTCCGGCCTTTACTTTTAATCCTCCAATAAAGCCCCACCGCCTTAAGCTTACCCATCACCTCGTCCTCGGCTATGGGCTCTACCGTAAAATGGAGGTCTACCGCCCGCATATCGCCACCACGCAAGAACTTCTGAAATTCCATTCTGAAGAGTACGTAAATTTTCTTTCACGTATTAACCCTGATATGGGTCGAAATCTGAGCACAAATTTGCATAAGTTCAATGTGGGGGAGTTCACGGATTGTCCGATCTTCGACGGGATGATGGAGTTCTGTAAGATCTATACCGGCTGCTCAATCGATGGAGCGCAGAAGCTGAACCATAAGGTGACGGATATCGCGGTAAATTGGTCTGGGGGGTTGCACCACGCAAAGAAGAGCGAGGCCAGCGGGTTTTGCTACATCAATGTACGTTTCCTCCCTTTATCTGTTTCTCCCTCCCTTCTCCTTCCTCTATCCCTCCCTTCCTCATCCCATCTTTTTCTTCACCCTTCCATCCCTTTATTCCCCGCCTGTCGTTGTACGCATGGCGATTGGAGAAGCAGCCTCTGGCTTAACCGCCTGCCCACCGCCCCTTTCTCCCTCCCTTCCTCTTTTCCTCCCATCAGGACATTGTCTTGGCCATCCTAGAGCTACTGAAGTACCACCCCCGCGTCCTGTACATCGATATTGACATCCATCACGGCGACGGCGTGGAGGAGGCGTTCTACTGCACCGATCGCGTCATGACAGTGTCTTTCCATAAATACGGCGATTTCTTCCCTGGTACGGGAAACATCAAGGACACGGGAAGCAAGGCCGGGAAGAATTATTCCGTCAATGTGCCCCTTGAGGACGGGATCGACGACGCCAGCTACGAGATGGTATTCAAGCCGGTGATGGAGAAAGTGATGGAGGTCTATCAACCCACGGCGGTGGTGCTGCAATGCGGCGCCGATTCCTTGACAGGGGACAGGCTCGGTTGCTTTAATTTAACCCTCAAGGGGCATGCCAAATGTGTCGAAATGATGAAGAGCTACAACGTTCCCTTGTTGATTCTGGGGGGGGGGGGGTACGCCATTCGGAACGTGGCGCGGTGCTGGGCGTATGAAACCGCAGTGTTGTTGGAGGAGGAGGTGAGTGACGATATCCCCAAAAACGACTACCTCGATTACTACGCCCCAGATTACAAGCTGCACTTGCCGCCGGGCACCAAGGAGAACCAGAACTCGTTGGAAGGGTTGGAAGAGATTAAACTCCAGATTTTGCAGCAATTGGGGCAAATCCAAGGCGCGCCGTCTGTGCAGCTGCAGGAGGTACCTCCTGATTGGGCCACGGGGGGGGGGGAAGGGGGGGGGAGAAAGAGAGCGGGGGAGAGGGAGGAGAGAGGAAGGGGAGAGGAGGACCGGGAGACGATGGACGAGCGGTCGGTTGGCAAGAATAATGACGGGGGGGAGAGGAGGGAACATGAGGCGGAGTTTTATGAAGGGGAGAAGGATCAGGACCGGTAGGAGGGGGGAGGAAAGGGAGGGCAGGGATGAGTGAGTGTGTGTAGATGCTGCTGGTCGAAGGAGAGGAGGAGAAGAGGACAGCCGGGTTGATTTGCTTGAAAAGGAAGGAGGAAGAGGGAGGAGGCGAGCGCTCTGCCACGAAGGGAGGAGGTGACGTACGCGCAAGAAGAGGGAAGAGGGCCCTTCAACGACCACATCGACAAGGAAAAGAATAAGAAACATGGAGCGAAGCCAATCCCCACCTTCATTCGTTTATGTAGGTAAACATTTTTTTATTTTATCTATCTATTCACACGCGCCATCAATCCCTTTTTACAGTCTTGCTCTTGCGAGTCTCCAGGTGTTGCCAACCACGAATCGCGTAGATACTTCCCCTTCCTCTCCTTGACGAGGGATTCAACACTTGTCTTCCCCCACTACTTCCCTCCCCTCTCGATAGCCTTCCTCCTGCTCCTGCTCCTCCTCCTCCTCCTCCTCCTCGGGTCATGCCTCACCGTCCCAAGCCGACACTCCAACGCCATTTTCCCCCTCCATTCGATCCTCTTCCTCCTCTCCCCTCCCCTGCATTCCCCTATCAAGCCTTTCCTCCCCTCCCTCTTTCCCTTCCTCCTCCCTCTCCTTCTCCTGCCTCTTAATGGCAGCTCCCGCTGCTGCGATGGCATGCATCTTGGCTACCCGCAACAATAAGTCTTTCACTGAGTCCTTCGTCAACTCCTTGAGGTAATCATGCTCGAGCGCATAGCGCACAGCACCCTTCAGGGCGTCGGTCGTGGCGGGAATGAGGAGTGGGATGAGTGAACCCGAGGTGAGGTCTGTGGCAAAGGAGAAAACAGGGCCCGAGGGGGAGAGGGTCCACTTGAGGAGGGGGAGGAGGGCTTGGTGCGTAATGGGGGCCTGGAGGAGGGTGTGACAGGCGGAGGCAAGTGATAGCTCGGTGTGTCGGTTGTAGGTCAGGAGGTGGGTGATTTGTTGCTTTAGAAGACGGTGCGATTCGAGTTTGGTGTATGGCAGGTAAACGAGAGACTGGAGCAGCTGGCGGATGGAGGCGCGGAGATCGGGCCGATGAAGGAGGCGCTGAAGAGCGTCCGGGGAGTTGGGGTCTGTGAGGACTTCCATCACTAGCTCTTTTGCCAGTTCGAGAGAGCCTGATCGACCGTCTTTGAGGGAGTCGGTCATGGCTTCCGCGAGGCTGCCGGTGATGAGTAAACGGACGGGCTGCTCGATACCTTCTTGGCGAATGATGGTGACGAGGGATTGTAAGAGCTCGGTTTCAACCATGGGGCCCTCGGGATCGTTGGAGGGGGGGAAGTCGCCTCCTTCGTAATTTAGCAAGTCGTCGTTCTCCTCCTCCTTGGCCTCATACTCATCTATCCTGCTTTTGAGATCGTTGTAGTAGTCTTCATCGCCCTCATCATCACCCAACATACGACGGGGCACCACATCCTCGTATAATGCCGCTTCTGCCTCGGGTATACACCACCCCGTCACACTTCGCCCCATAAACACACAATTGCCCTCCGCGAAATTACAATCCCTCCTCCGCGTCTGCCAGGTTAGAAAACGAGAAGTGATGGAATTATACTTGTCGCACGGCCCCGGTGGACGCGTCTCCCAGGCTTGCAACTGCTGGAGCATGCGTGCTGCCGCTGCTTTGTCTGTACCTCTCCCCATCTTGCTTTCACCCTGAGCAGCTTCCTCCAAGCGTTTTCCCCACCCCTTCTTCTTGGATTTCTGATCCAGCCCCTGCGGCAGCTCGTCGTTCTCGGCTGCTGCGGCGGCCAGACCGCGTCGTACGGCCGACGTATGTCGATGTAACTGCATGCAGCCCCCACCCTCTGGGGTCCATTCCAAGTCGTCTTCTAACGCAGGGGCGGACGCAGCAGCAGAAGAGGCAGCCGCCGCCGCAGCAGCAGCTTTATCGGGTCCTGTAGTCCTCCGGTGCGTAAATTGTCGCTTTATCATGGGCAACAATGGCAGTCTCGCGTGGCTTGTGTCATCGCTTTCTTTTCGTACAGACTCGGCTGCGGTGCCATCCCCATCTGTGTCATCCTTGTGTGCATGAGGCACACCGGCAGCGTCCAGCCTCCCAACATGTTGCTTGCCCAAGAAGCCCAAGACTGCAGCGGTAACTGCAGCGGTTGCTGGGCCCCCGGCTTGCCAAGCCGATCGCCGGCTCATTCCCAGCTAGTCTGTGGTGATTATATCGGTGTAGGGCCTGATTATGTGTCTAAAATCGAAGAAGGATGGCGGGGCAACAGCAACTTGTTGAACGGCCGCATTGGGCACTGCTTCTATTCACGGCTCACTTCGCGTTTCACTGACAATGCGTCTCATCCTTACACATAACTCTCATACACAAAGCAAGGCTGTAGTACTGCTGAATCGTCTCTCCTCTGGACCCAGTGGCGCAGAGTCTGTTCGTTTTTGTTCTGCCAAGCCAGCCTTCCGACCCCCAGCCACCCCCACCACATCAACCACCATCATGCCCCGCCCACCACCAATGACCCGCAGCGCCATGCGCGCCGTAGTCCTGTCCTTGTACCGCACATGCTTGCGATGGACTCAACTCCCTCTCGTTGAGCGTAGCAAATTCTTGGCGGGTGACCACATGCCTCCCGCTCTCGCTGCCCTCCAGCTTCCACCCCGCCTCCTAACAAACAAGGACGGCATACGAGAAGCCATACGCACGCTCTTTCGAGCCAATGCCCAGGAAAAAAATGCCGAGGTGTTGTCGGAGAAGGTAAATATGGCATTCGAGGGCCTACAATACCTCAATCGCTTTACTGGTACCTTGGAAAATGCGGAGGCCCGCCGAGAAGCAAATCGGAATAGAGACGGAGTCACATTTCGGATAGGGCAGGTGGTACGGCACAAACTGTACAATTACCGAGCAATTATTGTGGGGTGGGATAAGCGGCCGATGATTGATGTGAGCAATTGGGAAGGAGTCGTGCAGTCAACGCTGGGAGTGAATCAACCTTTTTATCACTGCATACCCGACAGCAACGATACACTGCATTTCCTCGGTGGTGTCCGCAAGCTCATGTACGTCGCACAAGAGAATCTTAAAATGTGTCACGCGCTCGAAAGTAGGATTCACTCCGATGTGGTCCCCCAAGCCTTCGAATATTACGACACGACCACCAACTCATTTATCCCAACTGAGAGGATTGCATGGCAGTACCCGCTTGATCTCCCTTCCTCCTCCCCGACCTCCTCCTCTTCCTCCCGATGGTCAGCCAGTCGCAGGTTTAAAGTATCCGTCCAAAGGGCCAACCTCGTTGATGCCTCCCGCCGCCTCAAACAGCATCTACACGATCTCTCCCACAAAATATGGCAGCATCTCGAGGTCCACTTTGGAGTTCTCGAGCGCTTTTCAACCCAAGAACCCTTGGGGACTTTGCTTTCGTTGCTCACCGAATTGAAAGAGATGGATCCTTTCTTTTCTTCCTCGCTGTCCTCCTCTTCTTCAAAAGCCAGCATCACCAGCAGCACCAGCACCAGTACCAGCACCGGCACCTGCACAGACAATTTGAATGAGGTCTTGCCCGGCTATGATGCCCTACGAGTTCTCCGCGACCTCCTCGCCTTCTGCGAGGACGCACATTCCACTCGCAAGCATTCCAACGACAAAACAAACGTTCACTTTCACATCGGTCAAGTTGTCCGTCATCCCTCCCTGGGCTATCGCGGCGTTATCAGCGGCTGGGAAAAATTCCCTCGAACAGGCCTTCCTTCTGACCCCCCTTCTTTACAAGCACGCCATCCATATTACCGTGTCATTGTCAATGATCTCGATCGTGACTCGCCCTCCACCCCAGCTCCGGGTATGGTGGTTCTGCCGCAAGAAATGCTCGAGGCGACCGCAGCGGAGGAGAGTGCTGTGGTTGTAAGTCCTTTGATTCCTGACAACTTTCTGTTTTTTGATCCAATGACCAAAACATTTCAGCCTAATGCCATGTTGAAATTCAAATACCCGGACAAGGAGGAGGGTGGGGTAGAGGGAGGGAGGGATGGAGGGTTGAAGGACGAGAAAGCAGCAGCATTGATTGTGGAGACGGTATTGCGAGTTCTCACACAGGTGTTGATTCAAGCAAAAACTAAGCTGCCGAGACAACAGCAGTTCAAAACTGATTTGTTTATTATGTTGCAGGGGGCAATGCGGAAGGAGGACGCAGAGGTAGTGGAGAGTTGTTTGTGGTCTCTATGGTTGGCGCATCCGGAGGAAAACGTGCGGAGGTTGATGGACGATGGGGTACAATTCATGTTGCGGGCAAAATATGACTTGGCTGTTGCTCGATTCGACGCTGCATTAGCGGCGGATGGGGAGTTTATTGAGGCAGGTAATAAGCGGGGTACGGCCCATTTTTTGGCGGGGAGGTATGAGGAGGCCCGAAGGGATGTGGAGGCGACTTTGAGTCGGGAGCCGTTACACTGGGGGGCGTTGTTGGGGAAGGGCCTGATTTATTATGAACAGGGCCAGAAGGTCCAGGCGATTAAGGCATTCAGGGCTACCCTGAGGATTCACCCCTGGAGCACAAACGTGGGGACGACATTGTTCCATACCCGGAAGCAGTTGGAGGGGGAGGAGGCGGGAACGATGGCGGAGCATCCTTGAGGAAGGGGAAAGAGAGGAGGGGGAAAGGGTAGGGCGATCATGCTATGTTGGTCGACCTTGTCTCGTGAGCGGAGGCAACTTACAGAGGAGGAGGTGGAGACGACAGTGGAATAACAGGATAGGACAGGAAGGGAGGGGAGGGATGTACCTTTCGTAAGACATTCGTGAAGGACAGAAAGGAATCGGGAGGAGGAGCCGTCTACTATTCTTAAAAAGAGTTCTCTGGGAGGGAAAAGACCTAAGCTTGTCCCCACCGATTGCATCCACGACTGGACGGTCTGACCCTGTGCGAAGGGGTGCATACCAGGTGGTGCATTTCAGCAACCACAACTGTGTAGTTAGATGGTGATGTAGATTTAGATGAGCGGCGGATAGTGCAAGTATGCACTGTAAAATAAACACAAAGTTAAGGCGATTGTAACGGACTCAAATTTGCTATCTTGTGTGTGTTTGGTTTTTGGTTTGGTTTTACTTATAGGTTTGATGCGGGCTGGCTATCTTCCTGGGAGGTCTGTTTTTGATTTGCTTTTTATTTTCTTTCTGTTTGAATCAGTGACTGTCAAATCAGTCGCCTTCTTATCGTGATATGTCCTATCATCTTGATAATTTCTACGGAAGCATGTGTTTTTTTCATGTGTCCTTTTATCTTGAATTTATCCACCATTACTATTAAATGTTTATTCTAGTCTCCTCAAATCCTATTGCCCTCCATCTTCCCGCTCCTCTCTAACTACTCATTTCCAATCATTGCTTTGTACATCACATCAGTTCAGGATTGATCGCATCCAATCTTGCCGATTCGTAGTTGCTAAACGAAGAGAATTGGTAGACTAATGTGGGGATGGACGGTTTAAAACGCCTCTCCTTCACTCCCAGTAAGGCCTGTAGTAGCCCTGCATTCTCACTGACTGTGGTGCACAGAATATTCCTTTTTCTGGTCTTCTCGCCCTCATTGCCGCTACTCTTTAGTAGCAAATATTTTGCAGCCTTGGCGTACATCTTCCAAACCTCTTCCGTGATAAACGGAGGATCGATGACCACCATCGTAAACCGATGCTTGAGCTCCACAGGGAGCGCTTCCAGATGCTTGTAGTTGTATAACACAAAGCCAGGGTCCCATGCCCACTGCACGTCGAAATCAAACAGTCGAGCGCGCTGACGCGTGGTGGGGGAAATACTAAAGTAGAGGCTGGGCGTGCTGAGAAATGCGATTTCCCCACCAGTGGCTGAGGCTTGCTCTTCAACCTCGGAGGCCAAGCTGGCAATAGTACGAGCAGAATACCAGTATTGGTTAAGATGAACGTTCTGTTTCGAGATTTAGGTGAGAGAAACAATGGGGAAGTGAGAGGGGTTAACGCAAACACAAGCAGAGGATAACAGGGTTTGGATGCGTGCTCGGAGGGCAAGCCAGACGAGTTTGGGGCTGCTCGCAGGCGAAGCAAATCTGTATCCTTACCTCCGGATGTTTTAGAATAAATTCTTTTCTTTCGCTGGCTTCCGTGTCCTGGCCCTCGTTTTCGCACATAGGGATAGACCCCGGGCCCTCCATCTTGTGGAAATAAGGGAGTGGTTGCGAATGGGAGTAGTCGATGACGTATTGTTCCATTGTATATATGGCTGGGAAAAAGTTCGACGTCTGCGCTACCAACATCTAGTTCGAGGTACTCTAATATGATACAATATATTAAGAAGCTAGCTTAACTAAGCGGCGTACCTGGTCAAATGAAACTATTAAAAATGCGTTCTATTTACAACATTCGGGCATTTGGTGGGGTGTAAAACGGGATTTGCTGTCCTTCCTGCCCCCGTCAGACACCAAGAAGTGGTGGTATCTCCTTCAAGCAAGCGCCAAGCTTTAAACACCTCATCAAATGTACTACCGTATTCTACTTGTACGCATGGGACTTGCATGTGCCTCCACAAGGAGGGGCATTAGTTGACGCATGGCCCATTTTCAACGGCCAGAAACCTCCCCCTGATAGCAAAAGCAAGAAGCGAAGGATACACGACGATAACACGTACTTAGATACACACATAGTGGCAGGCGAAGTTTTTGCAAATGCAGGACTTCAGATGATACCTAACACGTGTGTGCCCGTTTGTCAACATGGCTTTATTTCACTCCTCCCAGCAGTGTCATCTTTCTCTCATCATTTATGTCTCTCAATTCTCCCTCTCACACGGACTTTCCTTCACTTCCCTTTCTTCTTCGCAAAGTCATTGAAACCCCATTGAATATGCACCGTCAAGTCTAGTCTACATGCAGTCTCTGCTACAGAACGCCGCTTCTACCGCTCCTCCTCTCCCTCCCCCTCTCATCTCCGGCCCACTCCTTTTAAACAACCAAATTTCAACTCCCAGTTCTCTATCTCCTCCTCCTTCCTCTTTCTTCGATTCCCCCCATGTCCTTAACACCATCTACTTTTCCATCACCTGCTTCTGCGCCCACTCTACAATCTTCCCCGCCGTCACCACCGCCCGCTTGGCCCTCTCCCAGACTACCCCAGCAGTTACAAGCGGGTGCACCACGGCTTCACATGCCATTTCCCCTATCCAATTCAAAGCAGCCATCGGATCTGCGCCCGTCTTCCTCAACTGCTTATTCGCAAGGCGATACGTCTGCCGCAAGGATAAACGTGAAACCATCCAGCTCAACCGACAAATTTCCTTGCCATCGTGTATCCACACCTCTACCCCATGTCCGACCTTCTTGTACATAGCTTGCAGCACAGCATCTGTGATTAATACACCAGGCAGACAGAACACTATAATTCCACTCACTGGCAAGAGAGCGGCATACAACCCCGTCGTTTTAAACGGGTGTGACTGGAACTGCTGAGGGGTCGAAAGGAGGGCTTGGAGGAGGGAGGGCCCCACCGGTTGCCAGAGGAGGCGAGAAGGTGCGCCACGACCACGGCGACAGCGACCTGAGGAGGGTGGAGGGGCGAGGGCGTAAGGATCGCAGAGATCGTCGAAAAAGGAATTCTTTGTCTCTTTGACATGTGTGGAGGTGGTAGTAGTTTTGCTCCTCTTGCTGCCGCTTTTCACGGTGTTGGTCTTGAAAGGCGGCAGTGGCTCCTCCATTCGGCTCCGATATAGCTCTGCGATCTCCTCCTCCGTAGCCTCTTCCACTGTTACATGCTCCTCCCTTTCTCGTCTCTTCTCCTCAGCCGTCTCCCAATCATAATCCTTCTCCAGTATAGCCAACGACCGGCGGGCGAACCCCTGAGCGTATTCAGCTGCAATCCTCGCGCAGAACAACCCCACGTCCGCCAGTTCTTCCATCTCCTCCTCCGTAAAGTCCAAGCAAGCTGCCTCAACGTCATTCAAAAGCCCCACCATTCCCGAATGGTGGTCACGGAACTTTTTTGCGTAGGCTTCGTCTTGCGCCATCGTCACCTTCGAGAGCACCACCCCTCCTTCCCCGCTCTCCAAATCCCGGTATCCTTCCCCATACTCATCCGTTTCGTCCTCAATGGACCACCACTCTCCATCAGGCAACCGATTCGCACCCTCTGGGATCCGCTTTATTGCATACTGTTGCGCTTGGAGTTTTACGTAACTCTCACAGGCTTGGTCTTGATGTTCTACCAATTTATCCGACAAATTCTTGATCAGCGCAGCACTTTTTTTCAAGGTCTTGTCCAACGCAGCCTGGCAATCCTTCTCCGTCACTTCGTACAGCTTATCCAACACGTCGTCGCACACGTCGTTCACTGCCCGAGCGATCGTTACTGCCATTCCTAGATCGATTGCTGGCAGCATGACGTCGCCTTCTCCCTGATATCCTCCACCTGTAGGGGCGCCGCTGCCCAGCCCTTTCGTCTTAATCGATGCCATGCTTGACTTTCTGGTGTCCTGCTTGTGCATGGGTTAAAATGACGGCAAGTGTCAGAACTTGCTCGGGGGCGGTGACGATGATGACCTTATAGCCCCGCACCAACCCACGGGCCCTGAGAGTAGACGTGAGTGTGAGTAGCTAGGTGGAAGGAAATATGCTGTCTACTGTCTTTTTTTTCTTTTCCTTTTTACCGGTGCTTTTGTAGAGAATGGGAAGTAAGCGCACGAATTCTCAGATCGAATGGGCTGCTGCCATACCGACTCAGCGAGGCGGATGGCCCACCCCTCTCCACTCTCTCCTTGGTCCCTTGGCTCTTTGCCAAGATCCCAGAACAGACTTTTGACACTTAACTGACGCGCTTTCCTGCCTGCCATGATCCTTCACACGTACGACCAAAGGGTTGCCCAGGAACCGTAGGCAAGAGGCGTCCGGTATCCCGCTGCTTGACAACCTCCTGCCTATCTCCTTGCCTCCATCCACCAAACTACACTAAACCCACCAACCACTAAGCCATATCGGCAATGGTACAGCCTTTGGATAAGCGACAGGAGCAGAAGCAGCAGCACAGCCGGCTCTTCACGCCGTACCGGGCCATTGGCAGCATCACGGACGGGGCGCCCTTCGGGATAAACCGGCTGGGGGACGCGACGTTCATTACTACAACCGTGGGCAATGCATTTCAAGTCTTCGAGGCCGACAAGCTCAGGCTTGCCATCGTCGCACCACCATTGCTTGAAGGTGGCAACGTTGTGGGCATACAGGCGCAAAAATCGCGGACGTTTGTAGCAACGGAGCGCTGCATTCAAGTCTGGGACCGCATGACCCTCGTCAAGGGCAACCTCTTTGCTGCCGTCACCAATAACAACACCACAGCCTTACCTACAGGCAGGAAAATTCTCGCAATTTTGCTATTGGGTGATGTGCTGCTAGGCCTGACCAGCCAAGGCAAGCTTCATATATGGGACAGCCGCAGTCTGAAGGCGGTGGATGGAGGGCCTCTCAGCATCGAGGGCGACTTTCGAACGGGCGGCGTGTTGGTGCACCCGGACACTTACCTCAACAAAGTCCTGATTGGTGATGGAAGTGGATGTCTCATGCTCTGGAATATCCGCTCAAGGAAGCAGGTCCATAAATTGGTGCTTGATGGGCAAGCAGCAGCGTTGACAGCAGCAATTACGGCGCTGGAGGCCAGCCCTGCGATTGATGTTGTAGCTGTAGGTCGAGCGGACGGCACAATCAGCGTGATCAATCTCCGGTACGACAAAGTTCTTTTTAATTTACGTCAGGACAGGGTCCCAGTCACTTCCCTGTCTTTTCGCACGGACTGCTCGATAGCAACGCAGGAGTGCCCAATGCTCGCCTCTGGGGGCCACGATGGACAAGTTTACGTGTGGGACCTGAAAACTCAACGTCTTCATTCCACTATCGGCGGTGATACTGGTGATGCTGGTGGAAGAGGGGCATATTCTGCGCACCAAGGACCGGTTTCGCGTGTGTATTTCTTCCCGAGGGAGCCTATTTTGTTAAGTGCTGGTAAGGACAACGCGATTAAGATGTGGATATTCGATGCTGCAGATGGGAGTGCCCGCTTGCTGAAAAGTCGAGAGGGGCACACAGCACCACCACGGCATGTACGGTACTATGGCGATGTGACAGAGGCGAGCATGGGGACGGGGGCCAATGCAGAAGGGTGTCAGATCCTGTCCGCTGGGTCGGATAAAGCCTTTCGTGTTTTTCATACCGCGAGGGACGCCCAGTCACGAGAGATGTCTCAGGGACCATTATTGAAGAAGGCGAAACAATTGCACGTGAAACCGGAGGATTTGAAATTGGCACCGATTTTGAGCTTTGCGGCGACGGAGACGCGGGCCCGGGATTGGTGTAATGTGATTACTTGCCACGAGGGGGATGGGAATGCGTATGTGTGGAAGTTTGATCAGCGCGCACTGGGGAAGGTTGTGCTAAGACAGCCGGAGTGGGCGGGCAGTGGACAAAATGTGATGAGCTCGCCAGAGGTCCCAGAACGGCAGGCTTTGTGTGTGGGGATCACGGCATGTGGAAACTATGGGGTAGTGGGGACAAGGGGGGGGGTCGTGTATATTTATAACATGCAGTCGGGGGAGGCACGGGGGGCGTTCCCAAAGATGAAGAGTAGTAAGAGCACGCCGCATAAGTCCATGGTGTTGGCAAGGGGGCAGGCAAGGCCAGGATCAGTGTGGGCGGCGCATAAATCAGTAATGGGGAATGGAACAGCGACAACGGCTATTACCAAAGGTGCTGCAGCAGCAGCTGCTGCTAAAGCTGCCGCTGCAGAAGCTCGTGCGATGCAACAAGGGCACCAAGGGCCTGTCACAGGAGTGCAGGTCGACTCGTTGAATTCGCTGTTGATGAGTAGTGGACTAGACGGCACGTTGCGATTTTGGAACTTCAAGAGTCATGCTTTGTTGGAGGTGGTGAGGGTAGGAGTAGGCATCGCGCAGCTCGAGCAAGCAAGAGATAGCGAGCTTTTGGCGGCTGCATGTGATGATTTTGTGATTCGTGTGTATGATACCACGAGTCGAAAATTGGTCAGGAGACTGGAGGGTCATTCGATGCATATCTCCGATTTGTGCTTTTCCCGGGATGGGCGACGGTTGGTCTCGGCGTCGGTGGACGCAACAGTGCGAGTCTGGGATTTGCCGACAGGGGCATGCGTGGATTGGATTAGGTTCAAGAGGCCAGTGACGGGGCTGACCTTGTCGCATACGGGGGAGTATTTGTGTACTTCTCACGTGGATCGGTTGGGGTTGTATCTGTGGGCGGATCGCTCGTTTTTCCAGACGGTTGATTTGGGGAGGGGTGGTCCGCCGGCTGCCCCATGTGATTTGGATGAGCCGACCGCTCTTGCAGAAATTGGCGATGTGTCCGTGTTGCAGCTGCAAGATGGAGAAGAGGAGGAAACGCGTGCCCTCCGAGTGGTGGAGGAAACACCTGCGGGGATTGTGGAGGAGAGAGGGAAGGAAGAGGAGAGATCGCGGGATCCGATGGAGACACAACCGAAAAAGGCAGGGCTTATTACCTTGGCTATGCTGCCTCGCGCATATTGGCAGACGCTTTTCCAGCTGGAGTTAATTAAGGCCCGAAATAAGCCGCGGGCGCCTCCCAAAGCCCCTCTGCGTGCCCCTTTCTTCTTGCCCACCATGCATCCTGATGGGGTGAATCCAACATTTGCTCCGCCTCCATCCGCTGCTGCTGCCACCGCTGTTGCTGACGAGGGCGAGAATATGACCGACATGGGTGACATGGCCCAAGCTTGGTCGGACGAGGATGACAACAAGGACGGGGGGGAGGAAGGGGAGGATGGAGGGGCGAGCACAAAGTATCAAGCGAATACAGTGTCTTCAGCATTGAATGCTGGAGTTTTACCGGCAGGCTCCCGCATTTTGAGCCAAGGAATAAAGGATGAGGGGCGGGGTAAGCCCACCCGTTCTAGGTTTGGTACATTGCTGCTGCGGGCCGAGGAGGAAGGAGGGGTGGAAGGAGACGATGTCGTGACACGACATTTGATGAGTTTGGGACCTCCGCAGGTAGATTTGGAGATGCAGGCTCTGTGTCTTGGAATATTTGATGATGATGGTATGGAACTACTGAAAGCTGTGGTGAGGTACTTGACGCGACAATTGGCGAGCAGGAGGCATTTTGAAGTGATGCAGGCATACCTCAGTCGTTTCTTGAAAATTTACGCGCCGTTGTTGTTGGAGGCAGGAGCGGCGGTGAGGGTGGAGTTGGACGGGTTACGCGAGGCGCAGAGGAAGGCAAATCGGCAGATGAAGGAGTTGGTGCAGCATAACTTATGTTTGCTCGGCTTCTTTGCGAATCTTAAGGGTTTTTAAAATAAAGAGGCGGCGGGTAAAGAATGAAAAAAAATCAAAATAAAAAGTATGCAACGAAGAAGAGAAAATACATGCGCGCGAGTTTCTGTCGATCGTCGCTCATATTGAGTTCTTCTTTCCAATTCCCGCCTGAGATTTGTTTTTCCTCGCCGCCAGGTGAAATTTCTTGAATCAGTCTCTCGCCATTCTTTCTTACTTTCTTCGCTATATCCATTTGAAGAATATTTTTGTCGCTTCCTGCACATACTCTGTATTTCCTCGCGACCCTCTCCTCTTTGTGCTAGCTTTTACTACCCTTTATTCAATATCCTTTTCTAAGTGCACACAAAAGCGCATAGCACACCTCGGCAGATCAGTTACTACGATCGCATAAATTAAGATACACTTGTGGTCGTTAAAATACACACGGCACACAATCAAAAGACACACTCAACATGCAAAGGCTTTTCTACCATTTCTCCTTCTCCTTCTTGTCCTTCCACTTCCTCTTTTCCCTCTATCTTCTTTCCCCTATTTTTCGTCTTTCTCTATCATTGGATCCAATCTCATTCTCTCCATCTCCATATAATCATCGAAACGCGAAAAAGCACTAACACGAAAGCATGCATGCACACAAACTACGGTGCCTCTCTATCTCTACCCTTTTCCTTCTCTCTTACCCGAACCATGCCCCTCGAAATAAAGCTGTGACCACAGGACCGATGTGATCTCTCGTCTCTCGTCTCTCGTCTCTCTCTCTCTTCTTCCTATTCCAAATTAAACCAATGATGCACACACCTCATCTACACCTTTCCTTCCTTTCCCTCATACCCACCTTCCTTCCCCTCCTCTCTCCCCCTACTTGAAAAGCGGCAACATAATCAACAAGGCCGTGATATCGTCTCTGTAATCGCCCTCCACATCCCTCCACCTCGCCGCCGCCCGCTCAATCAGGACCTGACAAGCCTCGGATACCCCCAACCCCCTCTCCAGCTCCCCCCCCACAATATCAACCGCCTCCTGTGAGCTGATGAACTCCCACACCCCATCACTCGCCAAAAGCAGAAATTGATCCCTCCCCCCCTCCCTCAACTCGTGCGTCATCACCTCCGGCTCTGCAATAACCCCCACCCCCTTAACCGCGTGGTCACCAATGCTTCGCGCCATCGCCAAACCCACCTGAGTAAAATCCGCGTCCAACCACACCCGTGCCGACAACCCGGGCTCCGGCGGCGGGCTCACATAGCCCCCACTCCTCAAGATCCTCGCCATCTCCATGGGCGAGTCCGGGTTTTGATCAATGGATAAATCCTGCGCCAAGAGCCTCCCGCTTCCCTTCGGGTCAATCGAGGCGAGAGTGCACCGAGAATCCCCCGCATTGGCCACCCACAATCTCCCCTCCTTCACCAAACACACCACGGCAGTCGTTCCACTGTAGAAAGGATCGATATTCGGATTCCTCCTCAACTTCTCATCCACCCCCAAAAACGTCTCCTTGAACGCCCTCGTTACATCCCCCTCTCCTTCCAAGAGGGAAGGATGCGCTTCCAATGTCCGCGGCAACTCATACATACAAAATTCTGACACCTTGTCCCCTTGCTCCCCGTGCCCGTCAAACACACAAAACAATGCCATCCGCTCATGGCCCACATAAGGGTAAACACACACCCCTCGGTCCTGGTTGATCTTAGCGATGAACGGCCGCGTGTCAAGATAAGACGGTTCAATGCCGTGACACGAAAAGGTACCCACCTGACCTTCCCGAAAGGGAAGTGGCACCTTCGGCACGTCCCCGATTTCTAAAGAACGAAATATGCGCTGCTGGATCTGGCTCAGGGGGGTGTGAGGCGCAATATTTCCTTGCATGGCAAAGGTCAAACGGCGACGGCGAAACGTGGCGTCGTTTGCGGGAAGAGGGGCAGCAGCAATAGCCGCACTCAGGTTGATGTCTTCCTCCTCAGTGGCATCTGCACCAAAAAAACCTTTGAGAGGAGGGGACGTCCTACGGCTGTCGTCGTCGTAGTAGTTGTTGTTGTCGTTCGCCGCTGCAGCCGCCGCTTGCTGACGCTGGTAAGCTGCTTCTTCCTCCCCGCCATTTGCCTCAACTCCGGCGGCTGTTGTTGCTTGCCTGAAGGTCTCCTCGTCGTCAGCCTCGCTGTTGCTCGAGATACGACGGGGTGGGTGGAAGGGGGTCGCGCCGTTGATTTCCATGTTGTTGGAGTGATGAGTGGCGTGGTAGGCTGCGGGGAGGACGACGGGGGTCTCGGAGCTATGGGTGACAGGCACCTCTTCTCCGTCCTCGCAGTCAAATTCTTCAGCGGCCAGGGGCGCGGTTGTGCTTTCGCTGATGTGGGTAAAAACGTCGAGGATGGGAAATGAAAAAGGGCTAATGATGAAATTAAAAGACTTTCCAGAAAGTTAAGTGGATTCTGCGCGATTAGTACAAGCAGCCATGCTTGGATTCTTATGCACCACGTGTATCTTTATCCCCACCCCCACTTTACGTGGAACTTACGTCCGCGCTGCCTTTTTGGCGTACAAATCAATCGGTGTCACTGCTTCCGTTGCGGCGCTCATGTCGGTGGTGCCAATAACACTTTCTGCCAACTGTGTGTATGTATATGTGGTGAAAGGAAGGAGAGAGAGGGGTGAGGATAATAAGGCTGAAACACAAGGCATTCCCTGTCTCTGCACAAGCGCATCATCCCTTTGATGAACATTCGCGTGTGCCCTATCCTGATCACAGTGCCATCATAGTGCCTTATCAGTGTCCTGAATAAAGTGTCATGGTGCCTTATAAAAGGGCCCTGTCCAAACGATTCCTTCGATAAGTAAGTACATCTCCGTCCAATCATTCACCTCCGCCTCTCCGTGCTCCTTGGTGCTGGTCGCCCCATGTGTCCCATCTGCAGGCGGCATCGGCCAATCGTCTTCCTTGAGTGCGTCTGCAACATCATGAATGACCTCCGGTCCATCCGTGGACAACGATACCTTGCTACCCATTTACATGTACTCCTTTGCAATAGCAAGGGACAATATTGAGGCGTTGCCAATGTTGTGGCGCCGCGACCGTGCTCTGTTTGGCGTGTGACGCGGATGAGGAGGCAGTGTGCGCCTTTTGCTGTGGTCCCACGATGTCCGCAGCCGCGCCAACCACCTCAAGTACGACTGGAGGTCGACCTCCGGCTGACTGAACCCTCGCTCACAAGACGCGAGTTCGGGGATGTGCCTCGGGTGGAGTTGAGGAAGGATGGTGGCGTGCGTCCTTCTTGTTCTTTCGCGGGGGTTGAGATATTGGAACAAGGAATTTGGCTGTAACTGCCTCGTCAGGGAGCACAAAGGCAATGCGCGAGAACGCAAGGCCTATTTGGAGGAAAGGGGTCAAGAGGAGGGAACGGCGAGAGATACAAACGGTGTTATCTGGGGCTTGTAGGGAGGCAGTGGACGAGGGATGACCCAGATTGAGGGCCGACGAGGGCCGACGCTGTCGCTGAACGTTTGTTCCTTTGATAAGGCCATTTGCACGAGGGTGTGGGAGAGGTATATGTGCGCATAGCAAGCCTAGCAACTGCAGACACAAATACCAAAGAAATAAATCTACTTATTGATTCATTTTGGTAAGCTGATACTTGTCATCTAGCCAGTGCGGCGCGTGCGACAGAAGGCCATTAAATGAAGACCACCAGTTGAACATGGGCCAATCGGAGCGCCGTGTGTGGCCGATGCACAGATGGAAGGACTGAATGAGTGGAGATATAAGAACTAGGAATGTGTACCCCCAATTAAGCTCATAAAGATTTGGTGTCAGATCGAAAAATAGCAGCCCTCCCAGCTTCTCCCTTTCCCCTCCCAACCCCCGCATCCCCACCAATAGAACCTGCGATCTATCATCCCAGAACAATCCGAACAATCCAACCAAAATCCATACCATTCTATTGGTATAGTTCTTCATTCTTACTTTGAAAGGACAAATTATACAAGGGGCTTTCTTGCTTTAAACAGACGCATTGATTTGTTCCTTGAGCAGGATATATCTCTACATGTTCTCTCACAAAAGTGTTCTCACAAAAGTGTTCTCACAAAAGAGTAATATAATATTGATGCAATTCTTTTCTTCATTGGGAGATAAGGGCTAAAGAAAGGGTGAAGGTGAAAAGAGATTCTGATAATTGCCTTATTGAAATCTTTGTACACGCCCATGGTGGACGTAGGAGGAGAGATGGAACTTTGCACAGTTTTTTTCCCTCTTTGTTTCTATCTAGGGAGCGATGAGCGTAAACTAGGAAGCACCTAATTCATGGTCATGAAGAGGACAGCCCCTGGAACCTAAATTGAATAGGCGGAGGAGGAGAAGGCTGGGGAAAGACAGGGCGTAATACACTTAACCCTAGCCTTTTTACATGACAGAACAGTCATTCGTATGCGAATCGGGAGTCAACCTCAATCGAGAAACATCAAAGCCTTTCGTCAGCGAGGGGACACCCTCATTCTGACTCAATTCCTGCTCGAACACCTTCCTTTTCATCTCGACCCTCCGCGAAAACTCCGCCAACAGGCTCTTTTTTTGTGGCAACGTAATCACCCCATCATTCACCGCGCTCTCCAGCAGCTCGACTACCTCCCCAACCACCGCCCCGCCGCTATCCATCGTCCTCCTCAGCAAGTACGCCGGATCCTTCTTCCGTCCAATCTTGATGATACTCCTCGCCTGCGGCCAAGGCTCCCCATCCACCTGCATCGGCAGATCTCTGGTGGTGGTAATTACCGCCTCACGACACTGACAGAGCTTCACCGCTTTACTCAAACCCACCTGCAGCTGACCAAGGTGCACCACCCCGTTAACGGCCACTACCTCCAACAATCCATCCTGCATCGACGACGCTGTAAACGCCGCAATCTGCTGATGCTGCTGTTGCTGTTGCTGCTGTTGTTGCTGCTGCTCCCGCCTCCTTCTCCACTTTCTTGGCCGCTTCCCCTCATCATCGCTCCCTCCACCATCGTCTGAAGAGGGAGCGGAGGAGGACGAGCCGTCGGAGATGCCCCCACCTCCACCCTGCCCATCGTCCCCATCGACATTCCAAAGCTTAACTCCGCCACCATAGGATTCAATATTCAGAAAAATGACTCCCTGGACATGAGGGGGTAAGATTAACTCGTTCCCATCTGCAACGATTTTGACGCGTTCCGGCAAAGAGACGCATGTACGTCGAAACAAATCCTGAGCACCTAGCATACCGTACCACAGCTTATTCAGCAGTCGCGAGAAAAACAATTGTGGCTTCTGTTCCCTCAAATGATGAAATTTCAAAGCAGCCTGCGCATCCACACCGATCCCAAAATAATTATTGAACGTCACCATCTTAGTCCTCGCCGCCTTCCCCGCTGGCATAAGCTTCAACTCCCACCGGTCCACTACCACCACATGCGCTCTCTGCACCTGCGCCAGAAATTCCACAATGCTCTCGTTGTTGTAGCCCCCACCCCACCCCAACACCCTGGCCAGATCATTCCCCGTCCCTAACGGCAAGATCGCTATCGGGGGCCAGCATTCCGGCCCTATGTCCTCCAGGCAGTTCATGATCCATTTCGCTGTCCCATCGCCCCCACAAACCAATACCCTCAATCGTGGAAGCTCCAGAAACTGACGGAGGGCACGGGTCGGATCTTCGTTCGCGAGGTCAACGACTTGAACAGGGTTCAGTAATCGTCGTAATTGGTGGATTAAGTAGGGTCCCTGACTTACCCCTGACCGGCTGTTCACGAACGCAAGTACTGGCGTGCAGTCATCAGGAAGTGGCGCGAAAATGTACCCTCCTCCTCCCGTTCCTCCTCCGGAGCTACCTGGTGCCGGACCCCCCCCTCCTCCACCGCTAGTGCTGCTGGTGCTGCAACTTGTCGGACGGATGGGTTGTGCAGGAGTGGTGATAGCTTCGCCTTCGATAAAGTGCGCCGGAGGGAAGTTGGAAGAGGTGGTGGTGGTGGTGGTAGAGGAAGAAGAAGAGGAGATATCGGCGCCACCGCCAGAGAGGAGGGGTGATGGCTTAAAGATTGCATCTTTGGCTTCTGCGAGAGCAGATGGTTGGAGGGGCGGCTGTTGTAGGGTAAGCTCGCCGGAGAGTTGAAATTGTTGCTCTTGCTTTTGAGGCTGGAGGTTTTGTTGCTCTTGTTGCTGTTGTTGTTGCTGCATTTGCTGGCACTGTTGTTGCTCTAGTTGTTGTTGCTGCTGCTGGCGTTGGCGTAGCTGTTTAGACTGCTGCTGTTGCTGCGGTAAAAAGCGCATGCGTCCCCGATTTGGCGTGCCTGTCAATGGTCCTTCCACTGCGGCTGCTGCCCCTGTAGAAGATAAACAAGACGAAGGAAGGCCTGATGTACTGTTAGAGGCGGCACGACGACCAGGAACAGCTCGAGTCATCTCTGCCATTGCCATGGTAGACGCTCCTCCTCCTCCTCCTCCATCCTCCCCCGTCAAGTCCAGTTTGAGCGGCTTTGGTCGCACACCGCTACCATCGAATGCACCAAGATTTCCACTGTTGATGCTGTTAGGGGTGGTGATGCGTGCACCCGTTCCAGCTCCCAAGGCTGGTGCGAGGGAATTGCCGCCTGTGGGATCAGTACCTGCTAGGTGTTGCTTGGAGCCACGTCGACGAACCTTATTCCCACGACTGATGTTACCACCATCGGAATGCTGTTGAAGTTGGTTTTGCAGGACCGCAAGATCGCTACGGGAGCCTCCTCTCCTCTTGGCAGCAGCGGCGGCCTTGGCGCTCCCTCCTGAAATAAGGTGGCTGGTACGTTGAATGACGCCCGTCATATTTTTCATGGCATTGGTCGTGGCGGTGGTCAAGCGTGAAAGCGTGCCAAGCTCGGGAACTTCTTCCACGCATTGGGGCGGGATGATGAGGCGTCGGTGCGGGCAGTTCCGAAGGGCCTCCCACCAGTTTGGGTTCGTCTCCTCCTTCTCGCGATCGACCATGAAGGAGAAAATCTCCCAAAATAACCATACCACCGAGGCGATCAACACGGCCACAAGAACGAGGAGGACCTCGGCCTTGACCAGAAAGGGCGAGAGGACGTTCAGTTGGTCGTCCATTGTCGTGGTAGGACGCTCCGAGAGGTGGTCCTGCTTGAGGGGATGGTTATTTGCTCGTTTGCTAAGCTGAGAACGTAGACGACACAGAGGGCCCTGCTTTTTCCCCTATCCTCCCCGGCATCGTAAGGGCCCCTTATGCAGTGGTATTAATATCGAAGAGAGCCTGTATATTCGCGACGTGTGGCGAAAAGGTTGAGTGAGAAGGAGACTTGGGCAGCCCATAGCATCGGTTGCTTCAGAAGTCGCCCTTTCCCAAGGCTCCTATGGATGGTAGATGCTACTGGCTCCACGCCAGCACTACAAAAACTGTGTAGAGTACCCGCAACACCTGTCAGTGACGCTGCAGCTCGTAAAAGTCATGGTCGTTCAAGTAATGTGCGAAGGGAGGACTTGGTTGGGGAGAGTTTCCTGGTCGGCGCGCGAAAACAATAGTATAATATAGCTCTGATATGACTGCCGATTTTGGGGGGGGGGGGGGGCGGAAAAGAATCGACCCATCACGAAATTCGGCAGTCTTACAAGCAACATAGTGGTGTAAGATATCTATTTTTTTGGCGTCGTTCCTATCCTCATTTATCCTCTATTCCCACCCTGTTGTCATTCACGTATCTACATTTCACCACCGCTCCATTCCTCCCTCCCTCCCTCCCTCTCATAAATCAATCAGCTCGGGCCACTTCGTCATCACATCCTTACGACTCAATGTCTCCCCCTCCCCATCAGGCGTCCAACTCACGTCAACCGCTAGCACATTCTTCCCATTCTTCTCCAGCAGCGCCGCCGCAAAGCGCTCCAACGAATTTTCAAGCGCCTCGGCTGAGCCTTGTTTCCTGGGTAAGATCTTCTTCCCACCTATATGCCTACACGCTACCATCAACGTCAAAACAATCAACTGCTTTCCCGCCATCGCTGCAGCAATTTCGTTCTCCTTCACCCTCTCAGCCCCTCCCCTTTCCTGCTGCTTGCGCGCCGCCAGAGCCGCTGCAGCGCGATCCTCCACGCTATTCTCAAAACCCCACTTCTTTCTCTCCTTCACCGACGCCTCATTAAAAGCCCTCTCTGCAGCTGCCATGTCTTTGAATCTCCCACTTTGCGCCGTCGCGGCCACCCATCCCTCATACGACCTCAACAATTCTAAAGACACACTCGACGCCAGGCTCGCCAACCCGCTGCTCGTCGTCGTCTCCGCTCTCTGTGCCAACCGTTGCAACGCCTGCATCAACCCGTGTTGGTCCCTATCATACAATGCGACCTGGTATGTCACCAGGAACACATCCCCATCCAACCCTCCCGCCCCTCCTTCCCTTTCTCTTCTCTTGGCCAGCTCGGATTGTGCTATGGCCGCGCCCACAAAGCCACCGATGATTGCCACGTCTTTTTTTTGGATGGGACGGCCGTGTACCACCACACGGTCATTGCTTATCAGGTCGCCATCTTGTATGCGGATCTAGGTGACGTAGGAGGAGAAGGTGGAGGGGGAGTGAGTTTATATCCGAGGGAAAAGAGAAGAGTTGGTTGACGGAAAGGCATGCAGGCAGAGAAATACATCAACGAGGAAAACAACTGAATATCTGCCCCTCAAAATCGAGGTCTAACAACTATTCACGCGCGTACCTTGGGAATGGATCGACTAAACTCAAACGACGACCAGGGCGTAATGCTTCGTTCGATGCGCGAGTTGGAGGGAGGGGCCGGAGGGGAGATATCCGTGGCTTTTCCCACAATCCGACCTGCTCCTGGTGCGGCCACACCTGCCTGGCTTGTGCACGCGAGGAAGGGAAGGCTCAGGCCGCCGAGCACGGCAGGGAAGGTCGATGAGGGGGATCGCTCGCCTGCTGTCACCAAGGTCATCGGCCTCATCCTCCTGCCACGACTGATGCTACTTTCGCCGCGATGTCCTCTGCTCGGAAGTACGTGTATTCTGTGGAAAGTTGTGCGTGGATTCACCAAGAAACCAAGGGTGGGGGCGATGGTGGTGCTGCAACAGACGAGGAAAGCGAGGAGGGAGGCCGGTCCCAGTCGACGATGGTGACGAGGAAGATGGCAAGCAATTGGAATATTGCAGGCGATCGAGGACGGGGTCATGGCTTGCTCGACTCTCAATGTTCCTATTTTGTGGAAGGAATGACAAGGGAGGACACCCTTGAGTGCTTGGTTGTGGGAAAGTGTAAAGGCGTGAGGATACGTACACAGAGGAGGAATGAATGCGCCAACTTGTTGCTTTCGGAGCGAGGCCAGGGCGAGCAACGGCGGCGGGAGAAGCCGTTATATTATGTCCTGTGCTGTCTTGTCTCCCCACCTACCTGTCTCTCCTTAACCATTCCCATCCCTTCACACGATGCATCCGGTAAAACAAATGCAACTCGAGAGTGAGAGCACTCTGCTGCCTGATTTTCACAAATTAAAGAGCATGCTTTGCTTCTTTCCCAATAATCTCTTTCTTGGGGATCTCGCTCCTTTGTTGAAGCGAGTCGGTTTCTGTCTGCTTCCACCTTTTACGGTGAACCAGTGCCCTACCCCATGTCATGGCAAGAATCCTAGCTGCCTCATGGGAATTAATATGTCATGAAAGCGCTTTGGATGCTGTTACGGTGACCCCGGCGCACTGCTTCACGTCCTGACACCCTGCCCATATTCAATCCCTTCGTCCACCCTTCCACCCATTCACACACGCACACAGGCCAGGGGGAACCCACACGAGACACTATTTCGTCAGAGCGAAACATCAACCCAGACACATATTCGCATAACTCAAAGGCCAGCGAACTGCTCCTGCAACGCCGCAGTGCCATCCTTCAACAACCCCAAGCCAGCAAGCATGTCATGGTTTTTGGACCCCGCCCCCCTCTACGAGACCAGCGAATATGTCACCCGTGATCCTGTCAACCCCGTCCGCTTTGTGCAAGTGTTCCAATCTATCCCGGCACTCGAACCTCTCTACACCGAGTGGGAAAAGAATTTTAACGTCAAGGAGTCCTACCGCATTATTCGAGACAACTGCTGGGTCCCTGTCATTGCCGTCATCCTATATCTATCCTTCCTAGTCGAAGGCAGGAACTATGTGGAGCGACGGAAGAAAGCAGGCAAAGGACCGGTTAATCTCGGTCGATTCCCGGCAATTTGGAATGGGTTCTTGGCCATCTTCTCGATACTTGGGGCTTTGCGCGTGGTCCCTCATTTCCTGTTTTTGTTCACACATAAGGATTTTAAGGAGACAGTTTGTGAGGCTCCTGATACGGCGGGGTATGGTGATGGGGCGGCAGGGATGTGGGTGATGCTGTTTACGGTCTCGAAGGTGTTTGAGTTGATGGATACGGTGATTCTGGTGTTGAAGGGAAAGAACCCAATGTTCTTGCACTGGTACGTTGGCGCGGAGTGGCGGACGGAAGAAGGGAAACTGACGATGGACAAAGCGAAAGGTCTCTGTAGCGACATCAAACCCATCTTCCTGTCGCGCACGCATGAGGTGCACTCACGCGTGCTTCTGGCACCCCTCTCCCTCCTTTCCTCCCTTTCTTGTCTCTCTTCACCACAGGTACCACCACGTGACAGTGCTCCTCTACACATGGTTCTCCTACTCGGCCCGCAACCCAGGCCTATACTTTGTCGCCATGAACTACACCGTGCACGCCGTCATGTACTCTTACTACTTCCTGATGGAGATCAAGCTCTGGCCGAAGTGGCTCAGGTACGTCCCCCTTCTTCCCCCCCTCTCTCCCTCCCTCCTTCTCTTCCTCCTTTCCTCTCTTCCATCTTCTATACCGCGCACCCCGCCATCTCACTCCTTCTCTCCATCAGAGTCTTCCCTATTATCCACATTAACGCCCCCCTCCCTCTTCCTCTCTTCCCTCCCCCACTCCCTCAGCCCCATTTTCATCACCCTCATGCAAATCTCCCAAATGCTCGTCGGGGTCGGTATCACGGCCGCCGCCTACACCTTTCAACGCGACCCTTCCTGCGGTGTTGTGCGCGACCTGATCCCCTGGTGTGCCGCCATGTACGCCACCTACCTCTATTTCTTTGTCGAGTTTTTCGTGGAGCGCTTCTTGGCAGCGTCGAGTACGAAGGCAGGGAAAGAGGAAGGTAAGGGAGGGAAGAGTCAACTGGCGAAAAAGGATATTGGGACCGCGGCCTTCTCGCTGGTGACTGCCAATGGAGCGTCGGTGATGGGGAATGGGAAGAAGGTGGTGTGAAAGATGCATTTTGAAGGAAGAATAGGGAAGACTGGAGCCTCGGGAGGGATGCGGTGGGAAGAGGGTGGACTGGACACTTGCTTGTCCAATTTGATTATTAAAAGTAGACGGTGGAGAAGAAAATGAAGGACGGACGAGGAAGAGAAAGGGGAGATAGGTGGGGGAAAAAACAACGACTATGACCGGTCAGCCGAGACACCCGCATGCACGCGCTCGGACTCGGTTCGGTCCGGACACCGCTCATCCTGTCCACTGCATGTGGGCTAGAAGTAGGAGGAGAATGGGTAAAGAGGGACCCTTTTGATGAAACAGGAGACCCTTTTGATGAAACAGGAAGTGCAAAGAAGACACCTTTTGTTGTATATGGAGGGAGGAGGGTGGGAGGACCAGAGATAGTGGATGTATTTCTAAAAAAAGATTTTTAAATTTGGTTGGAATGGGTTGAACGAAGTGGAACGAGAAAGAGGAAGAGATTACGAATGACCATAAATGAGGGAAATCAGAAGACGGAAGGGGAGGAAGGGAACCAAAAAGGAAAAAAATGTGTGAGTAGTAGTAACGTAGCATGTGTAGCACAAGTTACACACAGGCGCGCGCAGCAGCAGAAGAGATAGGAGCGAAGGACAACAACAACAAAAAAAAAAAAAGCTAGTTAGTTCTTTTTGCCGTTCCTACATACCTCTAGAACTATCGCATGCAACCTGACGTCCTCGAGGACTTGCATACGAGGGGGAGCCTCCCAACAATAAATTGTTGTCATCCCTTATTTCCTTGTCCGAGTTTTTCTAGCGACTTTGACAGGTTTTTTGACCTGGCAAAGTCCCCGGACGGCCCACACAGGGCCAGGAGGAGAAGGGGAAGGAGGATAAAAGAGGAGGTCAGCGGGAACGCTACACATAGAGTGTCCGC
>Ga0160419_100400_pt1 | contig 28119 bp, 35 predicted proteins | sample CelAP2metagpilot_2_FD_108196 | JGI IMG/M metagenome (GOLD analysis project Ga0160419, IMG submission 108196) | Phycosphere-associated microbial communities from Cellana algal ponds in Kailua-Kona, Hawaii, USA - Cellana AP2-4-25 metagenome pilot ... | reverse complement strand
GAGGGTCGTTTACGTGGGAAAAGTGGGATGGGCCCTCGTTGTTGTTGGTGTTGGAGGGGGAGGGGGTGGGGGAGGAGTTTACGGAGGGGATGGAGAAGAAGGTAGAGGACGGGAAGGAGGTCCTAATGTCGAAAGAGAAGGGTGATAAAGTCTCGTTGAGGAAGGGGCAGGTGTTTTTCGTACCGGCGAATACGAGTTTAGTGTTGACTGGAAAGGAAGGAGGGGCCCCTTTACGACTGACGATTGCCCATTCAAATCTCAGGGGGCGTCGTTAGGAAGGAGTGACGGAGACGGGGAGGGAAATAGGGCCGTACATAGGTTTATAAATGTATGCAGACATACACAGAATCACACATACACACACAGTGTGGGAAGAAAGATGAGACGGCTTAGAGGAGTCCCACCAAAATTGAGGACTGAGGACGAAGACGAGAAGACGGGAAAATGGCGCGAACTGGCTTTGGACTCGGAGGGAATGGGGGAGGGATGGATTGACAGACGGACGACGAACACATTCATCTCACCCCTGACCGCATATATGAGGGGAAAGGAGAGATCCAGGAGGGAGAGGACAAAGACGAATCGCGCACAAGAAACCAACGCAAGGAAAAGGCATAAGCAACCAAGCGAAGGAAGGAGCTGTCGTCAGCCTTATCTGGACAAACAAAGGAAGCGGAGACAGAGGGGGGGGGAGGATGGAAAGAAGAGAGAAGGAGATGAAAAACACGAAGTTTATACACAATTGCATACACTACCATGACTATACCTTTCGAACCACAGAGCAAGGAAAAACAGAAGATATACACCCAGACAAGCAAGCGTGAAATGCTGTCCAGATAAAGTGAGAGACATGACCGGAGGCAAGGGAAGAGAAAGAATCGAAATCCAAGATTGACCCGTGGAAATAGACCACAGCGTGGAGGAGGAGTTACCTAATGCGAATAAAAGAAACCGGAGAGGGAGACTCACCAATTGAGATAAAGATGGGGCAAAGGGAACAAGAACAAAAATAATTTCACAAAGACGCAGTAGAACAGCAGGACAAGTGCACGATAGAGAATCAATGCATGTATACTACCAGTATGAATGTTACAAAGCCAAAGCCATTTTTCAACCGGCCAATCGCTCATCTTGTCGGTGGTGCAAGCGTCAACCTCTTGCTCTTAGTATTCACAAGATTTCTTTCATTCTTTTACACTCACAAGATCGCATCAACTGCTTCTTCTCCCCCATAATCCAGCATCTCCTTCTCCGCCTTATCCTTCATCCTCTGTCTTTTATTCCTCTTTCTTTTTTTTTCTCCTCTCCTCCCTCCCCCCCTCCCCGGGTGTTGCAGCCGCAGCCACTGCTTCTTGGCCGTCCAATCAGACATGGGCGCCGGCAAGAACCACTCTCCGTAATAAACCGTTATCGTCTTCAACTTGTAATTCAGGATATTCTCCTCCACCTCGCATTTCCTACCCCCCGCCACCTCTGCCAGTTCTCTCAAGTGTACGTTTCTGGGTAGTAAGACACACACGTTTGGACAGACCCCCAACACCCTCCTCATCATCTCCTTCCCCCCCACCCCTCCTTTCAACTGAATCTGGTCTAGGGAATAAGTGGGGGCAGAGGTGTACTCAGGACCCCCCCACGGAGGAGAGAGAAAGAGGATGTTCGCGAGAGGCCCAAAGCGGGGAAGGAGGGTGAGGGCATCGCCTAGGATGAATTCGATCCGATCTGCTACTCCATATATACGCGCATTGTGCCTCGCCAGGGCTAGCTTAGTCGGGTCCAGATCAATAGCAAGTACATAGTGAGAGGCCAAGGCAAACTGAATTGCGTTGCCCCCGCAGCCTACAAAGAGATCAACGACCACATTACAACGAGAACGCTCGGCAATATGATGGGCAATTCTCTCGGGAGTGATTGAGAACCACCCTTCTTCGTCCAAACGACAACCAAGATCAAATTGGCTAAAAAAACGGAAGCGTTGCATCCAATATTTTTGCGGGGGAGGAGCGTGAGGAGGAGCAGCAGGAACAGAGGAAGAGGGGAAGGGGAAGGGAGGAAGAGGAAAGGAAGCGGTGGGTGCTTCGTCCTTGCCGTCGGCGGGGAAGAAAGGGGACGAAGATGAGTAAGGATATAGAGTGGCAGTAGCAGCAGTGCCTTCCCAATGGTCTCCGAACCGGATGTGTTTGTTCTTGTGAGACGACGCCGTTGCTCCTGTGAAGGCGTTTCGTTGTCTTTTCCTTCTACCTTTGCCTTTACTTCCAGGGCTACCGTCCCCTCCCCCGAAAGACAAAGGCGCCTCCCATCCCATCGCCTGCATTGCTCGTGCCATTTCAGCTGCTTCTGCCCGCACAGCAGCGTCAAGCTCATCATCATCGTCGTTGTCATCCTTTTCTCCTCTGATTTCTACTTCGTGCCCATCTTTATTCCCTACAGCTTCTCCCTCTCCATTACTTTGACCCTTTTCGCACTGATCCACAACATGATCCACAAGATAAATCAACATTTGTACGACCCAAGGACGGACTCTGAAACCTCGAAGTAAGGCCTTGTCGTCCAAGTAGATCCTGCAGGTGCACGAAAGAGAGGAAGGGGGGGGAGAATGCGAAGTGAGCGTGATGCGACGCAGCTTGTGGGTTGGCGGTATGCCAACAAAGAAATTGACTTACTTGGTGAACGACATATTTACATTGTGTGCTCGTATGTCGGCCTTGAGCCGTTCCCGTTGCTGTGCCTCCGTCTCCTCGGGCTCCGGTGACGCCTCCTGACGCGGCTGCTGCTCCCCTTCTTCCTCCTCCCTCCCTGCATTGGTTTTGATGGGCGCTGTCGCCACCTCTTCACAACTGTTAGTGCCCTCATCAGCTAGTGATTTCATGGCTCGGTGGGTCTGTGTGCGTTGTTATGAATAACATTAATGTGAGTATGAGTGAAATGGAGAAGGACGTACACAACCTCCCTACCCATGGAAAAGCATCGCGATTAACCCTCCTCCACTGGTAGTATTCATCTCCCCCATTGCGAGCTAAACAACGTGTTATATCTCAATATAGCCCTCAGAGCTCACACACGTCGTTCGGACCTTTTAAAACCGAGAATCAGCCCGATTTTCAGAGCTAACCTCCCATCCCCACAACGTTTGACATTAAAAGCAATAGCCCCGTACATTCAAAAGCTGTTTCGTTATTTCAGTACTTTTTCAACCATCTTCCGCAACCTCTTCTGGTCCACTACCCCCCATACTGGCAACCGACCCATTGTCTCCTCCTCCTGCACTGCCTTTACTTTTTTTCCGCTTCTTCCCTTCCCCCTTCGTCCCCCACCGTGCCGCTTTTTTCAAGCATGCCATCGCCTCCTTCCACGTCTCTATCCGACTCTGCTTCCGTTCCTCCAAAGTTTTGGGCACGTCATGTCGAGCCTTCTCTACAGCAGGACGAATAAGCGCGACCTCGTTCATAATACTCGCGTACTCATCCTCCTCTTCAAAGCAGTAAGATAAGTAACTTTCAACCGGCTCAACCATTCCCAGATCCACCGCACACACCAACAATACCGCCAAGGCAATACGTGCGGGTGTATGCAGCAACGGCAAGTCGGTTGGCAAGAGGAGGTCGATCGTTTCTTGGCCCGCAGCATATATACGACTCAAGTCCGCGGCCGTCAGCCCGAGCTTTTTGACGTGGTTGACATTCTCCAAACCATTGACCAATCCAAAAAAGGGATTGTATGGGTGATAGGTCTTCAGGCAAAACCCCAGGCCTTGTAATAAACTGCCTTCGAACTCAATTATGTGCCGTCCGTATTTCTCCCCAAACACGTCCTTGAGCTCACTCAGTCGTATATAATCATATTCCACCTTGCCCGCCAAGAACATGCACGCCATCAGCACCACCTTTGGGTCAAAATCCAGCATGGAATTACTGAGGAAGAAGCGATAGAAAAAAGTCAAGGCAGTCGCTTGGACGTTCAATCCCCGCTTGATGCTCTCGGAACGGTGCCCGCATGAGTCTTGAATCATGTACCCAAAATACTGCAGTAAGGCTTCCTCGTCTCCGGGAGTCAATGCTTCCAGCTCTGCGGTCGGCACTCCTTTGTCATCATCTTTAAATTTATTATCCTCTTCGTTCGGGCGAGGGCGCTTGACACCTGCCGTCGTGGTGGGGTGAGGGGGAAGGCGGCCACTGCTGCCGCTACTGCTGCTGCTACTGCTGCTGCTTTCGGTGCTCAGCCGCGAGGCGAAACTGCGAGGCATAGGCACGCCTCTACCCTCCCGAATGCCTTCCTTGGCCAGTTGATGTGCCTTGGCCCGAAGCTCGGCTGTATGTAGCAAACGGGGTAAGGAAGGGAGGATGGGAATTGGAAATGGGGAGCAACACGTACCTAGTTCCTCCGCGCTCTTGAACAGCCAGGCCCGTGATTGCGTCCCTTGCGTCCAGTCAAACATACTACTTCTTCTTGATGCCTGGTGTGTGGAAATGTATGGGTACTGAGCGTGGGAGAAGGAGAATCGAAGTGCTTCGTTTCATGATGCTCCGCAGTCCAGTGGCATCACGTTGCACCTCCCTGTCCAAATCCGCCGACCCAAAACCACAATATTTTTGCATTCCTTTAAAGCATATATATCAGGGCTGGAGGACGCTTAACAAGAAGCTATGCTAGTGTCCACTAGTGTCCACTTGGCTGCCATATGTGTTCTGAGCCCCAAGCCCTATTGAGCATGGCGTTGGGAACCGTTGTTATCATCCAGCCCCTCCTCATGCAAGTCCAATCTACTCGACCACGCTCGCTACACACAGGTCTTCCTGCTGTCCTACGCGGCAATGCTTGCGCCGCCTTGCCTGCTACAGCCGTTGCTACTTATCTTGAGCTGTGCGTCATTTGCTGTTGAAGGGTTTGTGCCGCACCCGCCCACGTGTTCTCCCATCCCTACCCTACGCAAATCTAAGCACTTCACCTCGTCCTCACTGATCAAACGCGAATCCTCAATCGGCGGCATGTTCTCGCAAATGTTGGGAGGGATGCTCAAGGGCCCGGCCCCACCTCCAGCGGACATGGAAGCATTCAAAGACCCGGCACCTAGCTGGACAGAGCTACAGGCACTATTGATCGAGAAGCAGACTGTGGAGGAGCGGGCCTTGCCTGATCTGCGCGCGAAGGGCCGCGGCCCCCCCTCTAGCAAGGCATCACTGCGTTTGTTTGAAGCGCCGGACGGGCACGAACCGCGCGTGGTGCTTTATAGGGATACGGCTGCTTGGTGCCCGTATTGCCAGAAGGTGTGGATGTATTTAGGTACGTCTTGAGCATTAAAGATGGAAGCTGGAGGAAGATACATTGCGAAATTGAAGGAAAGAAGCCATGGAAGGCTACAAGAGAAAGGGCGTGCGGGGAATGTACTTTGATACAATCGCCTTCATTGGTTTGTAGTATTTGCAGGGCACCTCTCGTCCAAATCAATCCTCCACTCATTTCCAATCTCCTATCCTTTTCCTTCCTTCCTCCATTCCTTCTTCCATTCCTGACACCTTCCACTCAGAGGAAAAGCGCATTCCCTATCAAGTCAGAAAAGTACCCATGCGGTGCTACGGTCAAAAACCCGCCTGGTTTTCACGTCTGTCTGCCTCGGGTCTCTTGCCAGTCATGGAGCTCGATGGCGACATCGTCATTGAATCAGATGTGATCATCCAAACACTCGAAGATCGCTTCCCAGACGCCATCCCCCTCCTCCCTCTCGCCTCGGACCCCGACGCAGCCTTAGTCTCGCCTTTGCTCAGGCTTGAACGAGAGTTGTTCAGTGGTTGGTTGCGGTGGTTGACAGGGAGCACCACCACAAATGAGAGGAGTAAGATGATCTTCGAGGGAGTGTTAGGGAAGGTAGAAACAGCATTGACTGCAAAGGGCGGGCCGTATTTCTTGGGGGAGACATTTTCATTGATTGATTGCATTTTTGCCCCGTTCATGGAGAGGATGGCAGGAACCCTGTGCTATTACAAGGGGTTTGAGATGCGCAATAATGCGAAATACGTAGGAGTGGAACGGTGGTTCCGGGCGATGGAAAGCAGGGAGAGCTTTGCGAATATCAAGAGTGACTGGTACACTCATGCAATGGACATGCCCCCCCAGGTCGGCTCTTGCTCCTCCATCCCCGAAGCTATCCCTTATGCCGCAGAGCTCTCTGGAAGGGATGGAGTTTCCTGGACCTTGCCACTCAAACAAAACGGGGTGGAACCTCTCCTCCCCTCCTTCGAGGAAGGTGCCGCCAGGCGAGAAGCAGTGGCACAGCTGCTGGCGAATGCCGAGGCAGTTGTTAAGTTTGCTGCACGTGGCTTGGGCGAACCGGGCGTTCCCCCCGTGACGGCTGATTTGGCCGACCCGAACGCGAAACCAAATGAAGCTTATGTGCCTTTACTTGATGCTGCTTTGCGAGGGGTGGCTCATTCAATGTTGGTAGGGAGGGAGGGCATGTCGATGCCGCCTGGGGAGGGTTTTGTGGCAGGGGAGGCAGTTGCACAGGGGTTGGATTACCTAAGGGCAAGAGTAGGGGTACCGAGGGACATGTCATATGAGGCGGCGAGAATGTTCAGGGGTCACTTGGGCTGGTATGCGGAAGAGTTGAGGAAGGTATGTCAGGCTTAGGAGGGGTTTTGGGGAGAAATCTTTCAGTAAGGGAGGGTTTCGATTGTACGGAGCGAGGTGAATGAGTTTCCAAAAAAAGAAAATCAGGAAGGAAAGTGTGTCGCGCGAAACCCTTAGTTGCCGTAAGCAGCCAAAAGGAAAAATCTCTGAATTTTTCCATGCGAGCATTTCTTTCAATCCGTACGTACTTGTTTTTTTGCCGCTTTATCTTGCTCCTCTTTTACTAAGCTTTCCGTGGTGCTTATCCAAAGACACTCTCATCAGAGCACACTGAGCTGTTGAGGGAATGAGCAAGGCATGGCAGAACGTGGAAGAGCGGCGTAGAACCAGTGTAGATCCTCGTCGTGGATCGATCTCGAATACGTGTACATGCAAACAGAATTTGTGCGTGATGGCGGCCATGTCTGCATCTCTTTTGCTGCTCCTTCCTTCTCTTTTATTTCTTCTTTTATGAGTGTGTGTACGCGTACGGATTCCTTCCCTTTCTCTCTCCTTCCTTGCGTCTCCAAAAATCCAGGCTGGTCTTACCTCCACTCTCTACTTCCTCCTCCTTTTCATCTCTCCTATTTTCCTCTCTAGCTCTCTCATTACCAAAAACGGGTTACACGGGATCCTCCTTCCTCATTTTGTCATCGTTTTTCTTTGATCGTGAAAAAAAACACAGCCAAGTTAAAGTCATTTTCTTTCTTTGATCGTGAAAACAACACAGCCAAGTGAAATCAAGAAGGAAAAGCCGCTCCCCCTCGTGCGCCCTCCCTCCCTACGCCCTCCCTCCCTCTCTCTCTCCTTCATTCATTCACTGTCCCTAATGCTCTTCTCTCTTTCTCGACAAAAGTACCGACCAAGGGGTCCTGGACATGGAATGGCAAAGACTGCTATGCTGCTGCTGCTGCTGCTGCTGCTGCATGTACAGGTCAGTCCACATATTTCTCAAGCACGGTATCGCTGGTGCTGCCCCTATTGCTGCTGCTGCTAACGCTGATGCAGCTGGAAGCAGGAAAAATAAAAATACCATAAAAATAAAACCAGTTGGTATCATCTCGTCGCGCGGCGCCGTCATCAATCAACCTCCAACACACTGCAGACCTTCCCTCCCTCGCTGCCTCCCTCCCTCCTTACTTTGCCATGGCCTTCATCCTGTTCAACGCACTCCCATACTTAAACCACTCAATCTGCTCGTCATTGAAAGTGTGATTTACCACAATCTCAAACTCCTTCCCGCCCCCGGCCGGCTTCACCAGCAACTTCAGAGGCTTCCCTGGTTGCAAGTCCTTCAACCCCAAAATCGAGACGCGATCGTGCCCACTAATACGGTCGTAGTCCTTGGGGTCCGCAAAAGTCAAAGGCAGCATCCCCTGCTTCTTCAAATTTGTCTCGTGGATCCTTGCAAAACTCTTCACAATAATCGCCCGGCCGCCCAGGTGCCTAGGTTCCAACGCCGCATGCTCCCTCGAGCTCCCCTCCCCATAATTCTCATCCCCCAACACCACCCAGCTCACCCCCGAAGCCTTGTACTGCCGGGCAATCTCAGGCACCTTCCCCTTCGCACCAGTGATGATATTCGTCACCTCGTTGATCTTCCCTGTCTCCGCGTTCTCTGCACCAATCAGCAAGTTGTTCGAAATATTGTCCAGGTGACCCCTAAATTTCAACCAAGGTCCCGCCATGCTAATGTGATCCGTCGTGCACTTCCCCTTCGCTTTAATAAGCACCGGCATGTCCGTCAGATCCTTTCCATTCCACCGGTCAAAAGCCTCCAACAGCGCCAATCGCGAACTCTTGGGGTCAACGCTGACATTTAATCCCGAACTATCCTCAGGAGACGCCTGGAATGTATCCTCCCCGGGATCGAACCCCTTAGGGGGTAGCTCCTTCCCCACCGGAGAGGCAAACTTGAAGTCCTTGCCGTTCGGCAGCTTGATCGTGTCTCGCGTCGGGTCAAACGTGATGTCGCCAGCGAATGCCGTGGCCGTCACCAGCTCGGGAGAGGAGACGAAGGCGTGCGTGTTGGGGTTACCGTCGTTGCGCTTGGCAAAGTTCCGGTTGTAAGAGGTGATGATGCTGTTCTTCGTGCCCTTGGGGACATCGTTGCGGTTCCACTGCCCGATGCACGGGCCACAGGCATTGGCAAGGACGGAGCCGCCGGCCTTCTCAAAAATCTCGATCAGACCATCGCGCTCAATAGTCGCGCGCACCTGCTCCGAGCCAGGGGTGACGTGAAAGGGCACCTTGAACTTTAACCCGGCCTCGAGCGCTTGCTTGGTGATAGCCGCCGAGCGAGTCATATCCTCGTAGGAAGAATTCGTGCACGAGCCGATCAGACCGGCCGAGAGGTTTTGAGGCCAGTCTTTCTCCTTGAGCGTCTTCTTGAAGTCGGGACCCACGACATGGGCCCAATCCGGGGTGAAGGGTCCGTTTACGTGAGGTTTAAGCGACGACAGGTCGATCTCAATCAGCTGGTCGTACTCACACCCGTCATCCGGGGTCAGGTTCGTCTTGAACTTGTCAGCAGCCGCCGCCAAGCCCTCCCTCTTCGTCGCCCGAAGGTAAGAACTCATCTTCTCGGAATAGGGGAATGTGGACGTGGTCGCACCAATCTCGGCACCCATATTCGCAATCGTCGCCAAACCAGTAGCTGAGATGCTTTCCACCCCCGGCCCAAAGTACTCGATAATCGCGCCCGTCCCCCCCTTCACGGTCAAGATGCCCGCCAGCTTCAGGATAATATCCTTCGGGCTTGTCCACCCAGACAACTCCCCTGTCAGCTTCACGCCGATCACCTTAGGTGCCTTCAGCTCCCAAGGCATCCCCGCCATCACGTCCACTGCGTCCGCACCCCCCACCCCGATGGCAAGCAAACCAAGCCCCCCCGCATTCGGGGTGTGCGAGTCCGTCCCAATGATCAACCCCCCGGGAAAGGCATAGTTCTCCAAAATAATCTGATGGATAATCCCCGAGCCCGGCTTCCAAAATCCAATCCCAAACTTCGCCCCCGCAGAAGCCAGGAAATCGTAGACTTCCTTGTTCGTCACCTTCGCGGCATGCAAATCCTTTACCGAGCCATTCTCCGCGGCAATCAAGTGATCGCAGTGGATCGTGCTCGGTACCGCCGTCTTGGGCAACCCGGAGGAAATAAACTGCAGCACCGCCATCTGCGCCGTGGCGTCCTGCATTGCCACTCGATCAGGACGCAGTTTTAAGTAAGTCTCCCCTCGGGTGATCTTCGTTGTGGGGTCGTCCAAGTGAGCAAAAAGAATCTTCTCCGCCAGCGTCAGGGGGCGGTTCAAGGTCTTTCGGACCACGGCCAGGCGGGATGCCATCTTGGAGTAGGTGTCCTCGATGGTAGGACTGCCCTTGGGGTCCAGAATCGAGAGAGGGGTGCCGGCCATGGAGCGGGTTTGAAGTTGCAGCGACGCGAGGCTGCCGCGCAGGGCCTGTTTGTTGGGTTGGGTGGATGAAGAGGGAGGGTGGTCGGGGAGTGAGGATTACCATATGCAAGTGTATAAGAAAATAGAGAAGCGGCGCAATAGCACAACTGGAGGAGGAGGAAGAAGAGGAGGAGGAGGGCAAGGAGGAGGGCAAGGAGGAGGAGGAAAAGAAGGAAAAGAATGAGGAAAACATATATGCATCAAGCATCAGGAAAGGGCAAGCGATCAGAGTCCCCGAAGACCTGTGCTACCAGAAACCGTGTAGAATGGTAGATGCCCATGAAATAAAGCTTGAATCAAACAACTTATCAAGGACGAAGGTTCCAATCAACGCGACATTCATTCAAAAGCCCAAGCAAGCACCCCTACATAACAGACATCCCACCATTCCTCCCCTTGCTTCTTTCCGCCCAAGCCTTTCCCTTCTCTCCTTCCTCCCGATTTTCGACCTTACCGTGCCAGTCACAGGCCGCAGGCGCCGTAGGGAAGAGCGGGACGCCAGCATCTTGTTGGCCTCCTTTTCTCGACGGGTAGATACCGATAGGGTGTGCTGTTTGGGTGTAAGGAGGGAAAATGAGGGTGAGAACCACACGCAATATGTAGAAGGTATATAAGCGTTCGTAAGCAATGTTTTGTGCGGGCGGGACAGCCACAGCGCTGCTGGTGCGCTTGCCCACGGCCGCGACGCGGTGGTTTGGAAGAAGCGACGAGCGTTTTGTTCTCATTCCCTGATGATTTCATGGTGCCCACGTGGGCAAGAAGAGCAGACGATGCCTAGCCCCAGCCGCTGCGCAGAAAGGTTCCGGGTTGGAAAGCGCGGGAACCTCACGCGGTGTCTGTGGCGTGGTCCCTGTCCTCCAAAGCAGGGGAGGGCTATGGAAGGCCCAAAGAGTCTTCAACGCACGGAAGCTTCTCAGTCATTGGGAGAAAGGCGTTCGTTCACATCACTGTAAAGACCGCCTTTCTGCCCTTCCCATGCCTACAGCAGCACCATGAACAGTCTCGTATTGTCTCCTTTGTTGCAGTAGCTCTTTTGAGTGTGGGTTGGTGGAAGGTGTTTGGACTGGAAATAGTTGTGCGGGGGGCCAACGAGGGCATGCCATAACTGCTCCGAGAATCTCGCGCTCCAATTGTGAGGAGAGAAGTCGGGACATCCGAAGCCAAGCCTTTTCTTGCCTTGCCTGACCAACGTTGACCCTTGCCCCTCATCCCGCAGTAGCGCCTGTAGTTGTGTAACGACTCCCCCTATCGTGCCTTCTACGGGCAAGGTTTCGCATTGGTGGCCAGTAGCCACATTCGAAGGGTTCGAATGTGATGAAAGATAGCTCATGACGATTCGCAGCTCACTCACTTACTCTTTTATGCTGCCCCACACACCTACTCCCTACAAGCGGTACCAATCATGATTCGGACTCTGGTACGACCAGTACAACGGAAGTTGCAGCGGGGGAAAGGAGTGGTGGTGGCCAAGGTACGTTCGGAGGAGGAAAGCTCGTTGGGGTTGATGCGCTTGAGTTTTCGTACTCGGGACAGAACGATGCCCGCACTCTTGCTCATTACCTCTCGCACCATGACGACAGCAGCAGCAGCAGCATAAGCGTAAGATGTCGGGGCTGGTGGAGAAAAACTACTTCGTCGAGGTACGTGCGATGAAAAGGAGGAGAGCACGGGTTGATTAAGAGCTGATCTTGCAGCTACGAACCCACGGCCTCGGAATTGGCGCATGTCTTTTGGTGACGTGTGTGGTAATTATATAAAAGTACTTGTTATGTACAAGTGCGTGTTTGACTGGTAACATTTTGGGTGTGTTGTGATAATTTGTAAAAAAGGGCGGCGCTGACTCCAAACGATGAATACAGGCGAGCCTACTTGGAGCTTTCCTCACTTTGATCTTGATCAAACTTTTCGCTCACACATCCTTTCACCATTACCTCAATTATTTATCTCATTTTTCAGGAGTGGAACGGACGTCGTGAAATCACGGAGAAAACCTTCAAGTTTGATGGCAAGACCGTGCCTTCCCTTATTGGCCTCGCCCTCATCTTTCCTGGCTTTATCTACTTTGTCATGAAGGACGAGCTGGTACGTGCTGGCCACTGGGGACGGGACAAAGCGAAAAAAAATTTCAATAGCAGGGGGAAGAAAGAGAAAGTCTAGAGGGTAGTCGTGGATTGGTTGGTGTAGATTCTTAAAAAAAATGTTGTGCTTCGTTCCTTGCTCTTTCTTATTCTTACCCTTTTCTTTATTTTTCCCCCTTGACACTATGCTCACAGAAAAAGAAGTATGAGAAGCTGGGATACAATGTCAAGAAAGGTGGGGACCGAGACATGATGTAAGAAGGAGAAATAAGTTTTGGCCCCTGTGGGGGTGGGGGTGGTGTGGTTGGCTTGAGTTTGTAGGTACATATTGACACGAGGTAAAAATAACGGCAGTGGTTTTGCAGTCAAAGGGAGAAAACAAAAGAAAGAAGGCAATGTCCGTATCTTACATTAGAAGAACACTGAACTACATTTTGCTTTATCAGCTCTGCAAAGCTCTTTTTGTTCGATTTCTTTTTTCTTTATTTTCTTTATCTTGTATCGCATCATGGCGGGCTTTTATGCGGCCAAAAAGCAAGCCGAAATTCCCAAGTCTGAAGAGATATCTTTTCTCCTTAATAAAAGAGGTACCCAGATGGCCAAAAGTGTGAGCAAAACTATCGCATTTGCTTCTGATCCCCAAAAGAGGATGTAGCGTTCCGAGCCGTGCGCCTGAAGCGAGATACTGCTTGCCCACTTTCGTTGGAGGTATTGGAGACCGTCTTGGTCACTCACCAAATTCTTTGGCGTGACCTGAACGGATGGAGGAGGGCATAATTGTATTGTCCTTGATGTTGTGATGAATCTTGAGTTTGTCTGATCATCATCCGCCTTGGCATTTCAGCAGCGTCCACATTCCAGAGCACCTGGGGACAACCGCTTCAATTACCGCGGGGAGCTTCCCCCCTGCCTTCTCCCAAGCGCGCGGGCGTCATGGACTCATGTACACCTCCTGCACACACACACACACACACACACACACACACACATACACACACACACACCACAGATCTCGTCATCGTCGCTGCCTTGGGCTGCGCGTGACAGGTCCTCCAAGATATCCTTTAGCCTCCCCACCCCCCACCTCCAGTCCTCCCCTCCCAAGAATGGCCAGCAACGGGGCGACGAAGCGGCAAAAGACGGACTCGACCATGCTGCACTACTTCCGTACCCCGGGGTATGCGGATCCTCACGTGACGAAGCTTAATTTCAAGATCAAGGCGGCTCTACCTGAGGTCGAGGCCGTGGATACCGAGTTCTGTTTCAATGTCCAACTCGCGGCCAACGCGGAGCCCTTCTCGGAGCAAGAGAGTGAGGTATGTGGGTGTGAAGTGAGATTGTGACAATAGCTCTTTCCCTAGCGTACATCTCACTTCTTTCCCTTCCACTACCACACATTTACCAACACAGCGCCTACAGTGGATCCTGCGCGAGACCTTCGAGCCCTCCCAAACACGGCCGGGCGGCAGTTTCCTGGCGGATGCTCTGGCCTCGGGGAAGGATGGGCTAGTTGGACAAATCTTTGAAGTGGGACCACGTCTGACGTTTAGCACTGCCTATTCTTCGAATGCTGTCTCCGTGTGCCAAGCTTGTGGCCTGGGTGTGATCAACCGCTTGGAGCGCTCCCGACGTTACTTGGTATGGACGAAGGCTACGTTAACGGATCACCAGGCGAGAGCTTTTGTGGCGCAGGTTCATGATCGCATGACAGAGATGCCTTATCCTGAGCCTTTGCAGACGTTCGAGACTGGCTTGCTGCCAGAAAAGACGCAGGTGGTGCCGATTTTGGAGGAGGGGCGACCAGCGCTTGAGGCGTTGAATGAGAAGCTTGGGCTGGGGTTTGACGATTGGGATTTGGATTATTATACGAATTTGTTTACGAATCGTCTGCAGCGAAATCCTACGGATGTGGAGTGCTTTGATATGGGCCAGTCCAACTCGGAGCATTCCCGGCATTGGTTCTTTGGAGGGAAGATAATTATTGATGGAGTTGAACAGGCCGATACTTTGTTCAAGATGGTCAAGGCTACCTTGCCGAAGGACAAGCCAAACAACTCGATAATCGCATTTTATGACAATTCGCGGGCGATTCGTGGGTATCCGATCACGACGCTAAAGCCTCAGACGCCGGGGCGTCCATGCAAGATGGTGGAATACAGCAACATCTTCCACCCGACCCTCACGGCAGAGACACATAACTTTCCTACTGGCGTGGCCCCTTTTCCGGGAGCGGAGACGGGGACTGGGGGTAGGTTGCGGGATGTGCAGGCCTGTGGGAGAGGGAACTCAACGGTGGCAGGGATGAGTGCTTATTGTGTTGGAAATTTGCGCATTCCTGGATATGTTTTGCCGTGGGAGGACGCGACTTTTAAATACCCGGGATCGATGGCTAGTCCATTGGACATTGAAATAGAAGCAAGCAATGGGGCGTCGGATTATGGAAATAAGTACGGGGAGCCGGTTGTAAGTGGCTATACCCGATCGTTCGGTCAGAGGCTGCCGAATGGAGAGCGGTATGAGTTTATCAAGCCCATTATGTTCAGCGCGGGGGTGGGGAATCTGAATGCGCTGCACGCGCAGAAGGATGAGCCGAAGCCGGGTATGGTAGTAGTCAAGATTGGGGGGCCGGCATATCGAATTGGCATGGGGGGAGGGGCGGCGAGTAGTCGGGCGTCTGGAGAGGCAGATGCGGAGCTTGATTTCAACGCAGTTCAGCGAGGGGATGCCGAGATGGAGAATAAATTGAATCGAGTGTTGAGGTCTTGTATTGAATTAGCGGAGAAGAATCCGATTGTCTCGATTCATGACCAAGGGGCGGGAGGGAATGGCAACGTGTTGAAGGAGATTGTGGAACCATTGGGCGCGTCATATGATTTGAGAAGGATTCCCTCGGGGGACCCGACTTTGAGTGCGTTGGAGATATGGGGGGCGGAGTACCAGGAGAACGATTGCTTCCTGACGACAAAGGAGGATTTGCCGATGGTATTAGCATTTGCGAAGCGGGAGAACTGTGTGATTGCGGCGGTTGGGGAGGTAACAGAGGGTGGGCGGGTGGTGGTAGTTGATTCGAAGGACGGGACAACCGTTGTGGATCTGCCGTTGGACTTGGTACTGGGCAAGATGCCGCAGAAGGAGTTCCCGATGACACGTGTGTTTATGCCTCTTGAGCCTTTGTCCCTTCCGGAGGGCTTGACGGTGGAGATGGCATTAGATCGGGTGCTGCGGTTGCTGGCTGTGTGCTGCAAGCGTTTTTTGACCAACAAGGTGGATCGGTCCGTGACGGGCTTGGTGGCGCAGCAACAGTGCGTCGGGCCGTTGCACACCCCCTTGGCGAACGTGGGGGTGGTCGCACAGAGTCTTTTGTCGTTGACTGGCGTGGCTGTAACTAGTGGAGAGCAACCGATTAAGGGTTTAATTAACCCAGCGGCCATGGCGCGAATGACTGTTGCTGAGACCATCACTAACATTATGTGGGCGAAGCTCTCGTCGTTGACTGACATCAAAGTGGCAGGGAATTGGATGTGGGCAGCTAAATTCGAGGGGGAGGGGCCGAAGATGTATGATTGCTGCGAGGCTTTGAGGGATATTCTCATGGCGATGGGCGTGGGGATTGATGGAGGGAAGGACTCGCTGTCCATGGCCGCGAGGGTGGAGCAGGAGGTGGTGAAAAGCCCCGGAAATCTCACGATTCCGGCGTATTGCACCGTAAGTGATATTACCAAGACGGTGACACCTGATTTAAAGCGGCCGGATGAGAGCTCATTGGTGTTTGTTGAGCTTGACGCGACGAAGGCCAGGTTGGGGGGGACGGCGCTGGCGCAGGTTTATAATCAGCTGGGAAATGAGACACCGGATGTGGAGGACCCGACGAAACTCGTGGCGCTTTTCACCGTCACGCAGCATTTTATTGAGGAGCGAACATTGCTGGCGGGTCATGATCGTTCGGATGGGGGTTTGGCAACTGTGTTATTGGAAATGGCCTTTGCTGGCAACTGTGGGATAGATGTCGATTTGGTCGTGCCTGCTGGAAGTGAAAAAACGGCACTCTCCACTCTCTTTAATGAGGAGGTGGGCATTGTGTTGGAGGTCCCCACGGCGAAGGCAGAGTCGATTGCGGCTGCGTATATGGCGCAAGGGCTGGCGGCCTCGGTGATTGGCAGGACGACCAGCCTGAAGAAGTGCGTGGTCCGGGTGAATACTGAGGTGGTTATAGATGCCGATATGCCTGTGCTCCGCGACGTGTGGGAAACGACAGGTTTTGAGCTTGAGAAGCTCCAGTGCAATCCTGAATGTGCCGTGCAAGAGAGGGAGGGACTCGCGTCTCGAAGCGGGCCCAAGTGGACACTGACGTACACGCCAGAGGCCACGCCTGCAGCAAAGATGGAGGCGGCGGACAAGGTCAAGGTGGCTATCATTCGTCAAGAGGGCAGCAATGGAGACAGGGAGATGATCTCGGCTTTCTATGCCGCGGGTTTTGAGGTTTTTGATGTGCATGTGAACGATTTGCTAGCCTCCACCATCACCTTGGATAGTTTCCAGGGCATTGTTTTTGTCGGTGGGTTTTCCTATGCTGATGTCCTCGATTCCGCCAAGGGCTGGGCTGCCGTCCTCAAGTTTAATCCTAGCGTGCTCGCACAGTTGGAGGCGTTTAAGGCCCGTTCGGACACATTTTCTTTGGGCGTCTGCAATGGCTGCCAGCTGATGGCGTTGCTGGGATGGGTGCCTTACCCTGACCACAACGTGGCCGAGGCGGCGCAGCCTCGTTTTATTGAAAATAATTCGGCGCGATTTGAGTCTCGGTTCACCTCCGTGCAGATTCAGGAGTCAGCAGCGATCATGTTCACGGGCATGGCTGGCTCTTCAATGGGTGTGTGGGTCTCTCATGGGGAGGGACGCGTGCATTTCCCTACACCCGAGACGCAGGCGTTTGTGGTAGAGAAGAAGCTGGCGCCAATGAAGTACGTGGATGATGATAACAATGCCACGGAGGTGTATCCATTTAATCCTAATGGCTCCCCGCTTGGGATTGCTGCACTGTGTTCGGAGGATGGACGGCATTTGGCCATGATGCCCCACCCGGAGCGGTGCTATCTGGGGTGGCAGTGGCCATTCCTGCCCAAGGAGTGGGAGGGGATGAAGACGGGGGTGGGACCTTGGCTGCGCATGTTTCAGAATGCTCGGTCTTGGTGCGAGACGCACAAGGCAGCGACTTAGATATAGGGATGGGAATTGTCGGAGGGCGGGAGGTAGGGTAGTCGGTAGAGGGGCTTCAGGGTTTTTGTTTTTAATAATTGTTTTTAATAATTTATAGAGCGTCCGTTTGCTCGTCTGAAAATATGTGGATGAGGAACTGATTTACATTTGAGTATGGATGAGAGAAAGGAGGGGCGAGAGGGAGGGAGGGAAGGAACTACAAGCGGAGGAAGATGATGATCTCACTTATGATGATAGCTGGAGCAGAGTTTATGTAAACAGAGAGGAGATGGCCTCGTCATAAAATACCGAAGAGGGGGGGAGAGGGAGGGAGGGAGGAGGAAACACAGAAAGTGACGCGTTATTGCATAGCTGTAGGTTAGAAACGAGCAGCTGACGGCAAGGTCTGTGAGTGCTATTTCAGTTTTGGCATGTGGACTTCCCTCATATGCTTATACGTGTGCGTATATGTGGTGGGGTGATGTAGGAGAAAGAGGTAGGATGCATGAGAGGAGAACTGTCAGGAAAGATGAAGGAGGAGAGCGAAAGGCGCCCGAACGAGCCAGCAAGCGATTTTAAATCACGACCAAGAGCGAGAAAACATTTCCAAAACACCACAAAAGAACAAAGAAACGAATGAGGATGCCAACAAAACGAAGCCGATTATAGGTGGGACCTTCTCTTCATAAATTGCTTTTTTTCAAATACTTGCTCGTCGTTCCTGTATACAGATTTACTTATCTTCCTCCCTTGCCGTTTCCCCCTACCAGCTATGCACGTTTCAAAATCGGCATCTCGCACAATCCCAGGGGGTCTACCTTCTTAGTCCCCGGAAAACATTCTTCAAGCCACCTTTCCGCCTGCAACCCCAAGGACATCTTACAAGCACTCGCAGTCCGCGGCGTTTTTAACGCAAACACCACGCGATTTACATCCTGCTCTGTCGGCCGTGTCTCATGTACCTCACCGCCCACAAACACCTTTCCCACTTCCTCCATTGCTCCACCCAACAATTCCGATGATCGGGCCGCTATATTCATGATCAAAACCCCACCATCATCAGTCAAGCGCTTGCGGCACGCCTCCAAAAAGTCAGGTGTCAAAAAAGCAGGCGCTGGGCAAGAGACACCCAAGCTCGCGTCAGCATTATCCACATCGACAATTATACTATCCCATTTCTCGATCTCCTCCGCTCCGTCCTCTTGCTTCTTTTTAAGCAACACCCGCTCCAATCCATTTCCGATATCAACATGTAATCCTTCCTCAGGCCGAGGAGTGAATCCAAACCATTTTTGTGCCACCGCCGCTAAGCCACCCTCCAGCTCCACCACCGTCACATCCATACAAGGCACATATCTTCGAACAAACAACGGTAACCCCCCACCTCCCAACCCAATAACCAAGCACCGTCGTTGTTCATTAGCTTTGAGGGCACGACGGAGGGAGGGATAAGTCAGGGCAATAAGACCTGCCAGGATAGCACGGTGATAATCGAAACTGAGATATGACCAGTCGACTACAAGGGAGCGAGTCGTGGTGTTGCAATTCTGCTGCTCCGCCACTTCCTGTGCGTGGTCTGCTTTTTTTTTGCTGGTGCCGTTTTTTCCCTTCTTCTTTCCACTGCTTTTATTTTTCTTGGAGGAGGAGGAAGAAGAATAGGAGGAAGTAGCAGAGGGTACCAACCTCACCTCACTTTGAATCACGTGTTGGTTCCTGTAAAATACTAAGCGGCGCAGCACTGCCCCTCGGTCCTTCCTATCCTCGTCATCATCCTCCTCCTCCACACAATACCTCCCGCATTCAGGCAGATCCCCCGAAGCCACCACTGCACTCCTACTTCCAATCGACTCACCTACCGCTAGGAAAGGCACCAAATAAGCAGGATCCCGATCGACAGGCACAAAATCAACCACGACAGGCCCAAGCTCAGCTTTCACTTCTTCCATGTCCTTGAATTGATGCCCTCGATTCATTCGTACGCAAATCAAGCGTTGGTAGACTGCGCTTTGCCCCACCTGCCGCAGTCCATCGGCGGTAGAGAAGAGCCAGTCATGCTCTTGGCCTTGAGGGATTATGAGAACGGCACACGGTAACGGCATGGAGGTGGGTGGGATGAGATCGACGATACTTAGAGTATAGCGTGGACTTTTCGCAGCAGCTGCTTCTTCTTCTGCTCCTTGCTCAGCTTGACGTGCAATCCAAATATTGATCTCTTCCTTAAAACGCCCAGGAGCAATCTGACGAAGCTCATGTTTGGTAGCTGCACGTTCTTGTGCCATTGTGACCAATGACAGGACGTCTGCGTGATCTCCTGGAGCGAAATGCTTCGCATCTTTGTCCAGAAGCCGTCGCCCGCTCGCGTCAAAATACACGCTGATGCTTTTCCTCTCGTCACTCTCCTTGCTAACTCCAACACGCAATGCAATGCCTACTAACGTCAAAAATGGTGAAACCGCCATAGGATCTTCCACAGCGTGCAATGCCAAGCACCATCCTCCTCCTCCTTCTGCACCAAACCGTTGCAGCAACTTTCGCAGAATGAAGTCTTGCCCGAGGGTCACTACCATATACCGCCCCGAAATTGGAGAAAGCACGTGACCCACCTCGTCAAGCATCAAATCCGCATGTCTTTCACTTTCAGGCGTGCTAAAAATCGCGTCCAGCGTGCCCTTGTCTAGCACAACGTCGAAGCTGGCCGTCCCCAATGCCTTGGACATTGTCGTTACGTCCATGACTTTCCACTCCATCTCTGGGCACAACTCCTGCGTTTTTCGTTGCATCTCCTCGATAACCGGCGCGCTGAAATCCACGTTTGTCACACGATGGTAACCTCCTTTACAATATAGTTCAGTGGAGAAGTCGGAGTTGCCGCATCCAATCACCAGCATCCGCTCCCGTTGCTTGCCCTTGCTGCCCTCAACCGCTTTGGCCACGAACGGTCGAAGCTCCTCGTAGGTCCCATACCATTCAAACGCCTCCTGCTTCCGCTCTCGGAAGAAGGCGTCCCAGTACGCCCGATCCTGGAACTGTTGGAACTGCTTGGGTAGCAAGTCTTGTTGGGGGTGGGGAGGCTGGGATGGGGAGGTTGTCAATGCATCGGTTGCTTTCATGGCCGCGACGCTGGCTTTTTGAAGGCTCTTGAGTACGCTGGCTGAGATAGGCGGAGTCATGATGTCCATTGTTCTTTCTCAGCTTTGTGCGGTCTGTTGAGGTATGTGTCGGGGATGTGTATATACAATCAATTGGCAAAGCATCCAAGCAGGGCAGCTCTCACCCCATCCATGTCGTGTTCGCGGGACTAATCTGTGTGGTGTACATACACAAAATCACATGCCGTCCACAACGAAACTTTGGAATGTAAATAAGTCATGAGCTTTCGGACAACTTCGCTAGCCAGCTTGTCGCAGCGCGTCTTGATCCACCTGCCCGCGGTCAACCCTTGCGCAAAAGCGGCGGCCTTTCGACCGACGACAAAGCTATGGCTATGGCTACTAATGCCGCCCCCAGTCAGTGGCACCCACGCTTTCCATTACTCAAACCCATCAAAAATGACAAAGAATACAAACGCGGTGAAAGACGCGACAGGATTGACCACTTAGTGGGGCACTAAGTGGGGGCCACAGGGGCAAATAGAAAATAAAATGAGGGGTACGTGCCAGAAGAGTTTTTGACGTTTTGATTGCCCCAAGGACAATGAAGAGCTTTCTACTGAGCAAAATGAGAATGATCATGAATTTTCCTGTGCGTGAACAGAGACAATATGGGAATATGTTCCGAAGATGGACCGGATCCATGAAAAGACGCTGGTATAACACTTATTAAGTCAAACATGTGACTGTACAAAAATAGTCGGTGGCAAAACATTCACAGCAAGCGTCATTTTCGGGACCAACTTTTTCCTTCTATTTCTCATGCAGGCTCATAGTTTCTAAATCTCTCCAATCTTTTCGCTTGTTTACTTTACTCACGCATTGGCTATTCTTTGTCTGACGAGACCATTTGTGCGTCGATGTGTACCATCCTCCCGTTGCCCCTCCACCATCCGACCTTTCAAAGGCTATCACGCCTTCATGAACAAGAAAACATTTCCCCCTCCCTCCCTCCCTCCATCTAGATGGTCATATGTGAGCCGAAGCTCTGATTCTTGGTCGAGAGCTTGTCTTCGTTCTTGGAGAGCAAGTCATAGGCGACCAGATACTGTGGAGCCGGAGTGAGGGACGAAGAGTGGAAAAGAGGTTGAGCAGGCATGCGGATACACAAGACGCCGGATGGGTGATTAAGATGGATGGGTGATTGAGCTTTCCATTTCCGATCCCATCTCAACGCGCCACTCAAGGAAAGACACGTACCGAGTTTCGCAGCTCCGTCGCTGCCATCTTTAAATTCAGGTACTCCAACGAGTCGGCCTCGAGCAGAGATTGTCGATAGTCGAAAACAGAGCGATGTCGCGATAGCTTGGCGCCGAGCTTGGCTCGGGTTTGAAAATACTTTGTGGGGGACTCGAGGTAGTTGTAAGCCTGTGTAAGGGGGAGGGGGGAAAGAGGAAAGAGTCAATACGGTGAGCATTACCATGGGAGTTTCCAACTAGGCCTTAAGTGAGTGAAAAGGGGGGGGGGGGGTTCTCAATGGGGTCGATTTCTTCCGCCAGTCTTTCAAATGTACTATCAAAGTCGCTGCCTCTCTCATGCCTACACACACCCGAGCTCTCCCGCATAGACCCTTGCCGCCCTCTGCCTCGCCACGCCAAATTCCCCCCCTCTTGGCCGTCCTCTTAACAAGACGTACCACATCCTCAAAGCGATTGAGCTCTTGGACACACTCCTCTTGCACGCCCACGTGGAACTGTCCCCCCGACTCAATCGGCGGGATGCTTAATTGAATCCAAAGCTTCACCGCTCCCACCAGTTCAATGGCCTCTTTCCACTCCTTCCGCAGCAACTCGATCACCTGGATAGAATGTTGAGAGAGGTTGATTGGCGAGTGAGAGCATGGACGTCGGGAAGTGAATGAAGGGAAGGAGGAAGGTAAGGAAAAAGGGAAGAACTAGTGCGGTGGGGTGGGGAAGTGGTGCCCACCTTGATGATTGTCTTGTTACAAGGCACCGCAAAATCATGAGTGTAATCCCAATGCGCATGCACATGCCGCCCATTCAAATGGCCCATTTCGTCCTCGGACTCCTCCTCCGAGTCGGAGTGCGCAATTGCGGTATGTGCCACTGCTACATCCATCTTCCGTTTCTTCCTCCGAGCCCCTCCCGCCGCCTCTCCCTCCCTTCCTCCAGCTGCGGCTGTTTCACTCGTTGTTGGTATGGGATGTATAACAGGCGTCACTTCCGACTCCGGGGGCAGCACGGCATCATTCTCCATTTTCAGGAGTTCGTTGCTAAGGAGGCTGCTCATCAGAACGATTTTGCGAGGAAATTCTGGAAGGATAGGAAGAAATGATTACCAAAGGTGGTGGGGAAAAGGTCAAAGACAAGGGACAAAGGGAGGAGGAGAAGGAGGACAACTTATAACTTGAGTGCCCTCGTTTCATTCAGCGCTGAGAAGGTGGTCCTCTTTGAAGTCAGGCAAAGAGGGAAGGAGGGCGTCGAGGGAGGGAGGGCTTACCCGTCCTGTACGTTTCAATGCCCTTAAGTTTGAGCTCCTCCGCCAAGGCAACCACTGCCTTGTTGCTGCTGTTGCTACTGCTGTTGCTGCTCATTGTGCTAGGATCGTTTGGTTTGATGTTGATCAAATGCTTTTTGGAAAGTGACAAGGACGACGACAAGGAACAAGCAGAAAAGAAGCCCTAGACGCAGAGCGCGTGTCTATTTTCACCTGTTTGGGGTATTACAATGAGCAAAGAAAAAAGAGTTGCCTTTGTTACGCGAATCGAGTTTGCACGCTTGTACAGCAGGGGATGGAATGGTATTCGGGCTAAAAGACTGCCGAAAAATGGAATGCTTGCTTTATCGCGTGGCGTTGTACTTACTACACCCGTGTGGCACAGGATGTGTGCGTCGCCCTAGCTCATATTGATGTGTCACTCCACCCTACTGACCGCATAAGCAGCACACCCACAGACTCTCCCACAGACCCACGACGTGGTGTTTCGTGTATCGATGTCGCTGCTATCGTAGCTCGTCGCGTCGTACTTGATCGTGGGCAGCGTCTTCGTTCAGACCGACATCATCATCCTGCTGATGCATCCAACTCGTACCATCATACCTCACACACACTCTACATGGACAGACAGGGCAAGGATCTTCTCCTATTTCCCTCTCCTTTCCTCCTTGCGTGGTTGTCGTTTTCGTCAGGCCTGACGCTAGTGATCATGCTGCCCGCGGTGCTGCGTCGATTGGGGCGCTCGGCGGCTGCTGGTGGCCTCCTCGAAAAGGTACGTCCCCTTCTTTTAACTCACGCGTCATCTAGTGCAACGCTTCTGCAGGGTGACGGAATGATTCTCGTATCAGTTTACTCTGCTCTCGCCCTTCTGTGGCTTGTCGTCGTCCGCGGTCTGACCTACACACATCCGGCCCTTTCTCTAAGAGCACTCGACCAGCTGCAGCCGCCGCCACTGGCTTTCACAGCAGCCGTGCCATGCTGACTAACTACCATCCTACGGCGCAGCACAAGGACGAGGCTGGGAACAGTGTGAAGGACGCCTGGGATTTTACTGACGGTAAGCAACTCTTTTCATTGCGCTGACGGTGTTATAGTGTAGTGGGAATCATCGCCTCCTCACTCCCTCCTCCCCCCCTCCCGATTTCCCTACTTTACAGAGAATTACAAGCGCGTCAACATGATTTTAGCGCGCTACCCGGCCAATTACAAAGCGGCCGGTATCATCCCCATGCTGGACTTGGCGCAACGGCAAAACGGCGGTTGGCTTCCGGTGGCGGCCATGGATAAAGTAGCTTCCATTGTCGGCGTGGTGCCGATGCGTGTATATGAGGTGGCGACATTCTACACCATGTTCAACCGGTATGTGCTATTTTAAATTTGTAATCAAGACAATTAATATGCATGCTGTGCGCACGTGCATGTATGCTTGTATGTGCTTTTTTGATTATCTCTCTGGGCTCTGGTGGTGTGAATATGGCTTTTGTGGTAACTGAAGCGGGAAGGGGGGTGGGGATGCATGTGTGTACGAGGTTGCGGTGCTTCGTGCCATGTGCAACCGGTAGGTAAGACACGGAGCGGTGGTGTCGAAGAGGATATGTCAGAGGTGTGCATATTTGTACGCATGCATCCACACATTCGGTGAGAACATATCGGCATCGCTCACTTATCATCCCTCCTTTCCTCCCTCCCTCCCTCCCTCCAATCTCCCCCCAGTGAGAAGGTTGGTAAATGGTTCATTCAGCTGTGTGGTACCACGCCTTGCATGGTGAATGGAGCCGAGGAGATCCGCGCGACGATTGAGAAACACCTCGGCATCAAGGAGGGGGAGACGAGCAAAGATGGCTTGTTCACTTTGAGGGAAGTAGAGTGCCTGGGGTCATGCGCTAATGCGCCCATGATTCAGTTGAATGATGACTACTATGTGAGTAATGTTTTTCTACCTCTTCGTCCTATTTCTTTCCCTCCCGCTCCCTCCCTCCCTTCCTGAGCGTTCAAGGACATCTAGACTCGTCATTCCACTTTAGGGCGGGGGGAGGGGAAGGAAGTGAGGGAGCCAGATTTCTCGCTTTTCCCCTATGACAAAAGCCTTTTTAAACAAGAAACTATTGCGTTTATCCGCTCATTACTCACTTACTCACCCCCACTCACTCACACCTATTTAGGAATGCCTCACCCCCGCCACGACCATCGAGCTACTCGAGGCGTGCAAGAAGGGGAACCCACCCAAGATGGGTCGCTGGGGCTCGTTGCCGATGAATGGGCAAGTCTCCTGTGAGGGGCCACATGGCAAGACGAGTCTGAAGGAACCTGCACCCACGCCGGGTTTTATGATGCGCACGGACCTGGATGGGAAGGTCGACCCGGCGACGGTGAAGAAGGAGATGCATTATTAGATTGAGAGGGGGAGTGAAAATGAACAGGGTTCATTCTCCGCGTACATGAAATTTTATGCTACATTTTGGTGTGGTGGGCTGTGTGTTCATGGGCGTGATGGATGGTAGTTTGGACGTTGTCCTTGTACGAGAAGTGAGGGACATGCGCGTATGTCGGCCCAAGTTATGGCGAGCGGGGGGGGAAGGGATGGGGAGGGAGAGATAGGACTGAGATAAAAGATGGTTAACAGAGTGAAGTAGAAATATTACAAAGATGATGAGACTTCAGTGTCGTATTGGTTCTTGATGACTGGCAATTTTACTGTCTTCTCTGTGCGAGCGAAAATCTTTGAGGCGATGTGAAGTGTGGCAATCCCGACTTGCTCTATCTCCAAAAGGAGGCGGCAGAAAGTACATTTCAATTAATTTGTGAAGCCAGCGGCGTCAAGCTTATGCAGAGATGTCCATCACTTGTGTGTCGCTTTGCGTTGCGTGCATCACCCCCCGTTTGCGTACTTCCAAACAATCGCGCTACCGCCGCTTGGTTTGCGAACTGTCGTCGCTATAGGGAGACGTTGGAAGCAAGGCGACAAAAGCAGCGACGGCTTTTCCACCGCCTTGTGGCCCACCCGTAACAATACAAACAAGGCACGCCGCAAACATCCTGGCAGTACGTCAGCCCTGAATTTCTTTGATCGTTGCCTGCCCGCAGTTGTGGCCTCCTGGCCTTTTTCCAAAGCAACAAAGCATCGGGTCTCAATATGGGGGTTTCGTCTTGCTTGATTGAAGGCGGGGCGAAGCTTTATCGTGCACTCGGAGCGAGGACGGTTCACACGACCAAGCATGTGTTGCCCCCCACCGTCTGTGTCATAGCAGTCCTGTCATTCGCTTTCTCACACGTTCCTCCTATTTTGTCCACACCCACACATTTACAGGGAGGGCGAGGCGGCGACGGGATGGCCTCCTTCTGAATCCCGAACCGACTTCGCACCAGGCTGCCCCCTTCTCCGCTACACACGTGCACCTTAACGCAAGACGACAGCGACGCCACTGTCTGCTGACCGCGGGTTGACAAGAAGAGGGGGATAGGAAGATATAATCGGCGGAAGAGGGACCGCGGACAGAGACGCTATCTGTAGAGAACAAGAGGGAGCAAGCATTGGCGCGGAGCGAGGAAAAGAACTTGTCAAATTAGTTTGATATCGCACCAGCTACAACGCGCCACAACGCCCACCGAAAACACACAATAATTAGAACGATGACCACATCTTTGTCCACGCAGCCACCTTTGCCGGTTGGCTCGCAGGGGCAGGCCATCTCGGTCATCAGCAACAAGTACCGCCTCTCGCGACGATTGGGGGGAGGGTCCTTCGGTGACATCTACCTAGGTGAATATATCCCTACCAGCGAGAAGGTTGCGATTAAGTTCGAGAAGCATGGTGCACGCTGCCCTCAGTTGAGACACGAATATAAGGTATACAGGGAGCTGCAACCCTGCCCGGGGTTCGGGAAAGTTCATTACTTCGGACAGATTGATTGCTTCAATGTGATGGTCATGGAGTTGCTAGGGTATTCTCTCGAAGACTTGTTTAACAAATGCGGTCGACGCTTTTCACTGCGCACGGTTTTGCAGCTGGCGGACCAGGTGCTGGAGCGCGTGGAAGTAATGCATGACAGGCACTTGATCCACCGGGATATTAAGGTACGTACGTAGATTTGCATGCGTGTGGAGGAGCAACTTTAGGGGGCCTGAGAGGGGTGTGTGTATTACGTGTAGGAGGGCATTGATTGCCGGGGTAGTGTTGTTGTGACTTATATTGTTTGTCATCGGCTCCTTCCGACTTCTTTCCGCTTTTCCCCTTCCCGCTCTTTCTTCCTCCCTGACATAACACACTCACCCTCCCTCTCCTCCCTCCCTCCACCCTCTTCGTCTCAGCCCGCCAATTTCGTCGTGGGCCATGGCCCAACTGCAGCCATCGTTCACTGCATCGACTTCGGGCTGAGCAAGCGGTATCGCCACCCCCGCACCCTACAACATATCGCCTACCGGGACGGGCGTTCCTTAACCGGTACCCCGCGTTATGCCTCCATCAACAACCACCTAGGCATCGAGCAATCACGAAGGGATGATCTTGAATCAATCGGCTACGTCCTCGTCTACTTCCTTCGGGGCATCCTTCCCTGGCAAGGCCTCAAGGCCAAAACCGCCAGCAAGAAATACAAAATGATAATGGAAAAAAAACAAAATGTATCTGTTTCCGAGCTCTGCCAAGGCTGCCCCGCGGAATTCGCGCACTACCTGACATACTGCCGCTCCCTCTCCTTCGACGGGAAGCCTGATATGGGATACCTCCGCGGTCTCTTTCGAGACCTTTATGTTCAACAAGGCTTTGGATCTTATTCAAGCACCCCCTCCACTGAATCCACCATCCCGTCCCACATGTATACGAGGCATGCAGGCGTTGTCACCGGGTCCGCGGCGTTGTTGGCAGCATCAGCTGGTCCGATTCAATGGGATTGGGATCGCTTCGTGAATCCTGCCTACTATGCCGCTACTCCTGCTCCTGCTACCACAGGGGTGGGGGGGGGCAGAGGAGGGGACAAGGGGCGGGGGGTGGCAGGTGCCGGGGTGGCGAGTGGAGGGAAGGTTCCGGCGGCAGGAGGAGGAAGAGGAGGAGGGCGGATAGGGGCAGGAGGGGGGGATGTGATGGATGTTACGAGTAGCGATGATCACTTGAAGGCGACTGCAGCGGGGGCTGGAGCCGGGGGGGGGGGGAAGGGAGGGGGGGAGGGGGGGGTAGGATGGCGACTCGGGAGAGGG
>Ga0160419_100399_pt1 | contig 28153 bp, 26 predicted proteins | sample CelAP2metagpilot_2_FD_108196 | JGI IMG/M metagenome (GOLD analysis project Ga0160419, IMG submission 108196) | Phycosphere-associated microbial communities from Cellana algal ponds in Kailua-Kona, Hawaii, USA - Cellana AP2-4-25 metagenome pilot ... | reverse complement strand
TCCCCCCCCCCCCCCTGTCATCGCCCCCACCTCCCCCTCCCCCCCCCCCTCCTCCGCCAGTCCCTCCCCCTCCTCTTCCTTCTGCTCCTCCTCCTCCATTTCTCTCCAGCAAAGAAGTGCGAGACACGCCCAGCCCTTGGCGAACTTTCACCACCACCAATTCCTTCTTTGACACCTCTCCAGCGATAGCAGGAGCTACAGTACCATCAGCGACAGGAACAGATACCCCAGAAGATGGTCTTATTCCTTCAGGACCCACAACCACACACCAAGATGCCCCCTCTCCCCCTCCTCCTCCCCCTTCCTCTTCCATCACGAATCCATTTAATTCTGCAGAGTTCCAAGCTGCAACAGGACAAGGGGAAGCGACCGTAACTACAACAAGCAACCCTTTTGGCCACCAGTCCATCGGTCAGACGAGCCGAGCCTCCCAACTCCCTCACTCCATGTGGCCTCCTGCCCCTTCATTCCCGTCATCCTCGTCACTCTTTCCTCCCCCTCCTGCTTTCCCTGACTTCTGCATCTCTCCTGCAGCAACGACAGCCAATGACCCTTTAAGCATGCTTCTCGCCCCTCCTCCCGTCCGTCGGCCCCCCTCCACCGCTGCTTCCACCACCACCTCCCTCTCCTTCCACCGCATCCCTCCTACATCTCCTGGACCGCGCCGTTACGACGATGATGACGACGACAAGAGTCAGATACATCTTCATCAACAGCAGCAACAACAGGAAAAGAGCCAGTTTCCTCCGACTTTTTCCCCTCCACCGCCTGCCTCTGAGTCCATGTGGTATCAGAGAGAAGAAGAGCAGCAGCAGCAGCTGCAGCTGTACCATTACAACCATAACCACCACCACCAGCAGCAGCAGCAGCAGCAACAACAACAACAGCAGCAGCTGTATCCCTCGTACCCTAACACCACTATTGCTTTCGATACACGCGGACTCGCGAACACGTCCGTCCTCCGTGAGACGACAGCAGCGGCGGTGATGGGAATCACGAACAGCAGCAGCAACAACGAAAACAACTATAATTTCTTGAATATGAAGGATATCAACACCGGAGAGGCGGAGGAGCAAGTGGATGCCTTTGCCACAGCTTCCGCTAATGCCAATTGGCGGCCTGAACAGAGTACGCATTTGGACTAGATCGAAGGATGGGGAGAACATTGGCTTTACTCTTAACCCGCAGGACCACGAATTAGGTTATCAATAGGTAGGTTTAGATTAGTGAGGACGGTGACGAAGATTTTCGATATCGGTCAAAATTGCAAGTGGGGCCTTAGTGGAGCGAAGAACTTTTGACAAAGAAATTAATAGTGGAGCGTGGCACCAATTTCAGTCTTCATTATTTGTCGAATTCTTCTTCTTGTTAGTGGTGTAGCATCCTTTTCCTTTGATTTGTCTATATATATAGCAATCTCCCTCCTCCCTCTTTCCTTTCGTTCTTCTCTTCTTCTCACCCTCCACGGTCACTTTCCAAAAGCATGCTTGTGAGAAAATTGAATAATGCTCAGCACTCGCAATTGGCCCGTCTTTCTAATCATTCGAAAGCTTCCTTCTTACACTCCTCTTTCTCTTTTTGTCTTATCTTTTAAAGGGTCGTCTCGTGCATATGTATTTATACTTCTCTCTTTTTTGCATTTTGCTTTTCCTTTCCACACAAGTAGTTTAAATGCTTTCAACGACACCACTTAGAGCAACAAGAGCACATTTGTCTGATACATTCACACTAAGCACTCACTCGAATAGACAATCCCCCCCTTCACATGTTCCCTTTCCCTCCTCACGCATGCACTGCTACACCGGCCGCCATCTCTACCTCTCCTGCCCTCGCCGCCCCTGTCACACCCACTGTTCCTCCTGCTGCTCCTGCTGCTCCTGCAGCTGACACTCCTGCTGGCGATGAGGACGAGGTCGACGTCGAAGAGGCAGACGACCCTATCCCGGTGCCCGCTGCCGCTATTGCTGTTGTTGCTGCTGCTGCTGCTGGTGGTGGTGGTTGGGCTGACGGATAAAGCAACTTGGAGACTTTGCCGATGCCCTTCGCCCGGCCTTCTCGAAACAAAAACGTGGATCCGACGACCAAGAACTCGGCAAAATACCTGAAATGAAACAACACCTCCGCCCGACTTCCCGTCCGCAGCGCATCTTCCCCGCCTAATATCTCCGTCATTTCCGCCGCTTGTCTGATGGTTCCCATGTGTAGCACAGGTTCATACCCCTTCGCCATCGTCGTGGCATGATGCAAAATTACCACGGACGCCTGAAAATCCCTCACTGGCCTCGGTCTGTCCTCCGCTCCGACCAGTACCATTCCCTTTCTGAAGTAAGACCTTCTCAAGGTTACTCGTTTATTGAGCGACCGCACGGCAAACGTGATGCTCATCCCTTGCTTCGCTTCCTTGACCGGCTGTCGTCGACATTCAATGCTGCGCACAGACAGAGGAACGAACGCCCCACCTCGATCAGGGCCCAGGAGAAGGCATTGGTTCGGTCGCACATGTCCCCGCAAGATCGTTCCTCCCACTACAAACCCCACGCCTTTCACTTCGTAGACCCCGTCGATAGGGATATGAATGGAGGGCGCATCAGGGCAGGACGAGAGTGAAGGGGCGGAGGAAAGGCCTTGGTAGAGTGGGGAAGTGCGACGCAAGCGCGACACAAAGGCTCGGAGAAGATCCAACCCTTGGCCGGTGACGCTGGAGATGGCAAAGACGGGAGTGACGCGATCCGAGGCGAGGGAGTCAGCCGCCGCCTCTACCTGCGAAAGGTCCTTGATAGGGTACGGGAGCTTGTTGTTCTTGCGGAGGTATCGGGCAAGGGTTTGACGGGTTTGCTTCAGGACAGGTTCCGGAGCAATGTCGACTTTGGTGAGCACCACGGCGAGGGGGATGGAGAGGGCGCAGGCAATGGAGATGTGCTCCCGGGTCATGACGGTGACACCCATGTTGCTCCCTACCAGCAGCAACGCAAAGTCGGGCAGCAAGCCTGTGAGTCCAAAGATGGTTGTTTTCAAATAGCGTTCGTGGCCGCAGAGGTCAATGAGGGTGACGGTCCGTCCTGAGGATCGCACGATTTCTTGCCAGCGGTTAGTTTGGGTGCGGCCGGAAGGGAGGACTTGTTCGCCTGAGTTACGGTAGCCCAGGAGTTCGATGGTGACGGCGGATGTGCGGCCATTCTCTTGCTCATGACGGTGCTTGAGGATGAGGGAACGGGCGGAGCCGCGGCCGTCGTCAAGCATGGCGTTGGTGAGCACACCGATGAGGGTAGACTTGCCGGCGTCCACGTTCCCAATCTGTAGTTTTTTTGTAAATTGATGTCGGGTATCGAGATTCGAGCGCTAAGATTATATGCCTGTTTATCATGTTTATCATTAACAAATTCACTTGTGATCTTGCGGGAAGTGATACTGTCCACGAAGGTACTGGAGAAAAAAAAGCGCGACATCTGGAATGACACATGACAAAAAGGGTTTACTTACCATTGCCACACGAACATCCTCGTCATCCATCTCCGAAGGCATGCAGGTGGGATGTTCATCGTCAACAGCATGATCTTCAAGATCCGCCGGGAGAAAGCGGTCAACATCGTCGCTCTCGTGCACAAGCTCCTTTAGATTGGTTATAGGAGGAGAGGAGGCAGAGGACGGGCCTACTTCCTTATTGATATCGTATTCGTTTTTTTTGAGGCTGAGGGCGGTCGGCAGCTTTTCCGTGACGTTATCCATGGTGACCGATGTGGTGCTTGGCGTGGCAGCTGTGGCAGACTTAGTAGGCTGGGTTTCTCTTGGCTTTTCGGGGTCTGTGTATGACAACAAGGCGAGAGTCAGATAAAAGACAGGAGGCCGCGACTGTGGGCGAGTTTACCAGGCCCCTCGACACCACTCCTACGTTGACCCGCCTGTACTTCGCACACTTGTCGATAATGAGACATACCTTAGAATTCTTGTAGTGGTGTTGGAGCTGGTCTTCTTTTGGATAATGTCAAGATTGGTGTAGAGGGTGTTGCGGCGGCTGCTGCGGGCATAGGGGAGGCTAGTGAATCTTACAGCGGAAGCAGCGAGTCGTCCAGAGTCACACAGACGGGGCGATCGGATGCACGCTGCTAAAGAGAGGAGAAAGTAGTTGGGAAGGTGAGAGACGTCTCGGAAGAAATGCTGCGCAGTAAAGACGGGAGCTTGGGTTGAGAGGGAGGGAGTGGGGACTCATGAGTTGAGGTTGCGAGACGTGTGTCGCTGAATCAGGTCGTGGCCCATGCACGACGACTGCCAGGACGGCCCTGTTGTCTGTGGTTTGTTAGAACAAAATGTTGTCAGTTCTGTGATGTAGGTGTCTGGAGAGATTCCATGTGTGTCTGGAGAGATTCCATAAGGGACACAAATTAATGCTCGAGGAGCGGGGAGGTTCTAATCCAAAAACTATTGTATATTCTATATCTTTTCCCCCCGTCCTTTGACTTCTTAATTCTTCTTACATAGTAATGCTATCTTTTCCCTGTCTTTTCACATAAAACGTATGTCGTCAAACTCTCAACCCATCGTTTTTAAACCCCGTGGCATGTACAATACCTCTTTCTCCCTTATCCCCTGCACGACAGCATTATTAATTCTTACCCCCATCGCAATATTCTCTCAATTCTTTGATCGACTCCTCCCTCCGCTCTTCTTTTTTTCCCATTCCCACCCTCATCCAACTCGCTCATCGCTGCTCTCGTACCACGACCACATACTTGACATACGTCGACTTTCGGGTTTTCTCCACAAATGACACGTCACCCCCCGGCCGCGCCTGCAACGAGGCTGACTTATCAGTAAATTCCCCTTTGAACGCCGTCGTCTCCATTCGTAGGGCGATATGCGCCTGCTTCACCACAGTCGGAATATGGGACCATGCGAAAATCAATACCGCCCCACCCGGCGCCAGCACACGCGAATCCGTATCAAACAAGTGACTCTCGATCACATGTACCTCCGATCCATCCCTGAATTGCATCCCCTCCAACTGGACCCCACCCGTACTCTTGTTGATCAAAACCAACGCCATGCATTTCCTATAATTCCATGGCCCCCAATGGTTCTTCGTCCAATCGTTTATAACCTTCCACACCGCGTCGTCCAATTCCGGCCACGTTGTCCACGCTTTAGTCAGCCTGTCCTTTGCCCGCGCCACAATCTCCCAACTCCTCAACTTCCGACACCTCAAATCCTGATCATTCTTGTCGCCGAACCGGTATCCATCAACCAGCCCACCCCCCACGTCCCTTCTTCCCCCCCCACTCTCCACAACCCCTTCCTCCTGCTGTAAGGCCTCCACGCTCTTCATCATCGAGCCATTCCCCATCTTACTCCGATGCCGCCACAGCTCCCCATAAATTTCCCATACCTCTTCCCCCGCCACCTGCAAGAGCGTTCCTTTGCTCTCATTATCGTTCCGATACATGTGCAACCAAATTCCCCGGTCCCTCCCGCTTCCCCCCGCCCTCCCTCCCTCCCTCGACTCCTTTGTCACCTCACACCAAGCAAAGTCCCTCCAGGGATGCTTCCAAACCGACCCCCCCTTGGCGAGATTGACGACCGACAGGTACTTATCCGTAAAGATCACGTCCTTTCCTTCGTTCTCCAGCGATACATGGCATACGTAAGAATCACCCACCTCCATATCCTCCTGCACCCGCGCCGCCCCTGCCGAGTAATCGGTGAGGACCTTCCGGCCCGTCACCGACAGACGGGGCAACGCCCTGCGAGGCCTGACCGGTACATGCGCCTCCAAGTCCTGTGCCGCCTGGCTCGCGCCCTGGATCACACTCACTACAGCATCGGACACCCCTACCAGAGGCTTTACGGCCAAGCCCACTACCCCCTTGCCCACACCCTTCAAAAACCCACCTACCCCCCCCGTCCTCGCCTCCTTTACCGGCGCCAAGAACACACCCGAGATCCCGTCGGTGAAGCCCCTAACCACACTCTCCCCTCCTCCTATCAGTCCATCCACCAGACCCGTCCCTCCCGCCGTAGCAGCCTGACGCCTCTGCTCCCGTGCGGCTGTGTACTCGCGATCAGCCGCCAGCAACGCCACATTTCGATTGAGCGAGTCACCAACCCCTGCCACGCTATTAAGAGCACCGGACACGACACCTTTGAGGAGAGAGGTAGTGCCTCTCTTAAGGCCCTTGGCGAATTCCTGGAATGGCCGAGTGAGGGAAGGAGGGAGGAAGAAGGGAAAGGAGGGTTGAGAGGTGCGTGCTACCTCCGGATGTCATGTACCAAACCCGCAACGAGAGCAGTACATCCAAAAGACAATAGACATACCTTGGGCGAATGCACGAGGCCATTAATGGGCTCGTAAAAAAAGTCCTTCACGCCCGTTCCCACGCTCGTCACCAAATCCACAGGACTGCCCAATGTGGACAAACTACCTGCAATCGTCAAGATCTGCGCAAAGGCCTGCCTCTTATAATGCGCTACGACTATGTGAGTAAAACTCACGGGCGTCTCCATGGCATGTTCCACCTGGAAGCTCTTCAGCTGCAAGGGGGCCCTGCTGATCGAGGCCAGATTCTTCACCACCTCCATGACATTCCGCCCAACGCCCACACCTTTCTCGTCCGCCACCGTCTGAGCAAACGATAAAGCCACCGACAGCGGATGCAGGTCTATTCGCTCATAATACACTCGTGTGTTTGTCACACTCTGGCACGTCTGGGACACATCTACCCATGGCAAAGGTTCGGCGTACGAGAAGAAGGAACGCAGGTTGTTGACAAAGCGATACGGGTGGAGTTCAGCGCTGGCTCGGTCATAGTCCAGGAAAACAAGTTGCTGTGATGGAGGAGGAGGGAGGGAGGGCATGAAGGTAGCGTTAAAAAAGAGAATATGAAATACTGTAAGGTGCATGAGAAAATTATGGTAAATGATCATCGCGCCTTACCCTCCCTCTCTCCTTTTCCCTCCCCCCCCCCAACTAACCTGAGCGAAGTGAAGGTACCGAAGGAGGGAGCGCAGGTCGAGTTGCAAGTCCATTGCCAGCACCCGCAGAGCCAAATAGCGGATTGTGTGGTGGGTGGTCGTCGTATTCGTAGCAGCAGCGGAGGACGAGGTTGCAGCAGCGCACCGTGTAGTTGTCTCAGCCAACAACGAAAAGTGTATGAAGTTCTCGCCATCCTTACACGTCGTCCTCGGGCACAAAATGACGGGGAAAATCGCATTTCTGACATGATTGTCTAGTTGCACACTCTTGACCTTCACCTCAACTTCCCTCTCCCTCGTGCTCTGCAAGTATTCGACAAACAACTCCTTTACAAGCACGAAGCCGATCTCCCTCCGTCCCTCCTCCTCATCTCCCCCCACAAGACTCAATCCCACCCCTGGCAGAGCCATCCGGAACGTAAACTCCCGCTGGGACGGCAGCTTTGGCGGACGCAACATACTTTTACTCGTCACAATCTTCAGCACCTTGCTCCCGTTGTCCGCGAGCACCTTCAAATAAATCTTCCCGTGGCCTTTGCCCATGTCCATCACCTCGCCATCGAGAACCTTGTCCAGGTACATCTCGCAACAAAACTTTTTCTCCGGCAGCTTCGGGTTGAAGAGACGGAGGAACAGGACGTGGCGGAGACAGGGATATTCCCACCCATACAAGGTGGTCTGCCCCGGGGGAAGCACCCATCGTGGCTTCGTCCTCCGCACATCCAGCTGCACCAAATGCACCTCAAAAGGCGTGTAATTGTGGACCGCATACAAAGGAGGGTCAACCGGCCGGGGCTTCCAGAGCGCAGCAACCACCGCACACTCCTCCTCCCCCTCCCCCAATTTCACTTCCACGTGCACCACTGTCGGCGCCCTCCTCCTCGGGTCTCCCTCTTCAGGCAGCAACACCGCCGTTCCGCCCACATTCTCCAGCCCCACTCCTCCATACGACCATCCTGTCTTGCCGGGTATCATGATCTGCATCTCCCTCCGCTTCTGCACCTGCTTCGAGGCATAGTAAAACGGCGTCCTTCCTCGTGCCTTGAGCAGGAGGGGGGGACAATCCTCCACCCCTGCTTGCCGCAACCATACGTCCTCATCCATGCAATTGACAATCACGAATCGCGGGCCCACAGTCACGAGCTTCGTCTGCCCAAACACACCCGGACAGACACTGATGAAGAGGGAGAGCTCATACGACATGTCCTCCCCCGATACATCGAAAACGCCTCGGTCCACAACCCCTTCCACATCCAAAGGCTTGGACCACGTCCCCACATCCTCCCCCACGCACACACTCACTTTCTTGACCTTTCGCGGGTCGTATAACAACATGCCCATTTCCCCTTCCTCCTCCTCCTCCTCGTCCATTTCCTCTTCCATCTCGGATGCCGACGGAACCAACACAGTGGACGCTGCCTCGGCAAACCCCCTCCTTCCCCCCCTCCCTCCTCCCCCTCCTACCCCACACTCCCCTCCAGCCGGCTGCTGCACCACCACTACCACATAATTATTATTCCGACTCCCCCTCCCCTTCCGCATTCCCTCCTTTCTTTCATCCGCATTCCCACCCAATACCACATGCTCCATTTTCCCCACATACTTCCGATACGGCTGGAATTTGAGCACTCCTTCTTCATGCCGCTGTGTATTGACAACAATCATCGGCAGCTCCTCCACTTTTCTCCACCCCTCCTCCTCTACCCATCCGGGCGGTCCCTCCCTCCTTCCTCCTCCACTCATGTCGTACAACAAGTAGACCTCGGCCTCCTCCGTCACCTTGAATGATACCACACTCCCCCCTTCCCTCCCTCGATCTCCATTGGGGGTCAGCAAGGCCGTTTTCCTCCTCAACCTTGCCGGCAGATTCACAAACACACAAGGCCGGTCCGTGTATATCTCACTGCCATTATCCACTACCCTTACCTCGTAATCCCCTCCTCCCACCCTCCCTCCCTCCTTCGCGCCCTCCACCTGCACTTCCACGATCTGGACCAATGGTGGCACAAAACTCATCACTCCTCCTCCCCTCCCTGCCCCCCACCTTCCTCCTCTTTCCCCTTCTCCCCCTTTGCCTACTCCCCGTCCACTAAACGACGCCGGCAGCGACAGCCGACTGCGCGCCCTCCCCAGCCCCTTCCCTCCCTGGGACTGAATCTTTTTGGGGTCCTCGCAAAACCCGAGATTTAAACCCGTCCTATCCACGATCCAACACCTAACAAACATAGCCATCTGCAGCCGCACTTGCGATCCTGGCACTCGCACCACCCATCCTGTCACCCCCACCTCCTCTCCCGTCAGGTGATTGGGCAGGACGAAAGGCTTCAGGTTCTGGAATTTACCTGGAATGCCCCCTAACTCGCATTCTTGCGACCATTCGTACCCACCACAAGTCAAGCTGCTGCTGCAGTTGCTGCTTTTTTGTCCTTGCCTTCGACCGCCGTTGGGCGCCAGGCGGATGCGGACAGATTGGGAAATTTGGGGCTCCTTGCTGAGCACGCCGGCTTTCGCCCCTGGGGCGATGAGGCGGGTGTGGAGCTCTTTGTCGTGGGGTGAAACGGACACCCACACATGACAAGGGAGGAGATTTTCGAACAGGAAGGGAGGGCGAAGGAAGATGGACTTGAACCCGGCGCTTGTGACGATGGCGTCGACCACTACACACACTGGGGAAGGTTTGGGGGAGGATGAGGAGGGAGGGCAGACAACTACTTCTTCAACAGCACCTGTCCCGCGGTCCACAAGGAATGGCTCGGACCACTGATAGGGCGATCGATCCCCCCCCTCGCCATCAATATTGACTTCCAGGGACATGGGGCGGATACGAACGGTGCTGGCATAGGCGAGAAGGAGGGGAAGGCAGAGAGTGCTCTGAGGAGGGATGGGATCCACAGGGTGGGGAGGGAGGGCAGGATCCGTGACAGCCAGTACTTCGAGAGCCACATCAGTTTCATTGACCAGCTGCACGGTCGTCTCCACCGACAGCTCTGTCCGCCCATCTGGCAAGAGATTGACACGCCACGCCACGCTCAACGGCCGCGCGGGATCGTCCAGGGCAGGTGGGAGGGGCACTCTTGTCCGGATCCACCTCCTCCTTCTCACCCCGTCCATATCCCGGTGTGTCCGCTTGATCCTATTGAGCGTGAACCCGGCAAACTCGATGCCATACGTCCATCCCTCCATATCAATTTCCGTCCCTACCTCCCCCAGGCCCATGTCCACATGCCAGTCATCCAGCCACATCCACTCCGGCCCCGGCAATGCGATGCTCTCCCTGCTCCTCTCCCTCTTCCCTTGTTCGTCCGACCACCGACCACGGTCCGCGGGCAAGAAGGGCGAGCGCCAGCGACACGTCAAGCAGTCAGAGCGTTCGTTTTCCCACGTTTCTTCCACCACCGGTTGTGCGTATGCTTTCTTTGGTTCTACTGTAGGCTTGAGCGGATAGATGAAGACGCCGGGCACGTCCGTTTTGAGTTTCTGAAGGGGCCTACGATCCTTCCCGAGGGCGTCAGTAAATGAAACGTTGACCATGGGACTGCTACGAATGCTGCTGCTGGTGCTACCGTTGCTGTTGTTGGCCACTTCAGAGACGCCGCGGGAAAAGGCGCGGCCGAGCCCACCTTCTTTTAGGTCCAGGGCCACAGTCACGTTGGGAGGGACGAGAATGCCGTTACTACTGCTGGTTGAGGCAGGGGAGGGGGAAGGGGAGAAGGAGGAGGGGGCTTCCACGACGAGCTCGAGACCCGTTTTGTTTGTGAAAAGATACTGAGCCGCACCGATAGTACTGAGAGAGGGGGAGGAGGCGGCGATGGAAGAGGAAGGAAGGAGCAAGGTGGTGGAAGGGGCACCGGTCATCGTCGAGACCGATGGATTGCCGCTACTGCCACCATCAGAAGAGGAGGAGGAGGAGGAGGAGGAGGAAGAGGAGGAGGAGACACTCAACAGCAAGCTGTGCGTCCGACTCAGTGTCCGAATAAACGCCTCCGTCACATCCACATAGAGCAAGCGGGACGTACCTACACTCAACACTATCCCACTTGCCTCCGTCCAGACCTTCACCCGTGCCTCCCACGGCTCCAGCACCGGCTCCCAAAACATCACCTCGGGGTTGAAGAACCGTGCTTGCAACAACACCCCTCCCTCTCCCTTGTAAGCATCTGCGCATTGCTCAAGGGCCAAATGCAGCTTCTCCACACTGATCTCCATCACCCGTTGCTCCCTCCCATCATAATCGTTGATAAACAAGATTTCGATGCCCGCTACATCCAGAGTGGTTTTCGTCACCGATGTGCTCTTCGTATCCATCAATTCCTCATCGGCCGCCGTCAGCCCCAACGTCATCCCTTCCTCCTCCGCCTCTTCCTCCTCGCCCTCCAACACATCCAGATTCACACTGGCCTGCACCTGGGCCCGTCTCTGTACCGCCACGCTACTTCCCCCTCCATCCTCTCCTCCCTCCTTCCCTCCCTCCTCCAGGTCCGCCACAGGCTCGTACTCATCCCCTTCCGTGTCTGCGTCCACCACTGGCCCAAGCATTTCCTCTCCCCCTCCCTCCCTCCTCACCCCACCTCCTGCTCCCCCTTCCCCAGCAGCGGCCGCGGCCGCAGCCGCAGCCGCAGAAGTTGATAGGGTGGTTGCTTCTGCGTAGCGCGCAAACGCCTCGCCTAACCCAGTCAGAATCCCTTGCACGAGACGAACGTCGTGGTAAGCGACGCGCATCAGCACCCTATCCACATTGCCGATCATCTCGCTAATCAAAAGCTTTGCCTGCTCAGACTGCTTCTTAATATGGATGCCCACAGCAAACGGCGTCACGATCTGCACCGGTCCTTTCCCTTTCCTGCCTCCCTCAATCCCTCCCCACCCTCCCCTACCTCCCCCCCGAACTACGTCAACAAAGGCCTCGAGCCCCTGCGCATCCACATGGATCGTCTCCGTGCTCCCGTCCCCTCCCCCCCCTTCTCCCCCGACCCCTCCCTCGTACTTCACCGCATACAGCACATGGAAAGTACCCCGAAGGGACACAGCCCGAGAGTCAAAATTCCTCGCATTTTCAATTAAAATTAATCCTGGGTTCACTAAACGCACCATCACCCGCAGCCCCATCGGCGCCGCCCCCCCTCCTTCCCTCCTTTCCTCCTCGAGCGTAAGCGATTGCAAGGCCGAGGCAGAGAGACGAGTGTGATCTAACCCATCCTCCCCCTCTTCCTCGTCCTCCCCCGCTCCCTCCCCAATCGCCTCCATCACCGGTCCGACGCCCCGCACGCGAAGAGGGGAATGAAAGGAAGAAGAAGGGAACAAAGAAGGGAGTGAGAAGGAGACAGGGAGGGCACCAAGAGGAGATTCAGGGGCGGCTCCATCCATCGGCACCGAGGAAGAGGGCGGGAGGGGAGGGGGGGTCCCCGCGGCGAGGACGTCCATCAGCGCATTGACTGATTCGAGCGTCACGTCAACGGAAGCCATGAGGGCCTCCACCAGGATGTTCAATGTGAAATCCTCGAGGCCGACATCAATGTCATAGACATTCGTCACCTTATCCTCCTTCCCCTCCGCCCCCAACAGCGGCTTCCTCCTCCCCCCATTCGTGACCCCCTCCTCCCCCCCCCCCTCCCTCCCTCCCCCTCATCCTCCTCACCCTCGTCCTCGTCCTCGTCCGCGACTTCAGCTACGCCATGTTTTGGACAAATTAACTTCCTGATCGCGTTCTGCCTCGACTCGGGTTGTGTATCCGTCACTTCAAAAGTCTGCAATGCAACCTTCACCACCATGCCCCCTCCCTCCCCCTCTCCTCCTCCTCCTCCTCCTCCCATATCCACCTCCGACGTCAGCCCACCCAGCTCGGCCATAATGACCGGCCGACGCTCTGCCGTCAAGAGCTCGAGACTCACCCTCTCCAATGCGGCGGTGACCCGCATCGTCTTCCCTTCCTCATTCTGCTGCACTGCGGCGGCGGCGGCGGCTGCTGCGATCGCCGCCGCACGTGAAGTCAGTTCTTGGGCGCGCCTGGACACCTGAGAGGTGGCATCGCTGGCCACCGACAAGGTGCGTTTGACAGGGAGGGCGGGCGGGGGGGAGAGAGCGGGGGCCAGCTCTTCGTCAAAGCGCATCAACGCACCGTAGAAGGGTGCGAGGAGGCGAATCGAGTGCGGGTCACACTTGAGGTCGAGCGTGGCGAACGTGAGATCGAGGACACGATCATACCCGGGGTAGGCGGGGGCCTTTCCCCGGTCCTCGTACGTAGACATGTGGAAATGCACCAGCGCATCCTGGCCCTTGTCGGCCAGGGGTACGAGGGAGGGAAGGGTGGAGGCAGTGGAGGAGGAGGAATGAGCGAGGAAGCGCCGCGTTCCCCCTTCCTCCTTCAAAGCCAATTTTTCAATCGACATTGCTCCCAGGGCTACCTCTAATGCCGTGTCGTAAGCCCGCGCCATATAGTCCAGCTTGAATCTCTCCATCGCCACCATGAACAAACGATTGGCGTCGTCCCCCTTCCTTCCCTCTCTCCCTCCCTCGTTGTCGGCTCGCAGCTCCAGCACCAGTGAAGGGATATCGACTTGAACCGTCATGTTCTTATGAAGAGGATCCACCAGCACGGTTGCGTCTTCTGCCCCTGCAGTGGCTGCTGGTCGCCCGGGGACAGCAGGAGGAAGAGGAGCCACAGCCGTGCCTGTCCTCGCGCGCGATGGGCTCCCACTCATCATCGTTAGCTTTTTCACCCCTCCTCCAGATCCTCCTGCTCCTCCTGCTCCTCCTCCTCTTCCTCTCCCTCCTCCTTCCCCCGCCATCATCCGATGCGTCTGCATGGCTGACTCGCCCAATAGCATCGCCGGCCCCCCACCCCTCCCTCTCTCCCCCCCTTCCTCGTCATCCTCCTCCACCACCGGTAGGCCCAGGTTTGTCACAATGGCCAACAAAGTTTTCAACCGCGACGGCGAGAAAATCCCCCGAATGCAAGGCCGCAACGTGGTCGTCACTGCCATATCCGGTACCTCCCTTTCCCTCCCTCCCTCTCCCCTCATCGCCATCGTCAAGCAGATCTCAAACGGCTCAACCAACTGCCCCGCTCCCTCCACCCCCCCCTCCTTTCCCCCCTCCCTCACCCGCAACCACTCCCCCTTCCTCCTCCAGAGCCGGCTCTGAATCCTACTCAACCTCAGCTCCCATTCACTCGACGAAGGATCTCCGGCTTTAGTCCCTCCCTTGAACGCCAAGTGGCCCGTGTCCAGTAAAAGGAAGCCCTTATCGACCGTTTCCGCCAACGGAACGAAAATCCGCGGCGCCGCAATCTCAATATCCGCGACCAAACCCACCTTCCCTAGCACGTCAGAAGTGACGACCGCTGTTGCCTTGGCGATATTCTCGACTGCTTGCTGGGCGAGAGCCTCGGCCAGGTCGGGAGAAGGACGGAGGATGAGGAGCACTTGCGCCAGCCATCCGCGGTTGTAGACCAAGTCCAGCGGCCGCGTTCGAATTCGAACCGACGTGGATTTAGGGGAGGTGATAAACGATAGGTCGAAAATATGCCTGCTTTCTCCAGAGGGATTCGCGTCAAGGCCTTCCCCCCGCCCTCCGGTGTGGTCGCCAGCCTTCGCGATGTGGGAAAAGAGGGCTTGGTCAGTATAGAGGTCTTGGAGGGCGAAAGTGGGGAGGCGGACGGCGGCTGAAAATGTGTCTCCCTTTTGACGGGCTTCCAGATCGAGGGAAGACGTGAGCTCGAGCAGCGGGGCAGAGCGCTTGGCGAAAAGGGTGATGATGCTGGTGGTTCGGAGACGGAAGGAGAACAACTCCGTGTCAGCTTTAACGGGAGGGGTGTCGGGGAGGCTGGAATCTGCTTGGGCACACAGTTCGTCGAGGGAAATGTCGCCTTCTTGGACCTCTTCCTCCTCCTCCTTCGCTCCCTCCAACTGCCCCGCCTCCTCCACCACATCCTGCCATTCGTCCTCCCCGCCCTGCAGCTCCTCCTCCAGCGTGTCCTGAAAATCCGCGTCGGAATCTGACGAGTCCCTTCCCTGCGGTTGCTCCTGCTCCTGCTTCTTCCCCCCCGACCACCAACTCGAAATCCATCCTCCGACTCCCGCTACTGGCGCTGCCGTTGCTGCTTCTTCTGCTGCTGCTGTAGCTCCCGAAGCAGGAGGCTTAAGCGTCCCCCCTTCCTTCGCTCCTTTGCCGGCAGTGCCAGTCCTACTTTTCCGTCGCTTCAACTCTCTTCCAGGCATCAACAACTGCTGTTGCCTCGCCTCCTTCTTCCTCGCCTCATGCACCAATGTCCGCCACACAATCAACGTGTCCAACGGCATCGTCTCCTCCAACAGATCGAACTCCTCCGCCTCCTCCTCCGTCAAGGCAGACGCTGCAGCTACTGCTCCTTCTCCCATCGCCCCCCTTCCTCCAGTAGCACCAGCAGGTTTTTGGGGCTTCCCACCCTTGCTAGCCGCTTTCGCCTCTGCTGCTGCTGCTGCTTCTGCTTCTGCTGCTGCTGCTGCTGCGCGCCCGGCGTCTTCGTGCTTGAGCTTCTTTTCAAATAATGCGATGTACCGACGGCGTTTGCGGACCATGGCCACCACCTCCCCTACCCCCCGCGTTGCCGTCGCTTTCTTGACACAGAAATACGCGTAATGCCACCAGGCGCGTGGGTCGTCCTTGACGGATTTGTGGGGGCGGAAGGGGAGGAGGAGACCCATTCGTTGGACCTTATCGAAGGTATTTTTGACGGACATGGCTTGAGTGTACTGCTCTGTTCGCACTGCCAAGGCGAGGGAGGGCAGCTCGACATCAGCTGCGAATAGGGGAAGACGCGGATCGCCGTCTTCGTTGTGGGTCAGCCTCACGGTCATGGTCACGGGGCGGATGATGTAGGTTAGAGGCTCCCCTCCCCCACCACCTCGTCCTCCCCCCTGCCCTTCGGTATTGTCAGAGTACTTGCTCATCTCCTTCAACAGGGCATCCAACGGCAGACCGCCTAATTGCAGAATCGAACGTGGGTTCCAATAGACCGTAAAGCCCCTCATAAGGATCTTCTTGTAAATCGCCGGCACCTGGCCTTTGGCCGCTGCCCGCTTCTTCTCCTCCTCCCGCGAGACGAAGCTCGCCTCCCACTGATTGTTGGTCGACTGCACCTGAAATTCCTGTACGATTATGCCAGCTGATACACAGTTCGTTGGATCAGAAAAGGGGTCTTCGAAGCGCACGTGCACATTCTTGAGGAACACGAACAAATTGTCCGCAATCCGCGTGGCGAGCTTGGCAAAGTACCCGGCTGAGTCCTTCCCACTGCCACTAGCACTCAAGGCTGCCTCGTCTGCTTGGGATTTGCGACGATTACTGTTCCAGGCACGGGCAGCCTCGGTCGCCTTCTCGAGCAAGATGCGCTTGGCGTTGAGATTACACCGTCGGAGCTCTTCCGGGTCCCATTTCATGGGGTCGGCAGGCTTAGCAATCAACACCACGTCCTCAATCTCGACCGACACAGATTCGGACGTGAGACGAGACCAGGGAATGGACACCCGAAAAGATCCGATGTAGCCGTGTTGCACGTCGATTGGCAGGTTGAGCTTTTGGACGGCCTTGCTATTCAGACGGAGGTTCTTCAGGAGAATTTCCCCACTCCAGACCCCGACCTTGAGGTTTTCTTCGGTCAAGCCCTCCACCAGGTCGCCAAAGACGGAGGTAAGGGTATTAAGCAGAAGTTGACGGGCCATGATTTAGGGGTCGCGATCAAGGTCGAGCGTTAAGGAGAGGCTGTGGTCTCGTCTTGGTAGAGGGAGGGAGGACACGAGGGTAGGGGAGGAAGGCGGGATCAAATGGTGTGCGCGCACCCGGGCAGCGGATGAAGCGCGGTAAGGGCGCCTGCTTTCGCTGTAGGCCGCTCTGGCTTGTCTCTGCTGTATTGTAAGATGTAGGAAAGTGCGGGGGTTGTGAGTGTCCGTGCACGGCAGACCGTACTTTTTCGCTTTTGTTCTGGAGCCCATGTGGAGCCCTATTCACAGATGGAGCCTGGTATTGATTGTCCCACCCTGGAGCCTTTTCCAGCCCACCGACAAATAGCCGACATCGTGGTACATTTAATGAGGAGGTCATGTGCCGGGTGCTTGCGGAATCGTCCTTGGTTAGCTGTGGATGTAGAAGTTCCTTACTTGCGTTCAAGTTGCGTGCCGCCATGCCGTTGGGGCGATGAAGCAGCGATTCGAGGCATTACTCACACACACCATGCCCACTCTCAATTCACAGAGGCTCGTACAATGGCATTGGCAGGACTTGCGGACTACGGCTCGTCATCGGAGGACGAAGAGGAGCAGCAAAAAGTAGAGGAAGCGAAGCTCCAGGTGTGTAAGAAGTAGCAGTCATCCCCCTCGCCTTAGCTACCATAAAACCTAAACATCCCCCTTCAATACTCCAAACCCAGCCACCACCTTCTCTTCCGGTTAAGAAGAAGAGTTTGTTACCCTCGGCGAACGATCTTTTTGCGTCCATCGATGGCCCTGCATTCATGGGCGGCGGCGGCGCCGTGCGAACAAAGCGGACAGCTCAAGAAATAAGTGCCACCCGCCCGTCCCTCCAAGTTCCTTCCTCCAGTCTTGGCACACAACCACCTTCGCAGAAACGCCTTGCGGCCGCAGGACCATCAAAAGAAGGGAACAGATCTGCGGCAAAAGTGTCGGCCGCGGCGAAAGGAAAGACGGGGAGTAATGGGATGCTATTGCCTCCACAAGTGAGTCGGCCGGGGGGACGAGGAAATGTGGTAACAGAGGACGTGTCTGCATGGACGAGCAAGGCCGGACTTGCAAAGGCGGATGGTAATAGGAGGAAGGAGGGGGAGGGGGCAAGGAGAAGGAAAGAAGGAGGTGGAGAGAAGAATTAAGAAAAGAAAAGCGTGAAGATAGGCAAATAGAAATAAAAACGAGTTTTGTACGGCATGCGAACGAGCACTGGCATAAGGGAGCGTGGCCACTATGTCTCGGAGGTCGCTTCTATTCCTTATATTCTACTGCTTATCGGCTTTTTCTCGCTACGAACCCCTTTTTTTCTATCTAGCGCGGCGGCGGAGGTGAGGACAGGCAAGGAAGGAGTAATAGATACGAAAAAAGTGCTGCATGACGGAACAAGAGGAGAGGGTGGAGAGGAGAAACCTTGAAACTAGCCCCGCTGCGTATATTAGTAGACCTATAATGTCACACTATAAGATCTAATGGAGAAACACATCGTTTAATTGTCGTTGCTTCCTCGGGCCTCCTCCCAATCCTCCCCTCTTCTTCCTCCTGTCTGGAGCTGCTTACCTTCCCTCCTTCCTTCTTCTCCTCGTTCCACTGACCCCTCTTTCTGTGCTGTTTTTTTGTTCATTCCATCTCGCTCTTCAAGTCCTTCCTTTTTTCTTCATAGTTCTCGCCGAACGTCCTATTCCTGTATCCGCCATCGCTCGCTCTGCATCAAGACTCTCTTTCCTTCACTGCCCTTTCTTTTACCGTTCTTTTCGCCGATCTTCCAACTCTCCCAAGGCCGCGCAGACAACGTTGAGACACAGGATAATTGAATGGCCGTAGCCGTGACTTTAACTCGGTTTCGCCCCCCCTTGTGAGTCCTCCACACGACTGCAGTCCCACGAGTGCAACGCTTTCCCCTCCCTCCTGCCTCATCCCTCCCGCCTCCCCCGTGCAGCACCGTGTGGGTGGTTTACCTTGTCCTCTTTACCCCGAGAAATCCACGTCGTCGTCACCATCGTCATTCCTCTTTCCCTCCCGTCTTCCTCTCCCTTGTCTGTCTTTTTGTTGGTGCCAGCCATAAAGATACCCGGCAGCTTCTATTTCTATCTCTCTTTCGCCCCTCGTCGTCCCTCTTACCACTATCTCTAGAGCTTGCTTGCGTGCTTATCCTCATCCACACAATCACACGCATTCCCCCACATGCACGAATACATAAATGAATGAACAATTCAAACAATCAACTTTTCAATATTTTGTTACTCTCTCTTTCTCTCTTGTGGCCTCCTTCTTTCCTTTCTTCCTTCCTTCCTTTCACTCCCACGTCTGACCGTCACACTATCTTCTTCTCCCACTCTCCTTCTCTGCGGGGAATAGCCATGTTGTTTATCGTACCCACCTTCCTTCCTCCCTCTCTCTTTCTCTACAAACTGGCCATGTTGTTTGTCGTACCCTCTAGAGGGTTTGGCCATACTCTTTCTCGTACCCGAATTCAGTGAAGTAGCGAGAGAGCCGCTCGCGCACATCTTTCTTGACGTCCGCGGAAATATTCTGAAAGAGAGGGAAATGGCAAATAGTGGGAGGGAGGGAGAGAGGAGGGAGGGAGGGAGAGGTTAATGATTTCGAATAAACAAAAGCAGCCGACGTGAGTGGAATCACAGATGAAGCAACAGGACGAGAAACACCCTAAAAAATCAGACAGTCCCACACAGGTAGGAGATGGCTGGCTAGCACCCCCTTCCCACCTCATCCCCTTCCCACCTCCCTCCCTCCCTCTATCCCTCCCGACTATACACGTACCGGGTGGGCGTTTTTTCTGAAGGCCGCATCGTTGGCCGTGGCCTCCACCAGCCGGGGACGCACCTTGTCGAACTCTCCAATGTCAAGGTCCTGGGAGGGAGGGAGGGAGAGAGGGAGGGAGGGGGGGGAGCAAGGAACGAGTGAGTGGCGTCTCCCTGTTGGCATATGCTTACGATGATCACTCTTCTAGTCCCTCCCTCCCTCCCTGCCTCCCCCCCTCCCTACCCCATCCACCTTCTCCACCGCCAAGCCCAGGTCCTCCCTCCTTCCCTCCCTCCCTCCCTACCTTGTAGATCTTCTCCAGCACTCCCACGGGGGACCGGATTAAGTCCTCGTACTTAACATACGTCAACATGTCCTTGCCCAGCTTGAGCTCATCCAGGTCTAGGGAGGGAGGGAGGGAGGCAGGGAGGGAGGGAGGGAGAAGGAGGGTTGAATGTCGGGACTTCTCAAGGAAGGGAGGGAGGGAAGGATATAGAGCGAACACCCCTTCACAGAGCACGAAGATGCTGCGGAGCTGCTCGTTGATATCGTGACAGGCCATGCGTCTTCCCTCCCTCCCTCTCTCCCTCTTTCCCTCCTTCCTCACCTTGAAAGAAAGAATCGTACATCCCACCAAAAAGCGTCAGGACGGAGCGGTGCAGCTCGTCGTCGTCGGGGTGGGCCCGAACGTCGCCTTGGTAATCCACGTACTGGAGGTTCCACTGGAGGGAGGGAGGGAGGGAGGGAAGGAGGGGAGGGAGGGAGGAAGGGATGAGTTCAGTGGTCTGCAGTAATAACCGTACTGGAGCCTTCGTCCTGGGGAAGGAGGGAGGGAGGGAGGGAGGGAGGGAGGGAGGGAGGGCGTACCTGGATCAGAAGGTCCATGAAAAGCTTGCTGGTAGACTGGTAGACCTCGAAAGGGTTGCGGGAGATGTGGATGAACTTGGCCTCGGGGAAGAGCTCGTGCAGCAGCTTGAGGCGGGCCGTGTGGGCGGGGGACTGGGGAGAGGGAGGGGAGGAGAGGAGGAGGGAGGGGGGGAAAGAGGGAGGGGAACCAAATCAGTATGCGATACGGATTTATACGGAAAAACGTGATATAGCTTTAACGCCCTCCCTCCCTCCTTCCCTTCCTCCCTTCCTCAACGCCGTCTGCTTACCTTGAGAATGAGCCGCTTCTCCTGCTTCTTGAACAGAACCTTCTTGTAGAAATACACCACTGCGTCCTTCCACTGCCCCACTTCCTCAGCCGTTGCCTCTTTGAAACTCAAAAATTGAATGTAACGGTTCCTCGCCCTCTCAGCCCGGGCGAAAATGGCGCCCATGTACGGCGACAGGCCACAGAGATTAACCAAACCGAATTCGTCCTCCTGAGGGCTCTCCATCCGGACCTTGACGCTGTCCATGGGCCGCCGGATCTGTAGTTTCCCGAATTGTTCGCTGATCGCCTCCTCCCGGTGGAGAAACACCCGGGGTGCGAAGCACTGGTAGACCGTAGGGGCCACGAGGCGTTCGTCCTTGGACATGAGCTCGTGCAGCCGCGTGGTGCCGCTACGGAAGTGCCCGAGGATAAAGATGGGGGGTTGCTGGATGGTGGTGGCTCGGATGGTGGCTTCCGGGTACTCTTTTTCTTCCTTAGGCTCCCAGACGAAGGAGGTGAAGGTGCTGTTTAAAGGGAGGGAGGGAGGGAGGGAGGGAGGGAGGGCGGAAAGGAAGTGAGCTCATGGCGGACCTACGCAGATTGATTGTAGCTCTCTCCCACATCTATGCATGCCAGGAAGGGCAGGAGGGAAAGAGGGAAGGAGGGAAAGAGGGAAGGAGGGAAAGAGGGAGGGAGGCAGGGTAGTGCGAACCTAATAACTGTGATGAAGAGCGCCCGGTGCCAGTAGATGGGGTCGATCGCAAAGTTATGTCGAGACAGGTAGCTAAACCACTGCCGGAGAGTCCAGCCTTGTGCCACCATGAACTTTACCTCCCATCGGTGTTTGACCGGGGGGGGGAGGTAAATAAGCCCGACGATGAAGAGGCCGAAGGAGCCCAGGATTACTTGGAAGGCGAAAGGCCTACAGGAAGGAAGGGAGGGAGGGAAGGGAGAGGAGGACGAATGTAAGGAAATGAAATTCGTTGTCGCGCCATCCGAGGGGGAGGGAGGAAAGGAGGCAGCGAGAGAGCGCCGCCTTTGCAAACTACAAGGCAAAGCCATCTCTAACACTATTCCCTCGGTCCCCTCCCCTCTTCCCTCCCTCCAACATCCAAAGAATCCCTCCCATCCTCTTCTTTCTCCATCGTACATGTAAGAAAAAATGGCCAAAGCCGCCACCACGAAGGCATACGTGAACTTCTTCACAGTGTTATAGAATTTCTTCATGGCGGTCTCTGGTCGTTTCCTTCGAGGGCCGCCGGGGGCGCCAGTGGCACTAGAAGCTGCCTCGCCCGAAGAACTTCGGTAGACGAGAGGGGCCTTGTCCACCGGCGTGCCACCTGGAGAGCTTGGGTGATTGCTGGAGCTGCCAGACGAGGTGGAGGTGCTGGAGGAGGATGGGTGGCTGCCTCCACCTCCATTCTGTGCGGTGTTGGGGAAGGGGGATGTGAGGAGGGACAGGAGGAGGGGAGGAGCAAGAGATGCATGAGTGATTTGAGTGTCTTACAGTCAGTGGTATACGACACTTCACACAATAACCAAGAGGAAGGCCAACGAACAAAGAAGCCTTCACCGTCACCCCCAGCTACGTCTCAGCTGTGGGTGCATCGATAAAGTAAATTACCTGACGGGCAGTGGAGGGAGAGGACGTATTGCTATCCTCGCTGGCAGCACCTCCACGGTTGCTAGGCGGAGATAAGCCGGAGGCTGTAGCTACTGATGGCTTGTCGTCCATCTTGCCCAGGCTAAGGCTGGGAGCGCTGGGGGCGCTGGGGTGGCTAGTGGGCACCGTCTTTATGAGTCGATACGGCAACCGTCGTGGGAAGCCGTCTATGGGGAGAAAAAATCACCTGACTAGGTGGCCTGACTAGGTGGAGAAGGGGGGCAAGCAGTTAAACGCTGCAGTCTTTTGGGTCGCTCCTGGAGGGGAATGCTCGTTGACAAGACGGCGGCAAGCGGCAGCGGCGAATGATGTTGCTACTGCTGGTCGTTTAGGGAGAGTTGGACGAGGAAAGCTGCGCTTACGCCAAGAAAGCAAATGTTCCTGTGTATTGGTAGGACATAATGAGCATGACGCAGGAGCACGAAGAATTGTGGGGCATCGAAAAGCCATCGCACACATAAAACAAGGAAGAAGAGAAACGAGGACCGGGGCATCACTCCCTGCCTTCCTGCCTCGGCCGGCCAGACCCCTTTTGCGCTCTTTCTTGTGCCACTGCCAGCAAACAGATGGACATCCTCTTTATCATGCGAGTGATTTTTTGCGATTCGTGCGCAAACCTCAGTGTCTGGCGCTGAAGGGGGCGCTTCGTCTGCTGAGGTGTTGTGTAGGAAGGAAGAAAGAAAGGGGGAGGTGTCTACAGCCTTCATCTTTGCGGCTTCATCTTTTATGTGCGCAAGGAGAAGCTTAGACCACATTTATATGTGTAGAATGGAGGCAACTTCACGCACTGCACCACACACACGAACGTAGGCGAATAGCGGGGGGGCACACAAGACTCGCCGTGCACCAGCCCGGTGACATGTTTGCTCGGAGCGATTTTCAAACAAGAGGAGGCGAAGGAGGGAGAGTTCGCTTCGGTCAAGTTCGATTCTCGACCGGAACTAGGAAAAATGAAAGAGAAATAGCTACAGCCTGCTTACGTGCGCCTTGGTCAGACGAGAATTATAATTGCCCGCGTAAGCACCCAGTGAACTGCTTCGTTCATCGCGGAAAGGCTACGAGTCGTCTGTTCGAGTCGCCGGGAAACGCGACGTGACGAAGACGAAGACTGCTCTCTGGGCGCAGCCTGTTGCAGCGAAAATAGAAGAAAAGCGGGAAAAGCAAACGCAAATGAAGGCTTGTGGGCCGTGACTACACAACTTCTTGCAAGCCTGCAAGCGTGATTTTTGGCATAGGTATGTGCGCACGTTAGAGGATTTGTGGTCAGAAACGAAAGGATTGTAATTGCCTCGACCTCCCCTCTCCCGTCCTTCATTCTCTTGAAGGCGTCGTTCGCGTCACTAGGAAATGCATGCATTACGCATGGATAGCAAGCACAAGAAGCCCAAGAGGCTATGAAAAATGAATTGTATTTCATACCATCCTGCCTGCCTCTACGGAATTAAAAAACTGGTTCTGTTAATATCCCGCCCTCAAACAAAGTAAGAAAATACTGCCATCGCGTGATACTTGCGTTTTTTCGTTGTCTCTGCAGTACTTTTTCTTTCTTGCTTCCCTTCTTCGCTCGACAAAACCACACTCTTACCCTCTACTTGAAGTCTACCTGCGGCGATGCTTACTCTTACTCTTGAAGGCGTGATGGCTGGGTTTGCCACCCTTGCGCAGTCCATTACCCGCCCCGCCCGCCACCGCCGCCGATAACCCACGGAACTTGTACGCACTCTCTCTCCCACCTACGTCACCTTTGCCCCCCTTCTTCCCTCCCTCCCCTTCCTCACCTGCCTTGCCCTTCTTCTGGTACATGGTATCGATGTCTTTGTCAAAACCCGACGAGAGCTGGTATGTCCCCGCACTCCCATTCGCACGCGCCGGTTTCACCCTGACCGCGCCTGCCGCCTTGACCTCTCCCCGCACCCGACCCGGTTGAGCCGCGCGCTTCGCCTCCCTAGCCACACTTTTCTGCGAAATCATCGTCGCGGGCTTATCCTTCTTCTTCTTCTTCTTCTTATTATCCGACGACCCCTCGTCGTCCTCCACCCCGACTTCTGCCTCCCGCTCCTGCTGCTCTTTCTCCGCCATCTCCTTCCGCTCCTCGTCTTCTTCCTTCATCATCTCCATCCTACGACGCTTCGCTCTGTTCAGTCGATGAGGCTTTTTGTTCTTTGCCTCTTCTTCCAATGCTCTTTTTTCCTTCTTCGTCAACTCCATCGAGGCAACAGACGGATTGTACGTCGCATACGCACTCAATTTCCCCCCTCCATTCCCTTGTGCTGCCGCCTTGCCTGCCTCGGCCGCCATGACCCGCACAGCTTCTTTCTGCGCCTCGCTCTGAAACCACTGCCTCGCTGGCCTCTGCATTATTTCCTCCCTGTGCTCCACGCAATTCTGCGCCCGCTCCACCTCCATCTGCGCCCACCGTGCTTGCCTCTCTGCCTCCTCCTCCTTCAGCCTTGCCTCAATCGCGGCCTGGAAACCTGAAACCTTGGCCTCGTAGTGGGCAAGGACTGGGGGAGGGACCACCCGAGACTTTACTGTCGACTTGTCCTCCACGTCCTGCACGATCTGTTTCATAAACAACCGCAACGAATCCGGCACCAAGCTCACCGCCCTCCCTCCGCACCCCGCCCTGGCCGTCCTCCCCACCCGATGGACATACGTCGCTCTCGTCCTGGGCATCTCGGCATTAATCACCGTCTGAATCCCTGTGATGTCCAACCCCCTTGCCGCCAAATCCGTCGCCACCAGCACTTCCGCCTCTCCTTCTTTGAACTTCGACAAACTCTCCAACCGCTCGCACTGCCTCAAGTTCCCGTGCAGCTCCACTGCCTTCACACCCGACAGCTCAAAGATCAGGCGTACCCTATGGGCATCCACCTTGGTGTTACAGAAGACCAAGGTCCGTTGTTTGAACGTCCGCGTCACCAACGCCAACAGAATTGCGTGCCTATGTTCGTCGCTCCCTCCCCCCCTCACCCGCACGAACTCCTGATCAAGCCTCGGAGCCACCTCAAACGACGTGTCCACACGGACACGCACAGGCTTGTTCAGTGCCAGCTGCGCCAATGCATCGACTTTGGCCGTCATCGTTGCGGAGAACAAGAGTGTCTGCCTCTGCCTCGGGCATTCCTTCACTAGCTGCTCCACCTCCGCCGCGAAGCCCAAGTCCACCAGCTGATCCACTTCGTCCATCACCAGAATCTCTAGGTCATCAAACGCCACACTCTGGGTGTTCATTAAGTGATCGAGCATCCTCCCAGGGGTACACACCACTATGTCGGGCCTTGCTCTCAACTCAGCCTCTTGTGCCCTCATATTCTTCGCCCCCCCCACCACAAGGCAACACACCATATCCGTGAATTGACTCAATTTCGTCAGCATCACGTGCGTCTGCACTGCCAACTCCCGCGTCGGCGATATGATCAACACACGCGTTGCTGCCAGCCGCTTAGGGCGAAACAACAACCTCTCTAATATCGGTAGGCCAAATGCCGCCGTTTTACCGGAGCCGGTAACAGCTGAAGCACACACATCTTTCCCCGCCAACACCACGGGAATGACCGCCGTCTGGACTGGGGTGGGTGTGATGTATCCCAGGACTTCGATCGCGCGGAGGAGGGGCCGGGAGAGGTTCAGTTGGTTGAAAAGAACGGCCCGCCCCGGGGCAGAGGATTTGATGCGTAAGTCGTCGCTGAGCTCTTGGAAGAATTCCAAGGCCTTAGGGTCGTTGTCCGTGTCGTTGGGGGGTTGCAGCCCTGCAGCCTCCCCGAAATTTGCCGCCTCTTTCTTCTTCTTCTCTAGTTGCTGTTGCTTTTTATGGGCCGTTTTCTCCTCCTTCTCCTCCAAACGCTGCTTTCGCCGGGCGGCCTTCACCAGCGCCTCCTCCGTGTTGAGGTCCTTGACAGCATCCGCATCCAAGCCGTCATCAACTTCCATCCCATTTTCCTCATCACCCTCTTCATCCTCCTCTTTGTCCACCTCCTCTGCCTTCGCCTTGGCCTTCTTCTCTTCGGCTCCCCCCTCCTCCTTCCCACCCTCCCTCGCCACGTCCAGGCCGAGCTTCACCAATGTCTCCCTAAAATCCCACGAGGTCTTATTCCCATACCCATCGTCTGCCTCCTCAAACGCAAACGTCGGGTCCATTTCCGCCGCCTTCTTCCTCTTGGCTTCGGCCTCTTGTTTCTTCATCTTCTTTTTGAGCTGCTTTCGTTTCTTTTTGTTGCCACCGTCTATGATTATCGCGTTGACATCCGTAACATCGGTGGACTCGAGAGTATCCTTCTTGTCGTCCTCCTGCTCGTCTTCTTCCTCATCTGCCTCATCGACCACCTATTTGAAAGGGAGGGACGGTTGGAGTTGAGTGGAAAGAAATTGTGTGGGAATAAGGGACGGAGGGGGGGATACGTAACCGGGATGAAGAGCCAAGGAGAGATACCCAGGTAATGGTTATTGAGGGAGCCACAGTCCACGCAGTACGGAAAGAACGGATAGACACGTAGGCATGGTGCGTGTACAGGGGCTCCGCTGAAGCGCAAGAGAGGGGCAGGTGACCAAGGCAACCCACCCTCCTATTCCCGCTACTCCACCCACCTTCCCTAATCGCGCAATAATAAATACCTGGTCATCGTCCGAGTCGAGCGTTAATACCAGACCATCGTCCGTGATCTTTACCATGGCTGGGTGGCTTTAAGTTGCCTGTGTTTGCGTGGGCGTGAGGTGTAAGGGAGGAGGTGTGAGTGGTGGCGGGCGGGGAGGTTTTAAGCCTCAGTGGGTTGGTAGGAACAAGTCAAGGGCATCTTGAGATGCGGGAGGGCTCTCCTGGACCGCAAACTGGTTTCAGTGTTGTCAGCGAATGTAAGTGCGCTTGGTGTTTATGTTTGGCACCTGCATGGGGCTCTAAGCAGGGATGAATGAGTGTGGGCCATGCAAAGGAGAAGATATACCTGAGGGCTTTCGCGATTTTACACTCAGTAGAAAGAAGATAATAATATTATATGAAAGCATCCGCAACAAAAGCAGCCCAATCTCCGAATACATCCATACAATTCACTCATCTATAATCCCTTCTATCTCCTCCACAAAACAAGCCGTGGTGTTTGCCTCAATCCCCCTCAACCATCCTTCCTCACGCTTCCCAGCACCGCGCTCCCTCCCCCCACGCCGTAGAAATCCGCATAACAAGCCTGGAAATATGGCGGATGACGAAGCAGAACTTAACAAGGTTACCAATGATTTGGACCTGGACGCGGTGGTTTACCTCGACGAGACCTGGCACCAAGAAGGTTTCGAGGAAGGGAAGGAGGCGGGCCGACAACGGGGACATAGGGAAGGGAGAGCAGTCGGGTACGTGTGATAATTTGAAAAAGAGAGGGACGAAGAGTGGTAGTAGGAAGGGAGTAGAGAAAAATGGTTACTTGGGGGGAAATATGCCCGGGAAGACGTCAGTGACAGAAAATAAAGGGAGGAGTAGAGTCGTGCATTTGTTGGAAGGGGCTCGCGGATGCTCCCCAGGAGAGGCGAATGAGACGATGACTGGAAGAAAAGCGACGCTAATGGGACCCCTACATCTTTATTCCTTATTGCAAACAACGCCGAGGAGGAGATCATTTGTGCTTCCAATCGTCCTATTTGACTTGTCGGGGGCGATTGCAGGATTGTCATACCACTCCATTCATGTCTGCCACGTATCCGTCATCACACAAAGCAAGGCTAAGGGTTTTGAGATTGGCTGCGAAATAGGATACTACAAAGCATGCTGTCAGACGTGGCTGGCAGTGCTGCGCCGAAGAAAGAGTGAGAAGAAGGAAGAGGAGGAGGAGGAGGAGGCGGCGGAGGAGGAGGTGGCAGCGGGCGGGGGGGGAGGGGGGGGGGGCGGCGGGGATACGTGGGGGCGGTGCGGCAGAAAACACTTAGCTG
>Ga0160419_100398_pt1 | contig 28163 bp, 26 predicted proteins | sample CelAP2metagpilot_2_FD_108196 | JGI IMG/M metagenome (GOLD analysis project Ga0160419, IMG submission 108196) | Phycosphere-associated microbial communities from Cellana algal ponds in Kailua-Kona, Hawaii, USA - Cellana AP2-4-25 metagenome pilot ... | reverse complement strand
CTTCCCCCACCACACCTCCCCACGCCAACCTCCCCCCCGCCTTTCTCCCCTTTACCATAAACCCCTTCCCCCACCCCCCCCCGTTTACCCCAACCGCAGCTTCCTTAGTCTTAAAATGATCCGTTATCTCCTCAATTTTCTTCCTAAACCCCACCTCATCCACCTCCACTTTCCCCACGTTAAATTCCAATATCTTATCCACAATCACATCTACATCTGAGTTACACAACCCCCTCAGGAAGTCCCCGAACGGATTAGCAACATCTGACTTCAAGGACGTAATCAACCCCGCGTCGATGACTGTGACCCGGCCGTCCTCCATCGACACAATCAAATTCCCCGCATGCATGTCCCCATGCACGTAGTTATCCCTTAAAAACATTTTCACGTTCATGTCGAACAATACTTTGGCCAACTGCTTTTTCTTTGCCATCACTGCCTCGGAGAAATTATCCGAAAGAGTCTTACTCGCGCTCCAGGTGTGATCCCCCCCCCCTTCGATATCCGAAAAGACAGTCGCAATTGTCGCCCCCTCCACCCAGCTCTCCACCAACACCGAGTCGGAGCATAGCTCTTTACTCACCTGCGGAAAATGCACTAACCCTGACTGTAGCTCGTGCCTGAAATTTGTCGAAAATTTGTACAAATTGTACGCCTCCCATTTCAAGTCTAGTTGCTGCCGCAAGATATGGGTGAGCTCATCTTGGGAACAGGGCATGGAATATTTCTCAGGGAAACAGGAGTCGACAAACCCGAATATCAAATCGAGATCTAAGAATGTCTCGTTCAATATATTCGGATGGCGGACTTTCACAGCCACATCTTGGATAGTGCCATGAATCGCATACTCAGGCTTCAACCGAGCACGGTACACCTGCGCAACCGTCCCAGACGCGATGGGAGTTTCTTCAAACCACTCAAAGACGTCCCCAATCTCTTTTTTGAAACTCTGCCTGATCGTCTTCTCCGTAAATTTGAATGGGTGTTCTGGCACACCATCCCTTAACCTCGCCATTGTTTTGACTATATCTCGCGAGAACATGTCCGGGCGCATACTTATCCACTGACCCAACTTCATGAAACAACATCCTGCCTTCTCCATCGCTCGAATCAGAGCCGTCAAAAACCGCTCCCGCCAAACCTCAGACTCAGGGAATACATACGCCGAGAGCACCCCCACCCCGGCGACGGGCAGAAAGACATAGGCAACGTAAAAAGCCCTGCGGATCGCAAAAAGCATGCGCCACCACCACGGTTTTTCGATGTAAGGATGGACGAACTCTGGAGGAGGAGGTTCCAATGCGACAGAGGGGTCTTCCATGGCTCGCTTCAAGGCCTCGTCTTCTTCCACAGCATAGTAATAAAATAGTCCGCCAAAAGCACCCGAGGCGCCTAACACACCTCCCATGATTTTGAGCCCCATGTACTTGTCGGACTTGCCGGCAGCAGCAGCGACAGTGCCGGTGGTGGTGGGCGGGCTTTTTGTAGGAGGGAAAGTGGCGGTAGGTTTGGAGGTTGTAAAGAGGCGTCCACGGACGGCTTGTCTTTGCGGGACGGGTTTTGAGTGGAAGGTCTGTACGTTTGATAATTAGTGGGCGAGGGAGCGGTAAAGGAGTTGAGGAGAAATGAATATAAGTATGATTAGCGATGTGTAGTTACGCGACAGGAGGAGCGTGGAGTGATATGAGAAAGGCTGCAGCAAAAGGGGCACGTGTCGATGATCCTGGCAGCATTCTAGGTGTCCCACAGTCGTCTCTGAGCACATACCTTGAAAGCTCGCGGCGCCCGCTGGGCATACTGCTGGCCGAGGACCGTTGTCCGGCAAGCCAGCGGCTTCATTCGGAGAGCGGCACTAAACATGACTGGTTGCTTTAGGCCGGGCCAGGATCGTGAAGAAGGGGGTGCGTGTCGTCCGCTTGTTGAGCTGCTTCTAGACCCCACGGGAGACGAGGTGACGCAAAGGACGGCGGCGTTTGGCGCGGCAGGATTGATTCAAGGAAATCACCTGAAGTCTGTGCATGTGGGGCCAAGGATGCTGGTGAACTTGGTGGGCTGGTGTGGTGTGGTTACTAATACGTGTCGTTCGGCCTTAATCAAAAGCGCGACTAAGCTGACGGCCGCCGCCAGGCGGCCCGTCCTTGTTTCTGAAGCAATGCGCACGCATTGATGCCACTCGTTCACATCTAGACGATTCATTCAGAACCGGGACAATTCTCTTACTCTGCCGTCTACAGCCGGCCTGAGTCTAGGAAAGCCGGCCACCACTTGACTTGACACCACCAGTCCATTATCAAGACGACCTCCTCTCCCCCTCGCCCATCATCCTTCCTTCCACAACAGGAAGCACATGTCCCTAAAGCGACGAGCCGTCCTTGCAGGACACACGGACCGCGTATGGCACGTAGCGTGGAGTCCGTGCGGCAAGTATTTGGCTTCTTGCGGGGGCGACAGGGCAGTTCGCGTTTGGGGGGCGCCGACCTCGCAGCAGGGCTCCAACGCTGACCCCGCTGCAGACGCCACTCAAGCACCAGCCGTACCCGTGGAGTGGCGGCTTCTCGCTACGTTGGAAGATGGACAGACGCGTACGGTACGGTGCTGTGAGTGGTCGCCGTGTGGGAGGCTGCTGGCGGCCGTGAGCTTTGATGCCACGTGCGTTATTTGGGAGCTGCAACCGGCGGGAGGCCGGGCGGCGGGGGAGATGGAATGGGAGCTGACGGCCTCGGTGGAAGGACATGAGCACGAAGCGAAATCAGTGGCATGGAATAGGGGTGGGACATTGTTGGCGACGTGCTCCCGGGATAAAAGCGTGTGGATTTGGGAGTGTTTGCAGGATAATGATTTTGAGTGCTTAAGTGTGTTGCATGGGCATGAGCAGGACGTGAAATTCGTCAGGTTCCATCCACGGGAAGATGTGTTGTTCTCGGCCAGCTATGACGATACGTTGAAGGTGTGGCAAGAGGAAGATGATGATTGGGCGTGTGTTGCTACATTAAAAGGGCATACGTCCACGGTCTGGGGGTTATCAATCGGAAGTAGGGACGATGGTTTGGTGTCATGTAGTGATGACGGGAGCTTGATCATATGGAAGGCTGCAAATGGAGAGGGGAATTATGACAAATGGCGAATTGTCTCGAAGTTGGAGGGGCAGCAGAATAAGGCGACTGTTTACAGTGTAGATTGGTCAAGGGAGAGTGGGGCGATAGCGTCGGGGGGGGCGGATGACTCGATCAGGGTTTTCGCTGAAGATTTGGAGCAGCCACAGGGATGGGCGTTGGACTCGCCGAGTTTTGTGTGTGAGGCGCATGTGGAGAAGGCGCACGAAGCGGACGTAAATTGCGTGAGGTGGAATCCGGTAAAACCTTGGCTGTTGGCGTCGGCGGGGGACGACCAGGTAGTAAGTGTGTGGGAATTCAGGAGGAGTGGGGAATAGGAACAGCAGCTGTAGTAGCTGTGGTAGTAGTAGAAGTCACCAGTAGAAAAGTGGGATAAACAAGTGAAAGAAGGCAAATCTTGATCGGAAGATGATGAATGTGAGAAATCATGCAGAGGTGGATTAATCAGGAGGAAAGATTTCAATGTGTGAATATATGGCTTTTGAGAGCAAGGAGGGAACAGGTATGGTATGGATGCTTTACCTTTGTACATTTCTTTCTTCCTTACTTTATATCTACTTGCTTGTAGCTTTCGATCTGGTACTTTCATCGTTGCTACCACTACTTCTACCTACTACTGCCACTACTACTACTACTACTACTACCACCACTACTACTACTACTACTACTACCACCACTACTACTACTACTACTACTACTACCACTACTACAACTACTACAACCACTTCTATCACTACTACTTCTCCTCTGGGTCGTCCTCAACAACTTCCGCAACTTAGCATTCGATCGGTGTCGCAACAGAGGGGTGTTAGCCAAAGAAATCGCCTCCGTACTGCTCTTCACCAACCTCTCCTCAAACTTCTCCTCCGTCAAGGGTAACCACGACACCGCCCTCTCCAACTCCACTCCCATCTCTGCTGCCCTCAGCAACCGTGGTCTAAGCCTCGTGTCTAGACTATATGACAACAACGCCGGGGATCTCAACACGGCCTTCTTCCCCTCTTCTACTTCCGACAACCCATAAATTTCTTGAAGCGCAGCCAACTTTTCACGAACAGCCACGGGACGATACCCAAGTAGCTGTGGATGTTTTTGAAGGATGGATGCTATTTCTGCTGGAGTACATTTTAAGTCTTCTGTGAGGACGTCCAAGCTGGCTTTAAGACGAGAAGCAGTAAACGACAATATCATGGGAAAACGCCGAAGGATGGAGGCGAGAGCAGGACCGAGGGGGAGGTTGGTTGCTTGTTGCAGACTTTCAAGGAGGAGGCCAAAGCGCGGGGAGTTGACGTCAGTGGAGAGGAGGGAGGGGGACCGGAGAATGATGCGGGCGACTTCTTCACGAGTGAAATTGAACGGGCCACGGGTAAGGTATTGCAGCAGGGGGCGGCCGCTGGAGACAATATTGTAGTTCAATGCGCGAGGCATCCGTCGCAGTAGGAAGGCCATGGCATCCGTATCGAGGCCGAGGTCACGACGGAGGAAGCGGGCCTTAGGTTTCAATCCAGCGTCGAGGGATTGGAAGAAGAGGGCGGGCGCGCGGGTGAGCAGAGACCCTACGTCCTGTTGATTGACTCCGAACTCTGCAGTGAGGTATTCGGCTTTGTCGACGAGGGTGTCGAGGGAGAGGACGAGGAGTGAAGGCATGGAGCGTACAGCCCTGTAGACCTCGCCACGGGACATGCCGACGTCGTCCTTTAGGAAGGCCAGTTTCATGAGCAGGGAGCCTGGGGAAGTTGTCAAGACCTGCGGGCAGCGCATCACCAGCTTGCGTCTCTCTTCTGTTTCAAAACCTAATTCATCTTGGAGCCACGAGAGTTTTGGTGCAAGATTATCTTCGACGCTTAGCAAAAGCATACCCGGACTTCCCCCTACCAGGGTAGCCGCCTCCGCTTGTGTCAACCCAAGAGCCGAGCGAAGCCAAGCGACCTTAGGACGGAGGCTTCGTTCCACGCTCAAGGCGAGAACTTGTGGGTTATCCAAGGAGATGCGCAACATTTTGTTTTCGTTGATACCCAGCTCATCGCGGAGGAAGAAGTAAGGGACGGCCTTGTTCATGTAGAAGCGGGCAGACGTGGTGGAGGCGGAAGAGTTGGAGTTGGAGGAGGAGGAGGAAGGGAGGGAAGGAGCCGTTGCTACCACGGGGTCAAATATTTCAATGAAATTCTCCCATAGAGTGTCTTGGCCTTCTGGAACAGGGACTGCAGCTTTGCTTAAATTTCCATCTTTTTCCATCTCATCCTCGTCTGCCTCGTCGTCCTCAGTAGCTGTGTTCGCGACCTTGTTGCTCTTTGTAGCCATCTTAGTAGGCAGAGGGATCGGCAACGGACCCACCAACAAAGAATTTGCAAGAATATGATCACTACTATTATAATTGTCGTCATCCTTGACAAGCCGCTTCTTGGCAGCAATGGCAAACCCTGCATTCCTCGAGCGCAGCTTGTGCATCATGGACGACGAGAAAAGAATGGGCGAGCTGAAGCCGAAGGCAGGCCGCGGCAATGCGACCAGGGCGTGAAAGAGGAGTATACCTTGAAGGAGCATACTCCCCGTTGTCGTGGTTGTCCTCATCGTGGTGTTGGATTAGGCGGCATGGTGCTATATGAAGATGGCGCGAAACAAAGCGCAGGGCAAGCTTATCGTACAGCTACTCGACAAGGGATAAAGTCCAAGCACTCGGTGTTCATTTCTTGCCAGCACCCTTGTTGGCCGTGCCTGGGGTGTTGTTTTGGAGGCGAGATAGGGGTCTTTGGTGGTCAAAGGTGACTTTATGGCTCGTTGGCCCTTTCTCCCCTACTACAATTGCATGATGGTTCGCCATCATGCCCCAGCCTAGTGAAGCACAACACATGCAAAGATCATCCCACCCACAATCTCCTCTCTACCCATGCACGAAACAAAGAATATTATTTTTGTTGCCTCATTTACGCTTCAGCCAGCCATCAAGGGGAGCAAATCACACTGCCAAGGTTCTTCTTCGCCATCAACAAAAGCACAAGCGATCATGGACCTGGACATCAAGAAACTTAAAGTTGACCAGCTTCGCGAGGAGCTGGGCAAGCGCGGCTTGGACACCAAGGGCAAGAAGGACGAGCTCCAGGAACGCCTCCAAAATGCAATCGACAAGGAGATGCTGGATGCCATTGACGAGGAAGACGAGGTCGGCGTGCCTCCTCCTCCGGCTCCCACGTCTACCTCTCCGCCTCCACCATCTCCCGCTCCGGTTCCAGTCTTACCATCCACGTCCGTCAGCAAGCTCACCGCAGCTTCGGCCAAGCCCGCCGCTCATTCTCCCACGCGTATGGCACATGCTGTCCCTGCTGCGCCCGTTGTCCCTCCTGCTCCGGTTGCCCCTGCTCCCGCTGCCGGAGAAGGCATTGTCAAAAAGGGAGCGGAAACAGCCGAGACCGACGAAGAAAAGAAGAGGCGGCGTGCGGAGCGATTTGGAATTCCCATTTCGGAGGAGGAGAAGAAGAAGGCGCGCGCCGAGCGTTTTGGTCTGGTCACGCCCGCTGCTGGTAATTCAGCTTCGGGCGGCCATGGTAGGGCAGGTGGTGTGGGGAAAGCTGTTTTACCTGCAAAGACTGCATCCAAAGCAGGTCCTTTGGAAGGAATACCTGTTTTGGATGCTGAGGAGGAGGTGCGACGGCGGGCGAGAGCGGCCAGGTTTGGGATTCCTGATCCGAAGCTGGAGGAGGAAAAAAAGGCGGAGCGGGCGAAGCGATTTGCGGATCCAGCCAAGGCGGAGGAGGAGGCCAAGTATGTATTCTGAGTTGCTTCTGGGTTAAGGATCGGGGAGGGAGAGAAAGGGGAGAAAGAGGGGGTGATGTATTGATCGTTAAAAAAATATATAAGACAGGGAGACAGGAAGAGGGGTAACTCACTATATCAGCTAACATTTTTCTCCTCCCACTTTTTATTAATTCATTCAGGAAAAAAGCACGGATGGAGAGATTTGCAGGAACACCGTCGGCTTGAATGGGTCCTGGAAGGTGACAGAGGAATATCAGAAATTGAATGATGAGGCGCATTCGCGCACTTGTCGACAAGTAAAAACAGAAAGGGTACGTCTGTTTTGCGTGCGCGTTAGTCATCAACCAGACAAAGAAAATAAGAAGGAAAAATCTTTCTTGTGGGGTCTTACCTCGCATGTGTGTTGAAATGAGTGTGTGTGGGGAAACTACTGAGTGGGAGGACAACGAGGGATGAAAAAGAAGTGAGATGGGCACGGGACATTGGCAAGGACGACACCGGGAATTAAGAGAAGCTGGAGAGAAGATAAATGGTTTCGAAAGCGACGACGGGTTATATTGACATCTAAAGACATGATAAAAGACGGAAAGGTCATACCAAAAGAAGAAATTGTGATGCATTTCGATGCCAACACACGGAAGGAGAGAATAGAAGATAACCATAAAACAATAATAATAATTGCGAACCAAAACGCAGCTTTTGAGGCTTGTGCATCTCAGTAAGATCGCTCTCTTTTGATTGGTTGATTTCTTGCCCATATTAGTTCTTCCGCAGTAGTTAGAAAAACGCCAACCAACAAGAGTAAAGGGTCTGGCAAAACAACGACAAGTATGACATATAGTGAGAAACAACGCGAGGAACATGAGGATTATACTCACATACACTCATGTACCTCTAACACACATCGTTCCCTTGACCCCTACTGCACGTCAGCATGCCGAGAGCCATGTGACGAGAGCCCCATCCGCCCATCCCCCCCTTGCCCTCTCTCTCCCTCCAGCCCCAAACCCCCTCCTCCGATTGCATCGTCACTTCTCATTCTTCTCGCATCCATCCATCCTTTCGACGTGATTTACGCGTGCGCCGCATTCTGGGAAACGATGTCCGGGTGGGAGGAGGCATACTTAATCCCCACCATGTCCTCAAAGCGCTTCACCTCATCCTTGCTTCCGTATGCCACCTGGGTGCGGTCCTCCGTCTTGTAAATGTTCAAGTCCAGCACCGAACCCGCGCCATAAGAAGATGCACCGCCGGCTTTCTCAATCATGTATCCAATGGGTGCCACCTCGTACAGCAAGCGGAGCTTGGCCTTGGCAGAGGGCGACTCGGGGTTGACGAACACGCCCTTGCCCTTGACCATGATCTGGTTCACGTCGGGCACCATGCCGCCCGTGTAGCGAAGCTGGTATTTGTTTTCCAACCAGTACGAGTGCATGGCGTTGTAGCCGGGGTTATCGGCAATGGCCCGCAAGTTCCCGGGGGCGAAAAGCTTGCCCTCCCCAATGCTGGTAAATGTGTTGGTCTTGATCCACTGCCCGTGGCGGGCCGTGAAGTCATCCACCAGCAAAAACTCGTGCGCACCATCCACGCCATCAATCGCAAAGGTGATGGTCGTCCGGGGTCCATAGACAGCAATCCCGGATGCAGCGAGCTGTCGTCCAGTGATACCAGTCAGGCGGGAGCCGGGCCACACGCCGAAAATGGTGCCCACGGCAAAGTTAGTGTCGATAATGGAAGAGCCATCAAGGGGATCAAAAGCCACAGAGAAGCCCTCACCCCCCATCGGATCCTCCGTAGGGGTTTCCTCGGAGGAGGCCGTGGCGACCACCCCGGAGTCCTTGAGGTTTTGGAAGAGGACGTTGTTGGCCAGGATGTCAATGGCAAGCTGCTCGTCACCGAACTCGTTGAAGCACGCCATTTTGTCACAAGACGCCGTGCGGATCTTGTACGCGATCTCTTTGCAGGCGGAGAAGATGCCCATCACGGCCTTGGCTGTTTTGAGGGTAAGGAGGGGAGGAAAATAAAGATGGTAGGGATGAGTTGGTGCGTCGGGGTGGTTAAGGATAAAATGTGCCACTTTATCGATCCCCTTCCTTTCCTCTCTTTGTACTTACAAAGCTTCTTGTCGGCGTTGTCCATCAACCAGCTTTCAACTGTGGGTTGACCCGGGGTGGAGGCAAGGCCGGGCATGACCGAGGGATCCATCTGCATGATGGTCTGCGCCCTGCTACGGGACTGGGTCTTGGCCATGGGCACAACAGGCTTGACGGGGACGAAAGCCAAGGTCGGAGCGACCAAGGCGAGGAGGATAGCACCCTTCATGGTGAATTTATAACTCTGTCTATGTTATTTTGATATGGGAGAGAAGGGGGGGAGGGAGGGTTGATGTTTGGTTGGAGCCAAGTAGGCGGTCCCTGTGGCCAAAGGGCTGAGCATAAATTGGGCAGGGTAGGCAGGCATGACGGCGAAGTGTCTCGTTGTTGTCCCTGACGGCGCAATCACGACTTAGGGTTTGTACCATGTGCTAATGTGGATAGAAAAGAGTCGCGATAATAGATCGGGAGGAACGTCGACGTGGGCGAAGACAAGAGCCCAGCATCTGGAGTGTTTTCAGAGACCTACAACCACGAGCCAAAGTGAGTGATTGGACAGTCGAATACCACCACTGACACTCTCGCAACCCGAAATCCACGGCACCGCCATTTAAAAAGCATGCCCGTGACACAAACATGAAGGGCAAGGCATGCATGCGTGTGGCCGAAGATCTGCTGCAGAGGTGAAGCAAGGGAGGGTTGTGGACTGCAACAACGGGCAAACTGAAGCCGACCCTGTCCAAACGCGCCAAGCACAAGGCAAACACGTCCCCGACGCCCTGATCGAAAGCAGGCCACTGGTACACTCACATAAACATACACAACCTTGTCACCAAGCCAGGCAGGACCTTGTAATCGGCCCTCTACAACTCCTGCAGCGATGGAAGAAGGAGGAGAGGTGGCAACAACAGGGTAACGAGATTCTCAAACTGTCCTCGAGAGCCCAACGATGGGGGGAGGAGGTTTTGGTGCTTGCAGCAGGAAGCTGGGCTGAATAAGGGCTGATTGGGATCCACGGTGCACCCTCAATGACCTGCACTTGCCTATTTTGTGAGGTTGTGAGGAGGACTGGTTACCCTGTGTTGTTGTGGTGCACATTGTTGCACTTTAGGTAAGGAAGCAAGTTTATCTCTTCTCCTTCATAACGAACCTTCCCGACCCCACAGGCCACGCCGATGAACATAATGACAAGAAGACGAGCCCTCGGCGTCTCTGTTCTGCCAATTTTACTGTTGATGACACTCTTAACGACCACGAATGCCTTTGTCATTCCCGCTGCCTCGTCCCTCCCGAACCCACAAACAAGGATGGCCGCCTGCAAGGGCTCCATGGCTTCAGAAGCCATAGGCAAGGTTCTAGCAGCGTGCAGCTTACTGCTAGCTGGGGGGCCGAATCTAGCCGGCGCTATGGCCACGTCAACTTTCTCCACAATGACAACGACGACGACGACGACGGTGGCCCTAAGCACGTCCCCGTCCGGTGCTGGTGTGGAGGTCCTGAACGACTTCTTGCGGGCCGTCAAGTCGGTCAAAAACGAGCTTACAAGCGAGAAAGCCACTGACCTTCAATTCGTGCAGAAAGCTTTTGATGTGGAGGCAGTTACAAACGCAGTCGATGGGACGCTTGATGCCCAGATGAAAGGGGCAGGCATGAACCAGGCATCGATGGTGGGCAAACGCAAGATCGTCGACAAGGTGTTAAGGCAAGTGCTCTCGGACGTGATTGTCGTAGAGGACATACTGCGGGACCTTCCCCCCGAAAAAACGGGCTTAGCAAGATTAAAGAAGGTGGGGAAACCATTGGGTAAGCTCGAGAAGGACTTACAACGACTGACGGGAGCGCTTACTTCAGAAGGAAGTGAGGATACGGCGGGGGCTGCGGGATTAGCGAAGCCATTGTTTTCTTTGTGTGCAGATGGATATTTGTTGTGTGATCCGCAGTGAGCGGAGGTAGAGGCAGAAAGATGTATGTAGGAGAAAAATAGAGAATGGGAATGAAAAGGAACAAAATAGAAATCACTTTGAGTGGTCTCTTTTGTCTTCCTCCTTCCTTCAATGGATTGGCGCTCTCCTTCTAGCTCAATCCCCTCTATTTGCAGAACTCAGGACATTTCATCTTTACATTCATTCCAACAATCTACGCATCTCTTTATTTCTCCCTTCCCCAGTCCCCCTTCTCAGCTCTCACGCGTGAATCTGCAAGTCCTCTAGAACTCTCTTAAGGTCCACCTCCCGCGGATGTGTGGGCAGTTCTACCCTTTCCTCCTTCCCCTTTTCCTGTCTCATGTTTAGGTGCTTTGCTCTTTGACCGTTGCCGCCATCATATAGGTACATTGAGAGGTACCCCGGGGGAAACCATACATTCTTCCTTTCCCCCCTCTCTCCCTTCTGCCACTCCTCCTCCAGCCCCGCCTCTTCCTCATAGTCCACCAAACGCGCATCACCCAACACCAGGGCATGTCGTTCTTTCCCCTTCTTCCCGCTAGTACTACTACTGCTTCTACTACTACTACTACTACTACTACTACTACTACTACTACTACTACTACTACTACTACTACTGTTATCGGACGAAGGATTAAGCGCAAGACGCAACTCCTGTCGTTGCCTCCGCTCCAGGCGTCCCGTGCGAGCGAGGGCGTGAAGGAGGAAGAGCACCGAGGGAAACCATGCTGGTAAGGAGCCTCTTTCCCCCGCAACCAGGTTTCGCGTGGTATCACGCAGCGTGTGCAGCAGATGGTCGAACAAGAACCTCACCGCTGGCTCTTCTGCTGCTCTTGCTGCTTTTGTTTCTGCTGCTGTTGCTGCTGTTGCTGCTGCTCCTTCTTTCGAAGGGTGCACGATACAAGCAGCAACATATAAAGGAGCGTAGAGGGAGGACGCGAGGGAAGAATTGAGTGACGGCGATTGGAGGAGAAATATGTCCCATGCAGTGGGGGTGGAGGAATCCCAAAGCTGAAGGAGCAAGGCAAGGGCACACTCACGGAGGGAGGGATCGCGGTGAAGGACGCACGTCTGAACTTGAAGACGAAGGCGGCGTCTGTCGTCGGTGGTGCCCCACATGTCGCCTCCTCTATCGCCCCTTCCAACTTCCCTCATAAATTCTTCTCCTTCCACTTCTGTATGTCCATCCTCTCCTTTCGCCACGTCTCCTTCTCTCTCTTCTCCTCTCGCTCCTTCACGCAACACATGCCCGCTGCTGTACAAACGACACAACAATCCAAGGGCAGCCTTTTTAATCTGCTGCCCCTCTGCTTCCTCAACACAAGGCTCGAGGCACATTTGCAAGAAGGGGAGGCTAAAAAATGGATGCGACACCCATGTGGGCGGAGGTGGCTGCTGCTCCTCCTCCTTTTGCACTTGCAGACGGTAGTGATGGAGAAGCAGCACACAATAAACGAGGACATTAGATGTGACGGCGCTGCTGTTGTTGTTGCTGTCGCTGCTGCTGCTGCTGCTGCTGCTGCCACATCTCCAATTACCGCTACTGTTGCTGTTATGAAAAGACCAAGCCAATTCCAGAATCGTTTCGTGCTGATTCAAGAAAAACGAGCCCTGACCATACACAACCAATTGGTTAGTCAACGACAGAAGCGCGGCCACAACTGCAGGATTCTCCAGCTGCTGTTCCTGCTGCTCTTTCTGCTCCTGCAGATGAAACGAGATGGGCAGAGCACTGGAGACAAGCAAGAGCAAGCGACTGGCCAGCTTCACAATAGGTGCGAAACCACCCGGGTGTGTATTCCAATTCGCATGCCGAAGTGCCGCCGTCGTAACCAGTATAATCTCCACTGGCAAGCCTCGTTCCTCTCTCCCTTTCTCGTCTTGTACCAAGGCAGGCAATACTATATCGTGCAAAAACCCTAACACATCCCCACTTACGTTTATGCACGAAGACCATAGCCCCGGCCATGCACTCGCGACCTTGAACGCTGCCAACGCGTGGACAAGGCGCCGAGGAAGGGATACGGAAGGAACAGCTCTCACATACTCCAATAGCGCAAGCAACACAGCACTTCCCTCCCCTCCTGCATGCTCGAAGTACAACAGGAGCGCCGTGGCCCAGACCGGGTCTTCCTTCTTCCATCCCTCTTTCCCTCCCTCTTCTGCTCGGCAGGTAAGCCATCGATGAATGATGCATTGAGCGCCCGGGCTATGACCGAGGTAGAGGAATGGGAGAAGAGCGGAAGGAAGAGAGGGCGGGAGGAAGAGCGAGCAGTAGGTATCGGCGGCGGTGGGGTCAGTGGAGGTGAGTGCGTGGAGGGCTTCTTGGAGGCCGGGTCGGAGGGCGATAGGGAGGGCGAGGAGGAGGGGGGCGGGGGCGTCTGCTGCTGAAATGTGGCTGTAGCTGTTGCTGCTGTTTTCACTGTGGTTGTTGGTGTCGTTGCTTTGAAGGGTTAGGTCAATTAAGAGCCTGATGGAGAGCGGAGAGAGGGCTCGGCCGAGGTATGCTTGCTGCTGCTCCTGCTGCTCCCCTTGCTGCACACAAGCCCCCCACATAACCAGCAAGTTATGCACACCCATGGTTGAGGCTCGACCGATAGGTCCTCCCCGTCTCCTGAAGCAGAGTGACAAGGCCAACAGCAACTCGAACCGCGACCAAAATTCGTCTTTGGCCCCTCCTTCCTTACCTTCCTCCCTCCCTCGCTCGACCTCGACATATGCCCGACTCCACCTACAAAAACGACGCATGTCTTGCATTAACAACCACGCCCACAGCTCACTCACTTTCTGGGGAAAAGAAGCACCATTAGAAGGTTTCAAATCCTGCTGTACAAAGTCTAGAAGCAAACGCGCACCTTTCTTTCCTTTCCCTACTCCTGTCTCCTCTTGCATCAACACCATAACTAGCAGGCTGAACACGTGTGCTTCCTCCTCTCCTCCCTCCCTCCCTCCCTCTTGCCCTGCACTCATATTGACCAACTCTCCTAGATGAAGCAGAGCCACTTCCAACACCCCTGCCTCGAGCAATGACTGTCGTAAACGCGCAGTCGTGGCAGCAGCGGCAGCAGCTGTAGCAGCAGAAGCAGCAGCAGCAGCAGCAGTAGTAGTAGTAGTAGTAGTAATATTAGTAGTAGTAGTAGTAGTAGTAGTAGTAAGGAGGTCAAGGAAGAACCGACAGACTGCATATTCTTCTCCTGCTGTCCGAGGACTGGTGACATCAAACAGCGCCAGCAGATGCAACGCTGCTTTGCTAAATTGAAACGAACTTGCAAACTGCTGCTGCTGCTGCTGCTGCTGTTGGTGGTGGTGTTGACGAAGGGTGAGAATCTCAAGGACCCGGATGGAGGCGAGGGTCAGGATAAGAAGGGGGGTTGGTCTGCTCCTACTGCTGGTGCTGCTTGTCGTCATGGAGGAAGAGGGGGAGGAGGAGGGAGACGTTGTGGAGAGGAGGGCGAGTTGCAGTTGCTGTCGCAAGCCGAGGAGGTAGTTGTCGAGGGAGGAAGGGGAGGGGAAGAGAAGCTTGTTGCTGATAGCTCCCAGATATTCGGACATGAACAAAAGTAGATGCAGCACAAATCGAGACGGCTGTTGCTGCTGCATATCTGCTGCTGCTGCTGCTTCTTCTTCTTCTTGTTGCAACCTAGGAAGCATCTCTAGCAAGGACTCCATTATCTCTTCATCATAAATCACCCTCGTCTGGGCCAAACTCGCCTGCAGAATATCTAACACAAGTATCGGCGCACTCTTTCCAAATCTCTCGTTGTCTTCCTCAATCCAGTCCTCCTCCGCTTGATATATATTGGCTTCTTCTTGATCACCTTCTCCTCCTCCTCCTGCCGTCGAGGCTATTTCCAACCGCTGAAGCAATGCTACGAGTTCGTTCATCAACAACGGTCTGAAACGCTGAGGAGCAAAAAAACCAAGAGGCTCCGCTCTACTCAAAACCCACAACAAACGACACAACCGATGCGTCAAACGCACACATTGGCGTTGCTGTTGCTGCTGCTGCTGTCGCTGCAGCTGGTTGTTACGGTGGTGATTTTGGTGGTAGTGAAAAGATGAGGAAGTTAAAGCGTTCCGAAGTCCCTCCAAACAATAATCTACTGTCCCAATCTGTAGCATCGCCTCTGCCATTACCGCCCTTTCTCCTCCTCCTTCTTCTCCTCCTCGTCCTCCTCGTCCTCCTCCTTCCCCTTGGGCTGCTGCTGCAACGACTCCGACAGGCAGCCATCGAAGTAATCTCAGCAAGTAAGAAGCAGCGCCAATAGCTAGATCCATGTCGGTGCTGACCAGAAGGCCCTTGGCCAAGGTCGTCGCGATCGTCGTGTGGTACGGGCGTAGCAAAACCACTTCCCCCTTCCTTACTTCCCCCTCCCTTCCACCTCTGCGCCGCTTTCGCCTGTTGTTGTTTTGGTCGTGGATGGCAATGGTGGTAGATAAGGAGAAGGAGGAGAAGGAGGGTGGTAAAAGCAGCAGGGCTAGGGCGAGGAGGTTTTTGGCCCAAGCACCTGTCACACCCCGCCCTAACGCAGCAGCAGCAGAGGGACCCTGCGCGAGATGAGCGAGGCTTTGAATTTGGTTGAGATATCGAGGGAGGACGCTTGTCGTCTGTAGGAGGAAGGTCTTGGCGCGGGGGGCTTGGATGATGAGGAGGATGAGGTGCAGGAGTTCCACATGCTTCTCTTCGTCCCCTTCCTCGATCAGGCTATGATGACGTTGTCGCTGGTTGCTCGGAAGCGATCCGAGGCCGTTAATTAAGCATTCACCTGCAAGCATCTTAACAAAGGCCGCAAGTGACGAAGTGAAAGAGGGTAAGGTCGCGTCAAACAATCCCTCTTCCACCTCTGCCTCCCTTTCTCCGACTTCCTCGTGCCCTCCTTCCAACAAGCGATCGAGATGAGGGATAGACCCATCATCATTAGCAGCATTCAACATGGCAGATAAAAGCTGAATGAGGTGCAAGCTCTCACGCGTGCCTTGTGCGCGGCAGGCATCAAGCAAAGGGCCGTACACCGATGCTAGTACTTGGTCGTCCCACGTCACCAAGGTGAAGAGACGAATGCTGGTCTTGAGCAAGGCTGGCACCATCTCGGCTCGATCTTTGCCATCCATTGGTTGAAGAATGACATACTGAAGAAAAGAGAAGAGGATGTGATTCGCAGCGACCACAACTGGTCGCGGGCCTGCTCGCCTCTGCGTCACCATCATGATCAGTCCTTCGTCCTCGCACCCGCTGCCGCTCTCCATGAAGCTGCCGCTATTGCTGTCGTAAATGTTGCAGGCCACACTCAGGCGCTCGAGAGCTGTGTCTATGCCTCGCAAGAGGCGCCGCTTGCGAACGACGAGAAGATCCTTCTCCTTGAGGCACTCTAGAGCACACTCCAGACAGAACCGGGTCTGCGCCTCCTCATCGCACACGACCGTCTCGTGGCAGTCTCCGTCGTGGATGCTCGGGATGAGAAGCTGCTCGAGCGGAGGCTGCATCATCATTCTATAGAGAAATAGTGACGTAGGAGAAAGGGCGGTCTGTCGTGAATAGCGACTGAAAGAGGCAAGGAGGGGAGGAGGAGATGGGAAGAGAGGAGTTTCGGGAACGTACGGGAGACGAAGGGGGGAGACGACGCCCGTATGTTGAAAGTGAGTCGAGTCTAGCGCATTAAAACAGATCATGAAATCGTGCGATGGAGACCCGAACAAGCAAGCCCCCAGCAAAGGCCCTCTAAGCGGAGCCTTGACAAAAAGGCTGTTCCTCACTTTCTACGGGCCCCTTCAGGGCTTTCCTAGACTTCCAATGGGATTTCTTTGAGGAAAAGGCAAAACATAGTATATGACAATTATAAAACAAGGCCTGTTTCAATTTGTGTTTTCCCTTTTAAACAAGGAGGTTGAGGAGGAGACGCTTTTGCTAGAAGCTTCCCGAGACTTTCATGCGAAGTAGAGAATACGCTCCCACTTTCTTTCCTGCCAACTCCCCGACATGTGCTCGTCGTCGTCGTAATTCCATTTCTTTTTTAATCTTCTTCTTCTTCTTTTAAATACCTTTCTTTATTCCCCAATTGTTTTTCCTTTTTCATCGTCTTCTCCAAGTCTCCATTCTTCAATTTGGATCTTTTTCTCAGATCGTCTCTCCTCCTTTTCCCCTATCCCCCTCGTCCCTCGTCCTCACTTAGTTCGGCACCGGATGCACTCGTGCCCCCTTACTATTTCCCTCCATAATCGACCTGGCCAAGCCCACCTGTTTTCCCAACACCAACGCCGTCACCCGCCCCGTCCTTCCCGCCCTTCCCGTCCTCCCAACCCTCCGAACATACTCACTGGGATCCCGCGGGAAATCAAACAGCACCACGTGCTCCACATTTGCCTTATCAAAGTCTACGCCCCGCGACGTTCTATCCGTACATACCATCACCAAGGGCCTCTCTACTCTTGAAGAGAAAATACCTAGATGTTTCTCTCGGTCCGCCGGGTTCACTGCGGAGTGATAAGCCAGGATTTGCCACCTGTTCCCTGATCGGTCGGCCCTCCGCAAGGCATTTTCCACTTTTCGACAGGTCGGGATGGAGTTGCAGAACACCAAGGAGCGCCTCACTTTGTGCTTAAGCAGGTTCTGGACAAGCATGTCCTGTGGTGATGTAGCCGAGGAAGGAAAGGATGAGTTCTTGTGGCTATTCGCGCCTTTTCGTCGACGACTCGTGGGAATACAACAAAGAAACAAACATCCTCCCTCCCCTCCCTTTTATCGTCTTCCCGCAGTCTTACCCTCTTCCGCACGAATGCCGTCTCCTCATTCCGATCCTCCTCCATTGGCCCGCTACAATCAACCAACACTTCCTCCACCTGAGGCGCGATCTTATGCAGCCCCGGACCCCACAACTTCTTAACTCCTGGAAACTCTTTGCTTATCTGATCCGCCACCGCCACGGGCAAGGTCGCTGTGACAAACAAGAATTGAGTAGCAGCAGGAGCAGCAGCACCAATCACTGAAAGATCGAACGAATCGTCCAAAAACATCACGTCCACCTCATCAAGGACTAAGGCCTGCATCCCCCCCAGCAATACCTTGCCTTCCTCCAACAGATATTGTACCCTCCCAGGGGTGCCAATCAAGACATCTACCCCACTTTTCAGCATCTCTCCCTGCGTCCGCGGGTTCTTCCCCCCCGTAACACAACACACCCGCAACGGTAAATGTTTCGTCAACGCCCTTGCAACCGTTGCCACTTGTGCAGCAAGCTCTGCCGTCGGCGCCAACACAACCACCCGTGGTGATTTAGGAGGAGCGCGCGGGGATTCGCCTGCTGCAGTTGCGGCGGCCTCCAGCTGACGCAGCCGTTGAAGGAGGGGGAGTAGGTAAGCGAGCGTCTTCCCCGACCCCGTTTGCTCGGCAAGGATGCATGAGGTGCCCGCCAATACGTGAGGATAAGCAATATTTTGAATCTTTGATGGGCGGGAGATTCCCAGAGACTGCATGGCTGCCTGCGCCTCGGCGCTCGCTCCAATTTCATCAAACGCCTTGCGACTGAAGAAGAAATCGTCCGCCAGCCTTGCCGCGGCCTCCCTCTTCCCCATCCTTCCTCTCCCTCTGCCGCCATCATCGTCGTCCTCCTCGTCCTCGTTATTGTTCTCACCGCCAAAAAACGCCTCCCCTGCAAAACGCTCCTCATAGTACTCCATCGGCTCCAGGCCATACTCCTCCTCCTCCTCGTCATCCCGCCCTTCCTCTCCCTCAAACTCGAATTCCCGCTTACCAAAGTCCTCCTCCGCCTCCCTCCTATTCCATACCGGCGTCTGCTGATCCCCCCTCGCTTGCGGCCTTCCCTCAGGCCGACGACGGGCTCCTTCCAGCCGTCGCTTCTGACGGTACTCCTCCCCACTCACTTCCTTCGGGTTCGAATTTACACTTCGTCCTTCCCTTTCTGGACGAGGGCGCGGCCCAGCACTCCCTCCATAACTTCCATAGCCCCCTCGTCGATCTGCAGGTGCTCCACCCGTGCTGCTTTTCCGACGCGAAGGCGGGTCAGGTCGTTCTTGTTTTGGTTTCCAGTTAACTCCTTCCCCATCGTCCTTCAACAGGTCCTCCAAGTCAAAATCAGGGGCTAGAAAATCATCCTTCCGCGACGGATCTCGTCCGGCTCCTCCTCTACTGTCACTTCCACTACCGCCACGCTTGGTACCAGCACTACCGCCGCCATACGAGCGCGGCGGCCCACCATCAGTCCGGCGTCGATCACCTCCCCCCGCCCTACCACCACCACCATCCCCGTCCCCACCCTCCCGGCGGGCCGCCGTTGTCAAGGCAGCCGAATTACGCAGCAGCATCAACGATGACGACGACGACTTGCTCCGGGATAGCAAGCACGCACGCCCTGTAAAGGCTACGGTCCCGTTGGCCCACAATAGGCAAGTTGCAGCGGCAGCAGTGAGGGCGCCGCCGATGCGTCTTCTTCTACATTGTTGCCCTGTCCATGCCGGCCTCGTCATTATCACAAATCTGTTTCCGGTAGACAAGCTGGGGATGAATGAGAGGAGCATGAGTTCCCGTGAGATGCAACCTAAAAGCTCGACGGAGGGGCATGGCCCCGGGAAATGAGAAGGCCATCATGATACCATCTAGTTATGGTGGCGCGAGAAGGGCCCGGCGCGGGACTGCTGGAGAGAGATGCTGCCGTATCTGTCTCTGTTGTGTGCATTTTTATCAGCCATTTGTCGCATCGCCATCAAGTGCTCCACACATACACAGGCGCAAGGCACTATTACAACCATCACAATGAAGGATCCCTTGCTCAATCCCGGCCATTTCTTTGCCTTCCTCCTGCCAGCATGTCCAATCAGGCCACGGCAGCTCTCGAACAAGATGATGACGACGACAGGCAAGCGAACACACCAACTCATTCCGACTCGTCTCCGCATACACAGGACCAAACCCCCTATTTTACCAGCTGGAAGCATGGTAGCTACCAGAAGAGATGTTTTTTGCCTGGTTCTTCTCCTCGTCGCCGTGGCCAGTGCTTTCGTGCGACAACCCGCCCTCACCTCCCCCTGCCAGCAGCAGAAGCTTCAGTGCTCGAGCTCCACGCAGCAACAACAGACGACGCGCATGCGGCCACTTATGGCGAAGGGCGGTCCTGAGATGGGACGCAAGCAAGCCAAACGTGAGCTGATGGAACGACAACGGGCCATGGCGGAGTTCAACGCCGAGATCGAGACAACACCTGTGTTTCAGGTCTTCGCGGCCACGCAGAAGATGAAGGGGTTGTGGATGCCCATTGCTGCTTTTAAGGCCGATAATGTTGCAAAGGGCGTGGTAGATGCCTCCTTGCAAGAAGGCATGGCTGCCACTTTTTTCAAGGGTGTGTACAAAGCACAGGTGGAGACTGCCGTGTCCAAGGCGATTTACGATAACGAGAAGCGTCTACGAGAGCAAGGGCAGTCCATGCATGCTACTTTGAAGAACGCCCCAGCGAATCAGATTATTTGGGGATTCAAGATTTTGTACAAGCCTTTGCAGGATAAGGTGGGTATTGTTTCTGGTATTGATATGGGCGGAGGGATGAGGGAGGGATTTGGGAGGGATGAGGGAGGGGTACCGTTCGTCTGGTAGAAGACTTCATGCTGCACAGCCTTACACATTTTTTTTACGAAATTCTTTCCATGATGTACAGGTCGGCAAGACGCAACAGCCCACGATTGTGACCAAGGACATGGCTAAAAGCCTGTTTGACAAGGTAAGGCGAAGTTTGAAAAAGCCAGGAGGAGAGAACGAGGGATGCCCTGCGAAAGCCCCCTCTCACATTTTTTCCCCTGTCGAACGAATAACAGTTTAAGGACGGTGTCTCCAGCAAGGTTCAAGAAACGTTCAGCCTGCAATTGGAGGAGCCCAAGCCCGAAACACCTCCCCCTGCTGCGGGAGGAAAAAAGAAGAAGGCGAAGAAGGAGGGAAACAACTCCGCGGCAGCCGCATCCAAGACCGAGTAAGTAGGATAGAGGAACTGCAGCGACTTAACAATTTTAGAAATCACACAGAGAGAGTCTGAAAGGGAGAGTAGACGTGTGCTTGGGGCAGGATAGGGTCATTCATTGCATGTTTTTCGAGGGACGGTATGTGGCATAGGAAAAGATAGGAGGGCTGGGCAAGCGAGGAAGGATTGGAAGGGTTCTTCAAAATGAAAAAAAAACATAACGACGTCAGCCTTTCTCCATGGACCACGTCAATCGGCCAGAGGATGCGACGAGTTCCCCAAAAAAAAGAAGCAACCAGCACTTAACACCAAAATTCACGTTTTTTCTCCTATTCGTAAGTGATGTTGCCTGCATTGGCGACAAACTCCTCAAAGAAAGGATGATCCCTGAAGCCCAACGATTGGCGGAACTCCGACACATGCGGTTGAGCCCCAAGTCACGCATCAGACTCCCCACTGCCAGCAGGAGAGACTCGCCTTTGGGCCCTTCCATCTCCCCCTCCACGAGTTCGACCTCAAGTGGACTCTTCACCAAGACGGCTCCTTCCGACACCTGGGGGGAAACCTCATGCCAACCCCCCACTACGGCCCCGTTCACCCTCGCGACACCTCCCCCCCCTCCCCGAAAAACAAAACATCTACTCCCAGATGCATTGCTTCACTCGAACTTTCACGCCTCTCTCGGGTCGCACACTCCCAGAACCCTGCCTCGTCGCCACTGGTGTCAAGCAAGTTGTACATGCTGCTGCCCCGTACTCTATACCTGTGGTTGACGTAGACTACACTGCCTTAGACCGCATGATCTTCCCTGCGGTCCGCCGACTATTAGGGCTGCACCATGACACAAGCTCCATCTTCCAATGGACAAAGCTCAAAATCTGGCCATCCCACCTCCTCGCTCAGAAGCGCACTTTACCCTTTGCGGCCAAATTCACTGACTCATGGTTCTTTCTATGTGCGGTGAAACGCTTTAGAAGCGACTTTACACACTTTGCTACTTCCTTCCTCCGCCGCATGATGGACACGTTGAAACTTTTTGACAAGATATAAAATGACCTTCAAGCCCCAGAGCTTGCAGGGGATGGAGGCACTCTGAAACATGCATGTTAAGTCGGTAGCTTGAGAGACAGATTTCCTTTCCAGAGTCCGCCTCAAATTGGCCTCCTACTGCCTCTTTAAAAAAACCCACTATCACCGGGTCCTTTTATCCCCAGTGACTATACCTGGACACACCCGTCTACTGTACATCCGAAAGACTGGTCTCCACGCAGCCATCGGACTACACTTTAAGCTATTCAGCCACCGCAACCGCAAAGGAATGTGGAGCGTCCAGCTTGCCTCCGGTGCCACACCCCCAAGGCCGAATTTGGTGTCCACCTCACCACATGCCTTGCCATCCCTCAGCTGCAAAGCACTGACCTTCTCACTTGTCTGGTCCTTATTGATGCAGAAGCCTACCGCCAAAAGCCCCCACAAAGCCCCCACCCCACAGGCTTCCCAGAACCAGCCCGGGCAAAGGCCCTAGACTACCGACCTGCAATAAATAAATTTAATTATTACTGACCCGATAAGTAGGATTGCCATCCCACGTGATCACATCATCCCCTGGAAAATTTACCACTTTAAGTGCGTTCACCAGACGGGAGGTTAGTGAATGATGGCCCAAGCTTTCTCCCCCCACCCCCCCACAAACCATAGAGGCACAGTCTTCCCCACTCGACTTGCAAATGGTTATTGGTGACCCGTTAAGACATTTCGATAAATTAAGAGGCTTTACCATGGTCAATGTCGAACTCACGAAAGAACCAATCAATCAATCAATCAATCAATCATCGCGCGGCATTATTTGACTTTTTGTACACGCCCTGACGTGCCGACGCCACCTCCCACCGTACCGACAGTACATCGAGGATAAAGGTAAGACAAACGTCATGGAAGGCATGCGGCACCGCCACCTTCATACAACAAACAACGAGGCAACAGTGCCCGCGATGTCGTCGACATCCTCCTCCTCCTCCTCCTCCTCCTCATCCTCAGCAGCCGCAGCGGCCAATGAGGAGGAAGCCGTACGGGCTAAATCCATGGGGGTCCAAGCTTTGCAACGGAGTGAGTATGAGCGCGCTGTCCGGCTACTGGGCATCAGCAACCGCCTTTCGCCCAACGCTGACACCCGAGGTCTCCTCAATTCTGCTTTGGCAGGCCAAGCCCGCATGGACAGTGGCCGTGCCTCAGCGCACCGTGCCGCTGCTGCGACTGCCCCACCATGGTCAGATCAACATTCATTTGGTCGCTTCATGATCAAGGTTGACGCGGCGATGGACTGGGCGTGGGAGTATTTGCCCACGTCAGCAAAAGGCGCGATCACATGCTACATTCATCCATCGAGTCGCAAACCTCTGGCATACATTTCAATCCTTATTCTGGGTATGTGCTTGTACAGGTTTGTGTTGCGTGGCCCGCCATTGGCATTTGGACGGCTACCGGGTGATATTTATTATAATAGGGGGAATGTGGTGGTGTCTGCCCCGTTGCTCTCGTGTTTCTTGGCCTCGGTAGCTTTCAGTCAGGTGGCCCGCCTTTTCCAACGACAGGCCAGACGATGATGCTGGTGGTGGTGTTGATGGCAACGGATGGAAAGAAGGGAAGAAGAGAGTAAGGGAGAAACGACAGGCGGGATGCTATGGGACTTTTTCATATAATAGATGTAAATGACTGGAGACGTCAAGAGACTCGACGCTTGAGTGGGGAAGAAGAGTTACATGTAGAAAATGACGACAGGACCCGTTTGAACAAGTATCAGAACTTGGTTGAAAAAGTTTCATTACATCAAGACTTTTCCTTTTGGGAGTGAATTATTTTTTTTCCTCTCCTTGTTACCGTTCTGCAAGTTACTCGCTTGGCCTGTACACAGCGCCCACTAACGCGCATCTTCATATTTATCTTCCTTTGACCAGAATCTCTGGTTGTCTTACGCCATCGTTTCCTCCTGTCTTACTCGTCTCTTGAAAGTCAAAATTTTCCATTTGTCTTTACTTACAAGCCATCCTTCCTACCCCTGCTCCTCCTGCTCCTGGTCAGGCACCGCAACTTCCACTAAGCTCGACGTGGGCTCCGCCTTCCGAATCGCTGCCTCCAACAACCCGAATCTCGTCATACAGAGCACCTCCGGAAATGCTACCAATAGATCTCCCTCACCCCCCCCTACCTCCCCTGCCACCACCTCCACAGACAAATCATCATAAAACTCCCATTCCGCCCCAGGACACGACAGCACACGCCTCCTCCCCTCAGACCAGAGGGACGCCCTCCCTCCCTTCCTCCTCACCCTCTCCAACCTAACCACCCCCGCCGCCATACAGGCCCGCAGCAACAACAACACCTCCGAGAAGGAAAACATGGGCAAGTATTCCGACCTTATTTCCACCCATGCCAGGCCTGGACGGGCATGCAGGGCAGTGACCAATGAACGCAGCGCCCGTAACAGCATTACGCGATCCAGCCGTCCATCAGGTACCGTCAACCAGGGAAGGGCCAGACGCCGTGATGCAGAGAAATCCACAACACCAGCAGCAGCTGTATCTTCATCGGTAGTGGTGGTGGTGGTGGAGGCGCATGGCCCTGCTTCTCCTCCTGCTCCTACCGCAGCTGTTACTTGTGGGGGCGCAATTAACATCCAGGGAGTCGCCTTGGCAGGGGCCACAAAGCGGGGCCCGAAAAAAGAAGGCACGCGTAAGACAGCCCCGCACACCGCAGCCGCCGACAGACACTCACGGACCATCGCTTTGATACCTGAGGAGGGGATGGAGGAAGGAAGTGAGGAACCCCTCTTCCCCTGGTCCTCCTCGTCCCCCTCCTCCATCTCCTGGCCCGCTTCTATCAATGCCATCTCACTACACACAGCACAGAATGATACGCCTTCCGCCGGTGCCTGCTCCACCACCTCCACAACATCATGGTATCCTATAGGCCTCCCTCCCTCCCCCCCATTCTCGCTCCCTCCCTCCTCCCCCCACGTCTCTTGTCCGTACGTCAAGATATTGACAGCCGCTTGCATCTCTTGAGGCAAGTCCTGCTTTATCATCAACGCCTGCGGCTTGAGCGAAAGCACATTCACCCTCCCCAATGGCTCCGTCACAAACCCCCTCCCAAATAATGGCGGCCCATTCCGCCTCGCTGCAATTGTCACCGCAAAAAAGTCACCCCCTCCCTCTCTTCCTCTCGCCTTCCCCTCCCCTCCTTTCAAAATCGACCTTCCAAAGCCCTCCACCAATCGACACACAGCTCCTGCAGGCAACGCCACCAGATCCTCCTCATTATATTCCTGCGGATACGCCGGCCCCAAAGACCTGAAGAAATCGTGGGGATAAAGCGCAGCTCCCTTCACAACCGCATCCTCAAATCGTCTCGCCAAGCTCAAGGTGCCCCTCTGCCTGATCGCGCCCCTCCTTCCTCCCGCCCTCTTTCCCTCAAACGTCCACGAACTCTGACTCGCCCCCTCCCCCTCACTCTCCCCTCCTCCTTCCCGTCCACATTCGTCCCCTGCCAAACCCCGCCCTCCTTCCTCCCCTTCCTCCCTCCCTCCCTCCCCTTCTGCTCCCGAGGCCACATGTGCATTCTCAATTAACCACCCATCATCCCACAAGGCCCTAAAACTCGCTCTAATCGTCTCGGCAGGCAGACCGTCTAAAGCCCTCCTCCGTGCCTCCACCATTCCCGCCGACGAATCGCCCGCGGCCAACAACGTCTGTTTTACCTTAATCAAAGCAGCAGAAAACAAGGGAGTCTCCTCCTCCTGCTTCGCGTAATACACCATACGACCGGCCTTGCGATTCAAATGATCCGGATCCTCTCTCTCGGCCGCTCGAAGACGGGCCAGGACGCGAGTGGAGGTCTCCTGGGAACGCAAGAGCATTTCCAACCGACGCAAACACGCCATTCGTGGCCTCCGCGTCTTCTTCACCACCTCCACCCAGTGCATCCGGAAGCGACGACTCCATATCTGTGGCGCATGCGCGACAAGCGGCTTGTTCTCTTTTCCCTTTTCTTCTGCTCCACCTCTGTCCAGCTCTGCAAGTTCCATTGGTGCTCCTCTTCCTCTTCCTCCCCCTCGAGCCCCACCAGCAGGAAGCAGCTCCTCAATCTCCAACAATATCTCGGGGGTGTTTCTCGCCCCCGATCCGTACACAGCCCTTTGTCTCACGTACGCCTCCATCAGAGCCTCGTCAAACTCTTCGTCCGTCAACGGAGGTCCTGCAGCAGCAGCAGCAGCCGCCGCGTCACCACCGGCTCCCCCTTCAGACACGACTGAAGCGGTGCGCCGTTTACGCTCGCGCACCATTCCGCTGCTGCCCTCCCCCCCTCCCACCTTCCCTTCCTCCGCCCCCCCCTGCTCCTCTTCAACCTCCCCCTTCCCTCCGTCCTTCCTACTCCGTTTCTTTGGCAACAGCTGCTGCGGCTGCTTCAGCATTCGAGGGATCGAAGGAGCACCGGCCACAAGTGGCGGTAGGGGCAATACGCACGACACTGGCGATGCCGACGAGGAGGAGGAGGAAACCGCAGGCATGAACCTAGGGATCGGGGGGGGTACAATCACCCCCTCTTCCCTGCCCCCCTCTTCCCCCACCTCCTCGTCCTCTTCATAGAGCTCGTCGGCCAAGGCTGCTGCTTCCCGTGCCCGATCATCCGCCGTCTTGGATGTCGCGGTGCCATCTACCCTCGACCCCCCCCTCCGCGACCTCTTGACATCCAAAACGTCTTCCTCCCCCTCCTTTCCCCCTCGTTGGGCACCCCTCCTAACCCCAGTAACACGCATTTGGTCCTTCCTCCCTCCCGCCCTCCTCGTCTGCCGATAGTTCTTCCCCATCCATGTGCTGGGCTGTGAAATACGCGGCAGCAGCCGTAGCAGTGCGTCGGGCAACCGCAAAACAATCCCTCTACCCTCTCCTCCTCCTCCTCCGCCTCCTGCTATTGGTGATGTTTCTGCTGTGTTTGCTGATCCTGCTTGGAGCTCCCGGAGCATTTGTCGGGAGGGGGCTTGGTGGAGAGCGAGGGTTTTCAGGGTCTGCCAATATCTCTTCAGATCCAGCAGACCGGCCTCGGGGTGGGTGAAATCGAAGTGGAACTCCCAAAGAGACTGTTTTTCACGTGTTGAAGCACTTGGTGAGGCTACTGCTGGTGCTACTGGCGGTGCTAGTTGTGGTGCTGAGGCTGGTGGTGGTGGTGCCCCGAGCTCTCCTTGTGCTTGTTCCTCCTGTACTTGCTGCTTGAGTGGGACGCTCACAGGAGGGACGTGCTGCAGTAGCCGCAGCACGGGAAGGGTGGCCGCGAGCCTCACCCAGAACGTCCCAAGCGGCACTTGCCAAGGAAGAGAGATGGATGAGTCCGCTTTTACCCCCTCTACAACGACAGCAGCAGCAGTAGCGGCAGTAGCAGCAGCCCCGGCCTCATCGCTATCCTGTTGTTTCTTCCCTTGGTGCTCCTCTACAAGTGCTCCTGCGCCACCCTTCCCGCAGTCCTTCCGTTCGCCCTTCTTCGTCAGGTCAATCTGCAATTTCCTCGTGAACGTTTCTTTGCTCACCACTGCCCACTGACTCCCCGCCTTCCCTCTCTCACTTCCGCCCGACCCCCCCTCCTCATCCCCAACTAATTCAAGCACCAGCAAGTAGCCCATCAAATCCCTCACCATTTTCCTCCACCCTCCTCCTCCTCCTCCTCCTCCGCCTCCCCCTCCTCCCCCTCCGCCTCCCTCTCTCGGATAGAGCGACACAAGTAAGGAATGCGGCAAGGTCTTCATGCTCGTACCGACTGCCACATGCTCCTTCAGCAACCTCACACTCTTCTCCGACCAGGCCGACCGCGGCAATCCAAATAAACGCACGTACTTTCCCACGGGCATGTTGTCAATTACATCCGTTAAGCTTACTGCTACAGCACCGCCGCTGCCACCACCATGACCGGCGGCAGCAGCAGTAGTCGTAAAAGTAGAAACTGCAGCAGTAGCAACAGTAGCGGCAGTATCTATTTCTGATGTAGCCGCTGTTGCTGCTGTGGCAACTGCTGCTGCTGCCTCTGGAGGGCGGGAGGCAAGAGCATGCTGCCAGAGAAGGTCATGAAAATACTCCACACGTTGCATCCCCTTTCGAAACACCCTCAATTCTTTCTCGACCTTGAGCAATGCCTTACTATCGATAGGCTCGGACTCCTCTTCGTCCGCCTCCTCCTCTTCCTCTTCCTCTTGATCATTCTCCTCCTCCTCCTCCTCCTCCTCCTCCTCCTCCTCCTTCTCCTCCTCCTCCTCCTCCT
>Ga0160419_100395_pt1 | contig 28282 bp, 33 predicted proteins | sample CelAP2metagpilot_2_FD_108196 | JGI IMG/M metagenome (GOLD analysis project Ga0160419, IMG submission 108196) | Phycosphere-associated microbial communities from Cellana algal ponds in Kailua-Kona, Hawaii, USA - Cellana AP2-4-25 metagenome pilot ... | reverse complement strand
GGGGGGGGGGGAGGGGGGGAGGAAAGGAGGGAGGGAGGGAGGGAGGGGAGGAGGGAGGGAAGGAGGGCTCTGACGGATAGTGGTATATATACGACGACACAGGTATCTTTATGAAGCAGGCCTTGGACGACAAAGAGGGAGAGGACGCGAAGAGCGAGAAGAAGTAGAGAGAGGGAAGGAGGGAGGGAGGGAAGGGGAGGGAGAAGGAGGGAGGGAGGGAGAAAGGGAGGAGAAAGAGATGGATAGATGTTACAAGAGGGTAGGAGGAAGATGTGTATATCGTGGGAAGGGGAAAAAGGAAGGAGGGGATGGGACGGAGGGAGGGAGGGAGAGAGGGAGAGAGGGAGTGAGGGAGGGCTTGCTCTGCGAATGTTTGTTGGAGTGGTATTGATTTAATGTATGATGTAGGCCTGCCTTGGCGTTGAAGGAGGGGATCTATTCGACGTGCGAGGGAGGGAGGGAGGGAGGGAGGGAGGGAGGGAGGGAGGGAGTGACGGGCCTGCCCCTCCTCTCTCTCTTTCTGCACACACAAGCACATACACACTCGCATACACACACACAAGCAAGGAAGCAAGGAAGCAAGAACATCAAAACAAACCACCAGCGACCCAAAAATCGTTTTGAAGAAAGAGAAGGATGGAAGAAGAGAGTGGCACGGGCGCTCTTGTTGTTGCACTTGTTCTTCTCCTCCTCTTTTCCCCCCTTCCCCTTGACCTCATTCTTCTTCTCCTCCTCATCCTTCTCCCCCTCCCCTCTTCCTCCTCCTCCTCCTCTGTTTCAATCTCTTTCCCTTTTTTATTGTCATAGCTTTCTCAACCTTAGTTTGCACCTCAACTTCTCTCCTTCGGTCCCTCCTCCCTCCCTCCCTTCTTCCCTTCGTCTGAATTTCAGCCCCTCTTCTTCATTCGTTCCCTCCCTCCCCCCCTCCCTTTCCCCCTTATTCCTTCCACACACAACTGCAGCAATATTCTCTCTCGCTTTACTATTACACGCTTTACATTCCCTCCCTCTCTTCCTCCCTCCCTTCCTCCTCCTTACCTCCCCCCATTCTACAAATCCCTCGTATCGACACTTGACTCATTCTTCTCCCCTCCCTTCCTCCATTCCTCTCCCCCTCCCTCCCTCCCTACAACCCCTTCACCTTTTTAGCCACCCTCTCCGACCTCCGCACGAGACTCTGCCCCCCCTCTTTTCCTCCCTCCCTCCCGCCCTCTGTCCCCACCTTCCAAGTCGCTCCTCTAAATCTGACTCTGGATGATATTCAACAGCTGTGGCTTTTTGAGCACGCAGGTGCCTGCAATGATGTCCAGCGGCAGACTAAAGTATGTCTTTCTCGACACTTGCGTGGCTGAAGTGCTCACCGGAGAGAAAGGCGGATAAAATGTGGTTTGTATGCTGAGGGGGGAGAGGGGGAGAGAGGGGCGATCCGGTGGATCATAATTATGCCATCGCCCAGGATTGCACAAGGGCGTGAATGGGTGTAGCAAGATGATAAAAAGAGCCGTGACGGAGGAATGTTAATGCGACAGGATTAGGAAGCATGCACGAGACCAGCTGGCGTACCATCTTGCCGCCTCCAGCTTCCACGCCCCTCCCCATGCCTGCTTTTCCAAGCACATACCCGTCGTTCAAATCCAAGTATGCGTTGCAAAAGCCGCGCTCCGCGTCCACGCCCTACGGCTGGAGGAGTAGGAGTAGGAAAAGGAGAAGCAGGGGAAGGATCTGGACAAGGAACGCATCTCTTGGCATTGGCGGGAGTGACGTGCGCTGCTTTCTTGGGCGATGCATGACCGGGGGCGTGAGCGAATTGATGACGAGAGGCCCGGCCGTGGGAAGTGGAATTTCTCGTGCTTGTGTGGTAGACCTCACAAGTATAGCGGTGTGGTGTAGATGTCTGTGTGTGTGAGACAAGGCCTATTCGAAATCGGTGACCGTTCTAAGGCAAACCCGCTTCCAAGCGCTCGTCCGCCAGTTTATCATCAGCCCACAGCTTGCCTTGGACTTCTTTTACCTCCTCTTCTCTAACCACCATCTTCTCCGCCACACCACGATCATGACCACAGGCTAGCTACCGGTAGGAGCGCCGGACAGGACAAGCGAGACAGACGTCATACGAAGTGCGCTATAAAAGGATGGAGAACGGCACAAGCAGCAGCGGTGGTCCCGAAGTTGAGCACCCTCTCCAGCAGCCTTGGCAGCTCTACCTCCACTATCCGACTATAACGCAGTCCCTGGAAAGTTATGGCAAGGAAGCGTACCAAGCATTGTGCGAGTTCTCGACGGTGGAGGGGTTTTGGGCCTACTTTCATTTCTTGCCCAGGCCCAGTGATATCTTCACTGAGGTGGTTGCAGGCAGCTACCCACCCCAGTTGCTGAAGCGGAAGTTAGACGGGAAGAATTTGGAGGCGTTTGGATTGTTTAAGAAGGTGCGTTTGATTCCTTTCCGGAGGGTGGGAGAGAGGGGAGGAAGGTGTGGTGGTAATTGTGCTTGGGTGAGGAGAAAGAAAGAGAATAGTGTGTAGGTTTGTCTAGGGGGAGGAGTCGAGAGGGGGCACTCATCTGCTCTTCATTCCACCCACCTCTCCCCATTCCCCCCTCCACATCTCAGGGCGTCAAACCTGAATGGGAAGACCCACTTAACATGCAAGGCGGTCACTGGGAGTGTCGTCGTGAGCCGGCTTTCGACCTCCCTACCCTTGATAAAATGTGGCGCACGACTGTCATGGCCTTGATAGGTGAGACTTTGGAGGACGGAAATGCCATCACCGGTGCAAGGGTGGTGGATAAGAGTAGGAATAAGCGGCCGGAGTATCGCCTGGAAATTTGGACGGCTGTGAAGGAAGAGAGAGTGAACGAGGGAATTCGGATGAAGTTGATTGAGGCCCTGAAGGAGGGCCTAGGAGAGGGGGGAAGGGACGGAGGGAAGATCCCTGAGTTCGTTTGGAAGGAGCACAGTCAAATTGTGAATACAGGTCTGGAGGGATACGGGGGGTCGACGGTGAGCTTGAGTGGTAGTGCAGGCGGAGGCGGCGGCGGCGGAGGAGGAGGGGGGGGAGGGAAGGCGGGAGGGTTGGGGTCGGCATCGGGGATTATCAGGGACAAGGTTATGGGCGCGCTGAGTTCATGAGGGAGAGAGGGAGAGAGGGAGGGAAGGAAGGAGAGATGGATTTCCGCAGTCGACGACATGAGACAGACTGCGGCTACAGTACAAATGACGTAAAGAAAGGGAGGACGGGGTAAAAGAAGACCCGAAAAGAAAAACGTTGGACCGACAGCAGTTATAAAAATCACGGGAAAACACAAATACTCCGAAAGAACCTAGACAAACTCTACACGAACAAACTCTTAATTTATTTGAATCTGATTCTACAACCCCCTCCGCTTCTCTCCTTAATTCACTTCCCTACTACCTTCCTCTCTACTTGCTTTTGGGCAACTTCGCTACCCACCCCTCCACCTCCCCCCGTGGGATGAACCGCAACGCCCCCGCGTTCATGCAATACCGCTTCCCCGTCGGAGCGGGCCCGTCATCGAAGACATGCCCAAGGTGCGTGCCACTTTTACGGTCCAACACCTCCACCCGCTGCAGAAACCGGGGCTTTCCCCCATCTTTCGGATCCAGCCTCTCAATCACATGGGCTGGGTCCGCAGCCTGGAAAAAGGAGGGCCACCCTGTCCCACTGTTGTACTTGGCCTGAGAATCAAAGAGAGGGACGCCGCTCACGGCGCTGACCCATACGCCATCCTCCTTGGTGCTGCCCTTGAAGCCATTAGCCGTCACTCCGGTACCAGGCATTTCAGTTCCCGCCTCGAAGAGTATCCTCCTTTCCATCCTCCCTAACTTGAGCTCATCGGCAGCTTTCAAGGCGTCGGTGGTCGAAAGAGGCGTCAAATCAATACCCATCCCGCTCTTGGGAACAGCGGTGGCGCTTCCTCCTGCTGCTGCAGCTGCTGCCGCTGTTGCATCATGCGGACGACTGGGAAGAACAAATGCGCCGACCGCGGCGCTGGCTGCCACACCAAGCCCTATGCCTCCGAGCCATTTTCCCAGGAAGCCGCGGCGAGTGGGTTGGTTGGAAGGAGGAGGAGTCGGCGAGGAGGAGGAGGACATGGAAGTAGCTTGGGAAACGCGGTGCGGAAAGGAGAATGCGGTGGCACGACGCTTGCTGAGGCTGGTGGTGGTCAAGACAAGGCCGAGCGAAAGCAAGGTGACTGGGTTGGTGAAGAGTAGGCGCATTTGTTGCCGCCTGCGTTGTCATGGATGAGTAGGGGTGACGTGTGGGGGATGAGGTGAGAAGATCGACGTTGCTGACACAGAGGGGCTGGAAAATTGCCATAGCATGCCACACAACCGTGATGAAGACAAGTCGAACCGGCAGAAGACACACACGCCAGGGGGGGACAGGTGATTGTGACATCAGATAGCAGCGAGTGCTTCCGGAAATGCTCGAAAATTGAAATGCTCGGTGTTCTCATCTTCTCGCTTTTCTGAAGGAGGAGTCTGCTCCTTGCCTGGATCATAATATATTTGGTGTGCATTATCGTTGAGCTGGGTGGCTTATCCTACCCTTGAAAGAAATACAGGCTTGTTCCTTGATGGTGAAGAGCTTCAGCAGCAGCACGGTACGACCGAATAGTGCTGCGCCCAGCGCGATGCACGATCTCCTCGCTTTTTCCTGCATACCTACTAGCCCCTCTCTGTCGGGATGAACGTGAAGCTACTCACACCACGGCAGCCCACCTCTCAAAAGCGCTCCTGTCTTTAACAGAGCCGTCCGCCCAGGCCTGCTGGCTCGCAACGGAGGCCATGCCGTGGCCATGTAGCGGGGCAAAGGCCGCCACTCTCCTCGCCTCGTGCACATGTTCATCAATAACTCCCTCCCTCCCCGCCCTTCTTTTCCATTACACAGTCACACACGGAGGGGCGAGGGTTTCGACCCCCTTCATTCAAGCACCAATGTTCGTCGCCACATCGAGCTCGTCGCTGTCCTCGGCCTCGCGACGTCGCATGGAGAAGAAACTCAAGACCGTCAGCGGCGGCAGTAGCGGCGGCGCTCACCGCGGCACCAGCACAAGCAGCTGCAGCCACAGCAGCAGTGGCGGCGGTGGTGGTGGAGGACAAGGTATTACCCCATCATTTCCGACATGGGAGGAGATGGTGCCAGCCTGGGACCCACAAGCGTTGGTGGGGGTTGAGACAAGAACCCCTCCTTTGGACTCCGCGGGGCCTGTAGTGACAGTGACGGCATTGGTAAATGCCTTGACCGCCTTACAACGACGCCAGCAGGAGCAGCAGGAGGAGGGCCAGAATGAAGACCCGTTTCCTGATTTTCTGAACGAGGGCTTGCGGTCTCGGTCGTCATCGGTGTCGTCGCTGGTGTCGCCGAATTGTGGCGCTGCTGCGACTGCTGCTGCTGTTACTGGAGCTCCAGCTGCTGCAGCTGCTGCGACTGTTGTTACTGGAGCCACTGCTTTCCCCCCCCTTGGCTCGGTGGTGTCAGCGGAAGTGGAAGAAGGCAAAGGGGAAGGGACTCTGACTCCAAATATGTTTGCAAGGAGCAGTAGTTGCATGTCCTTCTTGCCTCTCTCCCCCTTTGACCGTATGGGAAGTGATGAGGAAAAGGATGAAGAGGGGGAGGAAGGGGTAGAGGAAGTAGCGGCCAGACAGTTGCCCGCATTAGCCTCGGCTACCAACACGCTTGCAGCCACTTTCACGCAAGAACATGGCGCCCACCCTTTTCTCGCTCCCTCGCTCCCCCCCTACGTCTTCGTCACCTTCCTCGATGACACCACCGTCCCCGCCTCCCTCCCTGCCTCCCCACGAAACTTGAAGCTCTTCATCGGCCCTCTTGCAAGCGACCCGGTGTTATGGGCTGACTGGGGTTTGCCTGCTGATGCCTTCCCCTCCTTCTCCGCTGCAGTCAACGACGCGCCTTCCTCCCTCGATACCCACATTGCCGCCCTCCTTCCCTCCCTCCCTGCCTCGGCCCTGTCGTTCTACAATAGAGGAGGAGGGGAAGGAAGCGGAGGAGGAGCGGTGCTACTTCTCACCCTCCCCTCACCCTCCCTCCGCCCTGCTACCAGCCTTGAAGTCCTGGTGGCATCGTTTGCAACGTCCTCCCCCTCTTCCTGCCCCCTCCCCTCCCTGCTGGACCTCCTGAGGGCTCGCATCCTCCCTCCTTCCTTCTGGCGCGAATACTTCTCCCTCCCCTCCTTCAATCAACAAGAAGAAGTCTTACAGGAGGCAGGCAGGGAGGGAGGGACTGGGGGAGGGCTGACGGTCGTGTACGACTTTCTCCTTTCCTACCTCCTGTCCCCCTCCTCCCCTCCCTTCTCCTCCTCCTATTCCACCATCAACAAGCACTGGGTTGAAGAGGCATTAAACAACGGATTGCGTATCGTCCTTCACCCCGTCTTCCCCCTTGGCCTTCCCCCCGCCCTCCCTAGCCGAGGCGTCTCGCTCCAATCGTTGCCTCCCTTGGTGGCGGAGGAGTATGGGAGGGAGGAAGGGAGGAAGGGAGGGAGGGAGGGAGGGAGGGGGTCAAGTAACTTTGTTTTTGACGAGGCGGACCTCGAAGGATTGTTTGAGGAAGGGTCACTTAAGGAAGAGTTTCATTCCTTCCCTCCCTCGTCCCTTCCTTTCGCCCATGTGGGAGGAAAGCAACTGGCTCTTATGCAGCTGGCGCGGCATAGAGGAGGAGGAGGGGGGGAGGAGGAGATGGAGGAAGGGGAGAAGGGCACGGGACAGAGCGGCCGTGCCCTTCGTATGCGCCGCTTGAAATACTACGATTGCGAAGATGACAAAGGCGAGGAAGAGGAAGAGGAAGAGGGAGGGGTGGAGGAAGGGCTCACCAAGACGAGCCATTCTAGCACCACCACTTCCACCTTCCCATCCTTCTCGTCTTCTTCCTCCTCTTCCCCCTCCTCCTTCTTCTCCTGCGCTTCCTCCTCCACTGCCAACACCACTCTCTTCCCTTACCACTACCCCGGCCGTCCGGCGCCCGTTGGAAAGGAGCTTCCCGATCGAGGGAGGCACAAGTGCCGTGTTCCAGGGTGCTCAGATGATTACCGGTGGCCCGACTACAAGTGCAAGGCGCACGGTGGAGGCCGCTGTCAATTTATGTGGTGGAGGAGGGAAGGAGTGGGAGAGGGAGGGATGGAGGCGTGCCCGAAGTTCCATCAATCCAAGAATTCGCGCGGGGAATTACTGTGTGGTGAACATTGTCGTCTTACGGGAGCCGTCTATGGCGAGGTGTCAAGGAGAGGGGGGAAGGCGGCAAAAGGGGCGGGGGGATTAAAAAAAGGGAAGAGAACGGCGAAAAAAAAAGTCTGGGGTTGAGATGAGTAGGCACATACATACAAACAGGGCGAAACGGAAAGAGTCGGAGGACGGGAAGGAGGAAGAGGGGAATAGCGAAAGGCGTAGAGCAAGCTTGACGAGGAAAACTACCTAGTGTAAGAAAGTAATAGACATAATTGCTGTGGATGTAAGTGGTAACGACCTAGTTCAAGATCGAGTCAAAACGAGAAAGAAGAAGAAGGAAGAAAAGGGAAGGAAAAGAAAAGACTGGAAATTGAAGCCTATATTTATAAGTTCAAATTGAGAAAGACGACGAGTCGAAGGCAAGACACTCACAATGTAAAACAAACGAAGAAATAAGAAATGGGAGAGCAGCTAAAAATGAAGAATGAAGAGTAAAGCAGGCGTGTTGACTGTCTGTGGACAAGCAAAATACAATGCGCGTCGTTTTTTGTTTTTTCTTCTTCTCTCCTTTGTTTGAGTACGCCACTGGTTGTCATTCGGCAAGATAACCGCCAAGACTTTTTATTATCCATATAGCTCTCTTTATCCTCTCCTCTCAAAGTCCCACCGCATCCGTCTTTCCCCTTTTCCCCCAGGAGATGGTGAAGTGTGTTTTTGGGGGTTAACGGCCCTCCTCTAGAATTAAACGGTCGCTTAAACTGCGCGCGCATACGTTTGCCTTCCCGCCTTCGCGTTTTTGCATCGTTTGGCCCGCACACGACGAACCTCCAAAAATCGTTTGAAGGCATCGACTACCATTATGAATACTGCATACATCTCATCACTTTCTATGCATTTGTGACTTCTTGCTATGGGAATCGCCTTAGAAGTCTCCTCTTCATTCCGGTCCGCGCGCACTCATCACTCGTAAGAAACGTCTCACACTTTCGAGCCCTTGCACAGGCGCCTTAAAAAAGGACTACATCGACGTGGAAAACCACGACGCTCCTTATCTACAGGTATTTCAGAACCGCAATTATATCAGCCTTGTCTTCGCCGGTTTCCTCTGCCGCAAACCCGTCGCAGACGCCACCTTCGAGCTAGCGCAATCCTTTAATACCGCCATCCCCACGACCAGCCATGCGCTCCGCCAACGGAAACCTAGTACGCACTCGTGAGTGGCATCAAATTAAGTGTTTTCACCAGTATCTGATGGTCCGACCCCACCAGGCGGAATGGAAAGCTCTGCATCAAAGCAAAGCGCAATGGCTCGCCGACATGTTGCACTACAGCCCCAGCCTCCCCCACGATCGAGCCCTTGACCTCTTCAACGAGCATTTTGAGCGCATGGAGAACAAGGATCTCTTTCGGATGCGTTTCAATCGTCGCTCAGCCAACCCTTTAGAGTGGATTTCAGTGGATTTCTTCAGCAAAGGCCGGGCCTTGGACCCGTCTTTCCTCCGCTTTCTCATGGGGATGACCTGGCAGATGAAGACGCCCGCCTTCCGCGCCACAGTGAGCTTGGAAGAGTTTGTCCGAGATCGGACAGAGAAAGAGGATAAACAAGCTAAGGACACGTTTCTGCTGGCGCATCGTTTTTTGTATGACAGCTGCCCGCATGGCTTACGGCTCGAGGTGGCCGGCGCGGGGGAGGGTGCCATAGTGAAGGACGAGAACATGAACGCGGATGCCGAAAGGCGTCCTACGGGACAACAGGAGTATCGAATCATGGCCCAGTTGAAAGAATGGGAGGACCGTGGTCTTGTAATTGCTTTGGAGACCAGTCCGACCAAGAAAATCTTCTCACTTGCCCGGGAGGCCCTTGACTTAATCACCTACGACTCGCCCTTGCTTCCGTCCATCCTACGCGCCATGACGACGCAGCGCCCCGAGGCCACGCAGCAGTACCGACGGATTATTGCAAAGGAAGCCAATAGCCGCACATGCTTTTTCCGCTTACATAAGAACTCCCGTTTCCTCACCCTCTTTGGCCCACTCAAGCCGGACCTGGCTGCTCTCATTGAAACAGCGCCTGCGTCTTACTACTCCTCCTCTTCGGCTCCTGCCGCATCTGGTGCTGCTGATGGTGGCTGCAGCAGGATTTACAGAAGTAGCAATAATAATATTGCCAAGCAGCCCCGAGCCCGTGGCAGCGTGTACAGGGGATTCAGAAAGCGACCTTATGCTGATGCCGTGGAATCGTCAAGCCTGAAAAAGTGTGCTGATGCAGCTGTAGTCAAGAAGTCTTGCCGTCTCCCCAAGCGCGAAGAAGATGATTTTTACTACTACGACGATAATGACGACCTAGGTGATACGGAAGGGGAAGGGGGAGAGGAAGAGGAGACAGCGAAGATGGTGGGAAAGCAGGAACAGCGGAAGAAGGAGGAGGGGGGAGGGCAGATGAGCTTGGAGATGGCATTGGGGATTATCAATGCAGTTCGCCCCTCCAACCATCAGTACCACTGTCACACTCAAATAAGTCAGCACCAACCTTGGGCAATGCCAACAGCGACGATGACGACGGTGAAGGCAGCTGCGGTGGCTCCTCATTCCCGTTTGCTCTCGCCCGCCGACGACTTGACTACTTCCTCCTCCTCGTCCTCCGCAGCCTCGTGCTCCATAGAAACTAATAGCGGAGGACTATCTGCGTGGGCACAAGAACCGTGGATGCGAGAGCTGGATGATTGCCTGAACCGTTGGTTTCCCCATACCCTCGAAGGAGATGATACAACGATGTACGAGCCGCCTGTAGACCCAGACGACGTCTTCGAGAAGTGGTGCCGAGAGAATCTGGTGGTAGCAGGGGAAGGGATGGCCGGGAATTATACAAGCAACAGAGCCAGCAACTGCAGCAGTATCACTAACATTAGCAGTACCAGCAGCAGCTGTCAAATCGGAGGGAAGGACAACATTGCAGCGACATCATCTGCGGCGTCTGTGGTGTTGATGGATGAGCATGGAAAAGTCTCCACCGCTATCAGCACTGCGCGCTCGACCGCTTTCTCTTCTTTGTCAACGACTGTGGCGACGCAAGTGGAGGAAGTAATTGAAGAGAGAGAGATATGTAACGGGGGGGAGGGGACACAGGGCGGGGATGTTGGAATGCCGCTAATCGAGGAGGAGAAACAGCAGCATTTTTGCTCGCTCATGCTCGAAGGCTTTCTCGTAACGGGTCCGTCTAAGTGAATAAATGAGAAGAAGGATGAAGAAGAAAGAGATAAAGAAGAAGAGGCAAAGGAGGAGGAGGAAAGAATAAGAGGGAAAATGAGGAAGAAAGTAAAATAATGAGTGGGAGAAAAAAGAGGACCACGAGCACTGGCATCTACCAGGCCATTGATGAAATCCAAGGATAGAAAAGTAAGGGAGGAAACACAACGTCAACAGTAAAGAGAAAGCGGCGATAAATAATCAAGAAGAACGGGCATCATAATTTTAAAAAAACCGGTCTGTATGTACGTGGAGAGAAGTTGACTGTCTCATGCAGAAACAAGTAAGTGTAGCGATCAAAGTACTAGTTAGAAAATGGGTTGCTCTTCCATCAATTCGAGAATTTGCAGCCAGATGCAACGCGATGCCACCACCCGCAGACACCCACTTAAAAGCATACGCTACTCTATGCGCTGTCTGCCATTCTATTTATTGATTCTTTACAGTGATCCATCGGGCGGAGCAAAAACATCCAAACGACGCCCAAATCCGGGTATAGTATACACGCTCGCTCACACCACATATTAGTTTGCTTCACCATCCACTCCCTCGTTCAGAATCATCGTCTTCCCCCTGATCCTCCACAACTTCCTCTTCGTCTTGTTCCTCTTCCTCCTCTTCATCCTCCTGCTCCACCTCTACATGCGGACATTCCCCTATATCATGACCCTTCTCATTGCAGCCCTCACACCACACCTCCTCTTCTTCATCCTCCTCCTCCTCCTCATCCTCCCTTCCCTCCTTCCCCGCTCCGTTCGTCGGGATATGCACTCCAGAAAAAGCCTCAACACCTCCGCTTCCTTTAACGCTGTGTCCCTTCTCCCCTTTCTCGTTTGCCCACCGCATCTTCCCACTCAAACCTCCCTCCCTCTCCCGCTTCGCCTGCTCTTTCCTCTCCGACGCCTCCCTCCGTTCCTCCTCCTCCTCCTCCACTGTCAGCCTCGGCGCATGAGGGTAACACACTACCTTCTCCCCTCCCCACCTTTCATACCTCTTCTTCGTCTGCCTGTCCCTCTTCACCCACTCCTCCCTCTTCACCCCTCCCTCCTTCCAGCCCTCCACCACCATGGCCACAACTACGTCCATATTCGACGATCGGTAAGGAGGCAAGCTGGCTGGGACAATCTCCCGACATACAGGACAACACCGATGCTGCTGCGGCTGCTGCTGAAAGTGGGCACGTATACACGAGAAGCAGAAGGCATGGGAGCAGGGCAAGACCCCCGCGTCCACCATCAGCTCCGAGCACAACGCACACCCCAGCTCTCCCTCCAATTCTGCTAACACCTCCGCCTTTCCCCTCCCCTCCCTTCCTTCCTCCATCGTCTTTGTCGTCCTAACCGCTTTGAGCTTGTCCAATTGCGTCTGCAAACTAGTCCTTGCTCTCCTCAACTCGATTATCTCGCCCTCCATCTCCTTCCTACGTTCCTCTCCCGCCTTCTCCTTCTCTACGACTGCGGTCGCTGCCGCCGCCGCTGCCACAGCCTGATTCTTCAGCTCCTCATTTTTAACCCGCGATTCTGCAACGGCAGCATCTGCTCTTGCTTCTGCTGCCATGAGCTCTGCATCCTTTGCTCGCAAGGCCTCTCTCCATCCTTCCCCCCTCTTCCGTTCCTCCTTCACTTCCTCCTCCACCTCTCGAGCCTTTTTTTCTGTTGCCACAGCTGCTGCCACTGCTGCTGCTGCTTGCCGAAGACCGAGGGAGGGAGCCATGTTGAGGGCCGCAAAGACCCACCCTTCCTCCTGTCGGGCTGTGGCGAGGGCCTCGCGCAAAGAGGCGATTTCCGCTTGCTGTTGTTCGATCTGCTCCAGCTGCAGCTGTTGCTGCTGCTCTTCCCGTAGGTTGGAAGAAATGGCTCTCATTGCCCCCGCCTTCTGCTTCATCGTCTTGATGGTGGTGGTACCGATGCTACTGCTACCTCTGCCGCTGGCGGTGACAGCAGTAGCAGCAATGCCATTTGAGACCCGTCGTCGCTTACTCTCTGTGCCGCACCCTTGTCTTTCCTCTCCTCTTCCTCCTCCTCCTCCCCCTCCTCTTTCCGCACCTCTGCTCTTAACACTCCCCGCGCCACTGCTAGTCTGACAGCCCGCCTTACCTCCCTCCCCCCCTCTACCTCGTTCCAAGTACCTGTAGACAATCGCTCTATTACTGACATGCCCCAATTCAGCCCCTTCTTGAAGACCCGCTGCTCCGCCAAATTGGACCAAATCGCCCGAATGCAGCCTCGCCCGTCTAATTTTCACTCGATTAATGAATATACCATTGAGCGAGCCCACGTCTTGGATATGCGTCGTGCCGTCCTCCGTGACCAAGACCTCAGCATGCTTCCTCGAGATGGTGTTTTGCGGTTGCCCCTGTGAGAGGATCACCTCAGATTTCAGAGAGCGACCAACGCTGATCAATCTGCGCGTGAGCTTAATAAGAGTTGGAATCTTGTCTTGGGGCTGCCGGTTGGGGGGCTTAGGTTCCACGAGGCAGAGTGCTGGAGGGTAGGGAGGCAAGCAGGGAGGAGATTATCGGGAAAAAAGCCATGACAAGGATGAGCGGGGGAAGGCACAATATATTTGCGGCTATACAATGATTTGGAATCTTGCGCAAACTGTTGAGATCCACGGGATGATCAAGCAGGGCAATCACACACGAGTAGAAGGAGGGTTTGGTCGAAGCATAACAAGGGACTCACTTCGTTCGACGCCATCCTCGATCAAGGCTGCCGGCTGCTGCGCTGCTTGGTCTTCGTTCCCCATTCTACTACGGCCTTCATCGGTACTGACGCTTGCTGCCGGTGCCATGACCTGTGATTAGTGTGTTTGGTGGGGCGCGGCATAGGAAGGTGGACTGATTGATGATATGGTGTCACGAAGCAAACAAGCATTAGCGATGCTATTTTGTCCAGACAGCGACGGTTTCAAGGCTGCAAGGCTATTACCTCCAAAGCTTCTTTTGAGACTAGGAGAATGATTTGCGAGTGCGGCACTCAGCATCGCTTATTTCATATTTATTTCAACATCCGTCGTCTCCGCCCTCCCTGCTGCGCCTTTCACCTCCGGTTATCGGATAGGGGGGCCGACGCAAGAAAAAGTAACGAAAAAAATAATGAGACCGTCTCTCCCATCCAACCGAAAGTTTAATAGTAGTCTCATATCGTTTTATTCTTCCTCTACCCTGCTATTGCTCCATCCAATCTTGACTCGTCAGGCCCAGGAGGGCAGAGACGACGGAGGCAACACTACCCATCCCAACCCAGCACAGGAGAAGAGGAAGGGACACAACTGATCACACGCATGCGACATACGATACGCATATGATAGGGAGCCCTACTACGTACACATTACAATATCTTCTCCTTCTACCCCGATCTCTCTTCCTCACCTTCCCCTCATTTTTTCCCACTTATCTCTCTCACACAAGACAAAAACATACGACACACGTTCACACATAAGACATCAATCACACACAAACAACAACACGGGACTCTCTCTCTCTCTATCGCGCGCCATTTCTCTCTCTTTCACACAAACACACACGCGCACAAACTCGCTATGACGATATAAATAGGTTGTTAGAGAGTGGGAAAGTGAAAGCATTACGACAAAAAGCACCGCTCTTTCCCAGATCTCCCTTGCTCTGACTAGCTACTGCGCTCTTCCACTCTCTCCTCCTTTTCCTCCTCTTCCTCCTCCTCTTCTTCCTCTTCATCCCTCCTCCTCCTTCTCCTCCTCTTCTTCCTCTACCCTCCCTGCCATCACTTAAACCCTCCCCGCCACCCCCTCACTTAAACCCTCCCCGCCACTAGGTCAAACACGGCCTCCACCAGGTCCGTGCTCCTCTTAACGACCGCCTTCTCCATGCTACTCGCATACGGCACCGGCGCATCATCCATACACAGCCTCTTCACCGGCGCGTCCAGCTCGTCGTAGCACTGCTCCGACACCAAGGCCGAGATGGTGGCCCCCACCCCTCCACTCGAGGTACTCTCGTCCAGGATCGCCAGCTTGTGCGTGCGTGACAAGCTCGCCCGAATCGTCTCCATGTCCAGGGGTTTCAAGGACCTTAGCTCAATCAAATCAATCTCGACGGTCGGGTCCCGTTCCTGGATTGCCGCCATGGCGATCTGGCTCTCCTTCACCCCGTGCAGGTACGTTAAAACCGTTACGGCCTTCCCGGCCCTAACAGCTTCGTCCGACGCCGCGCTGAGCGCAATGGCCTTGTTGAGCGGCAAGCACTGATCCAGGGGAGCATTCCCCTTGATCTCCTTCATCAATTTCACCGGCAAGAAGAGGATCCCAGGGCCGTTGTCTCGAATCATGGACTTGGTCAAGCCGTAGGCGGCGTAGGGGGAGGCTGCCGTGCAGATCTTGAGGCCGGGGATGCCCATCACATAGGCATGGAAAGGCTGCGAGTGCTCGGCGCCCAGGGCTTGGTTGGGGGCCGTGCCGCCGGCGCCAATGATGGTCATGGGCATGAGGAATTGCCCGCCGGTGGTGGCGTAAGTGTTGCCAGCGGAGGAGATCTCGGCCAGGCCATAAATGCCTAGAGCGGGAGGGAGGGAGGGAGGGAGGGAGGGAAGGGGGGCGTGGTTAGGATGAAGGAGGGAGGACGGCGGTGGCTCAACAAATGGGGAGCGGATATTCTCCGGGAGAGAGAAGGGAGGGAGGGACGGAGGAAAGGAGGGAGGGAAGGAGGAGGGAACGTACCGAAGTTGGTGTTCATGAGCTCCACTATGGGACGATAGCCGTTCATAGCCTCCCCGAGGGCCTTGCCGATAAAGTGTCCTTCGTCGATGATCTCATCCGCGGCCCGAAGTTTCCCGAATGTCTGCTGGGTTAGCTTTGGGATGTTGTAAGAGGAGCCGGCCTACACAGGGGAGGGAGGGAGGGAGGGAGGGAGGGAGGGAGGGGTGAGGACTGCCCGGAGGGAGAGGCGCCTTTTCCTTCACCCTCCCCTCCTTCCCTCCCTCCCTTCCTGCTGCCGTTTACTGATTTATTTGGGTCGGTGAAGAATGGGGCTTGAAGCTCTGACTTTCGTCTCAGGGAGATAATTAGTTTCGACACATCATCAGCACAGACCCACTGCCTTCCCACCCACCCTCCCTCACTCCCTCCCTCCCTCCCTCCCTCCTACCTGCAAGTCCTCGGCGTGGATGGTGGTGGTGGGGTCACGAACCATCTCCTCCAAAATGGCCAGGTTGACAGCGTCGCCGATGGTCAAGAGATTCTTCTCGCTGTTGCCCCGAAGGAGGGTGATGTACTGAGGGAGGGAGGAGGGGAGGGAGGGCGGGCGAGCGGGCAGGTGAGTGCCTGAGCAGGTCATTAACGATCATTCTCGCAGGTGTCCTTGGGCAAAATGGTAAAGGAATGACAGTCGACATAAGGGGGAAAAAGACGGACGGAAGGAATCAAGAAAGGGAGGGAGGGAGGGTGGGAAGGGCGGACGGCGGGCAAACACACCTCCTTGCAGGCCGCCAGCGCCACACCATCGACAGTCTTCTTGGTGATGGCCTCGCCGTCCTTGGGGGGCGCGCGGAGGTTGTAGTCCGTGTTGGGTACATCCGGGTACTCCAATTCCTGAGACAGAGGGAGGGAGGGAGGGAGGGAGGGCAAGTGGGTAAATGGATCAAAAGGTGTGGGAGGGGATACGAAAAGAACGACAAAATCCTCCCTTCCCCTCTTCCTTCCTTCCTTCCCTTCCTCCCTGCGTCCCTCCCTGCATCCCAACCTTGGCAAGCCCCGCGGGCGGAGGAGGAGAAGCATCGGCAAATTCCACGGCTTTCTTAACGGTAGCCTTGGCCTCGGCTCGGCATTTTTCCAAGTCGTCCTCACTGATCTTATTCCCGGGGGCGGTGACTTCCTCAAAGATGACGATGGGATCGGCCTCGGCTCGCGCCCATCGTTTCTCCTCCTTGCGCCCACGCTCGTGCTCCGGGTCAGCAGGGGAGTGGCCCGTGAAACGGTAGGTGTGGATCTTGGGAGGGAGGGAGGGAGGGAGGAAGGTTGGAAGGGGTTGGGTTCGATAAAAATAGAGACAGTCGAAAGTCCCCGCATCGTGACAAATATTCAAATAGGAGCGGATGAGTGGAGGGAGGGGAAGAGGGAAGGAGGGAGGGAGAAAGGGAGGGAGGGAGGGAAGAAGGGAGGGCACCATACCTGCAGGATCGCCGGTCCCTTCTCACGGACGTAATCCACGACAGCTCGGCCAGTCTTGAGGGTGTCAGCCACGTTCTGGCCATCGACTTTCACCCCCGGGATGCCATAGTGCTGTCCTGCCTTGAACACGTCGCTGTTCTGCGCCACGTCGGGCGTAAAGGTATTGATGGCCCGGCCGTTATCAATCACCAGGAAGAGGATGGGAAGACCTTCCTTGGCCGCCGCGTTCAGGCATTCCGCCATCCGACCGTTCTGTGCACCACCTTCTCCAATAAAGACAATGGTGATACGGTCGTCCGTCTTCGTCCCCTCGGGATCCAACTGTCGGTCAAGGAGGATGGATCTCGCAGCTCCGACGGCATAGGGCAGCTGTTCACTTACCAACGCCCAGCCACCCTGGAAATTCTTGGTGGTGTCGTAGATATGCATCGACCCACCCGCACCTTTGCAAGTCCCATCCACCTTTGCAAACAACTCCGCCATGATCTTATCAGCGCTCACCCCCGACGCCAAGGCATGGGTGTGCTCCCGGTAGTACGAATGTTTAATGTCGCCTTCCCGGATCGTGTCCGCCACAAGCGCTGGGATGGATTCCTGCCCATTGTCCAAGTGCATGAAACCGCGAATTTTACCCTGCATGTAAGCCTGGTTACAGGCATTTTCGAACTGCCTCGACAGCTCCATCGTGGTGTATGCCTTAAGCAGATCCTCCTTCTTAACCGAGTCGTACTTGCTCAGTTCCTTTTCCGTGAGGCCAAAGGCGCTGGCAAGGTCTCCCCGAACCCGCTCCCAGTTCAAGCCCTCGGGACGGGGACGCATCTGCCCGCGGGCCATTGCCTCTGGATCCTCGTTATAGGTAGGCCGGTCTGTGGCCGTGACCCGTGCAGCGGTCGCGGCGGCCGCGGGAGCTTGCATGGTGAGGGAGGAGCGGCGGGAGGAGCGAGTGGTGGAGGAGGACAGGAGGGAGGATGGGTTGAGGAAGGCGGTGGTGGTAGTGGCGAGGCCAGCACTGGCCCAAACGGCCAAGCTGACGGACAGACGCATGGCGGCTGCTGGGATAGGGTGCAATAGCTAAAAGGAAGTATGAGGGAAAGGAGGAAGGCAGGGAGGGAAGGGAGGGTGAGTTAGAAGGGAAGCGCACATGAAGCGATGAGGGAAGTGTTCCATCGCATTAGTTGGCCTAATAGCGATTTTAATAATGTTTGATCATTGATCAGGCAAAAGCATATAGGTACACGCACACACTTATTTCGTCACACCCGGTCACCCCTGAGCACAAGTAAAGCAAGGGATGGGCAGGCACTTACCACAAGTGACGCAAACAATAAAAAGCTGGATGCAGCAATGCGACCCAAGCTCCTGTGTATTATTTGATGGTTGTTTAAAGGGAAAAAGATATGAGGACGCGGATGTCGTCGTTGTCATCGTCGTCGTATATCATCGCCGCCTTTCTTTGGGTGAGGCCAGGTGGGTCGATCGTCAGTTGCTAGGCGTTGCTGAGACTGGACTGAAGAGATTGTAGAAAAGATGACACACGCATAGAGATGAGGGTCCTGTGTTGTCATCTTGATGATCTGGCGCTCATCGTGGTGGGAGCGCCCCAAGGGCAAAGAGCATAAGGCAAAACGAGGGCATGATGGCGAGCTCATTGGCTCGGGTTTGGCAATTACCTCATGCAAAGCGTCACAACAAAGCACCATAAGAGGCCGAGGCGACAACTTATGGCACTTAATCGAAAAATTAGTGACCGTGATGATCAGCCAGCTAAATGTGCCAGGAAAGATGCATCCAAGGCATGCCTGAGATCGAAAGTCGTCGTGGCGTTGGCTCCTCGTCGCTCGCCTACGCATCACTTTTTGGTGGGTGTGATGTTTGTCGTTCCACTTAAGCAAATACTAGTTTGCTGGCCTTCCTTCTTTGTTGTCCGTGTGCGATGGAGGAATTTTTGTTTGTTTCCGTTTTCTCTAAAGAAGTGCCTCGTCTTTTTGGGGTTTGTCTACAAACTTGTAGTGCTGTAAAGTTCTTGATTCGGGTGTGACGTCAAGAGTGGTCGAAACCCGCTGGGCCCGAAACAGTAGGAAAGGAAGAGGCCACGAATAGAGAGGATCGATAACTTTCAAATCTAGCTGTTTCAAATGAATGGCCCACTTGCATGTCATCAAAGCACTTTCTGGTTACTGGGCTGTTCCCTCTTTTTTCTTAGAGCGCTCGAGAAGGGTAGCGGGAGCAAGCAAGAGCAGAAAACTGCCGCGCCCTTTCCGACAGCAAAGGAGTTGAGCTCAATTCTTTGCGCAGCTGTAGAAGCAAAAACGGAGAAAGGGAAAAAATGACATTCCAATTTGCGCTGGAAAAGCGAAACTAAGGGTACAGAAGTCCAGATAACGTAATGACCGGGAACATCTGAAACAGTTTCCCATCTTGGTAAAATCAACATCGCCACCAGTGTGCCAGTGCGAACTTGACCCGACCGTGATAGGCAATCGTCTCGTGTGGTACTCTGTCTGATTTATTTTCCAAAAAGATGGACAAATCATTAGCCCTTTCTTCCTTCAACGCCCCCTCGAGCAATTATATCCCCGCCAGAGACCTGAGCCCTCAGCGGGGATACCACCATCGTAACAGTAGCGGGACGGGGATATTCTGCGGGAACAATAAACATCAGTATTAAAGACTCATCAACGCACAGGCAAAAACACCTCTGCTTCATGGAAAATTGGGAGCCATAATATAAGTGACTTCTTGCAGGAAGGGTCGCAGCAGCTCAAAAATAAAAAATAAAAAGGCACGTGCAGGACTCGCTGCCTGTCACCATTGCTGTGACCAAGAAGTTTTACGTTTGTTGCGGCAAGGCATCATAATCATGTTGTCTATTTTTTTAAGTCGACCAGTTGCGATTAGCAGGAAGCTTGAACCGATAGCGAGAGAAGAATCGATGAGGTGGTGCTCCCAGATCCAAACATCGTGCCCAGGGTATTCAAGACGATTTAATTACTCTCCTCTGACAGCCAGCGCCAAACCACAGACCCTTCTCAAAGAACTGACACGAATTTTCGATCATCGTGCAAACCTTTTCTTCGATCGGGCAGGTTTTTAGGGTGGGTGCCACACCTGGAGAATACGGAGAGAACTGGAGCAGGAGGCAGGAAGCTCGGCTCCAGCCTCTTCCGCGACCCCGGGGCGCAAGACCTCATCTTCTTGGCCATGCGGTGCCCCCGCTCCCGATTTTCCACCTTGTATTGGACCACCTTATCTCTGAGTGTGAATTTTAGGCATAGCAATGTGTGAAAACAGGTTGTTATGGTTCCTGTTGGTCACGAGGCCGTGTGTTTGACGCTCCCGGTTCACGGACGCTGGCGAGGACACGTGCGTCTCCTAGTTGTTGCTGTTGGGTTTCTTTAGGAAAATAAGCAACCAAAGATTGAGAGAGTTCGGCACCCAATGTACTCTGACACCCACCCACTCTCTTCACCCACATATACTACACAGAGCTCCTCGTTCTGTTCGGCCCTCCACCGCGGAAGGAAAAACGCATAGGACGGTGCCGCTGCTGCCCAATCTAGGCCTGCAGGGGATCTTGTTTGGAGACTCCTCCCTCCCTCCCTCCCTCCCGGGCATCCCAAGCCCTCACACCTTGGACGTGTGGGAGAAGGGAATAGGGGTAGGACGGGAAGGAAAGGAAGGACAGAGCCTCAGCTCGCCAGTGTCGCTGCCGCAGCAGCCTCCAAGCGCGGCTCGGATAGCAGCTCGTCCTCAGTCGCGATATAGCCATTATCGTGTCCCCCACAAGATCGACAGCTACGGGGACTTTCACCGCCGGGGTCCACCATTAAAATAGAAATGGAGAAGTCACGCGTTCAAGCATACCTGCAATCAGCCTGTTCGGTCCTGGGCTTCAGTGTAGGGGAGATCTGGTGCTGTCGAGACAACCAAGGTGCGTTTCCAGGGCGCTCCGACTGCTCGTGCATCTTTCTATTGACTCCACGTCCTTTATCTATTCATGCCACCCCTTCTTCTCTTCTGCTTCCCCTCACTCGTTTATCAATCAAAGAGCCCGCTCTGTATCCGATTCTTCCGCTGAATTGCCTCCTTCCCTCCCTCCTTCCCTCCCTCCTTCCCTCCCTCCTTCCCTCCCTCTCTTCCTCCCTCCCCCAGACCAAGCCTCCCCACAAGACCTGCGCTTCATCCAGCTCTACACCTCACCTGAATTCGAGAAGTATCGCCCCCAACTGATCGAGCCACCTGCCGAACCTCCCCTTTCATCGAGCAATGATCAGCACGGCAGCAATGGAGGGAGCAGCCGTCACCCTCCAGCCGACCTTAGCAAGCATTGCTTTTCCCCGCTCATCTGTGCTGCAGTTCAGGAAGCCAAGCAAATTGTGTGGGCATACACGCCTGCGTATGACGGCCTCATGGGCCGTGCCGCCCTCCCTCTTCGCTCCGCCGTCGGGGCGCCCGTTTGTACGATTGGGCAGGACCTCGTTATCCTCATCATGTTCTCACCCACGGTGCTGGAACTTACGGAAGAAGCGCACCGCTTCCTCTTCACGGTCGCCCAAGCCGCTTCAGATGCTGTGTGTGGCTTCCTCCCCGCTTCCCTCGCCTCCCCTTCCTCTTCTTCCTTCACCAGCGGCTGCAGGAATAGGCCAAGCTCGTCCACATCCTCGTCGTCGTCGTCCTCCTTCTCCTCCTCCTCCATGCAGCGCCACACTCGCGCCTTCATCGAGGCCCTGCCCGCCTCGGTGACATTTCAAATGGTCCAAATGGCCGAGACAGTTGGGATTAATCTCCCCATCAAGACTGAATTCCTCGAAACGTTTAACTCGATTTATAACCCTCCACCGCCTCCCCTCATGCCCATGACCAGAGGGGAAAGTGACGAAGGCCACGGGGAACGACTGACGCATGGCGAAGGAGGGAGGGAGGATGGGGACGATGATTTGGACATTGATGCCTTTGACTCGCTTCCGCCATTGGAAGATTGTTTCTTGCCCGCGGACGTGCTGGAGGACGCGGCACTGATGGAAGGGCTGAGGGAGGGAGGGGTGGGAGGCGACGACTGGGATTTCGGGGCTGCGCTTGATTTTATTTTTGATAAAGACCAGGGGGGGGAAGAGCTCGGGGTGGGGACGGAGGGGGAGTGGTTCGGGCCGGGGAGAGGGAGGGAGGGAGGAGTGGGAGAGCAGCAGCAGCAGCAGCAGCAGCAGCAGCAGCAGCAGCAGCAGCAGCAGGAGCAGCATCAGGAGCAGCGAAAACAATTTCAGGGGTCTGGCAGAGATCAAATAACTGGAGGAGAAAGGAGGGAAGAGATGGAAGGAGGAGGAAGTGCACTCATTCCGAAGAGGGAGCATGAATGCCTGGGAGGAGGAGGAGAGGGAGGAGACGGGAGAACGATGATGGAGGAAGAGATCGACTCACCCATTCGCTTCTTTTACGAGGATGCCATCCAGAAGTTGCGCTTCGAGGAATTTGTGAAGGGTTTTTTGAGCATGTCCGTTTTCCATACGGCCGAATGCTGGGTGGCCAGGGGGGGGGAGACTCTGGAGCAGGTAGGATACGCCAACGTCTTTCCCACCGACAATTTGAATTTATATTGCCTTGGTCTTCTGTGTTGTCAAATTATCCATCCTTTTCTTCTTTCCCCTCTTTATTTCTCCCCCCAAAGTTCCATGATGACATCACCCCCTCACTTTCCCAACTTCCCTTCCCTCCCTCCCTCCCTCCCTCCCTCCCTCCCCTTCCAGGTCTACTGCGCCACCTGCCTCGCCGACATCCAGTCATGGGTGCAGTTTTCTTCCAAACTCCACGGCGACACCAAGCGAGCCCTCCCCGCTCGTGTCCTTGTCGAGAATCGGGCCATATGGGAGCGGGACTTCGAACGCCTCAATCCCTCTTCCGGCGAGGGCGGGCAGGGAGGGAGGGAAGGAGGAGGGGGGAAACACGTCATCCAAACTGCCTTTGGTCTTCCCGTGCACATCGACAAGAGCCATCGACTCATTGTCATCTTTTACTCCACCTTCTCCATCGAACCTGCCCAAGTCACGGAGTCCTTCGTAAAGCGAGCCCTAGACATGCTCTGGAATAAAGATGCCCAATGTGCTGCCGCCCTCCTCGCGGAAGAACAGCAACAATTCAAGCTTCAATACGAACAGCAGCTACAGCAGCCGCAGCATCAACAGTACGGGCACCAGAGAGGGAAGGGAGGGCAGAGCGTGCCGTCCCTCTCGTCCTCGATCTATTCTGATATGGGTGATGATAATTGTGACTCCTGGGCTGCGCTCCCTTCTCCTTCTCCCTCTCCTCCTCCTTCCCTAGAGTATCAACAGCAGCACGTGCAGCAGCAGCAGCAGCAGCAGCAGCAGCAGCAGCAGCAGCCTCTCATGCAGCAGCAGCAGCAGCAGCTGCAGGTGTCGCCGTTGACTCTAGGTCTTTCAAGAAGTGGATCCGGAGGAGGAAGGGGGGGGGAAGTGCTTGACGATCTGCCCCACTTGCTGCCCTTGGACGAAGGAACGCAGACGTGGAGGAGAGGAGGAGGAGGAGGAGGAGGAGAAATATGGGTTGGAGGGCACCAATCATTGAAACAGCAGCAACAGCAGCAACATCAGCAGCAGCAGCCGGTGTACGTCTTTGGCTACCCGCCTCAAGCCTCGTCTTCCCCCTCATCCTCCTCCTCCTCCTTCGCCTCCCCCACAACTTCTCGACCCTACCACCACCACCAAGCTGCCGTCGCCGCCAGCATTGCCACCACCTCTTCTTCCTCCTCCTCTTTTTCACAGCTCCCACCCGGAGGCGGAGGGGGCGCAGCAGGGCCTGGTTTTGGCACGCCCCCTCCCATAAGCTACTGCCAAACAGCCATCCCCACAACCCAAGGGGGAGTTCCAGTTCCAGCGCCTCTTGTCTCCGGAGGAGCAGGAGGGGGAAGAGGCCAGCAGCAGCAGCAGCAGCAGCAGGAGGGGGGGCAGCAATATTTGGTGGCGGGGCAGCAGCAGCACCAGCAGCACCAACAGCACCAGCAGCACCAGCAGCACGAGGAGGAGGAAGGGGGTGGGGGGAAGACAACACTTATTCATCTTCCTCCCGGTTCTTCCCTACCGCCCTTGGGAGGACCCATTTATATTGGTGGTACTCTCTACTATCCCCAACAGCAGCCGAAGCAGCAGCAGCAGCAGCAGCAGCAGCAGCAGCAGCAGCAGCAGCAGCAGCGGCCGAAAGAAGTGCAAGTGCAGCAGTACGGGGGAGGAGGAAAAAGGAGCACCAGTGGTAGTGGCTTTTCCTTCGCTTCTTCCTCCTCCTTCTCTTCCTCACCCTCGAACGGGGTCAATATCGCCGCGTCCATGATGCCTCCTCCTCTTTCCCGCTCCTCCTCCAATCAGCAGCTGCTGCTGCAGCATCAGCAGCAGCAGCAACCACAGTCTGTGCATTTCGGCCAAGCAGGGAGGAGCAGTGGGGGGGCCACGTTTGTCTCGATCCAGCAGCAGCAGTTGTCGGAGGGAGAAGTGAAGGAGATGATGCTGCTATCTGCACGTTCCTCCCCCTCTCTCGATGGGGGCACAAACGAAGGACGGGGGGGGTTTGGAGTCTTGCCCCGTACACCCTCGGAAATGGACTTGCTCTTGAATCAGGACGGGAAAGGAGGTGGGTCGGGTGGTGGTGGAAGGAAAGTATGCAAGAGCGATGCATGTGACCTGCCCACGGCCAAGCGGTCTCCCTATTGCCCTCAGCACACGGGCGCGAGGCACTGCCAACACCCAGGTGCGGAGGGAGGGAGGGAAGGAGGGAGGGGGGGGAGGGAATGAGCCGGAGCCAACGATTAGCAAGACGCTGACATACTCTCCCTTCCTCCCCTCCCTTCCTCCCTTTCTCCTCGCTTTCCTCAGGCTGCACGAAATGCGCGCAAGGAAACACCAAATTCTGTATTGCCCATGGCGGTGGTCGGCGGTGTACTTATCCAGGCTGCACCAAGGGCGCCCGAGACAAAAACTTTTGTGCGGCGCACGGTGGAGGCAAGGTATGAAGGCCGGAGAGAGGGAGGGAGAGAGGGATAGTGATTGTATGTGTGCCGTTTCTGGGCCGCAACAAGGATATAAAGACCATTACCTGCGGGTGGCGCGCAAATGGGGGGGGGGGAGGAGGAATAGAGCGATGATTTGTGAGTGTTTCCTCTTCCCTCCCTTAATACGACTGCTGCATCGATGGCTGGCGTCAGTTGGCAGTCGATGGCTCCTTCACGTGCAACGGTCACAGCGGTGACCGCAGATGTTAGTACCAAGAATGCACCCATGCCCTCCCTTTCCTCCCTTTCCTCCCTCTACCTCCATTTCCCCCTCTACAGCGTTGCTGCATCGATGGCTGCACTAAGTCGGCAGTCGGAGGCTCCTTTATGTGCACTGCGCACGGCGGCGGCCGCCGGTGCCAGTATCAGGAATGCACACGCTCGGCGCAATCCAGCACAAATTTCTGCGTGCGACACGGGGGGGGAAGGAAATGTCAGGTGGAGGGGTGTCAGAAGGTGGCTCGAGGAAGGACGAGCTTCTGTGCGGCCCATGGGGGGGGGATCAGGTGCAAAGTGTCGGGATGCAACAAGGCGGCGGTGGGTAAATTTCAAATGTGTCGAACGCACAGCGGGTATCCTAAAAAGAGGGCAAGCGAGCAGCAGGAGGGTGAGGGCGGGGGGGAGGAAGTGGGGGAGGATGGGGGGTTCTTGCCGAGTTCGTTAATGTCGTCGTCGCCGTCGTCCTCCTCGTCCTCGGTGGGAACGATTGGAGATCTGCATAACGTCAACCCAGCCAAGAAGAGAATGATTGCGTTGGGCACGGAGGGAGGGAGGGAGGGAGGGAGGGAGGGAGGGAGGGAAGAGAAGTATGGGACACCCAAGAATGCCATGGCTACGTACGCGGCAGCTTTTAACTCTTACCCGCCTCCGCTGTAAATACCACGGATGGGAGGGAGGGAGGGGGGAAAGGAATGAGTGTCTTTTATTTTGTTTTTTTCCACCCTCGGTGTCCAGTGTACTGAGGGCGAGAGAGAGGGAGGGAGGGTGGGAGGAAGGGAGGGAGGGAGACAGAGTGGGACGGTGAACGAATTCATTTTTTGGTGCCTGTTTCTCTCTTTCATTTTCTGTTTTTACATTTCGGGGATCGGGATGGGATGAATGAATGAGAAAGAAAGAATTAGAGAGAAGAGTGTGTGCTGGGAGGACGACGATGAAATTGACTCACTGGAGAGATGCGAGTGGAAATTCGAATGAAAGGGAGGGGAAGAGTGAACGGAGGAAGGAGGACGAAGCAAGGGAGAGTGAGAATGCAGAAGCGCGGGCATGGACATCAGTGGGTATCGACGCACACACTCTTTTGTGTGTGCTGCAGCTCTATGCTACAGCTACAGCCACAGTAATCACATCTCACTCATTTTGAAAGACGTTTTCTGTTTGGGAGGCTTGTGTGTGGCTTTATTCATCGTCAGAGGATGGGGTTAGAGAGAGCAAGAAACATCGAGAAGATCCACACTGAGAGAGACAATTGATAAATTTATTCGATACCACATCTATGCGGTCTACCCATTTTGCACCTCGGACTTTCCCTCGGACTCGCTCTACCCCCTCTTCCCCTGACTGCCTTTGTCTTTGTACATGACAGTAAACAACTGCAGGGGAAGCAGAGAGAGAAGAGGGAGGTAGAGGAAGAGAGTTGAAGGAAGGAGAAGAGAGAGGAGAAGGGCGTTCGGTCCTGAGTATTTTAAGTGGGTGCTGGTAAGTGAATGGCTGACTTGCATTTTTTTGAGACGACGATAACAAGAAAGAAAAGAAAAATGACAAGAGAAGTGACAGTGGAGAGGAGAGATGTATGAATACACACATCTCATGCATCAGGGTGCGGAGGAGGGAGGGAAGGAGGAGGGGGAGTCTGTCACTGTAGAAGAGGGAAATGGATGATTTTTCCAGGCGAATGAAGGGGAGTGGAGGCGAGTGTATGCATGGTTTGTGGGTGATATGAGATGTCGACACAACGAACACATAAGCATGGAGAGAGGAAGAGAGGGAGGGAGAGCGAAAGATAAAGACGAATGAGTAAGTATGGAGTGCACGTGAGAGAGTCCCGACACGAGGAGTGGACGGAATAGAAGGAGAAGAAGAGAAAGTCAGAGAGAGAGAGCGTATAAAACGATGTGAAAAGATCGATTCAAACCAAAATTTAAATTAATAGTACGGAAGGAAACCTCCATGTCTGCAAAGGGAACATATTGTCGGCGACAAAAACACTAAAGGGAGTGGGGGAGGGAGGGCTGATGGACCTCGATCCCTCTCTTTACCCCCCCTATGACCGAGAGAGAGATACTGCGAAAATAAATATTTAACAGAAGAAATGAAATGCCGCGCTTTTTTGCACATTGAAGATGCTGCAACTGCTTCTGCTGCTACTGCTGCTGCTGCTACTGCTTCTGTCGCCCCTTCCGTTACATCTATATTTCCAAATATGATTATTGCAGTTGCCGCCGCTACCACAATCTCCCTTATCTTGCTCTAGCAAATGGTGCCTAAGTTAGGCAAGGGCGCGCTCATTTGTCTTTATCTCTCCCCTACACTTCTCGCTGATTCAACCCTCGCGGTCCCTCCTCCACCTCTCTCCTCATCCCCCTCCCATGCGCCCCTCATCATCCTCCTTTTTATCCATGTCTCAAGTCACTTCCTACAAGGAGACTCGACTACGCTCACCGCACGTCCACCTTACCCGACAACCACACCTGCGCACCCCCATACACACCTACACGCTATCTAGCGCTTTCCTCTCCTCCTGCTCCTCCTCCACCTCTCTCCCTACTCTTGATCTCCCTCCTACACACCGGGCAGTTGTTCGCATGCCTTCTCAACCAGGTCTCCAGGCACTCTCCATGAAACACGTGACCACACGGCATTCTCTTCAAGACCCTCCCATCCCCGAACCCCTCCTGACACACCACACACTCCCTCTCCTGCCCCTCCTCCCCCCCACCCCACACGACTGTCTCCAACGCCGCAATCGCCTCTTCACTAGCATGAGGAGCTTCATACCTCTGTGTCTCGCCCCTCATCAACTGAGCAATCAAGCCGCTCATGTCTCCTACCGCGTAATCCCCCATCGTTGCCCCCCCCCCTCCCCCTCCCCCACCACCAACCAACCCTCCCACAAGGCTTCCCCAAAAACCAGCAGCTCCTCCTCCTCCCCCTCCTCCCCCACCCCCTCCTTCATTCATCTGGGCAGTCAACGAGCGACTGATACTTTCCATCACTAGCTCCACCAGCCGGTTCCCTGGCCCCTCCTCCCCTTCCTCGCCCTCTTCCTCCTCAGCATCCACCATTCGTGCCCCTGCCCCTTCTGACTCGGTCCGCTGCCGTCGTCGCCCCCGCCGTTGCTGCTGATATACTTGTGACCCTCCTCCTTCTTGTCTCCCCCATCTTCCCATCTCCCTTTCCCCTCCTTGTCCTTGAAACAACGCATGCAATGGTATCGGCGCCATCATCCTCACCGAAGGACCCCCCCCTCCTACTCCCTCTCCTCTTCCTTCTCCTCCTCCATCTTCTTCTCCTCCCCCCTCCCCTGACCCTCCAACTCTCCCCCCATTTCCCATCCTCTGTAATATCTGATTCAAGAAAGCCATCGAGGGGTCCTGCCCCCCCTCTCTCCCTCCTCCTCCTTCTCCTCCTCCTCCTCC
>Ga0160419_100394_pt1 | contig 28318 bp, 23 predicted proteins | sample CelAP2metagpilot_2_FD_108196 | JGI IMG/M metagenome (GOLD analysis project Ga0160419, IMG submission 108196) | Phycosphere-associated microbial communities from Cellana algal ponds in Kailua-Kona, Hawaii, USA - Cellana AP2-4-25 metagenome pilot ... | reverse complement strand
TGTCCGACCACTTCAGCCCTACTATTGCCGAGAGAGTAGCAGTCAACCTATCTAGTGATGCATCTAAGCCGACTTTTGCATTTGTGATCGCGTGCAAGTGCTGGCAGCCGTCTCCAACCTCCTCTTCAGGCCCATTTCGACGGGGATCCTGCGCCCCCCAGTTGTCGGCCCAGGAAGCATGTTGAGCAAGCGTACCTAGCAAACAGCATCTTTACCATAAATTTGTGGACATTTCCCAAGTAGTGATAATAAAGGGTGTTAGCAGATAAACTATTGGGGATATAGGCGGAAAACAATCTGATTTTGGACCCTAAATCATCAATGCGTCATCGTAAGAGACGCCAACAAACCGCCTTGGCGCGTGCACGCCCCCTGCAAACAAATACGCCAGACGCTTACGCACAACACCAACACAACTACAGAGAGATGCGCCTCACATCGCCATTTTCCTCGGACTCGAAGTTAGGTTACCTTCGACTGCCTGGGGATACATCAGAGGAAGGAGAGGACCAAAGCTTACCACGTTTGCCGCCTTTGCCCCTGGTGGCCCACGTCAAGCACTCGCACGTAATCGATGATGCAGCAGCCGCATCAGAAACAGATTCAGAAAGTCCTTGGGCACTGCTACGTCGAACAAGCGACGCGGATGACGACGATGAGGACGGGGTAGTACGAGAATCGTTGCATTTGCCTTCGCAGACCCCTCTTTTGTCCTGGACAGCAGTCCAGACTCCGGTGATTCGAGCGGGAGGAGCGCAGTCTAAGGACGACGCCCATAGCAAGCGACGCCGCTGTCAGAAATGGCCCCGGTGGCTTGCTCGTTTCTTAATGATGCCTCCGTCCATCTGCAGGTGGCTGCCCGGCTACACTAAACAGCAGCTATGGGGGGACATGCTTGGGGGGCTGACTGTGGCTGTCATGGTCATCCCGCAAGGTAATTAGTTCAAAACTGAGGTCATTGATTCGCATACACACAAAATATTTCTCAACGAAGTAATGCCATTTTGCCTGTTTGCGACTTCCATCCATCACGTACACGCATAAATAAATGCCCACGCTTCCTCGTTCACCCAAATTCATTCTCCTCTTCCGCTCACCCATCCGCCCCTCAAGGTATGTCCTATGCCGTCCTCGCAGAGCTTCCCCCCGTCTACGGCCTTTTCTGCGCTCTTGCTGGCCCTCTTATTTATAGTCTTTTTGGTACATCCCGACATCTCTCAATCGGGTACGCAAAAATAGAAGAGGCTACGGTGGAAGGAAGGGAAAGGGGAAGAGGGCGAAAGGTTCTAACAACACCGGCCTCTCCTTCATTCTTGACCCCTTTCCTCTTTGCTTTGATTGCAATTTCTATAAATATCGCTTTCAAACATGCGCACACAGGCCGGTTGCCCTCGTCTCCCTCTCTCTACCCCGCGTCTACTCCCTACTCTACCCCTCCCTCCTCTCCCTCCCTGACGATGAGGCGACCGCCCTTCGAATTCAAGCTGCTCTCTCCATCACATTTGTCTCTGGACTCGTCCTCGCAACCCTAGGCCTGCTTCGCCTCGGACTGATGGCTCATTTTATACCTCCGGCTGTGATGGTGGGCTTCACCAATGCGGCCGCTTTGGCGATAGGTATTAGTCAGTGCAAAGAGATTCTAGGTTTGAAAAACGTCCCTCGCTTCGACTATACATGGCAGTCGTGCTGGTATGTCCTCACCCACCTTAATGAGGGACAAGCCGCCTCAGCAGGAATAGGAGTAGCCTGCATCCTCCTCCTCCTTGGGGCAAAATACCTTAAGACCCGGCTTGTGGACCGCGCCCCGTATCCAACCACAGCGAGAGAACGACGAAGGAGAGGAGTGATTAAAATCTTACATCCATTTGCGAATCTACTCTTGGTTATTCTGACGTCGCTTGTTGCTCGGCTATTGGTATCCCAGAGAGTGGAGGTAGTGATCGTGAAGCATGTCGCGGCGGGCTTGCCGAAGCCGGCGGTACCCGAGTTGGAGCACCTATGGGCGATTGTGGGGCATAGCCTGAGCATTGTTTTGGTGGCATTTATGGAGGTGAGTTTACGTTTCCTTCCACACGTCATATCTCTGTTTTTATCTTCACCTTCTCTCCATCCCTACGTTCTGTTATTCACCCCTCTCTTCTTTAGGCCTACGCCATAGCCAAGAAATACGCCTTGCAAAAAGGGTACCCCCTTAACGTCAATCGCGAGCTATTTGCACTGGGCGCTGCTAACATAGGAGGGTCCTTTTTCGCTTCTTATCCCGTGTCTGGCTCATTTTCCAGGTCTGCTGTGAGTTACTCGGCTGGGACTCAAACACAGTTGGCGAACGCCGTGGGCGCTCTCTGTGTTATGGTCGTTTTGTTATTCCTCGCACAGTTCTTTTATTATCTACCCCGGGCGACACTAGGCGCTATAATTGAAGTAGCGCTTTTGAATCTTTTGGACTTGGAGAGTTTGAAACAAGAGTATCGACGGTCGAGGATTGATTTTGTAGTGACTTTAGTAACGTTTTTTGTCACTCTAGCGTTCGACACAGAGTTGGGATTGCTCACGGGCTTGGGTGCGTCTGCGCTATTGTTGTACTGGATGCCACGGGGCGGGGCGTTGATTACGCGTGTGCTGGTCAGACCGGTCTTAAGACGTAGGGGGAAATGCGATGTGTGCGTTGTGGATTTGGCGAGGCTTGCCTCGTTGCCTTTAAGGGTCCAAGTGAGATTGGAAGACTACCTGCGATACGAACGAAGGGCCCGCGGGGCTAACCCATATATGCTTCTCATTTTGGATGGACAAGGCGTTGGTGCGAGAGACATTGGAGTAGACGGCGGCAAAAATGGTGGTGGAAAAAATGACTGGAAGGCTAAAGGTGGGAGTGAGCAAGGGCATATACAAACTGTGGTCCGGAGAGCTATGGATGCGGCCGTTGGAGCTGGGTTGCCGCTGGCGATGGTTACGCTTGTAGGCCTCTCGTTGTCCAGCAGCAGCAGCAGCAGCAGCCCGTCTTCGTCACCCTTGTCAGCGAAACAGGAGGAACTGGCCCAAGCCGTACTAGAGAGGGCGCATTCTGTTTCGCTCGTGGCGGCGTACGGTGAGGAGGTGATGGCAGAAATTGGAAACAATGGAGAATAAATTTTGAAAATTAATTTCACATACTTAATGTAGAATGCATGTCGACAAGTAACGTTTCCTCTCAGAAATGCTGTATAGTAGGGTGTGTGTAGATAATGACAGTCAAGCCAAAACAAACAGGTGACGATATTTTCATAGAAAAATATGCAAACATGTGATTGTCATCTCAGAGGTTCTAATCTCTATATTTCTATTCTTGCTGTCCTTACATTGTGGACCACTCTTTATCAAGCTCTTGTGATCATGCAGAATAAATATTAGGTTTACATGTTCGTCTTTGAGCTATCGATCTAAAGCCAGCATTGCGGTAATTCATTTCGATGCCTCTGTAAACGGACCCTCGCCTCCTTTTCTTGACGTTGCGTCGCATACATGGGAGGCCAACCTGGAAGATTAAAGAGGCATGCAACGTCCAACGTTTACGCACATTCACCTTTTCTCGAAATCACGGACGGAGGGTGAGAAGGCAGAAGGGGTCTGTCGTTATTCCTGCCGTCTCCGGCTCTCGACGAGCATTTGCAGAATGAAGAGGAAGAGATTAATTATGTCCTATTTTGTTTCAAAGCAGACAGAGACGTAAGAGAAAGATTCCATGAGTGGCAGCGCGAGGTAAGATCAAACACATTCGCTAGGTAACGTTAGCACCCACATCAACCCAGGGATAAGGCGCACACAAAAACTCACGAGATATAAAGAGATGGAAGCAAGCAGCCATTCCGAATAATCCAGTTTCTCCATCAGCATGTAGGTGTCAAAGACAATGTACAATGAAAACAGGACAGCGCCAAGCAAACTGTATATAAAGCCTGCGTGGATGGGATTGAGAATGAGCATGACTAGAGACGAGAGGCAGGGCATTGGACACATCTTCAGTCTCATTCCTAAACGCACCTGGGCGGAATCCAAAGATAGCTCCAATTATTCCCCATATGATCAGCACCCAGGTCGAAGCAAAAAGAATACCACCAAGGAACGAAAAGTCAATCTTGGCCTGAAAGGTAAAGATGGTCAGGGCAAAGAATACGACAAACGTGATCGCCAACGCTTGGACCACCAGCTCCCCTTCCCCCGCACGCGCAAATGTAGCTGTGACAATACCAATCGTATACGCCTCACAGAACGTCCAAATCGCAAGCAATCCCAAGTTGACTGGGTAATAACTCCGGTAGCACATTAATAACAGCAGCACCACGACCGATGCCACGATTCCCAGCACGTACAAACCTTGGTGCGACAAGACAAAGGCATTTGCCGCGCCGTCAAGCGTCACATATGCGCAGAACAATGCACTCAACAGCAGCTGACATGACAAAATAGTATAGACCTTGCGAATGAACGCCATACGCATCTGTTTCTCCGCCTTGGCCATAAAAGGCGAAACCGTCTGCTCCCCAAACCCGCCCGCCTCAACATCCTGCTGAACGGCGGTAGGCTTGACAGAATATGGCGTGCGTCCACCAGCCGCGTGATTTGGTCGATGCGGCGGGAGGCAATGCGGCGATTGTTGCTGGAACTGCGATTGGGGGGCATCCGATAGACCACCGTAGTGCTGTCCGTGGCCCCCCACGCCATGTACCGTGGCAGACTGGCCCATAAAGGTCGGCACGGCCGCCGTAGAGTAGGTGGGGTGCGCCATGGCATACGCGGGTTGTGTCGCAGAATACCTTTGGCAGCCCCCATAAAAATCACCGCCACCGATTTCATAAACAGCCTGTGGCATCGTGACCGGTGCTTGGTGGTAGCCCGCGGGCCCGCCAGCAGCATAAATGACAGCAGGATTGATTGGTGCAGGGTACATCTCTGCCGCGAGCTCCTCGGGCCTGTCGCGGGCCTTGACAGTATGAGACATGTAAAAGATCTTGTTGAGGTTCAAATTCTGTGCGAATTTGGATGTGTAGAGAAGGAAAATAAGTGTCTCGGGCCTGTCGGAGAGGTAGATGAAGATGAAGATGAGCTGTTAGATGATGCCTTACTGCGGTGTACCTCAATTGCACGCCATTATGAGGTCATGACAAGACATTTAGATCCCTGATTCACGCCAGTTATGAATTATTAACTTATGTTTCCGGCCGTAGAAACATTTGACAGGCGCACATGCCACGCATCGACACACGAAACGCGCGCCAGAAGATTCGCGTGCTGACAACCTCCTGGCAACCTCCACCAGACGTTACGATTTTTTATTTTTTTTCAATTTTGCCCAAAAGTTTACACCAAAAGAACACTCAGATATCTATCATATATTCTTTGAGCTGGCACTCATAATACAATCACTACAATTAAAGTCTGTCAGAGATGTTGGTTTTGGCCAACAAGACCGAGGCGCAGCGCATTTTGCATATTCTCGACGACACTTTGGAGGGGTTGACCTTGCTTGGCGGCCTTCCCCTCGGCCTGCCATCCGATAAGCAAACCCTGCAGGCTTCGCCGCAGATTTTGACCCTCTTTCAAAAGCACCACCAGCTTGAAATTGAAGTCCTCAAGTCGCTGTCGTCGTCGTCGTCGCCGCCGTGGTCACCGTCGTCATCACCCTCACCGACCCCCTTGCTCCCCTCTCTCTCCTCTGGCATCGATGTGCCCATCCGAAAAAACACGCGATCCGCCCCTCTTTCAACCCCTCTGTCCTCACTCTCCTTTTCTCGTGAAGATAAAATCCACCATTTGTACCGGTCCATGACTGGCAACCTCGTGCGGGCTTTGCGTCGTAGGGATTACATTAACGACCACCCCACTTCAATCTCGCCTTCTACTGCTGCCTTTCTTGAAGTCCTGTACGAGCTCAAGAGCCTCTTAGCGCAACGATTCTCCACCACCTTGCAAGAAGACTTACGACAGGCCAACACACTTGGCTTGTTGACGGGGAAAGAAAAACATGCCTTGGACAGTCTGGCATCGCTGAGGCACACGTGGGTTACCAAGCAGCGGGAGCAAGTTAAAGAGGCCACTGTCCTCCAAACATTGCGTCACAAGCTCGAGATAGAAGTGGCCATAAGATCTGCTCAAGTCCAAGAGGAAGAAGAGATGATTGCACAGGAATTGGAGGCCATGTTGGAGCTGGCCGCGCAGCACCACGAGGAGACGACGTCTTGCCTAACTCAGAGTATCGAGACATTAGTCCCAGAGCTAACCCGACATGCCGAGGAGCACACAAAGGCAGAAAATCTGGCTAGGGTCGAGCAAAAGCAGCTAAAAAGAGAGCTAGCTGCCTTCATCCAGCACTATGAAAGCACCTTGCAGCAGAAGCAAGCAGATTTGGGGCGGCTCCAGGCGACCGTGATGGCGGAGGACCACGAACTGCATGAGCTCCGAGGGCATTTTGAGGCAGTTGAGAGTCAAGAAGCAGAGCTACGAGCAATGGAGAACGCGCGACAGCTACGTGTGTTGGAGGGGGAGCGGATGCGTCACACTGCCATGTGTGCGATTCGCATACAGGCAATGTTTAGGGGGCACAAGGCTTTGGTGGCTTTCAAGGCACTCAAGCTAGCTAGCAATCAGAAAGAAAAAAAAAGCACCAAGAAGACGGGCAAAAGGGGCAAAAAGGGAGAGAAAGCAAAGATGGGTGCAGGCGTGGCAGGAAAAATGAAGGGAGCGCTCAAAGCAGGTGCCGCGGCAAAGACTAGTGTGGACACGAAGAAGAAACAGGCGACTGCAACCGGCACAACGAAGGCCGCGCCTGTCGTCACTCCCAAGAAGGCAACGGTTGCTAAAAAGAAGTGAAAGCACTCAAGGGGTTCACAAACAGCCAGATAGATGACAAGTACATTGACAAAGAACGATATGTGCATTTACAACTTTCTGCCTTAACATTCTCATTGCTCTTTGTTTTTTGGGGGGTTTTGTACGCCGTTTTACTTCTTCCTCTTCTTCATTATCCTCTCTTTACACGTACCTCCCTTCACATACTTAATTTCACATACGAAGGGCGGAAGCAAAGAGAGTATCTTAAAAATTCCCGCCGTCAATCCACCATCAACACTCCCTCCCTCCTCCCCTCCCTCCTACTTTCACACAGCTACCTTGGCGACTATATCGACCTCTTGCCTGTGCTTCCCTCTCCCTCCACTCCTGCCCTCTTCATTCCCCCCATCATGCCCATGCCCGGCACTCAAACTGCTTCTCCTTCCCCCTCCTATGTCCCTCGCTCCTCCATTCTCCTCAATATACGCTGCCAACTCTGGGCAAGCATAACGTTCCTCAGGACCAAACATCTCCTCATCAGCAATAAAAGCCTGAAGCAACGTTGAAACGGTCATCGAAAAAATCTGACAAAACATGTCAGCTGTAAACCATGCCAGGATGACCACTAAAATTGTAGGACCAACCGGAGAATGAATCTTATCTTCCAGGAGGAAGGTCATGCTATAATAGGAGATCCCACCGGCACACACAGAAATAAAGACCTTGCCGATGATGATAACAAATTCACTCACTAAGGAAACGGCACCAATTCTCAATATATTCCGCGCTATCAAAAAGAAAGCCTTCTTCCCCGAGGAACAAAATGAAGTGCCATTTATAGCCGTTTGAATATACGCATTTTTATTCACGAACTTCAAAACGTTCTCCAGACACCACAAGCAGCACTGACAGCAACACAAGAGGTACTGAGCAGCTTTATATTCCGATCTCTTCGCCTTTTTCTGTATCCACGCAATCACGGACCGGACGAACTCAACAACCGCAATGACCAAAGAGCCAAAAGCCGCAGTACCTAAATGATAGCACCCTGTCACACTCATCGCACTGCACAACGTCCCACTCCCAATGTCCCTCTTCTCCCTCGTAAAGTACCACGTCGATACAGCCAAAGCCAGGGTGATCTGCCCCACGGCGATAATAAATTGCGCGGTCCACAGCAACACAAACAACATGTACCACGCATAATCTATACTTCCTGCTCCGTATTGAAATCGTTGCACGATAATCGGAGGCCCATCCGCAGCAGAGGGGTCAAGACTCAATCCTTCAAACGTCCTTGACTCAAAATGACCCATGGACGCCACATTGATGGAGTAGAACGACCAGGGTACCAGGAATATGAGAAAACCTGCTGCTTGTAAGAAAGGATAGAGTACCATCAGCGGCATCGAGATCACCACACGCGCCGCTTCTTTCACCAGGCCAATCGCCAAATTAATCCTTTTCCGCAAGAATACAAGCATGCACAACCACAATACGCACAAGATCAAGAAAAAAATGCCTAGCCCTTTCGCTGCCCAGACCTCCCTATCAGTATGCGTCTGGGGCACGTCACTCTTCCAATCATTCGACCACATGTACATCAAAGAACCGAGCGCCCCCAAGAAGCCCCACACCAGGAAATTGACCATCCATACAGCGACGTGAATCAGACAGGGTGTACGGAGTATCCAGGTCCAGATGAACCCAAGGACAAGTGCAGCACCGAAGCCGATTCCAAAAATGTACGCCCGAGCATTGAACACGTCGCGGTAGAATTCAGAGAGGATGGTGACGTCTAAATCATTTTTGTAGGCTTTGGCCATATTAAAGATCTCGAGGGCTGTACTGTTTGTGATGTAGCAGCGATTCATGACTTCCTTTGTCGGATATTGGGGTAGACAGTACCCATTGAGGATGTTGTCTTCCGTCGCGGCCACGTTGCCGATGCAATAGACGACGGCCGGATCAAAGGTTTTGGGGCATTCAGCTAAGCATATGCCCATAGTCTTAATGTTGATGGGCATGAAGACGGGCGTGGCGCCTTGGCATACGTTGCCCTCCCAGTCGTATCCATGGGTCAGGACTTCTACGTGCCCCCCAAGCATGGCCTTGCGCCCAATCCACGTCATGGCCGCCCATGCCCCCAAAAGCAATAACAAGAATAAAGGGTCCGTGCACGTCCGTTTTTTAACCGGCCCCTGGAAATCGGCAGCCGCCTCGAATTTTTTGTTGTGGGCGTGGCTCTGTTCTTGCTCCGACAGCACATAACCGTACCTGTCTGGATCTGCGGGAGGTGTTCTTCCAGCGTCCGCGGAAGGCATTCCACTGGAGCTTGCGGCCGCCGGGTATGTTTTGCTGTGAGGCCCTATGGTTGCGCCCTGGAAGTCCATGGGTTGTGAGATTCAGTGGCGTTTGAGAGGGTTGAGTCGAAGTCAAAAAGTGATGTAGTGCGTTCGGCGAAAGCTGTGAGATGATGGACTTTTAGCGAATGCGAGCAAGGACCAGGACTCCTTCCAGCGGCTGCAGATCTTGCACGAGCATGTGTATGTGGAGACCAGCCTGGTATCCTACGCTGGTGCCGGACGTGTCTGAAATGCATGCCTCCCAAATTGGCACTGCAAAAAGTCGTCGGGCCGAGGTCATGACGCGCTCACCCAACACGAACGATTTGAAAAACAAACTGCGAAGCATATATTTTGGGACCTTTCTGAGCACACACTAGGCCGGTACTTGATGTACTTCTGAGAGCTCCAGCCTCAGTTTGAGAGGCCCTAGAGTGCATCATGAGCTCTTTGGTGCTTCTTCATGCTTGGTTGGAGTTTCCATTTCCCTCGTGATTTGGTGGGGAGGTTGCAAACATACTGCCTTCCCTCTAGAAATGGCTATACACGTACATCAACTCTACCGAAAGATACCCTATTTCGATAACCTGAAGGTTCGAATGTGGCCTATATATTTTTCTCGATGGAGTGAATTAACTGAAGCCCCCTGAAATGTGCAGGAACGCAAACGCATAAAGCTCTTTGGTGCTTCTTCATGCTTGGTTGGAGAACGCATGAACGCATCGCATCATCGCATGCCAAATGCATGCATGCATGCATGCATGCATTGCATTGATTGCTTGCATGAAAACCTTTAGATAGGGCAACAAAGCCGTAGGTCTGCAATGAATGGAAGGAAAGCGTCTTAAATGAGAGCCCGCGCCAGCATAGTGGTTTTGCTGGCTATTCCTCCAGACTGCGTTCAAACGAGACTCAATGTTTCGAGATATCTTAGGCAATGTGAACAACGCAGATATAATATTATTCGCTAATTCTCGACAGATGCATTATGATTAAGACACATGATTCCATTTCATTCTTTCTGTACGTCTTTAACTTCCCTCTCCCGCGCAGTTCTTGTTGTCGTTTCTTGTTCTTGTTTCGCCGTTGACTCGTTTGTGTCATTGATCCAACACACATTTCTAAACTTCTCCATCCCTCCACTCACTTTCCCTTCATCAGCATCTTCTTTTACTTCCCAGTCTCCAAAATGCACAATGAGGGGCAAATGATCCCTTTTTCCCGCGTATCGTCCACGCTACCTACTCTTTCGCTGGAGTCCCCCTCCCATGTCAAAATTCAGAGTTCTCTGTTGGTCCCTCGCCTTCTCCACTTTTACTCTGCTGTTTCTAAAGACCTTTTTAGAAATTTGCTGTCGTCAAGTACTATTGTGTGTTGATGCTTCCTTTCTCTCTCGACCAACTTCGCTTAGGTCGCGCGTTTTTGTCTGTGAATAGTCAATTTTATATCAATCTTACGTCTCAGCTCACTTGTTCCACTCCCTCCTTCAATTCCTATCTCCCTCGGCTCTTTCCCACCTCACCACACCCTCACATCCTCCTCCTCCTCTTCCTCCTCCTCCCCTTCCTTCAACGGCAACGAAGCAAGGGACAACGCCGACGTGCTCTTAGCCATGCCCGGGGGAGGAGTCTGTACACGGGCGATTAACCCTTCGTCTGTCTTCTTCTCGGCAGCCACAAACGCAGCCTCCAACTTCTCCTTCACCATTCCCTCCTCCAAAGCCAGCTCTTCGGCCAGTCTTTGCACCATCGTCGCTCGGTCCATCGGCAAAGACCCCATTTCTCCATCGCCTTTTTGAGCTCGAGAGGAGGGATGCTCTTCATTGCCCGAGTTATAAGCCAGCCAACCCTCCTCCACCTCCTCCTCCATTCCTTTTTCTCCCTCTCTCTCCTCCTTTCGCCCCTCGTCCGCGTCCTCGTTATCTGACTCCTGCTTATCATCCTCCCCTTCACCCTGGCGACAGACCTGCCCCATGCTCATCTCTTCAACCCTCCCCTCCTTTTTCTTGTCGTTTCGTGCCCACCACACCGCCTCCTTCAGGCGTGCCGCTCGATCTCCTTCCTCCTTCGTCTCCGCTGTAGCCGCTTCTTCAACCATCGCCGCAGCAGCTGCGGCTCTTCCCCTCTCCTTCTGGGTAAGGTGCTCAGCAAGGACAGTACAAATCGTCTCGAGCTCCGCGACCTTCATCTGGCGGTCTTCGGGAAATTCCGTGACTCGCCCTCGGGCGTCCTTGTGCAAGTGGTGACGAGATACAATGAAAGGGTGGGAGAGCAGAGCTTGGCTCGAAGCTCGTTGTTCCGGGTCCTTCACCAGGCACTGCTCGACAAAGTCCCGGAATTGAGAGGAGAAATAGGCAGGTACCTCAGGCGCTGGCGAATCACACACAGCATGCACCAGACCCCAGTAACAAGGCGTAGACTGCTTAAGTGGGAAGGCACCAACAGCCACCGCAAGGATCGACAGCCCAAAGCCCCAGATGTCCGCCTCGAAAGAGTACCCCTGGCCCATGATCCTCTCGGGACTCATGTACCCCAACGTCCCTATAAACGTGTCCGCCAACACGGGCTTCTTTTCCCTCCCTCCCTCCCTCTTCCCTCCGTCCCCCCCATCTTCTACTACTCCTCCACTGTTACTGTTACTGCTACTGTCCAGGGAGCGAGAAACACCGAAATCCGCCAGCTTGATGAACCCTGCAGAATTCAAAAGAAGGTTTGATGGTTTGATGTCCCTGTGGATCATCTTCCTGGCATGGAGGTAATCAAGCCCCATCAAAACGTTATAAGAGATATGAGCCAGAATATCCTCGTTACGACATCCCCCCCGATCGACAAGCAAGTCTTGGAGGGACCCGCCGTTCATGTACTCAACGACCAGGGTCAAGCAACCGTGCTTCGCGTCAGCGAATGCGTCGTAGAAGGACACTATGTAAGGGCAAGGGGCCCATTCGGACGCCGCATTCCTAGGAGCATTCGCTGCTTCTGCTTCTGCTGCTGCTGCTGCCGCTACTACCACTGCTGCTGCTGCTGTTACTGCTGCAGCTGCGGCAGCAGCAGCAATACTACTACTGCTCCTGCCGGTAGTAGTAATTGTCGTGGTGGTAGTGGTGGTGGTAGTAGCAGTAGTGGTACTGGAAACATTGTCGTTGACGTGTGTTTCAACTGCCCGTGGTTCCTGTGGTTGCTGCTCCTGCAGCTGCTCATGTGGTTGTTGTTGTTGGTGGTGGTGCTGATGGCATGGTTGCCGCTGCTTGTCGTCGTTGTTCCCTGACGGGGACGTGGAGGAGGAGATAGGCGGTAGCTGCTGCCGCTGCTGCTGCGACAAACTCAGTTTCTCCACATCCCCAACCAGCCCCCCCCCCTCTTCCACACACTCCGCTGGCGAAACATTCTCTTCCCTCTCTTGCTTGCTTCCGTCTCTCCTTCCATCGTTTCCTCCCTTCTGACCGTCTTCTTCCCCTTCTCCCACTATGCTCGGCTCCATCCTCGTCATTCTCGTCGCATTAATACTCGCGAGATTGGAGTACAAAATCTTCAACTCCCTCATCACCTGCGCGCGTCGCTCTGCATCATAAAGTGACAGGGCTTTCAGAGCCACCAACCTCATGGTAGGGACGTGTAACGCTTTGTGGACCGCGCTGCTATTCCCCGAGCCCAGCCGAGTGAGGACTAGAAAGTTATCGCCTTGGTTAAGAGAAGGACGACGACGCACCGAGTTCCGCGGAGAACTGATCAGCCCACCACGACCAATGGTGAAGCCACCTAGGTCAAAGTTCTCACAAACAGAGCTGTATACGACCACTCCTTCCTCCTCCCCTTCATCGGCTCCCCCCCCTCCTCTCAGCTTCTCGTCGCCCGGCTCAGCGTACTCATGCGCGGCCCGTGCGGCTTTATGGGCGGCGGAAGGGTGAAAGACGAAATCACCTTTTCGATGGTGGTGATGCTGGTGGTGATGGTGACCATGCTGCTGCTGTCGTACCTCCTGCTCACTAACTGTCCCTGCAGTGGAAGAATATTGAGGGCTACCCGCCGTAGCGCTCACCACCACCATACCTAATTTTGGACTCCCTGTCCCTGCCGTCTCTTCCCCCTTCCATCCTTCGTGCTGCCCTTCTTCAGACCTTCCCCCCTCCCTTGCTTCACCACTTCCGCCTGCACCTCCCTGCGATTGAGCCATCATATGTAATATCTCCCGAGCATTCCGCCCATCCGCCGTCGGTCCTACCCCAGACCTTGCTCTTCCCCTCGCTCCCCCTTCCCCCCCGTCTCCTCCTGATCTAGTCAAATTTTCGTGCAATTGTCCTTCGTATGCAGCCAAAGGCAATACCCTCGGCCTGTCCCCCCCATTACTACTCCTACTACAACTACTGCTACCGTTGCCGCTGCTGGTGGTGCTGGTGGTACTGTTGCTACTGATACCATCCCTCTGTGCCGCCTGCGTTTGGCCTGCAGCAATCTTACTGTTCCTGTAGCCGTTGTACCCCGAAGCTACCATCTCTTGCGGGCCCATTCTCCTTCCGCCTCCACCTCGTGTGTCATAGTCGTCGTCATCGTCTTCCACTGTGATAGACAAGAGACACTTTCTCTTCTGTAACTCCACCCTTCCAGGGGTGTTGCTCGCACTGTTGCAGCCACTGCTGGCACCAGAAGCAGGAGTAGTAACAGCAGCAGCAGCGGCGGCTGTAGCACGGGAGGGGATTGCGTGGGGCGTCATGGCCAGAGTGCGTGCGGCTGAGGAGGAAAAGGAAGATGAGGAGGGGGGTTGCGGCTGTTTGTGGATGCTGCTGCTGTTCGTGCTAGTGCCATTGGTAATGGCGGTGGAGAAAGAGGTCAAGGGCCGGAGAGAAGGCGAGGAAGATGTCAATATCAAATCTTCCTCTCCCAAGCTATCTATCAACGATACTCCGTCCTCCCCGTCCCACACAAGATCATCATCCGAATCCGTCTCACTCCCCCCTTCCCCTCCTCCCTCCTTCCCTCCCTCCCACTCTTCATCCCCCTCCCGAATTCCAAAGTCGCTTGCGCTCCTGCCACTTCTGAAGCTCCCACTCAAACTGCCACTATCTCCCACACTGGAATTGTCCCCCCAGTCGACCAATGACGACGACGACCCGATTCGAACCGGCCTGGGTGGAGCGGCGAGCTTTGCGACTGCTGCTGCTGCTGCTGCCCCTGCTGTTCTTTCCCTTTCTTCCTCATCCTTTTCACAACAGCTACCGCAGCCGTCAAGAGAAAGCTCGAGGGATAGCTTGGCTGGAGGACCACGGCGACGGCCACCTTCAGCGACTTTTGCTGTTGCTGCCGCTGATCTAAATGGCCCCTTTCGGACGCCGTACTGCTGCTGGAGCGGGGGGGATGAGGAAGAATTGCTGCTGCTGCTACTGCTCTCACTGCTGCTGCTGTTGCTGCGCATGAGCCGCATCTGATGCCGGACGGCTAATGAGGCGACGGATTCTTGCGCGCTTCCTCTTCCTCCTCCTCCTCCTCCTCCTCCTGCTTCTCCTCCTCCTCCTCCTCCTCCTCCTCCTCTGTCCTCTCCTCCTTCTTTTCCTCCCCCTATTCCTCTACTAATGCTTCCATCGCCACTTGGTAGTCCAGCGGCTGTTTTTCGAAGTTTGTCGTGTAATGTGGTGTGTGAGCGGTGAGAGGGGCGGAGGGAAGGAAGGACGGATAGGATTGGGTGGATCAGGCACGGTTGGGAAACACAAAATTCAATGTGAGAGGCATGCGCACACACAGTGTAAATAAATGGACGTGAGAAGGTCATGGATGGGTGTGTGTGTTTTGACGAAAATACATGTGCGGATGCGCACGCTTGAGGACGGGTCTTGTGACGCGCAACGCATCTCATCGCAAGAGCGCCATCTCTTTGGGCAGGGCCAGCGCGGGCACCAAAACGACTGAGCCCCTGTCGCCCTCCACTTTCCTGCCTTCTTCCAATATTACATATAACCAGGCATCCCAATGCTGTGACTGACCATATGCCCGTCCTAAACCGAGACGCCGACGTACCTGTGATGTCTTTGTTCTGTGACGATGACGAAGAGCTGCTGCTGATGCTGTCCTGCTTGTTGTACAGAGGCGGCTTCCCATTCGGGGGCGCCTTCTCCTCCTCTCCATTTAGAGAAGACGACGACTTGGTGCGAAAAAAGGTCTTGAACCAGCCCCCCCCCCCGCCCCGCGGGCTAAATGGCTTGGCTTTTGCCTGTGAAGGCTCCAGCTCTGCCATGTCTCAGTTGATTCTGCTGCCTGGGCCAAGATTCGCACTGCGGCTCAACTCCTTAAGGACCTCCACTCACGCTCCTGTCAGTATATGCGAGCAACGACGTGTGTCATAATGACGGACATCAACAAATGAGTCATACCGACCCACGCAACCTAATATTTGGTGTTGTCCAAGAGCAACAAGCCCCGTCATCTCGTGAAGGAGTGCACAGCATTCGCGCAACCGATCGTATCCACTTTTGGCAGTGGCGCAGTGGCTTACGTTTTTATAGCTAATCAGAACCACCGATTCTTGTCACAACCCCATGCTACGCAACAAAGCAAGCAGCAAAGGAGCGTCATTAGGTAGCCAGTGGGAGAAAGAGCGGCCACACAAGCAACAAAAAGCCTCCTTGCCTCGACCTCCCGTCTCCCCCCCGTCCAACAGCACCACCACACCACAGACAAAGCCATGTCGCGCATGCAAGTGGCGACGTTTTCCGGCTGCAAGGTCTACAATCTGAGTGCTGGTACGTTTGATGGGAGCTCGAGGCATGGATATAGATCTTAAGCCCTTTCAATTCTGGCTGTCCGCCATGCAGTCCATCCATATGTTCCGTCCGCTCCCATGTAGTCTTCTTCCATCTGCTAGAAGTAGTGCCTCTTCCTTCATCCCTCCCTCCTTCCAGCAGGCCATGCTCCGGGACAGATCGCATTTCAGTTTTGATCTCTTCGTCTTCGCCTTCAAGTTGAGATTAAGTAAATCATCTTATCCCCCCCCCGGCCCCCCCTTTTTTCCCCCTCTCCCCTCCCTCCTCACCACCACCCGCAGGAAAATCTGTCCCTCAATGGCTTTCCGAAAAGCAACGCCGGCAACTCTCCAAAGAAAACGATTACCGCCGTCGAGTCGAGCTCATTCAAGACTTAGAATTCCCAACAGCTTCCCAACGGCTGCGTGTCTCTCCTGATGGTCAATATATCGTTGCCTCGGGCACTTATCCCCCCGCTGTCCGCGTCTATGAGGTTCAAGAAATGAGCATGAAATTTGAGCGAAGACTGACCGCTGAAGTTGTCGACTTTCTCATTCTTTCCGACGACGTCGGGAAGCTCTGCTTCCTCCAAAATGATCGCACCATTAGTTTTCATGCCCCGTACGGTTCGCACTACTCTATGCGTATCCCTACCTTCGGGCGATCCCTCGCCTACCATCCCCCTTCCTGCGACCTGTACGTAGCAGCAGCAGGGCCTGATATCTACAGACTAAATCTAGAAGAAGGGCGATTCCGCGCCCCTGTCGCGTCTTCTTCAACCAGTGGTGTGAATGTCTTGGCTTTGAACCCCGTACATTTTTTACTGGGGGCAGGAGGGGAGGAGGGAGGGGTGGAGCTGATCGATCCGAGGACGAGAAAGGGCTTGAGTGTGCTTGATATACCCACCGCATTAGCAGGAGCAGGCTACAGGGAGGCAGTCAGGGGAGGGCTGGCGGTGACGGCGTTGGAGTTTGATGGGGATGGGCTTAGTATGGTGGTGGGATCGAGTTCAGGACATGTGCTGTTATATGATCTCAGGTCCTCCATGCCCTTGTGTGTGAAAGAACACCAGTACGGCTTACCTATCGTTGCAGTCAAATTTCATCGCATGGCTCGTCAAATCTTGTCGGCGGATTCTAAACTTTTGAAGGTCTGGGGGAGGGACGGGTTGCAACTAAGGGGGGGGGCCGAGGAGGGAGGGAGAGAGGGAGGGGCGGTCTTAACGAATATAGAGACACCGGCGGCGATTAATGATGTGTGTATTGTACCAGACGTGGGGGGAGGGAGGGAGGGAGGGAGGAAGGATTCCGGGTTGTTGCTTTTGGCGGGGGAGCAGGAACGGGGGATGACGTACTATGCTCCAGCCTTAGGGCCCGCGCCTAGATGGTGCTCATTCTTGGACTCTATAACTGAGGAGTTGGAAGAGGGAGGGGGCGAGGGAGGGGGGGAAGGAGGAGTTGGAGGAGGGGGAGGGGGGACTGTGTATGATGACTATAAATTTGTGACAAGGCAGGAGGTAGAGGAGTTGAATGCTAGCAATTTGATTGGTACGCCGTTGTTGAGGGGGTACATGCATGGATTTTTCATGGATGCGGCCTTATACGCCAAGCTGCAAGCGGTGAGTCAGCCGGCCGCGTTTGAGGAGTGGAGGAAAGCGAAGGTCAAGGAGCGATTAGACGCCAAGAGGACGTCGAGGATTTCGTTCCAGAAGGAGCTGCCCACAGTGAATAGGGCTTTGGCAGAACGATTGTTGAAGATGGGTAATAAGAAGAAGAGGGAGGAGGGGAGGCAGGAAGAGGAAGGGGGAAAGGCAGGAGGAAAGAATCCGTTGGGGGACGATCGATTTGCGAGTTTGTTTACGCGGACAGATTTCCAGGTGGATGAGCAGAGCGCTGAATTCAAATTGCGGAATCCTAATGGGGTGACTGCTTTCCCGGGGGGAAGGAAGACGAGAAGGGGACGGAGGGAGGGATCGGACGAGGAAGGGAGCGATGATGATCTGGCGGTGGTGCAGAGTCATTTCAGGGAGGTGGAGGAGGAGAAGGAGGATGAGAGTGAGGGAGGCGAGGAAAGCGGGGATAGCGACGAGAATGAGGTGGATACTCGACCGGAGAGCTTGGGAGGGAAGACCAAGACCACGAAACAATTGTTTCAGAAGAAGACGAAGGAGCAGTACAGGAAGGAACAGCGTAATAAGACTGTTGCTGCAGCAAAGAAGGGGAGGAAGCCACGTTTTATGGAAGCTGAGGCGGTGGAGGAGGATGGGCGGGCGATGCTCTTTCATGATCGCGATAGGAAGGTCGGGGCGAGGTCTCGGTTGGAACAGAAGCGCCTGCCCCTGTCAGAGCGAGTGGAGACGACGACGATGACGAAGACGGGAGTGGGCGGAGGGAGGGAAGGAAAGGTGATGCTTGGCTCGAAGAGAGGGCAATTACAGAAGTTGAGGGCACACGAGGGAGGATTCGTCAGGGAGATGACATATAATCCGGATGAACGGAGGAAGGAGAAGAGGGCAAATTGAGAGGGAGGAATGGAGGAGACGGTGAGGAGGAAGGCGAGCTTCGGCGCGGCCCCCAAACGGAGGTAAAGTTCAGTTTTTTTGGTGTTTCCATTATCAAGAGGAAAGAATTGCTTCAAAAGAATCAAAGAAGTAAAAGCACTGATTATTTCCTTGAGAGGCATCAATGTTTTTCCCGTTCTTCTCATTCTTTCCTCATTTCATCGCACTTCGATCTTTCCCCTCATCCTCTTTTGTCTTGACTTTTTGTTGTTATCATCACATCACGCGTATATCCTTTTTCCTTGACCTTACCAACTCATCCACTCGCTCGTCGTTCTTTGTCTCTTTAAACCTCTTCCTTTTATCTCCAACCCACTTTTCTCTTTCCTCACACCTTGTTCCTCTCTTCAATCTCTTCTCTTGCATTTTCAAACCACAATATACCACACGGTGATTTATCCTCATGGTATAAGTACACATATGAAATACCTGCATTTCTCTCCCTTCCTTCCTCTCTCCATTACTTTCTCGCTACCCTCGACGCCGATGCCCCCGTCGCCGCCATCAAAGTCGAAGCGCGACTCACACTGCTGGTGGTCGCTCCCGGTCCAGAGTTGGCCCCTCCTTCCTTCCCTTCCTGCCCTACGGTTTGCACATTCTTACGGGCTTGTCCAAGTTCGCATTTGTTGACTTGACTGGCGAACCGGAGGGTGCACAGGGACTCGAAGTAGGATTGCTCAGTGGGGGAGAGATTCACCATCATGAGGGTTTTCCCGTCCCCGGCCAAGCATTGCTGGAGGAGGTAGGTGAGCTTGGAATTACGGTAGGGGATGTGCGATTGCTTGTTGGAGATGGCCACAAACACGTCCGTCAGGGCGCTGAGGCTTTTGTTGATGGCTTGGGTTTCCTTCAACCTCTCCCCTGTAGCATTGGACCGGCTCAAGCGTTCGGAGCCTGCGAGATCACACAAGTTCAATTTACCACTCAGCTGTGATCCGCGCTCTTTATTTGTCGCGCGCATATGCAGGGTAAAGACAGAATGAGAGCGGGAAGACCGCTCGTTCATCGAGGTAGCCCCGACGGAACGATGCCGCCCCGCAACGTCCATAATCCTCTGAACAGCTGCCGGGTCATTAGGGTCCAGTCCTACCATCGCTATGTCTGTGACATACATATTCCCCCTCATGTCCTTCTTAATATCATAGCTCAACTCTCCTTCCTTCCCACTCTCCTCCAGACTCCGCAGTAAATCCTTTATTTGTTCCTGGTAAATCTCGATAAAACTGACTTCCATCTCGTACACCCATCCTTGCCCCTCCAGCATGGTCTTGTACTTCCCCACCTGCTCCATCGCCCTGGGAATAATCCCCTTCATTGGCCCCGAGCCAAAGCCTTGCATCGTGTGCGTTTTACCACTGTGATAGTTGAGAATGAAAGCCAAAGGGAGAGAGTAAAGTGAGGCAAATAAATAAATAGACAAAATCCTAGTCATCCCTTGCATCCCAACACTCTCCAGTCCTTCCCATACTCCCTCCAGCCCCTCAAGTTTCAATTTACCCACCTTCCAGTCTGTCCATAACTGAACAGACACACATTATACCCATCAAGCGCCGACTGAACGAACTCCGACACCTCCGTAAACACAGTCTCCTGCCCCGCCGACGGGGGAAAGCAGCGATCAAATGTGAACCCATGGCTCTCCAAGGCCTTCCCATCACTCCCATCCTTCTTCACAATCGTCAGAGAGTCGTCATGCGGACTGACGCTCACACAATGCTCCGCACTATCATCCACCCGGTCAGAGGGCAGAAATGGCCTCACCCGCGCGTATACTCGTACATTCCCCCGCAACTCTTGGATCACATTATGCATCTTTCTTCGTTGTATTTCCCCCTCCAACACTGCCTTCTCTAGCTCTGCCACCTGTTGTCGGTATTTCTCTGCACCAATCTCCCTATCCTTATCTGCCTCGAGCAAGCGATGTCGCAGCACCTCAGCCTCCCCCGAAACCTGTGCAAGCTCCTGCAGCTGCTCCGTGCGAGATTCCGCCTCGCCCAGCGCCCTCCTCAACGTCTTCAATTCACTCTCGAGCGTCAAGGCCGCCTCTTGTGCGTCGCGATTCTCTTGTAAGAGCAACGCGCGTTCCGTGTCCCCTTCCTGTGCCTTTCTCTCGTACTCTTTGAGCGCTTCCATCTTCTCCACCCGTTGCCCCTCCATCTCGGACGCGTGCGCCTGTTGCATGGCTAGTAACTGGGCATTTGCCGCCACCCTCTCCTGTCGTTCTTCCGCCTCCTTCCCCTCGGCCCTGGCCCTTAATTCCTTCTCCACAGCCAACGACGCTCTCACCTCTTGCAACGCTGCCCTTGCTTCCTGATCAGCGCTCGCTTGGGCCTTGAGCTCCTCCCTCTTCGCTGAAAGCTCGATTTTCAGCGCCGCCGCCTCCCCAGCACTAGCAGCAATCTCAGTGCGTAATCGCCCCACCTCCCCCTCGAGCTCAGCCGCTTTCGCTTCTGCCCGGAGCACGCGTTCCTCTCCATCTCTTCCCGCTTGTCTTAGCTCCCCCTCCCTCTCTTGCGCCGACCGCTGCATGTCCGCAAATGACTTAAGAGCCATCGACAACTCTTTATTCTTCTCCTCAACCGCTGCCTGAATCCCGTCTAATTTCACTCGCAACGCCGCTGCTTCAGCCTCTGCTGCATTCCTGGCCACCTCTTCCTCCCTCCGCACCCCCTCCTTCGCCATTAACTCCTGCTGCAACTCACTCACCCTCTTCTCCGCCTCCAGCCTTGTCTGGGCCACTTGCTCCCCTCGTGTGGTCACGGTCTCTCGCAACGTCTTCAATTCCTCCCCCATCTTGATTGCTTCCCCTTCCAATCGCGCACGCTCCCCCGCTTCCGCCGCTGATCTCCCCTGACCTTCCTTCAAACTACCTATCAGCTCTGCCACATCCTTCTCTAAAGATGACTTAGCCACCATCAGTCCATCCCTCTCCACCCTCATGGCTTCTAAGGCAGCCTTCGCAACATTTAATTCTTCATCTAGCCCCTCTTTTAGCGCCTGGTGTTGGGCTGCGTGCTCCTCTATCGCTGCCGCCAGGCTCGCTCGCGCCGTCTCCGCCGCCACTGCTTCCGCCCGGGTGCTCTCCAAAACATTCAAGTTCTCCTTTAACTCGCTCTTTAACTTTTCAACCTCCTCCCCCTTACTCTCATTTACCTCAGCTTGGACCGCTGCTTCTTTGACGGCTTCATTGCGTTCGGCCTTGAGAGTCTCCAATTGAGCTTCTACACTTCGGTTCCTTGTCGTTAGATCCGCCACTAAGGCCTGGGCAATCCTAGCCTTACGATATTCAGTCCTCAAGCCCATCTCCACCTCCACAGCAGCGGTTACAAACTCGTCTTTTTGAGTAAGCATGCTTGAGAACCCTTGTCTCAGAGAGCGGATGGCCTCATCGCGCTTGGAAATCTTCTCCTTGAAATCCCACTTATTATTCATTGTCAGCTTCCCTCGGGCCAGCCTTTCTATCTTGGCCCTCTCCTCCTCCTCCCCAAACATCTGCAACGCCAATCCCTCAATGGCACTTATCATTTCCTGTTCCTCCTGCTGCTGCTGGTAGACCTCCTCCTCCTCCACCGGCACCAACCCCCCCGTCTTGCCGCTGCCACTGGTCGCCGCTGCAGATGTCACTATCCCAGCATCCAACCCTCCTACAGCCGGACGGTGGCGCGGGATAACTACCCCTGCCCCCTTGAAGGTGCTAACTTTTGGCACCTTGGCTGGCAGCGCATGAGGCGTGCTCCTTGCCACGGCGGCGGCGGCTGCTGGGGCATCATTGCTGTTGCTGGTGTTGCTCTTTTGATTTTCGGTACCCGCAGGGGGAACGACGAATCCAAAGCGTGACTTGGCAGCGCCGCGAGTATAACGCGAGCTCAAGGGCTGGCGGCCGTCGTCGGTGGTGTTGGTCTTTCGCATCTTAAAATGGGAGTTTCTGTCGTCCCCTAACCTTACTGCAGTCTGCTCTCTCGCCCTACTAGTGGTCGTCGAGGCTTTCCTTTTCATAAGGGCGCTGTGCGAATGCTAGGGGCTCTAGAGCATGCTGCCACAAGCAAATACCGCTGGTTTGCCCCGGATTGTGTGTGGTTTGCCACTGTGGTTTGTTTTTGGTGGAGTGGTCGTGAGAAACACAGCTAAGGTGGAGGACGGCTCTCTCGCCAAAACCAACTTGGCGAGGGCTCGAGCAGCGGCCGTCGCGGGGTAGTGTAGAGTGTTGTGCGTCTGTAACCGAGCACTGTGTTGTTTTTTGTGCCTTGATGCGGTATTGCGGTTTTTGAACCTGGTACATGGTGAAGGAAAAGAGAGCGTAGACATTGCGCGAAAGTATTGTCTGATGCGAGGGGCTGAATGAATCACCAGCACCATGGTAGGGGGGAGGGGGGGGGGCCTTGAAGGCCTTATCGCTTGTCACAAGGACATGGGGGGAAAACCAAATATCTCGTGAAGTAAGACGATTAGCGATGCGAGACATGATGCAGACGCGGGCGGGCCAAGAGAGGGTGTTATTTCCCCCCCCTTTCTGTTTCCTTTAGATCTTCTCATTGAGAATTTACACTACCACCCACAAGTCATGGCGTTTCATTTCCTTTTGGAGCAAACAACTCATTATCTTTACAGTATACATATTTTTCTTTTTTACAAAGCCCAATAATTATCAATCACTCATTCCTCCAGTTCCACGGTGGAATTAAATTCGCCACTCCCATCCACGGACATCAGCACCGTGGGCTGGTACCTCTTCGCTTGTACCATAAACCCAGCCGTCATAGAAAGCATAATTCCCGCCAACAGAAAGAAAAACCCTGCCAAATGTCCTTTATTTACATCACTGGGTACCCACTCTACGTCTCCAGAATTAGCTAAAGCAACAAGCGGTATACACAACCACGTGCCAAGCGCCGTGGTCAACAAATTAAGAGACGCGGCAAAACTCCGCATGTTCGGGGGGGCTTGCGCATAGAAAAATGCGTACGAGGTAATACTCGTCAAGATCTCTGAAATCCCAATCAAGACAAATTGAGGCACTTGCCAAAAAACGCTCACAGGGGAAACAAGCGGGACATTTTGACACAGGATAGAGGAGAGAGGCAAACTCCCATCCGACGAGGAGGGTCCGATCTGTTCACAGGCAGCAGGAGGGGTTGTGGAGGATGAGCACCCCCCAGCAGCAAACCAAGCTTGATATGCAAAAGGATTGAAGTCATCAATGTTTTTGCAGGCGGAGATGTGTTGTTCTAGGAATGAGATGGTGTTCGTATCAGTGCTGTTGGTCGGATATGAAGTCTCGGAGGGAGCTTGGCTCTTGCGGTAGATCTCGAGCAGGCCCGCAGCGATCATGGCAAGGGAAGCAAAGACAAAGCCGGCACCAAATCGCCGCAGTTGTGACAGAGGATGTCCGTGGCGTCGGAAGAAGGGATAGACGATGCGATCGAAGAAGGGGACGAGAAGGATGATGCCGAGAGTGTCAAAGAGGTTGAGTGTAGAGACAGCGATTTTAGTGGAGGGGAGGAGGGGCTTGAGTGAAAGGTCCATTTGACAGCCTTGGTTTTGGAAGGACGTGCTCATCTGATGAGGGTTGGTTATATGTAGGGGGAGACATCTGATCGAAAGATTCTTTGGTGAAGTTTATTCGGTCACGATGCAAAGAAAAACGAGAAATGCATACCAAACGCGCATAGCTTTCTATCTCTCGACTTCAATACACCACGCATGTACATATCATCATCCGTGTCACCAAATCAATTTACCTGGGTGTAGCAAGTCCAATAGGGAATGAGGAAAAACAAGAAGGGCAGCAAACGGCACACGCATTTCACGCCCTCTACGTCCACTGCAGCAAAAGAACCGCCATGTGATCGCTTCGCTTGATCCAACCACGATGAAGATGCCGAATCATCTCCACTAGGAGCAATAACAGGCAGATGGCTGCTACAGCTGCCACTATCACCGCTGCTGCTACCACAAGTGCTCCCATTTCCTTCCTCACCTGCGGCTGCTGCTGCTCCTGCTGAAACAATCCAGTCTTGTCGCACCCTCCAGGCCCGCAGACTCTTCCCTGCGGCTTGGAACAAGATTGCCATTGACGTTGCCAAGACGCTCCCCGTCGGCGGCATCATTTTATATCGTCGTCGCCCGGACCAAAAAATACCAATACCACCAGCAGTGAAAAGCGCCGCGATACTGAAACCTACAGCGAATCTATAGTCTGTCCCACCCAGCCAAGGAAGGCCATACTGCGTTATGCTTACAATAAGCGTGAAACTTATCAGTGCTCCACAATTAATCGCCGCATAAAATGAATTAAAAAACGACTCCATGGCCCGTTTGCCTTCCGCTGATTGCGAAAACTGATCAGCCCCAAAGGTGGACACATTGGGCTTGATCCCACCATCCCCTAAAGCCAGCGTGTAAATCCCAATGTAGACAAGGGCTTCAGTAGTGGTACGGGTGGCTGCCCCCCCGCCGATTGGATCCGCTGGAGTGCGGGGCAAGACACCGATGATCAAGACTAGCAGACCAACCAAGTAAATACCGCTGAAAACGCCAATCGTTTTGAATCGTCCCAAGTAAGAGTCGGCTAGCCATCCGCCTACCAAGGGGGCACAATAACATAAACCTGACCAAATGGCATACGCGTTATCGGCCTGGGCGTTGGTATAATTTAGGTGAGACTGGAAAAGTAAGACCAAGGAGCCGCCAACGCCGTAGTAGCTCAAGCGCTCACAGAACTCGGTGACAATGATGAAGCTACAGACCCGCCACAAGATTTGAGACTGGAGAAATTGGGGCTTGTGTGGTGTGTCCATTATCCCAGCGACTGCGGTTATTGCCTCGTGTGCTTCGCGTGCATTCTCGTCGTCCCCGTCGTCCGAGACGGGCTCGCCAAGCAGCAAAGGCACTTGCGTTTGTTCGTCGTCCATATGTTCACAGCGGTCGGAGGGCGGGGGGAAGAGAAGAGTCGCACACGCAAACGACGCTTCCTCAGTTTTGACTGTTATTGTTGTGGTGGCGCAGTGAAAGTTGAGAGTCAAAGTCACGTGCTCTTGCAACACGACGATTCTGCCGCGCCAACGTTCCTCTGAGACTGTTCTGTGTGTGTGCCCATTTTATACATCAAAAACCAGCGGACCAAATCAGGCCACCATCATTACAGGTTACCTTGCGTGTCGTTTCTTTCTCTTTTTCTAATCATCAACAAAAAACAAGTCTCTCGGTCAGAGTAAAATGTCCATTGCCCCTCCAACCCCCTCACCCTTGTTTCGTGCCTTTCATTATGTTACTTGTGTTGGGAGTATCCCCTAGGGGCTGCGCTCACACATACAATATCTGGTACTGAACTTAGGCGATATCGTCGTGTCTTCCATGCGGTATTTCCAAAAGTGTGTGCGTCGCGCCTCTTTACATGTGTGTGCCTGCCACTCCCACGCTCCTTTGACATGCATACTTAAATGCGCCTGGCAGCTGGTCTCTATCCCATGATTGCTTGTACATGTCGCCATAACGTCCATGTCTTGTCTTTTACTCTTCGTCAAATCGTTCCTTCCCACACTCCATCTTTGACATTCCCCAAATACTACCTTCCCGCCTATCGGTGCTATACAAAGCACATCGTCACACAGGCGCAATTTCCCCAATCACTCACGACTTCGGACAGTCCCAAATCTCCAACTCTCGCGTCTCCCACTCAGGTCGCTGCCGATAATAAAGGCCTGCCAAATGCTTCTTCCACTCCTCATAAATCAAATCCACCTTCGCCGGGTCTGGATCAGGCACCGACTGTCCTTCCGGCACGCCATACAGAGCCGCCAGACCTATTGGTGAGCCAACAGCAATAACGATACGCACGGGTTTGGGAAGCAGGGTCATTCCTTTCCCCCATCCCCCAATCAGAAAGAAGGGAAACGGCAGGCGGTTTGACAAGGACCGCCAAAATGAGGCGGGGCCGATAAAATTATACATGCGCGTGGCTCCAAAATGGAACATGGGCACAAGGTCATATCCGTTGCGAAGCGCCTCACGAATAAAACCTTTCCTGAGTTGCAGTTGTTCGGTCTCTCCGTTTTGAAGGAAAATCTCTGCGACCCCGCCGACGACGATGGAGCAATGCTGTCCTTGTTGCTTGGCTTCGGCGACAGACTCCTTGTTTGCGGGGAGCGCACCCCATTCGCCCATGAAAAATCGGACGATGGGCAAGTAGAACATTCCGCTAAAAGTGTGTGTTGGCGAGGTGGGGAGAGATCGGTAGAGACGAGATGAGAATGTCTGCAAGATAGTGGGTGGTACATGCTGCACCGTAATTTATTAAAAACATTTCCCTCGACAAATCTACATGATGATAGTCATGGTTTCAACCACCCGCGTTTCTTTCCCTGCTTCCTCTTTCCCCCCTTAGGATGCCGGCAGTATGCGCACGCATTTCCTTACCTATGTATCAAACAGAAAATCTTGCCTCCGCCGGGCACCACGTCCGAGATAAAGTAAGCGGACAACACGGGGGCGAGAGGAAGGATACCGTGCGGATGCTGTGCGAACAAGTACTTCTTGGAAGTGTCCAATTTCTGCTCCATCACCAATGTCACATCAAAAAAGTTAGCCATTTCTCGGAAGAGCCACGACCGCTTGATACCTTCCGGGTCTTGGTGCAGCACCTTGACAGAAATTAGACCTTGTCCTACCCAAACCCCCAGTAAGATCGAAGGGCAAACACGGTGGCCCAATACGCCGAAACCAATCACGATGTAAAGCGCAGACGCTATCACTAGGTACAGCGAGGATCCCATGAGCCCCAAAAATACCACCGCACCTAACGTTTGTAGACGGCCTAGTAGACCTGGGGGGCGTGCTTCGGGCCGAACCATTATAGGCGAAGCTGAAGCTTGTGCTGAGGACGGTGCCAGTCGCGATGAAAGTGAAGTGGACGCCGCCGGAGCCTCTGTTAGTATCGAGCGTGAAAGGTCACCAGCAGTTGCATCCCCTGCTGCCCCGTCTCCTGTCGCTGCTTCCAGCGCTACATCCTCGTTTCGTACTGGGTAAGAAAAATAAATGTAATAGAGGCCACAGTTTTTTGGTTCTATACAACCCTCTCCCCTCCAAACAAGGGGTAGTCGTATTCCTCCAAGCGGAGGCACCTTTTTTCTCGCCCCACAACGTACCTGCGACTGTCCGCATTACAAACGTCTTTTTAGTCTGGGTCTCGGTGGTAGCCCCCATGCTTCTGCTCTTGGTTGGTGTCCTTCTCCGTCCTAAGTGTCGCAAGGTGATGCCTTGTTCTTGTCCAAGCGTGGCAGGGTGGCTTTCCTGACTAATCATATCATGATTATATGGAAGTGGTGAGGAAATGCCGAAGCGAGCTCTAAAGCAGACAAGAGATTGTGATCCTTCAAAGACAAATTGTGCCTTCCGACTAAACTTTGAGTCCTCGTTCCTGCAAAAAACGGTACAAAGATGTGTCACCAAGAGACAGGAGCCTTGCTGGAAGGCCTTGGAGAGCGGATGCCCATGTGTAATAGGGGACAAAAGATCTCAGGCGTTGATACAAGTTGACGTCATGACTTTTTTTTCCTTTCTCGGGTATGTAAAAACGGTCGTTTTCAAGTGCCTCTTGTCTGTAATACTGATGTCTAACTCTATTCTTGGATGAAATGAAATTTATCAATTAAATGGAGAGGAAACAAGCATGCGCCAGCCGAAAGAGCCAGCGAAAGGATGAGCCGTAGAGGCAGGACTTTGATCTCGTCTCCGCATTTCCTTGATAAGTCTCTTTTTTTATTCACACACACACACACACACACACACACACACACCCACACACACCCTCACACACACACTCCCACACCCACCCACCTATCCACATCCACCCACCTCCTCACACCCACCCTCACATCCCTC
>Ga0160419_100392_pt1 | contig 28427 bp, 17 predicted proteins | sample CelAP2metagpilot_2_FD_108196 | JGI IMG/M metagenome (GOLD analysis project Ga0160419, IMG submission 108196) | Phycosphere-associated microbial communities from Cellana algal ponds in Kailua-Kona, Hawaii, USA - Cellana AP2-4-25 metagenome pilot ... | reverse complement strand
GGTGTGGACAAGTGGCTGGTCTTTGGCGGCTCCTGGGGGGCTGCTTTGGGCTTGCTCTATGCGCAGGCGTATGGTGCGCATGTGACGGCTTTGGTGCTGGCGGGCGTGGCCACAACCGCGCGGCGGGATCTGGCGTGGTTGTACGACGATGTTGGGAACATGTTTCCCGAAGCGCATGACGCCTTTTGCGCCTTTGTGCCGGAGGCGGAGGATGTCTGGGCGCGGATTGCGGCCTATGGCGACGCGCTGCGTGATCCTGCGCGGGCGCAGGCGGCGGCGGATGCCTGGTGCACCTGGGAGTTGGCGATTTTCTGTGCGGATTTTGACAGCGCGGGTGGGAACTGGGCGGATCCGGCGTACCGCGTGGGGTTTGCGCGGGTGTGTACGCATTACTTTCGCAACGGCTGCTTCCGGGAAGACAAGGCGATTGAGCGTGATATGCAGCGGATTGCCGATCTGCCGGGGGTGATGATCCACAGCCGGTTTGATCCGTCCTGCCCGCTGCGCGCACCCTGGGCATTGGCCAAGATGTGGCCTGCGGCACGGCTGGAGGTGCTGGGAGGCACTGCCCATTCGGCGCTGTCTGATGAGATCTCAGCACGTATTCGCGTGGCGACGAATGGGTTTGCAGGCGCGTAAACAGCAAAAAGGCGACAGTTTTCTGCCGCCTTTTCTGTCGTGATGTGAAGGGCTTAGCCTGCGGCGCGTTCGTCCGGGCGGTAGCCGATGTCCTCTGAGACGGTGAAACGTCCGCCTTTGATCTTCTCAATCTTGCCGGAGCGCAGAAGCAGGCCGAAAGAGCGCAAACCGTCTTCGCGGCTGAATTCGCCGCTGGGGCCTGCCTGACGGACTTTGGTCATCAGCTGCGGGCGGGAGAATTCCTCGCGGCCCTCAACGAATGACATGTAGGAGGCTGCGGCTTCGAGAAGCTCGGGCAGCTTGGTCGCACCAAGGTCGGAGGCATAATCGGCAAAGCTGTCGGCATCGCCCGGCTCCGGTGCGGCATCGGCCACGGCAGACACGCGGCGCGGGCGCACGGGGCCTGCATCGCTGGGCTGGTCGATATCAACACGCTGTTCTGCAACCAGTTTCAGAGGTGCCGGGCGGCCTTCGCCGGGGCGTGCGGTGCGGCGGCCATCGCCGGGGGCTTCGGGGCGACGGGGGCGAACCACGTCGGCCAGATCGCTGCGATAGGCGTTGGCGTCTTTCTTGGCGGCGTCATCGGCTTCCATGGTGCCGTCTGCCTTGCGGGCGGCAACGGCCGCGCGCAGATGGGCAAAGGCGTCGCGGCGCGTGGCGCTTTCGGGCTCGTCCATCTGGCTGTCGGTTTCCGCCATCAGGCGGTTCATGTCGCTGTTTTCGCTCTCATCGAGGCTGGGCAGGACGCTGCGGGCGGCGGCAGGCTGGTCTTCTTCTGCGGCCTCAACAGTGGCCCCATCAGCGCTGTCGTCAGGCTCGGCTTCAAGCTCCTGTACCTCTGCGGTGACAGGTTCCTCAAAGGTCGTGTCGACGTCTTCAGCAACCAGATCCTCGGCTTCGGGGATCGCGGCTTCATCTGGGTCTTCGCCTTTGATGTCGGCTTCAAGCTCTGCCAGTTCGCGCACCAGATCGGCTTCTTCCTCGGCGGAGAGGGAGGAGCTTGCGGTTTTCGCGGGGGCCACATCGTCCAGCGCGGGGATCGCGTCTGATGTCGTGTCCTCTTCTGCGCTGTCGGAATCGTATTCTTCCAGATCGCCCTTTTCGATGGCGGCTTCCAGATCGGCGCGTTTGACCTTGATGACGCGGGCACGTGTGCCTTCGGCATCTGCCTCCGGGGCCGCGGCGGTGTCGCCATCGGCCTCAAAGAGGTTGTCGAGCGCGCTGCTGATTTCCGCATCCGTGGTATCAGCGGCGGCGTCCGCCTCCGGCTCTGCGGTGGTGTCTGCGGCGTCTTCATCGCTGGCGGAGCCGTCGAGGCGGCTCAGCATCGCGGTCAGTTTGTCTTCGGCACCGGCGTCATCCGCGTCGGCCTGTGCAGTTGCGGCGTCATCTGCCTCCAGCGCGTCTTCGATGTCGGCGCGGGCCTGGGCAATCACGCCGTCGTCGTGGTCTTCGCTCTCTTCTTCAACCTCTGCGGCGATGGTGTCGTCTGTCACGACTGCGTCGTCAGCCTCGGCTTCGACCTCGGCATGTTCGTCTTCGAGGTAATCGTCATCCCCCTCCGCATCGCTTTGACGGGCGACAACGGCGCGGATGCGCTCAAGCTTGGCGGCGATGCTGTCGGGTTCCGGCGCGGGCGCTGGTGGCACGTCTTCTGCAACGGGTGCATCGTCTTGCATTGCTTCGTTCGAGGACACGAGGGTCAGCGGGGTAACCGCACCCTCATCCTCATCCAGCATGTCGTTTTCCAGATCCGCGGTCGGGCTTTCGGCAAAGAACGCCTCAACCTCGGCGTCGGGCTGGCCGGGGACGATATCGTTTTCGTCTTCTTCAAAGCTGTCCTGATCGGCAATCGCGGCGGGTGCTTCTGGTTCGGCTGCGGGGGCGTCTTCGGCCACGGCTTCTTCTGCCACGGGCGCGTCCGGCAAGACGGCAGGTGCGGCGGGTTCCTCAGCCACGGGTGCCGGTGCCGCCTCAACAGGGGGAGGTGGGGCCGGGGCTTCGACAACCGGTTGCGCGGCAGCAGCGGTGGTCGCCACGGTCGCGGCGGCAAGGGCTGCTGTTGTGTCGGGCGCCGGGGCTGCTTCTGGTGCTGCGTCTGGGGCTGTGGCGGTCTGGTCTTCCAGCGCGCTCAACACGATTTTTCCATCGTGTTCACGGGCTTCGACACGGCGCGAAATCTCTTTCTGGGCGATCCGCGCCAGCATTTCCGCGTCAGGCTGCGGAGGCTCGGCACCGAAGTAGCGGTCATCCGCAGCCAGATCGCGGAAATACTCCGCAATCGCCTTCATCGTGCCGAAGGAATCGTCGAAACCTTCCAGGGTGCACGAGAAAGTACCGTAGGATACCGTTAAAATTTTATTGTTACTCATCATCGGATGCTCGTCCTCTGCGGTTTTGCAGCCTATCGTTTACCACGATGTCCAAGACCAAAGCGGCCCGAATCTGTGCCAGCTAGCGTATCATTTCAAGGCGAGATTGTGATCTGTTTCCAAAAGTCGAAGAATGCGGGATGATTCCAGTGATTGTTGAACGTGATGCGCCGGTGACCCTGATCGGTGGGGGAGAGGCTACGTCAGAAGACCTGCACAAAGCGTTAATGCTGGCCCCGCATTGCGTTGCAGCGGACGGGGGGGCTGTGCTTGCGCTCGCCGCAGGGCAGGTGCCGGAAGCGGTGATTGGCGATTTTGACAGCTTGCCGCCGGAGGTGGCGGCGGCCATTCCGAAGGACCGGCTGCACAGGGTGTCAGAACAGGACAGTACGGATTTTGCCAAGTGCCTCATGCGGATACGGGCGCCGCTGATCCTGGGGGTCGGGTTTCTGGGGCAGCGGATTGATCACCAGTTGGCGGCGCTGAACACCTTGGTGGTGTTCGGGCATCAGCGGTGCGTCTTGCTGGGGGCGGATGAGATTGTTTTTCATGCACCGCCCCGGATGCGGCTGGAGATGGGGGCAGGGGATGTTGTCTCCCTCTTTCCGATGCAGGGGGTGACGGGGCGCAGCACGGGGCTGGAATGGCCGATTGACGGGCTTGATTTTGCGCCGGGTCACAGGGCAGGCACGTCAAACCGCGCAACCGGGCCGGTGACGCTGGAGATGGACGGGCCGGGGATGCTGGTGATGCTGCCGCGGCGGCTTATTCAGCAGGTGTCGCGGCTGCCTGCTGACGCTCGGTGGCCCGCTCGCGCAGGATGATGTAGATGCCTGCGGCCATGGTGATGGCCATGCCAAGGGCGGCGAGGGCATTGGGCAGGTCATCAAAGATCACCAGCCCCAGCAGGGCGGCAATGGGGATTTCGAGGTATTGCATCGGTGCCAGCGTGGCGGAGGGCGCATAGCGCAGCGACCATGTCATCAACAGATGCGCACCGGTGCCCAGCACGCCGATGGACAAGAGCAGCGCCCATTGTTCCGGGTCGGGAGAGATCATCTCGATCACCGGGATGTTGGCGGTGGTGCCCCAGATGAGGAAAGGCGTGATCAGCACAACGGCCATGACACCGCTGACGGCTTGCAGGCTGATCGGGTCGGTTTCCTTGGCGATTTGGCGGGTGATCAGCATGAAGACGGAGAAGTTGGCGGCGACAAAGACCGGCAGCAGGGCGGGCCAGCCGACTTCGGCGAAGCTGGGCTGGACCACAAGCAGGGTGCCGCCAAAGCCCACGATGCAGGCCAGCAGGCGGCGATGGCCGACGGTTTCGTTCAGGATAAAGCGGCCCAGCAGCAGCATGAAGAACGGCATGACAAAGACAATCGCCACGGCATCGGCAAGGGGCAGATAGCGCAATGCGGTGAACATCGCGCCAATGCCGAGGATGTGGAGGATGGTGCGCAGCAGCGTCAGCCAGAACACGCGCCCCTGCGTCCGCCAGATCCGCCCGGTCGCCCAGACCAGCGGAATGAGGACTATTGCCTGCAAGGCGAAGCGCAGCAGCACCACCTGACCCAGCGGGACGGAGTTGCCCAACAGCTTGGCCACCGCGTCCCCAATGGGTGCGACGATGCAAAATCCCAGCATCAGGGCAATGCCAAGCAGAGGTTTGTCTTTGGTCATGGAACGTGTCTAAAGCCTCGGCTGAGGGGGTGCAACGATAGGTTGCATAAATTGCGCTGGAGTCGCGTTTCCAAGCCGAAAGGCGGGCAAATGGTAAGCATGGCGGCGGTTTATCGCCGGTTTTGGGGCGGGTCAAACGCGGGCCACCCCGCTTGGGGGAGGTCAGGGTGGTGGCACGGGGGGGGAAACCGGGCCGGAGGCGGCGCGAATCGTTTCCCTAGGCGGCCGGGCGGCCGAGCGTGACCTGATTGCGCCCGCGCCCCTTGGCGGCATAGAGCGCCTTGTCCGCACGGTCGAGCAGGCTTTCCCCGGTCAGGGGGGCATTGTCGGAGGCCGGATTTGCGGGATCGGCGTAGGCCATGCCGATGCTGATGGTCACGTTGATCGGATCGGGATGGCCGGGCACCCGGATGGGGCGGGCCGCGACCACGTCACAGATGCGCATCGCGGCACGGCGGGCTTCGTTGAGGGTGGTGGCGGGCATCACGACCATGAATTCCTCCCCCCCGATGCGGGAGACCATGTCGCTGCTGCGCAGCGCGGCGCGCAGGCGGGCCGCGACTTCAACCAGCACCGCATCACCGGAGGCATGACCATAGAGGTCGTTGACCCGTTTGAAGTGATCCAGATCAGCGGCCAGCACAGCAAAGGAGCGCCCGGTGTTGTCGGCGTGTTCGGCCATTTCATTGAGGTGGGGCATCGCATAGCGGCGGTTGTGCAAGCCGGTGAGCGGATCAAAGACCGCTGCCTGTAGCCCTGTGCGCACGGAGGCGCGCAATTGTGCCTGCATGCGTTTGGCCCGCAGCAGGGCCCGAAAACGCAGGGCCAGTTCGGCGGCATCGAAGCCTTCGCTCATCAGATCATCGGCGCCGAGGTCAAGCGCCTGCGCGCCGAGCGCCGGATCGGGCTGGGTTTGCAACACCAGCACCCCGGCATGCCGGGTGGAGGCATGGGCGCGCAGTTCTGCAATCAGCCGCAGCTGGTTCAGCGCCATGGCGGGATCACGGGGCAGGGCGAGGACAAAAACGTCAACTTCGGATTGCGCGGCGGCATGGCGCGTCGCCTCCGCCGTGGAGACGAGGGTGAGGCGGGCGCGCAGCGTGGGGCGCAGTCTGGCCGCCCATTTCTGCAACAGCGCGCTGTCCTGTCCGACGAGGATGCAGTGGCCCTTGGGTTCAAACGCCTGTTCGGGTTCGGCAAGGCCAAGCACGCGGCTGGCGTCCCCGCGCACCTGCCATTCGGCTGCTGCGTTGTGGGCGCGGATCACGCTGCGGACCCGGCCCAGCAACAGCGTATCGTCCACCGGCTTGTGCAGCACATCCTGCACCCCCCGTTGCAGCGCAGAGAGCCGTGCGGCGTTGTCGGGGTGGGCGGCGATGGCGATGACGGGCACAACTTCGGTATCGGGGGCCGCGCGCAGGGCCGCGCTGAGCTTGCCCGCGCAGCCATCCGGCAGGCAGAGCGCGCTGAGGATCAGATCCGGGGTGCGGTCCCGGGCGATCTCAAGCGCGTCTGCCATCGTGCCGGCTTGCAGCACCTCGTAAAAGGCCGAAGCCAGTTTGACCTTCAGAACAATGCGATTTGTGGCAATCGCGTCGACGATCAGGATTTTGCCCTGCACGATGTTACCTTTCGCTGCTGCGCCCCCGCAGTATCCGCGAAGAAACCGGTGTCTGTCCTGAACCCGCACATCGCTGCGGCATTCGTTTCAGACAGCGCGTCCCTATGCTGAAGTCTGCATGCGCTAATTCTGTTTCCATGCCTCTGTTCTTGTGCGAATTGGTTAACAAAGCGTTTCCAACCTTCTTAAATGTGGACAGAGCAGATGACCTTTACGCAAGAATCCGCCGAGACGCTGGCGCTCAAAGCGCTGGGATGGCTGGCGGCCAATGATGATTTATTGCCTGTTTTCCTGGGCAATACCGGTGCCAGCGAGGCAGATGTGCGCAACCTTGCAGGGGATGCGACGTTTCTGGGGTCGGTTCTGGATTTCTTAATGATGGATGACGCCTGGGTGATCGGGTTCTGCGATGATGCGCAGTTGCCCTATGAGAGCGTGATGGGCGCACGGGCGGCCTTGCCGGGCGGGGAACAGGTGAACTGGACATGAGTGCTTTTCGCGGGATCGTGTTTGACAAGGACGGGACGCTCTTTGATTTCGCCTCGACCTGGGAAGTCTGGGCGGAGGGGTTTCTGGCGCGTTTGTGTGACGGTGACCGCGCAGCGGCAGCGGCGCTGGGGGCCAGCATCGGGTTTGACTATGACGCCCGGAAATTCGCGCCCGACAGCGTGGTCATTGCCGCCACGCCCGGTGACATCGTGAGCGCGATGCTGCCGCAGATGCCGGGCTGGGCGCCCGAGGCCTTGCTGGATGTGATCAACGATGAGGCGGCAAAGGCGGTGCAGGCCCCTGCGGTGCCGCTGGTGCCGTTTCTGCAAGGCTTGCGGGGTGATGGGTATCATCTGGGCGTGGCGACCAATGATGCAGAGATGCCCGCACGGGCGCATCTGGATCAGGCCGGGGTAACGGGGCTGTTTGATTTCATCGCAGGATTTGACAGCGGCCATGGGGGCAAGCCCGCGCCGGGACAATTGCTGGCGTTTACCGCCCACACCGGTCTTGCGCCGGAAGCCTGCGTGATGGTGGGTGACAGTGCCCATGACCTGCATGCAGGGCGCGCGGCGGGCATGGCCTGTGTCGGCGTGCTGACCGGGATTGCAGGGCATGATGATCTGGCACCCCATGCGGATGTGGTCATGCCCGACATCGGCGGTCTGCCGGATTGGCTGGCCGCGCAGGGGGCCTGACCCCGCCAGGGTGCCTGCGCAACAAAAGCGACACAAGTCGTCGCGAATGGAAAGGCCCGCGGGCAGCGGCGCTGTCCTACTGACCGAAGAACCATAAGGGGATCGGTCATGGCAGATGCAGCAGCACGCAAAACACGCGGCGGTGGGCGCGCAGGCGCACGGGCACGGCGCGGGGCGGCGGTGATTGAGCAGATGCCATGGGCACCGCCCGTGAACATTGACCGTCCGACGGAGCCTTTGAGCGAAGAGGGTGTTGAGGCGATCCACGACGGTGCGATGCGCATCCTCGAAGAAGTGGGGATCGAGATCCTCAATACCGAAGCCCATGCGATCCTGAAAAAGGCAGGCTGCACCGCGAATGGGGACAACATCCGCATGGGCCGTGATTTTGTCATGGAGTGGATCGGCAAGGCACCTTCGGAGTTCGTGCTGACCCCGCGCAACCCGGACCGGGCGATTACGATTGGCGGGCGCAATCTGGTGTTCGGGAATGTGTCCTCTCCGCCGAACTACTGGGACATGAACCTGGGCAAGAAGGTGCCCGGCACGCGGGAGATGTGCCGCGATCTGCTGCGGCTGACGCAGTATTTCAACTGTATCCACTTTGCGGGTGGTTATCCGGTGGAACCGGTGGATGTGCATGCCTCTGTGCGGCATCTGGATGTGCTGTTCGACAAGCTGACGCTGACCGACAAGGTCATGCACGCCTATAGCCTCGGCACCGAGCGGGTGGAGGATGTGATGGAGATGGTCCGCATCGCAGGCGGGCTGAGCCATGACGAATTTGATGCCAAGCCGCATATGTACACCAACATCAATTCCACCTCGCCGCTGAAACACGACATCCCGATGCTGGACGGCTGGATGCGGCTGGCGCGGCGGGGGCAGGGGTTGGTGGTCACGCCTTTCACGCTGGCCGGCGCCATGGCCCCGGTGACGATGGCGGGCGCTGTCGCGCAGAGCATTGCGGAGGCGCTGATTGCGGTGGTGCTGGCGCAGATCATCCGGCCGGGGTGTCCCTGTGCGATTGGCACGTTCACCTCCAACGTCGATATGAAATCCGGCGCGCCGGCCTTTGGCACGCCTGAATACATGCGCGCCACGCAGATGACCGGACAGATGGCGCGGTATTACAACCTGCCGCTGCGGTCGTCGGGCGTTTGTGCCGCCAATGTGCCGGACGGGCAGGCGATGTGGGAGACGTCAAATTCGCTCTGGGCGGCGGTGCAGTCGGGGACCAACATGGTCTATCACGCGGCGGGCTGGCTTGAAGGCGGGCTGATCGCCTCGCCCGAGAAGTTCATCATGGATTGTGAGGTTCTCCAGCAGATCCAGCGCTACATGGAGCCGGAGATTTGCGCGACGGGGCCGGATGAAATTGCTTTGGATGCGATTAAATCTGTCGGCAATCAGGGGCATTTCTTTGGCATTGAGCACACGCAGGAACGCTACACCACGGCATTCTACCAGCCGTTCCTGTCAGACTGGCGCAATTATGAGGGCTGGGAAGTGGCAGGCGGCATTTGGACGGCAGAGCGTGCGCATCATATGTTCAAGGAGATTGTCGCCAGTTTTGAGCCGCCAGAGATGGACATCGCCATCCGCGAGGAACTGGCAGATTTCGTGGCGCGCCGCAAAGCCGAAGGCGGCGCGCCGACGGATTTCTGACCGGGGGCGCTGCTTCTGAACAACTTTTGAAAAATTCGAAGGTCAGCGACTTCTTAACTTCTGCGCGCCACAGTCCCCCATTGGGAAAGATGGGAGAGTGCGTTCATGCACGGTCTGATAAACCGCAGCATTCAGAATTTTGTCACGGACAGCTATGGCAGGCAGTCCTGGGTGGATGTTGCGTTGAACGCGCGGCTGGGGTTCATCGATTTCGAAGGCATGCTGATGTACAAGACGCCGCTGACACCGCGCATCGTGGATGCGATGTGCGCGGTGTTGATGCGCCCGCGTGGCGATATGCTGGAGGATCTGGGCACCTATCTGGTGTCTCATCCAAGGCTGGAAAGCGTGCGGCGGTTGCTGCGCTTTGGCGGTGTGGATTTCGAGGACTTCCTGCATTCGCTGGATGATCTGCCGGACCGCGCCCGTCTTGCGCTGCCGGATCTGGAGCTGCCCTCGGTTGAATTGCATGCCGAGGGGGAGGGACATTTCAGTCTGATCTGTGAAGCGTCACTGGTGGGGTACGGGCATGTGATGCTGGGCGTGTTGCGGGCGATGGCCGATGATTATGGCGCGTTGGTGGTGTTGGAACACTGCGGGCACGCGCAGGGGGTCGAGACGATCACCATCAAGCTGGTCGAAACCGATTTTGCCGAAGGCCGGCAGTTTCAGCTGGGAGCAACCATCGCATGAACGCGCCCAGTGGATCGTCCCTTCACCACAACAAGAGCCGGCATGGCGGGCTGACCTCGCATGTGCTGGATGTGCTGTGTCCGATGCATCTGATCGTGGATGCGGAGGGCGATGTCATCCATCTGGGGCCGACATTGCGCAAGATGTTTGCGGGTCTGGGGGTCGTGGGGGAACCCTTTCTGGAGACTTTTGATCTGCAACGCCCGCGCGGCGTCACCGCGATCACGGATCTGCGCCTTGCGGAAGGGACGAAGCTGCATCTCGTTGTGCGCCAGCCTCCGCAGACTGCGCTGAAGGGGGTTGTGGTGCCGATGGACGGCGCGGCGGGAAATCTGGTGGTGAACCTGTCCTTCGGTATTTCGATCATGGATGGCGTGCGGGACTTTGCCCTGTCGAACGCGGATTTTGCCGCAACCGATCTGGCGATCGAAATGCTCTACCTGATGGAGGCAAAAAGCGCTGCGATGGAAGCCTCCCGCAAGCTGAACCTGCGGTTGCAGGGGGCCAAGACGCTGGCGGAAGAGGCGGCGATGACCGACACGCTGACGGGGTTGAAGAACCGCCGGGCGATGGATCAGATCCTGACCGTGCTGGTGGAAGGGCGCACGCCTTTTGCGGTGATGCACATTGATCTGGATTTCTTCAAGGCGGTCAATGACACGCTGGGGCATGCGGCGGGTGATCATGTGTTGCAGGTCGCTGCCGGGATCATGATTGAGGAAACCCGCGAAAGTGATGTGGTTGCACGGGTTGGCGGGGATGAGTTCACCATTCTGCTGCCGAATGTCAGCAACGAAGACACCCTGCGCCGGGTCGGCCAACGGATCATCGACCGATTGTGCGAACCCATCCCGTTTGGCGAAGCCGTCTGCCGGGTATCGGCCAGCATCGGCACGGTCTGGATAGAACATGGGGAACGGCCCAGCATCCCCGACCTGCTGGAGAATGCAGATGTCGCGCTTTATGCTTCCAAACATGCGGGACGGGCGTGCCAGACGCTCTATACGCCGGAACTGCGGTCCAAACCGCATCTGAGACAACCGCCGCCTGGCCGGCGCGGAGGGTGAGGCAGGCTGTGATAGACATGACCCGCAGGCTGCGGCCGCGCCCCCACATCCTGCGCGTCTTGCGAAAGGGAGCATCTGTCAAAGCGCTGAATGCACCAGCCTTCCGCGCGCCTGACACCCCAAGGTCGGGGTCGCCCTGCGCCGTTTCTCAGATGTGCTGACATCAAAGACGTGCCACAAGCGGGCAAGACAGTGGACGGACGTGCGGCACTGTCGTATCAGGCGCGCATGAAACGCCTTTCCCATCTTTGGCAACGTCTGAAATACCGCGTGACGGAACCTGTGAAAGAGGCGCGTTTCAGGCGGTCCATCACCCATATCCATGGGCCGCAGGTATTGGACGTGGCCCCCGATGACGTGGTGCTGCTCGCCCCTGTGCAGAACGGCAGCTATTACCTTGATACCTTCTTTGCCCATTATCGCGCGATGGGGGTGAAGCATTTTGTCTTTCTCGACAACGGTTCAACCGATGACACGCTGGACCGCATCCGGGCAGAGCCGGGCACGGTCATTGACCATTGCCCGCTGCCGCTGGGGGCCTATGAGCACATGATGCGCGGGTATCTGGCGCAGACCTATGGGCAGAACCGCTGGTGTCTCTATGTGGACATGGACGAAATCCTCGATTTCGAGGGGCGCGAAAGGCATGGCATTCAGGCGCTGACCCGGTACATGGCGGCACAGGGCCATACTGCCATGATGGCGCAGATGCTGGAGATGTTCCCCAAGGCGCCGCTGGCGGAGGTCGCTGATCTGGCCTTTGACCGGGTTCAGGAGGCGTTCAGCTACTATGATATCAGCACGCTGACGCGCTACGGCTATCATGCGCCGGACAATCCGCTGGCGGATTTGCTGATAGAGAATGAGGTGACAAACCCGGACATCACCTTCTGTTTTGGCGGGGTGCGGGGCAAGGTGTTTGGTGAGGATTGTTGTCTGACCAAGCATCCGCTGATCTTTAACGGTCCCGGCGTGACGCCGGCACCACATCCGCATCTGTCCAAGGGGGTGCGCTGTTCGGACCTGACGGTTGTTCTCAAGCACTACAAGTTTGCCAATGATCCGCGCGGGCGGGATGCCGCATCGCTGCAAGGGGGGGTATTGGGCCATGGGGAGGATGAGAAACGCGCGTCGCGGATGGGGGCGGATCCGGCGCTGACGCTGTTCTCTCTTGATGCGCGGCCATGGAACCGGGTGGCCTTGCTGCGCCGGGCCGGGTTCTTGCAGGGGTCGGCGGCCTATGACCGCGTTGTGGAGGAGGGCGCGCCGTGAGCATCGCGGCGGTGGTGATCGGCCGCAATGAGGGCGCGCGGCTGGTTGCGTGCCTTGAGGCGCTGGAGGGGCAGGTGGACCGGGTGGTCTATGTCGACAGCGGCTCGGACGATGGATCGGTGGCCCATGCGCGCCAGACCGGGGCAGAAGTGGTTGCGCTGGACATGACGCAGCCGTTTACGGCGGCCCGCGCGCGGAATGCAGGTTTGGCGGCGCTGGGCGCGGATGTGACCTATATCCAGTTTCTGGATGGCGATTGTGCCCTGCGCGCAGGGTGGATCGACGTGGCGCGCGCGCATCTTGATGCGCATCCGGAAGGTGCCGTGGTCTGTGGGCGCAGGCGCGAACGTGCGCCGGAGACCTCTGTTTTCAACGGTTTGATTGATGCGGAGTGGGATACGCCCGTGGGGCAGGCCAAAGCCTGCGGGGGCGATGCGCTGATGCGGGCCGAGGCCGTGCGGCAGGTCGGCGGGTATCGCGACAGCCTGATCGCCGGGGAAGAGCCGGAGCTTTGTGTGCGCCTGCGGCAGGCCGGTTGGCAGATCTGGCGGCTGGATGCGGAGATGACCTGGCATGACGCGGATATGCACCGATTCGGGCAGTGGTGGCGCCGCAGCAAGCGGGCAGGCCATGCCTTTGCCGAAGGGGCGGCCCTGCATGGTGCGCCGCCAGAACGGCATTGGGTGCAAGAGACCCGGCGCGCCGTGATCTGGGGCGGTGTTTTGCCTTTGGCGATCCTACTGGCGGTCCTGTTGGCTGGACCTGCCGCCTTGCTTTTGCTGTTGATCTACCCCGCACAGGTGCTGCGGCTGGGGCGGCGCGACGGCTGGCGCCAAGGCCTGTTTTCGGTGGTTGGCAAATTCGCGGAATGCGCGGGGGTGCTGACCTTCCATTGGCGGCGGTTGCGGAACCGCGATGCCCAGCTGATCGAGTACAAGTAGCGTTACCTGCGCCGTTGCAGGGCCTCAAGGAACAATCCCGGCAGGATCGCGAAACACTTGGCATAACGCGGCACCATGCGTCTGGGGCTTTGCGCTGCGCGCCACAGCCATTCCAGCGCCAGCATGCGCATCAGGCGCGGCGCGCGGACCTGATGGCCGGAGAGGAAATCCAGCCCCGCCCCGATGGAGGCAAAGCCGACGTTTGGTGCGATCTTGCGGCCTCGGGCGGCAAAGACCTCTTGTTTGGGGGCGCCAAGTGCGATGAAGCACAGGCCTGCACCGCTGTCTGCAAGCTCGGCAAGGATCGCATCCGCGACATCGCCGGAGGGGTCAAACCCGTAGGGCGGAGCATGGGTGAAAGCCACGCGCAGGTCAGCGACCCGGGCGCAAAGCGCTGTCGCGGCCCCGGCAAGGGCTTCGTCACTGCTGCCGATCAGGGCAATGGGGACGTTTGATCGGGCGGCCAGTTCGCACAGGGGCACGATCATGTCAGAGCCGGGCATCAGTTCCAGCGGCTGATGCGCCAGATGGGACAGCCAGACGATGGGCCGCCCGTCCGCCACCACCAGATCATGGGCTTTGTAGGCGTCGGCAAAAACGGGATCGACGGGCAGTTTGGTCAGGTGATCGAGGTTGAGCGTGGCAAGCGCGAATCCCTCGCCCGCCGTCAGGCGCTGCGTCACTTCGTGAAACAATGCCGCCTGTGTGGCGATATTTACCTCAATGCTGGAACTGCCCTTGCCAAAATTCATATGGCTATCCCCGTGCAGACCCGGCGTAGCCGGACCACATGTCACTAGGCGTATTGGCAGAATATGTATTCATATTAATGGCTTGCTAAAAACTTGCTACACAGGAAACCGTTTGCCTGCCCAATCTACCGGGATGACAGGCATGAGGCCAGATGATAAAAACACGTTTTGACGAAAGGACGCCTGAAAGCCCCACCATGCCCAACGGACTTGCATATCTGATGCTGGCAATCTGGCCGTTCGTCTGTTTGTACCTGTTTCGCAGGTTCAAGCTGGAGCGGGCGCTGATCTGGTCGATCCTGGGCGGGTATCTGTTGTTGCCGCCCCTGGCTGAGTTCAACCTGCCTTTGGTGCCGGGGATGGACAAGGTCACCATCCCCAATGTCACCGTGCTGCTGATCCTGATCTTTGCGATGAAGCAAAAGGTGAACCTGTGGCCTGAATCGCGGGTGGCGCAGTGGCTTGTTGTGGGGCTGATCCTTTGTGCGATCCCCACGACGCTGACCAATGGCGATCCGATCATCTTTGAGATCCTGCGCGATGCGGATCCGATCCTGTTTCAGGTGGATGCGCTGCCGGGGCAGGGGGTGCGGGACATTGGATCGGTGCTGATTGGGCAAATCCTGATGATCGTTCCTTTCCTGCTGGCGCGGCAGTTCCTTGCGTCCGAAGAAGGGCTGCGGGAAATCCTGCTGGCGCTGATGGTGGGCGGGCTGATCTATTCGATCCCGTCCCTGATCGAGATCAGGCTCAGCCCGCAGATCAACACCTGGGTCTACGGATTTTTCCAGCACTCCTTTGCGCAGACCATGCGCGGGGGCGGGTTCCGCCCGATTGTGTTTTTGCCGCACAGCCTGTGGCTTGCGCTTTTCGTCTTTTGCGCTCTGGTTGCCACGGCGGCGCTGGCGCGGGTGGCGGATGCGCCGGACAAGAAACGGATGTATCTTTTTGCTGCCTACATCTTTGTGCTGCTGATCCTGTGCAAATCAGCGGCATCCATTCTGTATGGCATTGTCTTGACGCCGCTGTTCTTGTTTGCCTCGTTCCGGACGTTGATCCGGGTGTCGATGGTTTTTGCCGTGATCGCAGTGGTTTATCCGATGTTGCGTAAGTTCGAGCTGGTCCCGATCTGGGAGCTTGTCGACTACGCAGGCGCCTATTCCGCCGACCGCGCGCATTCGCTGGGTTTCCGGTTCTACAATGAAGAGAACCTGCTGGCGCGGGCGGCTGAAAAGCCGTGGTTCGGCTGGGGCGGCTGGGGGCGCAGTCTGATCCGTGATCCTGAAACCGGGGTGATTACCTCAATCCCGGATGGCCGCTGGATCATCGTTTTCGGCACCTTTGGCTGGCTGGGATATGTCTGCGAATTTGGCTTGCTGGCGTTGCCGCTGGTGCTGATGTGGTGGTTTGTGCGCAGAAACGCGGATGCGCCGTTGTCGCCCTATGTGGCACCCTTGTGTGTGATCCTTGGGGTGACGATGATCGATATGCTGCTAAACGCGACGCTCACGCCGATGACGTGGCTTTGCGCGGGCGCGGTATTGGGCCATGCGGAGAAATGTATGCCGCGCCGGGCCCGTCCGCCGCGCCATGATATGAGAAAAGCGGTCATGGGGCATAGGGTCAGGCCTCATTAATCTCGTACCGCTGGTTTGACAGATTTTTCTCGTGACAAGGCACATGCGCGCTGGAACTCTTGTTGAATTTCAAGCGGATGTAACGCAGCTCACGGGGAAAATCCGTCAAATCCCCTCTCACACATGCCCTGCATGTGTTGCCGGGCAAGGAAAGGACGTCAAAACCGCTTCATTTCAATGGCGTGAGCCATTTGCAATGAACCCGTTCGTCGCTGCATGCCTCACGCCATTGAACTTTTGCGGTTTTGACGCCAGCGGTACGAGATTAATGAGGCCTGACCCTTGGGACACAGGCCGCGCGGGCGGCAGTGTGCTTTGACCTGAAACACCTGACAAACAGGGGATGTTTGCCTCATTGTCAGGCCGCTCGAAACAGTTCAGGATAAAAATGCGGATATTTGCGAATTTCCTCTGGGAATGGCACATTGTTGCCATGATTGGCCTGTTCAAGAAGGTCGCATACGTATGGTTGAATGAGTGGACGGAGCACACCGCAGGTATTGGCGCGGTTTGATCCGATTTGAGGACGATGGATAGGACAGAACACCACCGGGGCGCGGGTGAGGACATTGCAATTGTCGGCCTGGCCGTCAATGTGCCCGGCGCGCAGGACCTTGAGGCCTATTGGGCCAATCTCAAAGACGGCGTGGAGTCCATTCGGCGGTTGACCGAGGAAGAGTTGCTGGCCGCTGGCGAAAGCCCTGAGAACATCGCCCGCAGGAATTACGTGCCCGCCGCTGCTGTGCTGGACGGGTTTGAGACCTTCGATGCGGAGTTCTTTGGTTTTTCCCCCAAAGATGCCGCGATCCTTGATCCGCAACACCGCAAGTTTCTGGAAACTGCCTGGCAGGCGATGGAGCAGGCCGGGAGGCCGCCTGAAAGCGTTGCAGGGCCGATTGGTGTCTATGCGGGCTGCGGGATGGGCAGCTATTTCTATTTCAACATCTGCTCCAACCCCGATCTGGTGGACGATGTGGGCATGTTTCTGCTGCGCCATACGGGCAACGACAAGGATTTCCTGTCGACGCGGGTGAGCCATGTGTTCGACCTCAAAGGCCCGTCGATCAACATGCAGACGGCCTGTTCGACGTCTCTGGTCGCGATCCACTACGCCTGCGCGGCGCTCCGCGCGGGTGAGGTTGATATGGCGCTGGCAGGGGGCGTGACGATTGAGCTGCCGCAGGGCCGGGGATATCTGTTCAAGGAGAACGAGATCCTGTCGCCGGATGGCCATTGCCATGCCTTTGATCACCGGGCGCAGGGGACCGTGTTCGGGTCCGGCGCGGGGGCTGTCGCGCTGCGTCGGCTGGAAGATGCGCTTGCGGACGGCGATCCGATCTGGGGCGTGATCAAGGGGTCAGCGGTCAACAACGATGGTGCGGCCAAGGCGGGGTATCTTGCTCCATCCGTGGACGGGCAGACGGCGGCGATTGCGGCGGCGTTGAAGGACGCGGATGTGCCTGCGCGGTCCATCGGGATGGTGGAATGCCACGGCACGGGCACCTATCTGGGCGATCCGATTGAAGTGGCGGCGCTGACCGAAGCCTACCGGGCCGAGACGGCGGAGCGCGATTTCTGCCGGATCGGATCGGTGAAGACCAACATCGGGCATCTGGACACGGCCGCTGGCATTGCCGGGTTGGCCAAAGCGACGCTTGCCTTGCATCACAAGCAGATCCCCCCCTCGCTGGGCTATGAAGCGCCCAATCCCGCGATCCCGTTTGAAGGCAGCCCGTTCCGGGTGAATGACAGGTTGCATGATTGGACAGCGGGCGACACGCCCCGCCGCGCGGCAGTGAACGCGCTGGGTGTGGGCGGCACAAACGCGCATATGATCCTTGAAGAGGCGCCCGAACGGGCGGCGTCAGAGGAAAGCGATTGGCCGTTTCATGTGCTGTGCCTGTCTGGTCACAGCAAAGCGGCGCTGGATGCCAATGCCGCTGCGCTGGCGGCACATCTGCGCGCGCATCCAGAGCAGCCGCTGGCGGATGTGTCCTTTACGTTGAAGAACGGGCGGCGCGGTTTTGACAAGCGCCGGGTGGTTGTCGCTGAAAGCCACGCGGAAGCGGCGGAGTTGCTGGAGCAGGGCGATACGCGCCGGGTGTTCACCCATGAGGCCTTGGGCGAAAACCCGGAAGTTGTGTTCATGTTCCCCGGCGGCGGCGCGCAATTCGCGGGCATGGCGCGGGACCTTTATGAGACCGAGCCCGAGTTTGCGGAGTGGATGGACAAGGGGCTCGCCCATCTGGAGCCGCAGCTTGACTATGATATCCGCGCGATCTGGCTGCCCGAACCGGAGGCAGAAGCCGCAGCGGATGCGCGGTTGAAGCAACCTTCGGTGCAATTGCCGCTGATTGCGATTGTGGAATACGCACTGGCGCGGTTGTGGATGTCATGGGGGGTGAAACCCGCCGCCATGGTCGGTCATTCGATGGGCGAGAACGTCGCTGCCTGTCTGGCCGGCGTGATGACGTTTGAGAACCTGATTGATCTGGTGCTGCTGCGCGGACGTCTGTTTGACGAAGTGCCAGCGGGCGGGATGCTGAGCATCTCTGCGCCGCTCAGCGCGATTGAGCCGCTCTTGGGCGATGAACTGGACATTGCCAGTGTGAACGCACCTGAGTTGATTGCTGTCTCTGGCCCGCAGGATGCGCTGGAAGCGATGGCCGCACGGCTGGAGGGGGCAGAGATTGAATACCAGCGGGTGGCGATTGATATTGCGGCCCACAGCCGGATGCTTGCGCCCATTTTGGACAGGTATCGCAGCTTCCTTGCGGGGTTGAACCTGCAAGCGCCGCAAATGCCCTTTGTCTCAAACCGCAGTGGGGCGTTGATCACGGCGGCGGAAGCGACGGACCCGGATTACTGGGTGGGGCAGCTGCGCAATACCGTGCGGTTTGGCGCGTGCATGGACACGCTGGCGGCGCCGCGCAAGCGGGTGTTTCTTGAAGTCGGGCCGGGCCGGGCGCTGAGTTCATTGGCGCAGATGGCTGAAGGTGTGGCGGCGGGGCAGGTGATCTCCACCCTGCGGCACCCGGAGCAAAATGTGGCTGATGATGCCTATTTCATCGGTGTGATCGGGCGGCTTTGGGCCTGCGGCGTTGAGGCGGACTGGTCCCAAATCTGGGGCGAGGCGCGGCGCAACCGCTTGGTGCTGCCGACCTATGCCTTCCAGCGCAGTGCGTATTTCATCGAGCCGGGCACGCAAAAGGTGGCCACGGCAGAGACGCCCGCGCTGGTCCGGCAGGATGAGATGTCCGATTGGGGCGCGCAGCCGTTCTGGAAACCACGCTATGCGGATGTTGATCTGGACGTGGAGACGGATCTGGATCAGGTGGCACAGAACTGGCTGGTGTTTGCCGATACCGCTGGCATGGCGGGCACTGTCATCACGCGGTTGCGGGATGCGGGACACCGGGTTGTTGAAGTCATCGCGGGCGATGCCTTTGGGCAGACGGGGGCGGACAGATTCACCCTTGCGCCGGAACAGGGGCGCAGCGGATATGATCAGCTGATTGCAACCCTTGGCGCAGAAGGTGGGGCATTCCCCGACCGGATTGCACATTTCTGGCTGACCGATGATGCGGCGGCGCCGCGTCCGGGCAGCAGCACCTTTGACCGCAATCTTGAGCAGGGGTTCTGGAGCCTTACGTGGCTCTCGCAGGCTTTGATCGAAGCGGGCAATGATGCGCCGCTGCACCTGAGCGTGTTCACCACCGGCGCGACGGCAGCGGATGGGGCGGCGCTGGTTTGTCCTGAAAAGGCGTTGATCGCGGGGCCTGTGGGCGTTGTGGCGCGGGAATTGCCGGGGATGACGGCAGCGCAGGTTGATCTGGATGTGATTGAGACGCCGGAAGGGACGCAGGGCTGGTTTGCGACACCGCAACCCGAGGTGACGCCTGTGGACCGGACGGCGCTGGTGCTGGAGGAAATCCTTGCTGCACCGTCAAACGCCGTTGCCGCGCATCGCGCAGGCAAGCGGTTTGAGCTGACCTATCGCAGCATGCCTTTGCCGCAGGCCGATGCGGCCGCGGGGTTCCGCGAAGGGGGGCGGTATCTGATCACGGGCGGCTTTGGCGGCATTGGACAGACATTGGCGGCGGATCTGATCGCGCAGCACAAGGCGGATGTTGTCTTGCTGAGCCGGAACGCGATGCCACCACGCGCGCAATGGCAGGCCTATGTCGCGGCCCATGGCACGACGGACCGGATGGCCCGGCGGATGGGGGCAGTGATGCGGCTGGAAGCGGCGGCAAAAAGCGGTGGTGGTTCTGTCACGGTGCTGCATGGCGATGTGGCGAACCTGGCGCAGATGCGCCGGGTTGTGGATGATCTGCAGGCCCGCACGGGCGGGTTGACCGGGGTGATCCACGCGGCGGGCGTGCTGGATGATGCGCCGATGCTGGCGAAATCCGACGCGGCGATTGATGCGGTGCTGGCTCCAAAAGTGCAGGGATTGCGGGTGCTGGATCAACTCCTGCCAGACGGGGCGGTTGAGGTGATGGTGCTGTTCTCCTCAACCTCCACCGCGACGCGGGGGGCGGGGCAGGTGGATTATGTGGCGGCGAATGCCTGGCTGAATGCCTTTGCACAGGCGCGGCGTGGCGGTCAGACGCGGGTTGTTGCTGTGAACTGGGGCATCTGGTCGGATGTCGGCATGGCGGCTGCGGCGCTGGGCGCGGCGGCAAGCGATGTGCTGCCGCCACGCAAGCTGGACAGCCCACTGCTGCGCGATATGGCGGGCGATGCGGGGGGCGAGACGGTGTTTTCCGCAGCGCTCAGCACGCAGGACTGGCTGCTGGATCAGCACCGGACCAAAGATGGGCAGGCCGTGATGCCGGGCACCGGGTATATCGAGGCGTTGGCAGAAGCGGCACAGGCGCAGGGGATGACATCCGGATTCGAAATTGCGGATCTGTACTTCCTGCGGGCGATGCCGGTGGATGAGGGTGACGCGCGCAGCATGCAGGTGACCCTGCGTCCCGAAGGTGCGGGATATAGCGCAGAAATGCGCAGTGATTGCCTGCTGAACGGGGCGGCCGGCTGGCAGTTGCACGCGCAGGCGCAGATTGCGCCGCTGGGCGCTGCGGCACCGGGACCAGTTGATCTGGCTGCTGTTGCGGCGCGTTGTGGCGCAGTTGAAGCGGGGGCCGATGGCGGGCGCCTGAAATCTCCGCAAGAGGCGCATCTGAACTTCGGCCCACGCTGGCACGTGTTGCGCGCACAGCAGTTCGGCGCGGGAGAAGGGCTGGCGAAGCTGGCCTTGCCCGCCGCAGCACAGGGCGATCTGGACGCGGGGCACCTGTTGCACCCCGGTCTGATGGACCTTGCAACCGGCTGGGCGATTGGATTGGTGCCGGGGTATGAGGCGCGCAACCTCTGGGTGCCGGTCTCATATGGGACGATCCGCGTCCATGCGCCCCTGCCGGCAGAAGTGATGTCCTGGGTGCGATTGACGCCCGGTGACGCAAGCGATGGGTTTGCCCAGTTCGAGGTGACCCTGTGCGATGCAGAGGGGCGCGTTCTGGTGGAAGTGCAGAACTTTGCGATGAAACGGCTTGAAGCTGGCTTTGCCGCCATCGCGCCGCTGACCGCGGCAGAAGTGCGGTTTGAGGACGCCCAGGGCGATACGGCCACGATGACACCGGCAGAAGAGCGGCTGGCCTATCTGGTCAGCCAGGGCATCCGGGCGGAGGAAGGGCCGGAGGCGCTGCGCCGGGCATTGGCGCTGGATGTGCCGCAGGTCATGGTCTCTTCGCTTCCCTTGAAGGGGCTCATCGCGGATGCGGATCAGCCGCTGGTGGCCGCGTCCACGGGCCAGAGCTTTGAGCGGCCCGATCTGGATGGCTCCTTCGTGGCCCCGCGCAACGGGATCGAGGAACGTCTGGCGGCACTGTGGGAAAACCTGCTGGGGGTGCATCCGGTTGGGGTTGAGGACAGTTTCTTTGACCTTGGGGGGCATTCGCTGATTGCCGTGCGGCTTTTTGCCAGTGTGAAACGGGACTTCAAGGTGGAATTCCCGATTTCCGTCCTGTTCGAAGCGCCGACGATTGCGAAATGTGCGGCCTTGATTGCGGCACAGACCGGCGAAGTGGCCGGGCTTGGCGATGGCACAGAAGCGGCGGCGGATCAGCCTGCGCCGTTTGAGTTCCTTGTGCCGCTGAACCAGAGCGATCAGACGCAGGCGCCGCCCCTTTTCATTGTCGCAGGCATGTTTGGCAATGTGCTCAACCTGCGCCATCTGGCACTGCCGTTCAGTGCGGAGCGTCCGGTCTACGGCGTGCAGGCGCGCGGGTTGATCGGGGAGGCCATCCCGCATGAGGATGTGGCGGCAGCGGCAGCGGATTATCTGTCCGAGATCAAGCGGGTGCAGTCGGAAGGGCCATATCTGTTGTCCGGCTATTCCGGGGGCGGGATCACCGCCTATGAGATGGCGCAGCAATTGAAAGCGGCAGGGGAAGATGTGGCGGTTCTGGCGCTGCTGGACACGCCACTGCCGGTGCGTCCATCGCTGAGTGCACCTGACAAGGCGTTGATCAAGCTGGCAGAGTTCCGCGCCAAGGGGCCGGGGTATCTGCTGGAGTGGTGGCGCGCGCGGCGGGCGTGGAAGACCGGGAATTTCCCTGATGCCATCCGCGCCGCAGAAGCCGCACCGGGGGCGGAATTCAACAACCTCAAAATTCAGGCCGCGTTCCTGAAAGCAGTTGGTGCCTATCAGACACAGGGCTGGGACGGGCCGCTGACGTTGTTCCGGCCACCGCTGGATCGGCACTGGAAAGTGTCCAAAGGCGCGTGGGTCAGTGCAGAGAAGGAATATGTTCTGCCCGACAATGACTGGACGCGCTATGCGCCACAGGTGCAGGTGGTCGAGGTGCCGGGCAACCATGAGAGCATGGTGCTGGCACCAAACGTCACCGTGCTGGCGCAGGAATTGAGTGAGATCATCGCCGCAGCGCTGGGCAGTGGCGATGCCACTCCGTGGTCGCAGGCCGCGGAATGACCACGCCGCCCCGCCTGTTGGTCATCGTGCTGAATTTCCGCACTGCGCAGATGACGTTGCGCGCCGCTGAAGCGGGGTTGGCGGATATGCCCGAAGGGGCGGAGATGGTGATCGTTGACAATGCCTCCGGCGACGGATCGGACGAGGTGCTGGCGCAGGAGATCGCTGCGCGCGGCTGGGACAAGGACAGCCGGGTGCGGTTGATCTGTTCGGAGGTGAACGGCGGTTTTGGGGCTGGCAACAACATCGGGCTGCGCGCCAGGATGTCGGATGGCAGTGATCCTGCGTTCTTTTACTTTTTGAATTCAGACGCTTTTCCGGATCCCGGATGTATTCAGACCTTGCTTGCGCATTTGCAGCAGACGCCTGAAGCCGGGTTTGTTGGCAGCCATGTGCGCGGGGATGATGATGCGCCGCATGTTACGGCCTTTCGCTTCCCCTCTGTTCTGGGAGAATTTGAAGGCGCGGCGCGGACGGGTGTGTTTTCGCGGCTGTTCAAAGACGCAATCGTGGCACCACCACTGCCCAGCACCGCCACGCGGATGGATTGGGTCGCAGGCGCAAGCGTGCTGATGCGCGCAGAGATGCTGGATGAGATCGGGCTTTTTGATGAGACGTTCTTTCTGTATTTCGAGGAAACCGATCTGTGCAAACGGGCCGCACGCGCGGGCTGGCAGGGGTGGTATCTGCCGGATGCGAAAGTTGTGCATATCGGGTCGGTGTCCACGGGCATGAAGGAGTGGCAGCGCATGCCGCCCTATTGGTATGCGTCGCGGCGTCATTACTTTGTGAAAAACCACGGACGGCTCTATGCTGCGGCGGCACTGGCAGCGCATGTGGCGGGGGGAATGATCCACCGCCTGCGCTGTGCGCTCAAGGGCCGTGCGCCGGATGATCCAGCGCATTTTCTGCGGGATCTTGTGGCCCATGGTCTGGGCCTGACCCCGCGACGTTCTGTATCGGAGGATACGCCATGACTGCGCCTTTCAACCCTGCTGCGTTTTCTGTCCTGTTGATGGGGCAGGAATCGCTGACGATTGCCTGTGGGGACATGCTGCTGGCGGGTGGCCATTCGATTGCGGCGGTGATCTCGGACGATGCGACGGTGCAGGGCTGGGCTGAAGGGCAGGGGCTGTCGGTGTATGAGACGCCGAAGGCGCTGGTGGCGGCGGGCGCGCAGGCGGATTGGTTTTTGAGCATTGCCAACCTTGCGATGGTGCCGGATGCGGCCTTGGCGCTGGCGGGCAAGGGGGCGGTGAATTTCCACGATGGCCCCCTGCCGCAGATGGCGGGTCTGAACACGCCCGCATGGGCGATCCTGCGCGGTCACACTACCCATGGCATCAGCTGGCACATGATGGAAGGCGGCGTGGACGAAGGCGATCTTATTGCCACCCGCACCATTGAGATTGCGCAGGATGAGACGGCGTTCAGCCTCAACTCCAAATGTTATGCCGCCGGGATGGAGAGCTTTGCCGACGTGCTGGCGCAGCTTGAGCGCGGCACGGTGGAGCGCACTTCGCAGGACCTGAGCCAACGCAGCTATTTCGCGCGGGACGACCGGCCTGAGCGTGGGGGCTTTCTGGATTTCACCGCGCGGGCGGATGTCGTGTCTGCCACGGTGCGCGGGCTTGATTTCGGGGAGTATTGGAACCCGCTGACCACTGCCAAGCTCACCGTGGGGGAGCAGGTTTTGCGCGTGGGCGGGATCACCGCGGCTGAGGGTGCTTTGAACGCAGGGCAGGTGGGCGAGGTTGCGGCGGACCGGGTGACCATTGGCACGGGCAGTAGCCCTGTGCGGTTGTCGCGGGTGACGGGGCTGGATGGATTGCCCGTCGATTTGTCGGAGGTCTTCACCAGCGGGATGGTCCTGTCCTCCGCCGGGCTTGAGATGCCGCGTGCGGGGGAAGAACCGCGTTGGCGGAAGATGTTGCGCAGCGCCGATCCTGTGCCCTGTCCGTTGATGTCTTCGGGTGGTGAGGCGGGCCAGATCCCGTTGGAAAGCGCACCTGCGGCGCAGGACCGGGCTGTGGCGCTGGTCGCGCTGACGGTGTTGCACGCGGCGGGGATGGATGAAGGGCGGATTGCCTTGGCCCATGAGGGCGCGGGGTTCACTGCGCCTTGGGTGCCTTTGCGTGTTGAAGCGACGGCGGACAAGGCTGTGGAGGATGTTTGTGCCGCCATAGCCGGGCAACTGACAAAGGCGGCCGAAAGCACGGGGTTTGCGCTGGATCTGATGGTCCGTGATCCGGAAATTGACAATGCTGCACCGGATGTGGCGATCAGTTTGACGGATGCGCCGCTTGGCGGGGCTGCCTTGACGGTGTGCCTGACGGATCAGGGTGCGGTTCTGCATCATGACAGCCGAATGGATGCCGCCAGCGCGGGTTTGATTGCCGCACGGTTGAATGCGGCATTTGCAGCGGATGCGCAGACCTGCGGGGTGCTTTGGGCCGTGCCGGAGAGCGAAGCTGCACTGATGGCCGGGTGGAACGGGACGGCCCGAGACTATGACCGCACAACCATCCATGCGGCGTTTGAAGCGCAGGTTGCCGCAACCCCGCAGGCGGAGGCTTTGGTGTGTGAAGGCGACAGCCTGACCTATGCCGCGCTGAATGCGCGGGCCAACCAGTTGGCCCATGTGCTGCGCGGCAAGGGGGTGACGTCCGGCACGCCTGTGGGCCTCTATACGGCGCGGGGCATCGACCTGCTGGTCGGGACGCTGGGCATCCTGAAGGCGGGCGGGGCCTATGTCCCGCTGGACCCGGCCTATCCGGCGGACCGCATTGCGCATTACATCAGCGACAGTGCGGCCTCGGTGATTGTGACGCAGCGCGCTTTGGTGGGCGGATTGCCTGTGCATCAGGCACAGGTTGTGGCGCTTGACAGCGCGGATCAGTCGGGCGCGCCGGACAGCAATCCCGATCCGGTCTCTGGCCCGGATGAGCTGGCCTATCTGATCTATACGTCCGGCTCTACCGGGACGCCCAAGGGGGTGATGGTCAGCCACGGCAATGTGGCGAATTTCTTTGCCGGGATGGATGACCGGATTGATCACAAGACCGGTGATGTCTGGTTGGCCGTGACGTCGCTCAGCTTTGATATCTCCGTGCTGGAATTGTTCTGGACGCTGTCACGCGGGTTCAAACTGGTGCTGGCGGGGGATGAAAGTCGCACGCTGGTCTCCAACGGGCCGATTGTCGACAGCGGCAAGCACATGGATTTCAACCTGTTCTATTGGGGCAATGACGATGGGGTTGGTCCGAAGAAATACGAGTTGCTGCTGGAAGGCGCGAAGTTTGCCGATGCCCATGGGTTCAACGCGGTCTGGACGCCGGAGCGGCATTTCCATGCCTTTGGCGGGCCCTATCCGAATCCGTCGGTGACGGGTGCTGCTGTCGCGGCGGTCACGAAGAATTTGGCCGTGCGCGCGGGGTCCTGCGTCGCACCTTTGCACCATCCCGCGCGCATCGCGGAGGAATGGGCGGTCATCGACAATCTGACCAACGGGCGCGTGGGGCTGGCGATTGCCAGCGGCTGGCAGCCCGATGACTTTGTCCTGCGGCCCGAAAACACACCGCCTCACAACAAGCCTGCGATGTACGTAGCGATTGACCAGCTGCGCGCGCTGTGGCGCGGGGAAACGGTTGAATTCCCGCGTGCGGATGGAGAGATGCACGGCGTCGTGACGCAGCCGCGTCCGGTGTCCAAGGAACTGCCGGTCTGGGTCACCACCGCAGGCAACCCGCAGACCTGGAAAGAAGCGGGAGAGATTGGCGCGAATGTGCTGACCCACCTTCTGGGCCAGTCGATTGATGAGGTTGCCGACAAGATCAAGATCTACCGACAGGCCCTGCGGGATGCCGGTCACAACCCGTCGGATTTCACCGTGACGCTGATGCTGCACAGCTATCTGGCGGACACGCGGGCTGAGGCCGAGGAGGTCGCGCGCGGTCCGATGAAGGATTACCTCAATGCTGCCGCCGCGCTGATCAAGCAATATGCCTGGGCGTTTCCGGCGTTCAAACGGCCCGAAGGGACGACAAACGCCTTTGATCTGGACCTCGAAGGGCTGTCGCAGGAGGAATTGGACGCGATCCTTGAGTTCGCCTTCCAGCGGTACTTCAACGACAGCGGTCTCTTTGGCACTGTGGCAGATGGTGTGGCGCGGGTGGAGCAGCTCAAACGCATTGGCGTGGATGAGGTCGCTTGCCTGATTGACTATGGCATTGAACCGTCGGTGGTGTTGGAAGGTCTGAAACCACTGGCCGAAGTGCTGGCGCTGACCAACAAGGCGGGCGGTCTGGCGGAAAACGATCATTCGCTGGCCGCGCAGATTATCCGACATGGGGTGACGCACCTGCAATGCACCCCGTCGATGGCGCAGATGCTGGTGGCCAATGATGAAGCGCGCATGGCGCTTGGTCGGGTCAAACACCTGATGGTGGGGGGCGAAGCCCTGCCGGGGGCGCTGGTGGATGCGCTGCGCGCCTGTCTGGGCGGCGATATCCAGAACATGTATGGCCCGACGGAGACGACGATCTGGTCGACCACGCACAAAGTGCAGGGGGATGCGGGCAATACCGCCCCCATCGGCACCGCGATTGCGAACACGCAGGTCTATGTTCTGGACGCGAAGAAAGCTGTGCAACCCATTGGTGTTGCAGGCGAGTTGTGGATCGGCGGCGATGGAGTCACCCAAGGATACTGGCAGCGCCCCGAGATGACGGCGGAACGGTTCATCGTCAATCCGTTTGGTCCGGGAAAGCTCTATGGCACCGGAGACATGGTGGCATTTGACGCGCAGGGCTGTCTGCATTTCCAGGGCCGCGCGGATGCGCAGGTCAAGATCCGTGGCCACCGGATTGAGTTGGGAGAGATCGAGGCACGGCTTGCCAGCCTGCCGCAGGTGCGCGAAGCGGTGGTGATCGCGCGCGATGCGCCCGGTGGAGCGCAATTGGTGGGCTATGTTACCACAAGCGCTGCTGTGGCGGAGGCGGATGCCAAAGCGGCTTTGGCAGCAGATCTGCCGGAGATCATGGTGCCTTCGGCGATTGTCATGCTGGATGCCATGCCCCTGACGCCCAACAAGAAAATCGACCGCAAGGCCTTGCCCGCGCCTACAGTCCGGGCAGCGGCGCGCAGTGAAGACGCGGCACCTGCCAGCGGCACCCAGGCGGTGATCGCGCAGGTCTGGTCAGGGCTGCTGGGCGTGGGGGATATCCGGGGGGAAGATAACTTCTTTGCCCTTGGCGGGCATTCGTTGCTGGCGGTTCAGGCGCACCGGGACATTCGCACGGCCTTGGGGGCAGACAGCCTGTCGATCACCGATATCTTCCGGTTTCCGACGCTGGCGGGGCTGGCCGGGCATCTGGACAAGGGCACTGGTGCACCACCACCGCCCGCGCCGGAGGCGGCACCGGATCCCGCGAAGTCCGAGACGATGTCAAAACGCCGAATGATGCGCCGCAGCCGCACAGGCGCGTGAGCGGTGCAGAGGCTCTGCGACACGATCACCGCGCTTTTTGATGCACCGGTTGCTGTGGCGGCGACCGACCCGACAGCACCGCAACCGGCGCCGCTGGCTGAGGAAGCCGCCCATCTGCACCGCGCGATCGAAAAGCGCCAACGGGAGTTTGCCGCAGGCCGCGCGGCGGCGCGGCAGGCGATGGCGATGCTCACCAACGCGGAGGTGGTGCTGCCCATCCTTGCAGGAGAGGACCGCGCCCCGATCTGGCCGGAGGGATGGCAGGGCAGCATCAGTCATAAATCAACGCTCTGTCTGGCGGTGGTGGGTCAAAGCGGTGCCCTGCTGGGGCTGGACGTGGAAGAAGACACGCCACTGGCGCAGAACTTGATCCCGACGATCTGTTCGGACACGGAAATCGCGCGGAT